>ERZ772883.1505-NODE-1505-length-17633-cov-4.063944_pt1 | contig 17633 bp, 13 predicted proteins | sample MGYA00580575_ERZ772883 | MGnify/ENA primary metagenome ERZ772883 (study PRJEB29015, sample SAMEA2737666) | human gut metagenome | biome: human gut; feature: human-associated habitat; material: faeces | place: China | collected 2012 ...
GAGCACTTGACTTTTAATCAAGGTGTCCGGAGTTCGAATCTCCGATGGATCACCAAAAGAGAAATCCAACAGCTACAAGCCTTGTAACTGCTGGGTTTTTTCATTTTTTGAGGGCGTTATCCAAGGGCGAGAGAAAAGCAAAATTAACTACCGTTTTTGAGGGAATCAAGTGCACATACTTTTTGACCATTTCGAGCGAAGTATGACCGAGAATCAACTGCAAGCTGTAAATGTCCCCGCCGTTCTCTAAGTACCGTGTAGCAAAGGAATGGCGCAACAAATGAGGGTGGAGCCGAGGGATATCAGCCTGAACTTTCAGACGCCTGAAAAGCTGTTTCACGGTGCTCTGATTTATGGGAATCAAGGTGTCTTTTACGAATAAAGGTGTCTCGATGTTCGTTGCAGGAACAATGGAGCAGTATCTCAGTAAGGCTCTTTTGCTGTTCAATCCGAGAGGAACGAAGCGTTCAGCGATACCGATATTAAAATCAGCATTAATCTTATTGTTGACATTTATACCAAAGCGTGATATTTTTAATACAGAACCGATATTTGACTTCCCCCACCGGCAATTGGAGCCTTAAGGCCTGAGGTCAGATATCGGTTCTTTTATTTTGATATGCAGAGAAATTATCATCGGTGCTCCACTTTTTAGAAATACTGCCGCGCGGAAAGTATTGACACGATTCTCTTGTTATGATAATATTATCAATGCCGAATGCAGTGCCTGTCGGACGACTTTCTTTTGATTGCCTGTCTGATATCCTGCATTCGGCGTTTTTTATTTACTGCCCAACAAGTTCCTTGTTTCACTTTTTCCAAAAAATTATTATAATTATTTTTTGTTCTCAAACCAAAAGTGTTATTGACATTTTTAAAACAACACTATATAATAAAATTGAAATCAAAAGTAAGGGACGTGATTCCAATGTGCTAAATAGCTTCAATTTATATCTCCAAACAAGATTACATATAGTTATTTTAAAGGAGGCTTAATAATGAATAAAAAGATAAAAAAAATTACAGCGATTTTTCTAACCTTGATAACACTAATCTCGGCACTTTCTATATCAGCATCAGCCTCTCCAAGTAAAAATTCAAATATTAAAGCTGTTGAAATATTAACAATTGACGGTTTACAGTATAAATTCGAAGAAATTTATTTAGATGGCAAAGACGTTATTCGTGTAACAAATTTGTCTACAAACACACAAGAAATACTCTATTTTGATGAATCTATTGGAACATTATTTTCAAACGGCAAACCCGTAGCTTACATATCCGAAACAAGTGTAGTGGAAGAAAATCTCTTGCATAGTGTATCTCCTCTTACCAACGACCCATATTGGACATATGTCGAAACAAAATACTATAGAGTAACTTGGGCAAAAAGTGCTGGTGTTATTGCAGTGGCTACAGCTATCGCTAGCGTTCTACCGGGAAAAGGTTGGGTAGCTGTTATCGCGGCAATTGGTATCAACACGTTGAGTGCCATTGCCGGATCGGCAGTGGGAGGAACCGTTAAATTGGCATTATATCAACATGTAATACCTCAAACAGCAAAAATAGAATTACTTTATGAATGGAGTTTTATAGCTCCTACAGGTGAAGTTTACGGTCCGTTCTCATATATGCAAACATAATTTTAAGACTTGGAGAATTAAAACATGATATCAGGCAAGACAGGTACTGTTATCAGATTCGTTTCTGCGCTGGCAATATTAGTTTACGGCGCATTTATGCTCTTTCTCGGCGAGAACAGCATTTTAGACAAGCTGTTTATATACTTCGCGTCTTTTTGTCTTACGTTTTCCGAATTGCTCAGCACGAAGACATACAATCTCTGTAGCAAAGAAGAAAAAGCCCGTATTGCTATTCACGCAACGGCATCCGCGGCAATACTTATTTTCGGTATAGTTCTGCTTTGTCTCGGGATCATTCAAGCTGCTGAAAGGAACAGCATTTGGCGTTATATCCCGCTCATCATATTCGGTTTGGATGGGGCAGCGACATTGATAGTCATCGCTGTATTCAAACGCAAAACAAGCAACAACAATGATTCATAAACAGAAGCCGCTTCGAGATGCGCACTCCGCAAGGAAGTGCGCATCAGTTATATTCGCCTGACGGCGAGTTATATTGTCCTTCGGACGGTGATACTATGCTTCGCATAGTTATATTGCCTGCGGCAGTTTAACCGGTGAATATAATATCACGAAAGCCGGCAGACTTTCATATCACTTTCCGAAAGGAAAATATCACTCCGTGCAAAGCCCGGAATATCACTTTTGTCCATAGGCACAGCGAGCTTCGGATTTTGTCACCAAAATCCCTTATGGATCCTTTTTATGGAGCCTCTCTCGAGGCTGCTTTTCCGCTGTCTTAAAATTTTTTAAAAAAGTGTTGACAACGGGATTTTTCGTGCTATGATATAAGTGTGCTACGACAGATAGCACACTTATTCTGATTTTGGTGCACTGCGGCGCGCCGGAATCAAAAAGAAAGGAGAATCGCTGTGGTCTTAATCGACAAGCAGAGCCGCGTGCCGGCATATGAGCAGATAAGAAATCAGCTGCTGACTCTTATCCTTGTCGGTACATTCGCTCCGCACTCGCAGCTGCCGTCTATACGGTCCATTGCCGCCGACGCCGGTGTGAACATAAACACGGTCAAAAAGGCATTCTCCGACCTTGAATCCTACGGTGCGATATACACCGTGCCCGGAAAGGGAAGCTTCGTCAGCGAAAAGGCTTTCAAGAACGATTCGGTGCACGACACGGCGGTGTCCGAAATTTCGGACGCCATCTCTGCCGCCCGCGCCAAGGGACTCAAAAAACAGGAAATCATCGACATACTCAATGAAATCTACACTCAGGAGGAAGAATTATGATTGAAGTAATCGGCGTTACAAAACGTTTTCAGGACTTCACCGCCATTCAGAATCTTTCGCTGAAAGTCGAAAAGTCGTCAATATACGGGCTTGTCGGCTACAACGGCGCGGGCAAAACAACGCTTCTCAAGACGGTCGCCGGAGTCTACAGAGCCGACGAGGGCGAGGTCAAAATATTCGGTGAGAATGTTTTTGACAACGCAAAGGTTAAGCAGAGACTTTTCTATGTCCCCGACGACCTCTATTTCGAGCCCAATGCGACTATCGAGAGCATGGGCAAGTTCTACGCGGGCTACTATCCCCGCTTCAGCTTCGACACCATGCACAAGCTCTCAAAGGTTTTCGGGCTTGACACGAAGAAGAGCATACGCGGCTTTTCAAAGGGAATGCAGAGACAGGCCGAGATAATTCTCGGAATGTCCACCATGCCCGAGGTTATCCTGCTCGACGAGAGCTTCGACGGACTCGACCCGGCAAAGAGGAATCTTATTAAGAACCTCCTGCTCGAATACATGGCCGAAGAGGAATGCTCCGTCATAATCTCCTCTCATAACCTCCACGACCTCGCCGATATGTGCGACCACATTGCGCTGATAAACGGCAAGAGCATCGTCATGGACTGCTCGGTTGACGATATCAGCGGCTCGCGCTGCAAGTTCAGGCTGGTCTTTGACCGCGACCTCGAAGAGAGCGATTTCAAGGATCTCGACATCAGGCACTTCTCGAAGGACGGAAAGATAATCACCCTGAGCGCCAACGGCGACATGGACGAAAACGAGAAGAAGCTTCAAAATATGAATCCGCTGATGATCGAAAAGTTCCCGCTCACGCTCGAAGAGATCTTCCTCGAGGAGATGGAGGGCAGCGACTACGACTTCAAGGACATCTTCGGCAAGACCGAAGAGAAGAAATGAGGTGTCACAGATGAAGAAATATAAGAACACATTCCGTTTCTCCGTCGCTCACGCGATAAAGAAAAACTTCACTCTCCCGCTGCTGACATTTGCAGTGAGCATGTTTTTCTATCTCACCGGCTTCTGCTGGGATGTATTGAGAGAAGCAAAGAACAAGGCCGCTATCACCGGTCAGAACGTTATGAAGTTAATGCGTGAAGCGTACGAGGTCTTTATCTTCGACTCGGAGCGCGCGGCATATGAACCGCTCATCTCGTTCTACCCCGCTCTGCTCGTTGTGATATCGCTGTTAGTCGGCGTTTTGCTCTTCAGATTCGTTACCAATAAAAAGACCGTCAACGTCTATTACAGCCTCGGCATTAAGCGCGCCGATCTCTACACCGCGCGTCTGGTTGCAGGCATAATTATGATGCTCGCGGCAACACTCATCCCGCTCGCAGTATCGCTCGGAATCAACCTCCACTTTTTCGGCTCGTCCGCCATGCTTTGGAGAACCTTCCTGTTCTATGCGGTGCACAACGTGATATGTGTGCTCGCCGGTCTTACTATAGCGGCGACGGTCTCAAGCTGCGTGGGTACGGTTGTTGAATCGCTTGGCTTCTCAGCCGTTCTTGCGGCGTTCCCGAGCGTTGTGACAATGTGCGTGAACTACAGCGTTCCTGCAATTCTCAACGGCGCTCCCTCCAAAACTTACTACGGCATATATCCCGTCGCTTCAAGCTTCGGCGAGAACTATCTGGATATGACGAACAGCACCCTGTTCGGCCGCGTTATCGCCCATATAAATCTGCTCATGCTCAACAGAAGCTCTTTTATTAACTCATCTTCCGTTGAAGCTATGACAAAAGAGGCGGCAAAAAAATGGGCCGCGCCATCGCTGACTCCCTATATTCTCTGGGCAGTTCTCATCGCCGCGTTCTTCGTGTTCGGTCTGTTCATGTTCAAGCGCAGAAAAGCCGAGATATGCGGTTTCCCCGGCAGAAGCGCGGTATTGAACTTCGTGCTCTGCATGATTGCCTCTTTCGGAGCTGCTTCGCTGATAATATATTTTATAGCATACACATCGCAGATAAGCAGATGGATAATGATAGCCCTGGTAATCGTCGCAGCTTTCCTGGTATTTGTTATACTCGATGTCATTCTCCATTTGAGCTTCAAGGCTCTTAAAAAAGACTGGAAGATAGGTCTTGTACACGTCGGTCTCATGGCGGCGTTCCTGCTCTCGCTCTACACCGGCTTCTTCGGCTACAGCAGCCGCGTGCCCGATGTTCAGTCCATCGAGAGCGCATCCATCTCCGCGCCCAACGCACTGATGGGCAGCTACAAGCTCGGCAACGGACTCCAGTCCGGATATAACAGCAACCTTTACTTCGGTGAGGACGAACTCAAGGACTACTACTATGTCGGCAACCGTTCGAACTCAATCGTCGAGGGCTTCAAGGACAAGGACGACATTAACACTGTCCGCGAGATACACAAGGCTATGATAAAGGCCGGAAATCTCAACAAGACAAACAGCGACTCCGACGACTACTCGAAGAGAGTCACGAGCCAGAAGGTTATCATAAAGTATAAGCTCAAAAACGGGCATGAGCTTGTCAGAGTTTATAACTATGTTCCGCTGACCAACTATCCCACGCTCTATACCCTTGAGGATACCAAGAACTGGAACAGCAAAATCAAGAACGAGCTGCTCAACATCGACGCGAAGAGCATGATACCGATACTTTTCTCCGCTCAGATGGACAAGAGAACCGCTGTTGACGAGGAGCTGACCGCAGGTCTTGCGCGCGCGATATATAATGATATCAGCACGCTGAGTTCCGACAAGTTCCTGACAAGCAACGCGAAATATCTCGGCTCGGTTGCGTTCTATTTTTCTCCTCAAAACACACCGGACGAGAATGACTACGACATCGCCACTGCCGCAGCAAAGCCTATGCCGGAACCAAGTATTGTGGAAGATCTTGATATGTCAAGGCAGGATAAGGTCAACGAGCTTTCGGCGCAAGGAGAGTCGAGCGGACATTATATCTCACTCGGCGACTACTCAACAGTTCCGATAACCTCGGAGATGACAAACACGATAAGCTTCCTCAAGGAGCACGGACTCTACGAGAAGCTCACAGACGAGTCCCCGATAGTCAGCGTCAGAGTTAAGGACATGGGTCACTCGACCGACTCCGTGAACGCAAGATACGGATACGGCTATTCAAGCCCGATATTCAACGCTTTCTGGGATGACGGAAAATCAAAGGCAGTTTCAAAGACGGATTCCACCGGCTACACCTATCAGGTGAGCAACTACAACAGCGGCGATTTCATGCCGAAGGATGCCGTAACCATAACAAACAAGACTATTGTCGAAAAGCTCGCCGCCAACGCCTACGGCTACCGCTTCGACCTCACGGGCGGATACCTTGTTGAGTTCAAGCGCGAGAACGGCGCTCTTACGATAATGTACGTTCCCAAGGGCAGAGTCGAGCTGAATCTCGACACAGGCAAATAAATTTCAAGCGGCGGCTGCGCTGAAACGGGTGCGGCCGCCGAACTGAGCAGCATCGGAGGGATAAAGAGTGAACAAATCAAGAGACGGCTTCAAAAGCCCATTCGGCTTCACAGTCGTTCACGCGATAAGAAAGAATTTTGCTTTTCCGCTCGCGGTCTTTGTAATGAGCTTGGCGCTCTACCTCAGAAGCTTTTTCGGCAGCGACAAGATAAGACAGCTTACGGCGCTGAAGAGCGGCGGCTCGGCAACGTTGGAACTTCTGCGCGAATCCGGAAAATTTTTAATAATCGGCGGATCTGACAACTATATGCTGACGGATATTCTCTATTTTTACACGGCGGCAGTCGTTGTTCTCTCCGCCGCGCTGGGTATAATGCTTTTCAGATTCGTCTCAAGCAGGGCGAAGAACAACATATATTTCAGTCTCGGCATCAGCCGCGCGGGTCTGTTTTCGGCGCACTGGCTGGCGGGAGCGGTCATGCTCGAAGCGGCCGTGCTTCTCCCGCTCGCATTTTCGGCAATGCTGAACCTTATCTACTTCGGCTCGTCCGTCATGCTCTGGCGCACGCTGCTGTTTTACGCCGTTCACATGACCGTGACGGCGCTTGCGGGATTCTCTGTTGCGGCGGCAGTCTCCGTCTGCGTGGGAACCGCAGGCGAATCGGTACTGTTCTCGCTCGCATTCATAGCGTTTCCGAGCGCTGCTGTATATTTTCTCAATAACACTGTACCGAAGCTGCTCTTCGGCGCGCCTCACAATTCAAACTACGCACTCTATCCGTCGGCGAGTCACAACCAGGATATCAGCATGGCCCTCTCCCCTTTCGGGCGCGTGCTGTCGCGTCTCAATCTGCTCTCGCTCAACAACGACGTATTCATCCGCTCGGGCTCGTTGGTCTCGGCCGACGGGTTCTCTAAAATCACCGCAGACGAGCTGAAAAGCTGGAACGCGCCGTCTCTTGAGCCCTATATACTCTGGGCGATACTGACCGCCCTGCTGTTCGTTTTCGGGCTTTTGATGCTAAAGCGCAGGAAGGTGGAGATATGCGGCTTCAGCGGCAGGAGCAAGGCTTTAAACTTTTTGCTGACCGCCATGCTCTCTGTTTCCGCAGGCTCGACTATCGTCGCCGTTAATTTTTATTTTTCGCAAATCACCGACAAGCAATATCTTATAACGGGCATAACAACCGTGCTTTTGAGCGCTGTTATATTCGTGGTTTTCGATATTATGCTCAATCTCAGCTTTAAGGCACTCAAAAAGGATTGGAAATACGGGCTTGTCCATGTGGCTCTCGCGGTCGCCGTTATGCTCTCGCTCTACACTGGGTTCTTCGGTTACAGCAGCCGCGTGCCTGATACCGACAGCATCGAGAGCGCATCGGTATCCGCTCCGGACATACTTCTCGGAAGCTATCGCACAAGAGCAGACGAGCTCAAATTCAACGCAAACTCCGGCTACTATCTCGCCTTCGACGAGGACGGAAACCCGGTTGGCATAAACAGCGGCTGCTACTATCGCAGCAACGCCGACGAAAGGCGCATAATTATCGACGGATTCAAAAGCGAAAGCGACATTAACGCCGTGCGCGAGCTGCACAAAAGGCTCATCGCCTCGGGCAGAAAAGTTGTTTCAAGCAGCGAGGATTATTCCGAAAGAGCCGTGCGCAGCACTGTTATTATAAAATACAAGCTCAAGAACGGGCGCGAGATAATAAGAGAATATCAGACAGTCGGGCTCGGCGACTATCTCTCGCTCTATTCAATAGAGAACACCGAGAACTGGAACAACAAAATCAAAAACGAGCTGCTGAACATAGACAGCGAAAAAGTATTCCCCGTTCTGTTTTCAAAGCAGATGGACGAAAAGACGGTAATTGACCCGCAGTTCACGCAGGGGCTTGCCCGCGCGATATATAACGACATAACCGCTCTGGGCGCGGACAGAATACTCTGCTCCGACTCAAAGTGGCTCGGCGCTATGGCCCTCTATCACGATATAGCGTCGGACGGAATCGAAACCGTGACGGCAACCCAAGCTCAAACGGAAGTCCCCGATATTGATGATATTGACACGCCGGCAGACGATGTTCGCAACGCATGGAAAGCCGGCAACTACGGCGAGATGATGACCAACGGCTCGGAATACGGAGATTTCGGCAAGTTCAAATCCGTTATTCCGATAACCGAGGAAATGACAAACACCGTCGAATATCTAAAAGCCCACGGGCTCTATGACCTGCTCGTTGACGAATCGCCTATAGTCGCCGTCAGAGTGGCGGACATAGGCAAGCTCACCGTCGACGCACTTGAATACACCACGCCGATATTCAACGCTTTCTGGGACAACGGCAAATCAAAGCCGGAAACCGACCGCGAGACCGGAGAACAGATAAGCACATACACGAGCGGCGACTACATGCCGAAAAATTCAAGGGAATTCACCGACGGCGCAACGATAAACGCACTCGCCGAAAACGCCTACGGCTACAGATTCGACCTCACGGGCGGATATGTTGCCGAGTTCAGACGTGCCAACGGCTGCAGAACGATAATGTATATCCCGAAAGGGCGCGTCGAGCTGAATCTCGGTTAAATATAAAAACTCCCTTAAACACACATAGCCCCGGGCTTCACGAAAAATCTGTGAAGCCCGGGGCCGTTTTTATATTTACACATGAAAAAATGCGACCCCGAAGGATCGCATAAGTTCAGCTTTCAGATATTACTTGTCCTGTATTAAAGGAAGAGAAGAAGCAGGGTTGCAACGAGTGCGAGAACGAAGAAAGAGATAGCAATGATCTTCGTGATAAGCACAAGCTTAGACTCCATAGTCCTGCTCTTGTTCTTGCCGAAGAAAGTCTCTGCGCCGCCTGCGATAGCGCCGGAAAGACCTGCGGACTTGCCCTCCTGAAGAAGGACGAGAACAATAATAGCGACCGAAAGAAGAATGAGGACTATGCCCAATATAATCTCATGTACTGCCATGAAGTTAACCTCCAAACACAAATTGCTAAGATATTTTAGCATATACTTTGACACATTTCAATAGTTTTTACAAAAACTTTTGCCGAACGGAGAAATTTTCCTTCCGAAAGATGTATTATCAGCGCGCGGCTGAGCAAACTACTCTCAGCGGCAAGAGTCCGAAGTCAATGCGTTTGCAGGGCTTTTCCCGCCGACCGTTTTGCGGGGAAGCCTTGCAAACGGTCTTTTTTATATTCCGAGCTCAAGCTGTTCGCCCTTGTCCTCCGCGCTCAGCAGCGCTCCGGCGGCGGGCAGGTTCTTTGTCTTATATCTGTACGCCTTGGCGAACTCCCCTTCTTTATACGCGCGGACGGTCATAACTTTCTGACCCTTCTTGAGGCTCATAACGCCGACTCCCTGAGTGTCCTTGGTAGTCTTGGGCGAGATTGCGCCGGTGTTTATCAAAAGGTGTCTGCCCGCGGAAGAGATTATAACAAGCTCGACATCGCTTTCGATATGGAGCATCGCCGCGGCGGGCGATTTGTCTGAATAAGCCTTTATGAGCTTCTTGCGGTTTGTCTTCGTCTGATAGGCGGAAAGCTCGACCTTCGCCGCCTTTCCGTTTTCAAAGAAGAAGAGCATATGACCCGAATAATCCGAGGTCACGACCATATAGACCGCCGTCTCGCCCTCGTCCATGCCGAGCGTGCTAGCCACATAATCGCCGAGTGCGCTCGCCTTTGTCTCCTTGAAGTCGTTGACGCGAGCCTTGTAGACCTGGCAGCGGTTCGTGAAGAAGAGAAGCTCTTTCGCGTTATCCGTGACCACGGTCTGGGCGAGCTCATCGCCCTCCTTGAACTTCTGCTCGCTGCTCATACGCAGGGACTGCGGGGTTATCTTCTTGAAATAGCCCTGCTTCGAGAAGAAGAGCGTCACGGGATAATCGGGTATCTGCTCCTCCTCTTCCTCCTCTGCGATATCGGAGGCGTAGATAATTTCCGTCTTTCTCGGCTTGCCGTATTTTTTGATAACTTCCTCAAGCTCGCTGATAATTATCGCGCCGACTCTGCCGCGCTTTGCGAGGATATCCTCAAGATCGGCAATGAGCTTTTCAAGCTCTTCGATATCCTGCGTGCGCTTTAAGATATATTCGCGGTTTAAATGACGAAGCTTTATCTCCGCGACATACTCTGCCTGGATGCGGTCGATTCCGAAGCCTATCATGAGGTTCGGGACGACCTCCGCCTCCTCTTCGGTATTTCTGACGATCTTTATCGCCTTGTCGATATCGAGGAGTATTTTTTCAAGTCCGCGCAGCAGATGCAGCTTGTCCTTAGCCTTTTTGAGGTCGAAGTAAGTTCTGCGTCTGACGCACTCCATGCGGAACGCAATCCACTCGTTGAGCAGCTCTTTGACGCCCATGACGCGGGGCGAACCGGCAATCAGGACATTGAAGTTGCAGGCGAACGAATCCGAGAGCGGAGTGAGCCTGTAGAGCTTCTGCATGAGCTTGTCGGGGTCAGTTCCCCTCTTTAAGTCTATGGTTATTTTAAGACCGCTCTTGTCCGTCTCGTCGCGGATATCGCTTATTTCTCTTATCGCGCCCGCCTTAACTCTGTCGATAACCTTTTCTATTATAGACTCGCTCGTCGCGGTCGAGGTCATCGGAATTTCCGTTATATCAATGCAGTTGTTCGACTTGTCATAAGTATATTTGGCGTAGAGCTTGAACGAGCCGCGGCCTGTGCGGTAAATCTCCTCAATCTTCGCGCGGTCATAGAGTATCTTCGCGCCGCCCGCAAAGTCGGGTGCTTTGAGGGTATCCGCAACGCAGTGGTCGGGGTTTCTGATAAGCTCGATAGTCGTGCGGCAGACCTCTTCGAGGTTAAAGGAGCATATGGAGCTCGCCATGCCGACGGCTATACCGGTGTTATTATTGACGAGCACGCTCGGGAAAGTGACCGGCAGAAGCGTCGGCTCTTTCATGGTGCTGTCGTAGTTATCGACAAAATCGACGGTGTCCTTGTCGATATCCTTGAAAAGCTCGGCACTTATGGGGTCGAGCTTCGCCTCGGTATATCTCGAAGCCGCCCACATCATATCGCGCGAATACGCCTTACCGAAGTTACCCTTTGAATCGACATACGGGTGCAGCAGAGCTTCATAGCCGCGTGAGAGCCTGACCATAGTCTCGTATATGGCGGCGTCGCCGTGGGGGTTCAGCTGCATGGTGCGTCCGACTATATTAGCCGACTTTGAGCGCGCACCGGTGAGCAGACCCATTTTGTACATTGTATAGAGTATCTTTCTGTGCGAGGGCTTGAAGCCGTCTATCTCCGGGATGGCGCGCGACATAATGACGCTCATCGCATAAGGGAAATAGTTCGTTTCAATGGTATCGGTTATCGGCTGTTCGACAACTTCGCCCGCGCCGATGATATGAACTCCGCTCTTGAGCGGATCGATTTCATTTTTCGGGGGTTCTTTTTTGCCTCTTTTTCCCGCCATTTATATCAAAATCCTTTCAATAGTTAAGCTGTTACGAAACATCCGCCATGTCGATATATGCCGCGCCGTCGCGTGCGATATGCTCTTTTCTGCCGGCGAGATTGTCGCCGAGCCAGAGATCAAATATCTCGGCAGTTTTCTGGGCGTCGGTCGGGTCGACGCGGATAAGGCGGCGGGTCGCGGGATTCATCGTCGTCAGCGACATCATGTCCGCATCGTTTTCACCGAGACCTTTCGAGCGCTGGATGGTAAACTTGCTGTTTTCAAGCTGGGAAAGGATATCCTGCTTCTCCTGCTCGTTATATGCAAACCACGTCTCGTCCTTTGAGTTTATCTCATAGAGCGGCGACTCCGCGATATACACCTTGCCCTTTTCGATAAGCGTGGGCATGAGGCGATAGATCATCGCGAGGATAAGCGTGCGTATCTGGAATCCGTCAACGTCGGCATCGGTGCAGATTATGACCTTGCTCCAGCGCAGCTGGTCGATATTGAACGCGACCATATCTTTCATCGACTTCGACTTGACCTCGACTCCGCAGCCGAGAACCTTTATGAGGTCGGTTATGATATCGTTTGCGAATATTTTGTTATATTCCGCCTTGAGGCAGTTGAGTATCTTTCCGCGCACTGGGATTATCGCCTGGAAAGACGAGTCGCGCGCCTGCTTACAGGCGCCGAGAGCCGAGTCGCCCTCCACTATAAACAGCTCGCGCTCGGAGACATCCTTGCTGCGGCAGTCAACGAATTTCTGCACACGGCTGCCCATATCGTTGCTCGACTGGAGCTTGCCCTTTATATTGAGTTTCGTCGTCTCCGCACGGACGCGCGCGCGCATATTGACGAGCACCTGATCGCATATCTTGTCCGCATCGAGCTTGTTTTCGATGAAATACACCTCGAGCTGATGCTTGAAGAACTCGGTCGTCGCCTCCTGAATGAACTTGTTGGTGACGGATTTCTTCGTCTGGTTCTCATAGGCGGCTACGGTCGAGAACGACGAGACGATGAGCACGAGGCAGTCCTCGACATCCTGGAAATTTATCTTCGAGTCGGACTTGAGGTATTTTCCGTTCTTTTTTATATATGCGTCTATCTGCGACACAAACGCGGAGCGCACGGCCTTGTCGGGTGCGCCGCCGTATTCAAGGTAGCTCGAGTTATGATAATACTCCTTGAGCTGGACCTTATTCGAGAAGCAGAGCGCGGCGTTTATTTTAAGCTTATACTCGGGCTGATCCGCTCTGTCGCGTCCTACTCGCTCGCCGCTCCAGGTGCAGACAGAAGAAATGGCGTTGTTGCCGACGACCTCCTTGAGGTGATCGGTTATGCCGTTTTCATAGAAATACTCGAACGTTTCAAACTTCGAGCCGTTCTGATTCCTGAGCACGAACTTGATGCCCGCGTTGACTATCGACTGGCGGCGCATCATATCCTGAAAATACTCGAGAGGTATGTCTATATCGGTGAACACCTTGAGGTCGGGGCGCCACTTTATGCGCGTGCCTGTGTCCTTTTTGCTGTAGGGCTCTTTTATCATATCGCCGACCGGCTCGCCGTTTTTGAACTGCAGATGATAGCAATAGCCGTTCGAGTGAACCTCCGCCTCCATATACTCCGAGTCATACTGCGTGGCGCAAAGGCCGAGTCCGTTTGTGCCGAGCGAATACTCGTAGCTTCCGCCGTCGTTGGTGTTATACTTTCCGCCTGCATAGAGCTCGCAGAACAGGAGCTTCCAGTTATACTCGTTTTCCCTGCGGTTGAACTCAACGGGTATACCGCGCCCGTAATCCTGAACCTCTATGGACTTATCCTCGAAGCGGGTGACGGTAATCGTGTTGCCGAAGCCCTCGCGCGCCTCGTCAACGGAGTTTGAAATTATTTCAAACACCGAGTGCTCGCAGCCCTCGATACCGTTCGAGCCGAAAATAACCGACGGTTTTTTCCGCACTCTGTCGGCGCCTTTGAGCATTTCAATGCTGTCGTCGCCGTATTCTTCTCTCTTTTTGACTTTTGCCATTGAGTTATCCCCCGACTGATTGTTACGCATTATTTTGTATCATACATATTTAATTATACACCATATATTGGCTTTTTGTCAACGATATCAATGGGTATAGAAAAAGACAGACCATGCGATAACACACAGTCTGCCGGATAAAATTATGATTTGTTACGCCCTTTGCTTTTTCTTGAACACATCTGCGGGAAGCTGGGCGAGGACTATTGCGACGAACATGATGATGCAGCCGCTGAGCTCCCTTACGGACATTTTCTGATCTATCAGCACCCAGGCGAATATGACAGCGAACACCGATTCGAGACACAGCAGGAGCGAAGCGACCGTTGGGTCTGAATCGCGCTGGCCGAGGGTCTGGAAAGTGAAAGCCACTCCGCAGGACAAAATACCTGTGTAGAGCAGATAGGGCGCGGCGCTCATTATGGCGTGGATACTCGGCTTTTCGAAGATAAACATGAGAATGACGGAAATTATACCCGAAACAAAAAACTGCGCGCACGAGAGCTTGACTCCGTCGACTATAGCCGAATATTTGTCGATAACAAGAATATGTATCGCAAAGCCGACCGAGCACGCGAGAGCGAGCAATTCGCCCTTGCCGAAAGTCGCCTTGCCGCCCGCACACAGCAGATAGAGTCCGACAACGCCGAGCCCGACGCCGATCCACACGGGAAGACTGACGCGCTTTTTGAAGAAAACGAGGCTGATTATTGGCACCAGGAGCATATAGAGCGCGGTTATGAAGCCGACCTTGCCGACCGTTGTATAGCCGAACGCCGCCTGCTGAAGATTGCTCGACACGCAGAGAACCGTTCCGCAGACAAGCCCGCCGACAATGAGACTTTTTCTGTCTTTTTTCTTTTCTTCGGGCGTTTTCTGTTCGGCCGAGCCGAGCTTTTTGTTTTTTGATTTTTGAACTCCCGACATTATTGCAATGACCGGCAGGAGCACCGTGCCGCCCATAATCATTCTTATGCCGTTGAAGGTCAGAGTTCCGATTACTTCGAGTCCCTCGCTCTGAGCCACAAACGACAGTCCCCATATAACGGCGGCGAGAATGAGAAAGATGCCGCCTTTAAGCTGTCCTTTTTTCGTTGTTATCACTCCACTGAAGTTTTCCGAAATATGATAGCACAAAGGCAAATAATAAAAATCGGATTTTGGAATAAAATGTAATTTCCAAAAAGATTTTCGGTTTATCTCTCCGCGAGCGGAAGTATTGAGCCGATATCGGTTAATTGAAAGTCCCCCGCCTCCTCCGCACGCACGCCGAATGAAGAGAGAAAGGTTCTTATTTTTTCACCGTCTTTATGAGACGCGAGCGAGCCGTTGAAGAGCATTGTATCGGGCGCAATGAGTCCGCAGCAGCCGCCGATAAAACCGTATTCACGCCCTGGCAGAATGACATCGCCCTTTGAGACGAGCAGGACGGCAAGTCCGCTTTTTTGGGCCGCCGAGGCTATTGCCCCATCATCGGTAATTATCGCGCTTTCAGTCACCGGCACTACCGAGCATTTTGTGTAGCCCTGGCGCACGGGTATTAAACTACGCCCGGAAAAGTCGATGTTTTTGCAGACGGTTTTGGGATTGAGTATCGCATAATTGCCGAAAAGCGCGGCATTGAGCGGCACATCGGCGGGATATTTATCGCCGAGCGGAGTGTCGAGAACCTGCACATCAAATCCCATTTCAATAAGCTTTTCCGCGTTGTTACACTGCTCTCGGCTCAATATGATTTTTCGCCTGCCGAGATGCAACAAATGCAAATCGGCGTGGGCGGCTGTGCCGTCGGTTATCGCGGCGCACGGCAGGATATCAAAAACACTGATACCGCGCGAGAGAAGATATTCTTTTGCTTTTTCTGCGCCGACGCTTACCGCGGCGAGGGTGATTCCCCTCTTCGGCAGGTTCGGCGATTCTATAGGGGTCATAAAATTCATCAGTCAACGCAGTTCGCGAACGCCTCATAGACATTCTTGACGCCGATGACCTCTATCTCCTTTTTGAGCTTGTCCGGCACGGATTTGAAATTATGGCGCGGGATAATGCAGGTCTTGAAACCGAGCCGAGCCGCCTCTTTTATGCGCTGTTCGCAGTGGTTGACGGAGCGAATCTCGCCGCCGAGTCCTATCTCGCCGAAAGCGAGCACATCGTCTCTTATCGGGACATCCTTGAGGCTCGAAATAAGCGCAAGCGCAACGGAGAGGTCGGTCGCGGGTTCATCGAGCTTGAGTCCGCCGATGACATTTATATATGCATCCATATTGCCGAAGAAATAGCCCGCCCGCTTTTCGAGGACGGCTAAGAGCATCGCCATGCGGCTGTAATCAAAACCTGTCGCCATACGGCGGGGATTGCCGAAGCTCGACGCGCTGACAAGAGCCTGAACCTCGGCGAGTATCGGGCGGGTGCCCTCCATAGCGCAGGCGATACAGGTACCGGAAGTGTTCTTCGGTCTGCCTGAGATGAGCATAAGAGACGGATTCTCAACCTGAGAAAGTCCGCTGTCGAGCATCTCAAAAACGCCTATCTCATTCGTCGAGCCGTAGCGGTTCTTGACGGCGCGGAGGATTCTGTAAGACATATTGCGGTCGCCCTCGAAATAGAGCACCGCATCAACTATATGTTCGAGCACCTTGGGTCCCGCGATGTTGCCGTCCTTGTTGACATGACCGACGACTATAATCGGAATATTGCTGTTCTTCGCGGTGCGCATGAACATCGAAGTCGATTCGCGTACCTGCGTGACACTGCCCGCAGATGAGCTGAGGTCGCTTATAACCATAGTCTGTATCGAGTCGATGATAACGAGCCCGGGCTTGTTGATATTTATATACTCACATATAGCCTGAACGTCGGTTTGGCTCATTAAAGTCAAGGTCGGGCTCGTGACCCCGAGCCTGTCCGCGCGGAGCTTTATCTGATAGACCGACTCCTCGCCCGAGACATAGAGAATATCGAGATCCTTGCCGATATACTGGCATATCTGAAGAAGAATCGTCGATTTGCCTATGCCGGGGTCGCCGCTCAGGAGCACCAGCGAACCTTTGACTATTCCGCCGCCGAGAACGCGGTCGAGCTCGGTGAGTCCCGTCTGATAGCGTATCTCCTCATCGGCGGTTATCTCGCTGAGAGCATATGTCTTGATGCTGCGCGCGCTCGCGCCGCTCTTGGACGCCGGGGCGGCGGGCGCTTTTATCTCCTCGTTCATGGTGTTCCACTCGCCGCAGCCCGGGCAGCAGCCGAACCATTTCGGGCTTTCATAGCCGCATTCGGAACAGATATAGACCGATTTTGCCTTGCCTGCCATTTTATGTTACCTCCGTCAGTTTTTCGTCTTGTTTTAAATAGTCTGTTATACCGCACATGACCGAAAAAGCCATGGCGTTCTGATAATTATCGTCTTTTAGTTTCAGCGTCTCGGCGGCGTTCGAGAGAAAGCCGCACTCGACCATAACCGCCGGAGACTGCGCATGATAGAGCAGATATATCTCAGTGCCAGTGCGCTTGACGGCGCGCTGATTCTGAGGCTGGATAAGCGAGCGGATATCCTGTTGAATCGCCTTTGCCAGCTTCTCGCTCTCCGGATTGTTTTTTGAATAGAACACCTGCGCGCCGCTGTATGACGGGCCGCCGTAGTGGTTCTGATGTATGCTCACGAACAGGGCGTCGGGCGTCTGTTCGATGATTTTCATTCTGTTTTTTATATCCGAGACTTTTTGCTGACGCACGGTTTTTGCGGAGTCGTCGGCTATATCGTCGTCCGTTTCGCGGGTCATGATGACATTGTAGCCCGCTGTATCGAGCATATCGCGCAGCTTCAGGGCT
>ERZ772883.1514-NODE-1514-length-17578-cov-4.434572_pt1 | contig 17578 bp, 12 predicted proteins | sample MGYA00580575_ERZ772883 | MGnify/ENA primary metagenome ERZ772883 (study PRJEB29015, sample SAMEA2737666) | human gut metagenome | biome: human gut; feature: human-associated habitat; material: faeces | place: China | collected 2012 ...
TCGCCCGCTGCGGCGGTCTTGCCGATGCTGTGGCGCAGGGACTCAAGGAACACGGTATTGAGGACTTTGATCTCAAAGCCTGCTCCTGCGACGGAATTGAAGCTTGCCGCGCAGCTCTGCTCAGGAAGAGCAAGGGTATGCTCGATGCGAATTTCATCGAAGGCATGGCGTGCACCGGCGGATGCATCGGCGGCGCAGGCTGCCTGACCCACGGCGAGAAGTAAAAGATATAAAAATAAAGGCAACCGAGCAGTAAGATTTAAGTCTTACTGCTCGGTTTATTAATTGCTGGAATGTCTGGTCAGAGAGTTTATCAATGACTTTTCTTCGCTTTTATCACGCCTTTGACGGTCTCGAATGCGTGGAGCGAGCCGACAAGCGGATGGTAGAGCATGATACGCGGACCGGAGTAGCGCATGACGGCTCTTATCTTTTCGCGCATGGCGGGCTTATAGCAATGGCACGGGCACTGGGAGCAGAAATTCTTTTCATTCCCCCAACGGCAGTGGTCGAGCCTGTAAAGCGCATAGTCGCACAGCTCCCGGCACTCGGGGCAAAGTTCTCCCCTTTTTGTCTTGTGCACGCCGTGACAGTAGATTTTCACCATCTCCGGCAGCATCTCTTTTTCGCGGGTTATTCTGTCTTTTGTCTCTTTCTTGCTCATGATAATCTGCCTCTGTAAACCGTATAAGCCTTGTCGGCTATTCTCGAAGTTGATTTTCTGTGGGAGACGAGCACTATGCTCTTGCCCTTCTTTGCCTCGTTTATCGAGCGCAGGATATGACCCTCGTTGAGGCTGTCAAGGTTACTCGTAGGCTCGTCAAGCATAATCATCGGCGCATCGCTGAGGAACGCCCTGGCGAGACCTATTCTCTGCTTCTCGCCGTCGGAGAGCAGATCTCCGAGCTCACCGACATTTGTGTCATAGCCCTTGGGCAGAGTCATGATGAAATCATGGATAGAAGCTTTCTTCGCCGCTTCAACGACCTGCTCATGCGTGGCGTTGTAATCGGCTATTTTTATATTGGACTCTATCGAATCGTTGAAAAGCTGCGTCTCCTGACTGACAAGGCTCTGGTTGCTTCTGAGGCACGAGGTCTTTATATCTCTGATATCCTCGCCGCTCATCTTTATGCTGCCCTGCTGAACATCCCAAAAACGCATCATCAGCTTGAGCGCGGTGGACTTACCCGAGCCGCTCGGACCCGTTATGCTGATTATCTTATCCGGCTCAACGGTCACATTGAAGCCGTCAAGAATTTTTTCATCGCCGTAAGCAAATCCGACATTTTCGTTTTCCATGCCGTCGAAAGCAACTGTTTTTCCGTCTATGTTTTCTTCAACCACCGGGTTCTCATCGAGTATGCCGAGAACTCTTTCGCCCGCCGCGAGAGTGTGGGTAAGATTTCCGGCAAGTCCCGAGAGCGCGGCGACGGGGCCGAACGAGCTCATCATCGAAACGGTAGAAACTATCATTCCGTCGAAACCGATAACGCCTTTTTGATAGAGGGCGATACCCGTGAGCAGCATTGCAACGGAGAAGAAGATTATTGCGATATCCGTAACGGCGCCCGTGTGTCCCTCTATCTTCTTGAGTCTGTCCTGAAGCGAGTTCAACTCGTCGGTCTTTTTATCCATCTCTTCGAGACGCTTGTCGGTGCTGTTATATCTTATCGACTCAAGCAGTCCGCGCATACTGTCGAGCACGAAGCCCGAGAGCGCGCCGGAGCCGTCTCTGTAGGTCATGCCTGCATTCTTGTTAAGCCTCGAGGACACCAACGGAATCACCGCGCCGACCGTTATATAGGCGGCGAGCGCAACGAGCGAGAGCCAAATGCTGTAGCGCCCGATAAAAATAAGCATAATAAGGCAGGTCAGTATCGCAATGCAGGTCGGCGATATCGTGTGCGCATAGAACACTTCAAGCAGTTCGATGTCGCTCGTTATGACCGAGACAAGGTTGCCTTTGTCTTTACCCTCGAGCTTCGCGGGAGAAAGCCGGCGCATGGCTTTGAACACCTTGTCGCGGATAAGAGCCAAAAGCTTGAATGCTATATAATGGTTGCACGCCTGCTCGCCGTAGTGCAGAAATCCCCTGAGAACGGCAAAAATTATGATGCAGATACAGCCGGTCTTTATTGCGATTCCGCCGCTTATTTTTGCGGCGGTGAGCAGGGTCAGCGAACCCGCGACGGTTATCTGAATGGCGCAAAGGAATCCGAGCACGCCGAGCAAAACCGCAAGACACATAAAGCCGGAAAGCGGCTTGACGAGGACTATGAGTCTGCTCATTATACGCAGACCGCTCTGTTTTCTTTTCATACCGCTGCCGCCTCCTTTGAATATTTTTCAAGCTGAGCCTGAGTCGAATACATTGTATAATACTTGCCCTTTTCTTCCATGAGGTGCGAATGCGTGCCGCTCTCCGCGAGGCATCCGCCGTCGAGCAGAAGGATCATATCGGAGGTGACAACATTTTCGAGCCTGTGGGAGATAAGCAGAACCGTCTTTGTCTTTGCCATTTCGCGGATAACTTCCATGATGTCATTTTCGCTCTCGACATCGATGTTCGAAGTGACCTCATCGAAGATATACACAGGTGTGTCATGCAAAAGCGCGCGGGCTATCGCGAGGCGCTGACGCTGACCGCCGGAGAAATTGCTGCCCTGCTGAGAGAGAGCCGTATCAAGCCCATCCTGCGAGGAGAGGAACTCCCAGAGATTCACTTTTTCGAGCGCGTCTATGAGTTCGTCGTCGGAAGCATTCGGGCAAGCCATGAGCAGGTTGTCCCTAACCGTCCCGGCGAAGATATAGCTGTTGAAATTGACGGCGGTTATGTTATCCATGAGCGCTTTTTCGTCGATGTCTCTTATCTCAACGCCGTCTATCTTTATGCTCCCTTTGTAGCCTTTTGTTGTGCCGCAGATAAGAGAAGCTATTGTGCTCTTTCCGCAGCCGGACTCGCCGACGACGGACACCAGGCTGTTCCTCGGAATGTCCGCCGAGATGCCGTTGAGCACCGACTTTTCCCCGTCATAGGAGAAGGTCACGTTTTCGAGCCTTATATCGCTGTCAAAGCATGCGGGAATCTGCGTTCCGCGCTCGTCCTCGGGAGTATCGAGAATCTTGAAAAGCTTGTCGCTCGCCGCCATACCGTTCATCGCAACATGGAAGAAAGAGCCGAGCAGGCGCAGGGGCAGGAAGAAATCCGCGGCAAGCATAATGATAAGAAACGCCTGCGGCAGTGTTATCGTTCCGTTTGCCGCCTGAAATACCGCGATAACAACGCCGACGGCGCTGCCCGCATATGCGACGATATCCATGACGCTGACGGAGTTCAATTGCATGGTGAGCACCTTCATGGTGATACGCCTGAACTCCTCCGCCTTTTCGTTCATCTCAACGTTCTTTCTCTCATCGGCCTGATATACCTTGAGGGTCGTGAGTCCCTGAATATTCTCAAGGAACGTGTCGCCGAGATTGACATATACTCCCCAGTATTTGCTCAGCAGCCGTTTTGCTATCTTCTGCACCGCGACTATCGAAAGCGGAATCAACGGCACGCAGACGAGAAGCACGAGCGAGGCTTTCCAGCTGACAAAAGAGAGCACCGCAAAAAGCGTTATCGGCGCAAGCATGGCAAAGAAGAACTGCGGCAAATATTTTCCGAAATAAAGCTCAAGCTGATCGACACCCTCGACAAAAACCTGGAGCACCTCGGAGGTTGAAACCTTCTCATGATACGACGCACCCATGCGGGTAAGCTTTTTGTACATCTTCCCGCGCAGGACTTTTTTCACCTGAGCCGACGCCAAAAAAGATGTCTTTGAGCTGCACACTCCGCAGACATAGCGCACTGTCATAACTGCGGAGATGCCTATAATATAAGGCAGAAGCACGCTAACCGTCATGGTCGCGCCGCCCAAAATAAGCTCAAGAATATGTGAGAAAATAAACATCATCACGATATTCGCGCAAAGCCTTATCCACTGCGCGAGCACCGTAAGGGCAATGTACTTCTTGGAGGAAGGCACCTGCCCTATGAGTCTTGTTTTTATCATCTAATCACTCCCCAATGATTTTGAACTGTTTATTGAGATAGCTGTCGGCGAGATTTCTGTCCCCGTGTTCGGCTATTTTTCCGTTGCCCATTATGAGCGCCCTGTCTGCCATAGCGGCGGCGCACCTGCGGTCGTGAGTAACGGTGACGACCGTACAGCCGTTTTCGCGGTTCAACTTATTGACAGCCGAGACTATTCGCTCAAGATTATTATAATCCTGTCCAACAGTAGGCTCGTCGAGGAACAGCACTTCCGGCTCGCCCGCGCATATCGCAGCGAGACCCGCGCGGCGTTTCTGTCCCTCCGAAAGGGACTGCGGATGCCTATTTTCAAGCCCCGAGAGGCCGAACGCCTCGATCATCTCCCTTGCTTTCTGCTCCGATGATGCCCTGAAAGAGGCCTCGGCGAGCAGTGTCGGCATGAAGAGCTGATATGTTGGATTCTGATAGACAAAGCCAACCTTTTTGAACCACGCGGCGTTGGGCTTTCTTCGCCCCGGCTTTTGAACTATATTTTGTTCGAGCGTGCCTGATGTGAGCTTGTTGAGCCTTGCGAGAGTCCGCATGAGCGTAGTCTTGCCGCAGCCATTCGCACCGAGCAGAACAAGGCGTTCACCTTTATACACATCGATATCGAGCGAGTCGAGGATATTTTTGCCTCCCGCGCCAAAAACCAAGCTGCGCCCGCTTATAACGGGCGAGCCGACTGTGTGCGGTCTGCTCTCCGGCTCTATAACCCGTTCGCAGCGGAGGACGGCATCCTTGTCGGCGCTCATTGTGACATTTTTATCTTTTATCCACATGACCTTGTTGACATAGGGTCTGACAACATCGAGCCTGTGCTCAACGAGCAGCACCGCATAACCGCTCTTTGAAAGCGAACGAAGCGCGCCAAGCAGGATATGCGCGCCCTCTGTGTCAAGGTTTGCAAGAGGCTCATCGAGAATTATGATTTTCTGCTTCATCGCAAGCGTTGAAGCGGTAATAAGCCTCTGCTTCTGCCCGCCCGACATAGTCCGCGTCTTTGCGTCTGGCGATATCTTCATCATATTTGTGCTCGCCGCTATCCTAAAATCTATCTTTTCGACCGGGACATCTAAGTTTTCGCACCCGAAAGCTATTTCGTCGCGGACGGTATCATAGACTATCTGCTCGTCTGCATTCTGGAGCACCGTGCCTATAAGCCTTGCACGCTCGCTGACTCTGACGTCGGTAACATCCTCGGAATTTACATAAATCTTTCCGTCGAGCTTTCCGGGCGTTATAAACGGGATCATGCCGTTGATTATCGAGAGCAGCGTGCTCTTGCCCTCACCCGACACACCGGAGAGGAGAACAAAATCTCCGTATTCAAGGGTAAAATTGACACTGTCGAATATTTTATCCGAGCCGTTATATGAGAAACTGATATTTTCAAGCCTCAGCGCATCCATACCGCCACCCCCAGACCCGCGCAGGAAATAACCGCCGCAACCGAAAATACTATATCGCGCGCACGAAGCTCGACCTTGCCGTAGACGGTTGCGGGAGAATTATCGAGCGCGAACGCCCTTGTCTCAAGCGAAAGGGAGAGCGTATCGGAGATACCGATAATGCGCATGACAAGCGGGATAAAAAACGCTCTGTAGAGACAGTCCGGGCGATACCATTTGACATTCGCTCCGCGCACCTTCATTGCCTCCCATATTCGCCTTATCTCGGTGACAAGTATCGGGATGAAGCGGAGGGTGACCAGCATTCCGAGCGTTATTATCCGCGGACAATTCAGCTGATTCATGCAGCGCATGAGATCCGCGGGCGGCAGCGTTATCATCGGCACGGCGCATATCCCGAGCAGGAGCGCGCGCACGACCGTCTGCCAAAAGGCATTGAAATTGCGGTTGGTCAAAAAAGCCAGCCCGCCTATCACAAGCCCGAAGGCGAGCATTGCGGCGCTCATTTTCCATGCGCCGCGAAACAGCCCGAAGCAGCAGCAGAGCAAAAACAGCACTCCGGCAAACGCAAACGCCCAAAGGCTCTTCGAAAGCAGCATTCCGCACACGAGCATACACAGCGACGAGAAGAAGGCTACAAGCGGATAAATCGGTTTTTTTACACTGAACGCATCAAGCATTTCCGTCTTCTCCGTCGGGCTTGAGCTTGCCCGCCTTTTGCAGCTCTGCGGCTATTTTCATGCCGATTGCCGCGCCTATGAACCCGAGCGCCACAGTACCGAGCGAGGTGAATATCGAAGCTGTCGGGCGCGCAAGCAGCTGCTCATAGCTCTGTCCGTTGAGCCAAATGCTGAAAAGCACTGAAATCGGCAGAGAGAGCGGCATATATATTCCCGCCGTGAAAAGCACGGAGCCTTTATTTTTATAGCCTCTGAAGAACAGGAGCATCAGCAATTCCGCGATGATAGCCGCCACAAAATTATTGAAGAACATGACGGGCGAAAAGAACACGAGCGGAGCGCCGGAAAACAGACCGATTACAGTCAACGCACCCGGTTTTCTGACTTTCATCAGACCGACAGCGCAGAAGAGCGCATATATCGGAGCTGCCGCCATATTGCGAAGCCCGAATAAAGTCGTGTGCATAACAAGCGGCATGGTTATTCCGCCGCAGAGCGTCATCGCCGCCGAAAGAATTGCAAGGAAAACGAAATCCTTGACCTGAAATTTTTTGAAGCATTTGTTCATTCCGGTTACTCCTTTATTGCTTTTCTCTTTATCACCGTTGCAACTATGAGCACAACTATAACGACCGCCGCAAAGACAGATCCGATTATCGCCGCAGTCTTTTTGCTTCCGCTGTTATTTGAAGTCGTCTCGGAAACGGGTTCGGCAACAGATTCAGAGACAGTTGAAGCCTCATTTTCCGAGATGCTCTCCCCTGTTACCGTCTCGCCGGTAGAATCGGTTTCGGCAGGTGCAGAAGCCGTTGTATCAACCGAAGCTTCGCCTTTTGCGCTTTCAGTCGGCTTCGTGGGAGTCACCGCATTCGGAGCAGTAACAGCGGCGGAGCCGATATCCGCAACTTTTTTAGCGCTTGCATAGTCGATATGTATTCTCGCGGAGGGCGACATCGGCATAACGGGTGCGGCGAACTTCACGCCGACGAACTCGCCGTTTCCGACTATCGGAAACTCAAACGCGGACTGATATGTCGTGCCCGCTATCTTAACGCTCCCTGCGGGCTTGACTTCGGCCGTGTCGCCCTCAACTCCGCCGTTTTTGTAGTACCAGAACTGCATACCCGAGACGCTCTCGGGCGTTGCTATAGTCAAAGTCTTGCTGCCGTTTTTCACGGTCAGCAGTGCGGTATGAACAAGGTATTTGTCGCCCATAGAGGTCTTGTCCTTCTGAGCGTGGTACATCTTAACGCTGACTTCATACACGCCGTCCTGAGTCGGAGCCAAAGCCGCAAAAGCCGGCAGAGCCGCGCATATAATTACCGCAAGCATCAAAACAACTGCGGCAACAGCCGATATTTTTCTGTTCATGTTTCTCCTCCATTCAATTAGCTTTTGCTAACTGCAACACAAAAAGCAAACGCCGTTTCGGCGTCACAGTACTTTTTCTCGATTAGCATTAGCTAACTATAAATCTTAAAGTCAACCGGTTAGCCATTGCTATCCGGTTCGATAATATTCTACCAATCATTCGGCTTTATGTCAATATCATCGGCAAAATTCCGTATATCTGCCCTTTTTCGCGCTGAGTCAAACGCAAAAATTATGTAAAGTGGAGATTAATTGGGTCTGCTGTTAGTGCAGCAGACTCGGTATTTGAGTCGGTAGGTAAAGTAAAACAGAGCAGAAAGATTCTAGTCTTACCGCTCTGTTAGTTAAATAAAATTCACTTAGTACAATGATTTTTTAATAAATGAAGTGTTTGCTCCGCAAACATGAAGCGACAACTTCGTTGTAATAAAGTGCTCGCTATGCTCGCACGAAGTAAAGCGCGCTTTGATTTTCATGCGGTTTGACCGCACTTCATTAGCGAAGCGACTTCATTTTTCATGCACCGAAGGTGCGCTTAATTGAAAAAGCACTTGCAAATGCAAGTGCTTTTTCCTGGCTCCCCCTGTTGGACTCGAACCAACGACCCTTTCGGTCAGAAACATAGTCGCCTTGCTCGCTTGGAGCGCTTCGCAACGCTCGTTGTTTCTTCCTGCTCAGAGCACCACTTCATCTGCCGCAGGCAGCGCGGTGCTCCGAGCCAGTTAACAGTGGTTGTGACGCGAATATCAAACAGTGTCATTCGATTCCATACAGTGTAGAACCGTGATTTTACCTATATAACGCAATTAATAAACGGTTCGCGTGGTGCGAAAAATCGCTAAATAATAATAGTGTTAGACAATTGTTAGACGGTTTGCTTGCTGTTGTTTTAATTATATTGCAGAGTGGAGTAAAGGAAACTCGCTGAGTAGCTGTACTCAGAAACACAGGTTCAATCCCTGTCTCTGCAAACTTAAATCTAAAATTTTATAGTGGGCATAGAAGAAGGCAAGCTTTTCTTTCATGTTGCACCGTACAATTCTTTTAGTTGTTTCCAGATTGTTTCTTTATTTAGATGCACAATAACTCATAGATTCGCAAAATGGTATGAAATTACACTACTCTCAAACGCCTTTTAAGCCGACATCAGAGCCGTTATAGTTTTACTACCTTATGAAATTACACTACTCTCAAACCACGGTGATGCGGTCAGCTCTTCGAGCCGGTTTTACTACCTTATGAAATTACACTACTCTCAAACGGAGTCCCATGCTATCTGGTCTGTGCCGCCTGTTTTACTACCTTATGAAATTACACTACTCTCAAACAATGTCAAGTATTATGCTTACGAGATAGAGTTTTACTACCTTATGAAATTACACTACTCTCAAACCTCAAATGAGAATAAGCTGCGACACTACAATTCACAGGGTAACATCATAAAGTGGTTATATTATAAGCTAAAAATCATCTTTCTTCAACAATTTCGCACATATCTTTATCCAAAATATAAAGATTTTCTTGCGGAAGTGAGTGAAAGCTGTTTTGACTTTCAATAATAAGAATTTCAATGCCTTGATATTTCAAAGCATCATAGATTTTTTCAATTTCTTCTTCATCAAAATAGCAATGAAAGTTTAAAAGGACATAGGCTTCAAAGGAAAAATATTTATTAGTTAAAACTATAAAGTCAAGCAGTCCCGTCAACAAATCATCGCTATCAACATTTGGTTTAAAATTATGAGCTTTAAGAATATCAACTAAATCAGTATCGTCATCAAACGAAAAATCAAAATCGTATTCTGTTGAGAGCTTTTCGAGAAAATCTAATATATCTTTTTTTAGTGTCACAACATAGTCTTGAAGGAAATTATTAGAATAAGAAGATAAATCTTCATATAGTTTTTTAAGTGTCGGTATTGAAAAACTTAAGTCAAAGAAGTTAGAAATAAAGCAAACTTTATTTTTAAATTTTAAAGAACAATCGTGACAGCCATAATATGAGACAAGTTCGGAGGAAGGATTTTGCTTTTCATCACAAAATATTACTTTTATCTTTTGTTTAGTCAGTTCACAAAGAAGAGCAGTAGTAATGGAGGACGCAGTGTTTTCAATAATTAAAACTGAAATTTCGCTTATATGCACTTGTACATTTGATTCAACATCACGGACAACCATATAGCCAAGCCTCAGATCAAGTTTAGATGGCTTTGAAACTACTACCGTCCTCCATCCCATAATAACTATCTCCTTATTTTAAAAGATCTATTTCCTGCTCAAAAAGCCCGGAGATTGACTGGTTAATAAGTTTTACGGTCTTGTAACTTGGCTGCATTTTATTGCTGATTGTAGTTACCCCACTCTTTTTAGCCTCACCTATTGCCGATAAATCACCACTCATAACATTTGCGTGGAGAATGTTGATTATTTGCATAAGTATATAACATTGTTCATAGAGTGATAAGCCCTCAAATTCACATTGCTTGTCAATCAATATATTTGCCAATTTTGAAAATTTAACGTTGTAGATCGTATGATTAGTCTTGTGCTTAAGGGCTTCATATAAATCCGCGTTATCTTTTTCTGTTATTCCATCAAAGGACGTTATTTCTTTTTCTTTTCTCAGCTCTGCACATTTAGCAAGATAGCTTGAAATTTTCTTAATATATTTTTCTTGTTCTTGACTAACAACAAGTTGAACAGCAGGTTTACAGATCAAATTTGCTCCTCCGCTACTCTTACTACTTATGTGCATTCTGAAACCATTAATACTGATAAGAGCATTGTATTTAACGCAAGGAATGATAATTTTAACATAATCAACTCCGAGCTTGCGTTTTATGAACTCCTGTGGATTCCTTATATATTCCTTTTCAGCATATAAATCAACAGGTTCAAAAGAACGAACAATTTCTCCTTTACTGTTTTTGTATTCAACAAAAGCAAAATATGCTGATGAAGGTTTATTGTATCCACCATATTTATCAATGTCCATATCCTTTTTACGAGGCACCTGTCCCAAACCTTTTTTAAGCGGATTTTGGTCAAACAAACCACCGGTTTGCTTAAATGCATACCTCGTAAAGCGAATATTGTTCTTTGCCATATTTGACTTAACAATGTTTATAGATTTATTATTTTCTACAATCCACGCACCGTTTGTTGTGTAATCAAACATTTTGTTAACGCTCCATTTACCGCTTTGAACATTGTCAATGAAGTGCGCAAGATGAGATCTGACAGTATAAACATTACCAACTACAATATTTAGATAAGCATCTTTAGCATGATGAAAATCATTAACATCACGAGATTTGACAAAGTCATTTTCCTGTCTGAAGTCAGATACAAGGCTTGCCTTGATATATTCAACGGCTGTATCATGATAACGCTTTTTAAGAAGCTGCGCTACTGCCTTAGTAGACTGGCGGGTTTCAACAAGTTGTCTTGATACAAATGATGAAAGTTCTTCATCTGTAAGCGGTTGATTTCTAACAAGTCTTTCAAACTTCTCTTTTGAAATTAAGCCTTTGTCAAAAAGTGTTTTCCAGAAAGGAAGCATATTGTTTCTAATAGAGCTATTTATAGGATAAATATTGCCCTTTTTTGCATTTTCTGCTTTTAAAACAAGTACTCTGTTATTAAGACTATCATCTTTGATTTTTGACCGTGGAAAAATATGGTCAATATCATAAATATTATTGTTGTAAATTTCGCTTAATTCAATAGGTTTTCCTGTGTACATACACTTACCTAACTGTGTGTAATAAAGGTAAAGGGCATCTCTTCTGAAATCATTTTCATCTGTATTACAAAGCTGTTCGTAAAGTTTCTGCTCGTCCTTTTTGCAATATTTATAAAGTTCTATTAATTTTTGCTTTCTTGAGACAGTTCTCTTTTTTTCGCCTTCATCCCTTGCGACTTCAATAAATATCTTCTTCGGATCATGACCTTGAATTTTAACTATTTCTTCAACAATTTGCATTGCCTGATAAATAGGGCGCTTAATCTTTGGAGAAACATAAAGATTGTCAATTTCTTCCCTCAAAGAAGTAAAAGTGCTATCACCATTCTCTTCATCAATCTTTTTCCTGAAGTCATAATTGGAACTGAGAAGTTGCATTAAGTTGTCATTTGTTTCCCATAAAGCATGAATGATATTTGTATATTCACCTGTTGATGGCAAAACTGTTTCAATGCCTGTTAAAAGCTTTTCAGATAAACGGCTCCAGCCTGTGTACTTAAGTTTTGATATTTTTTTAATATCATCCGCTGTTAATCTATCTTCATATAATCTTTTAAGCCTGTTTTTAAGAAGTTTTTTGTCATCACCAAAAATCGTGACAGATTTGATTATTTCTTCTTTATCACTATACGAAAGGTCAATATTCTGAAGATCTATAAACGGTTTAAGACTGCCTTTAATAGTTGTGTCAATTCATGTTATTTCAATGTTCATATAACCATTTGATGCAAGATATTTTTTTAAATCAAACACTTTTACTTTATTGCTTTTTTCAAACAGGTCTTTATAGATCCCTTGCTTTAACTCAACAGAAATCTCTTCACCGTCAATTTTTATATTGTTGATTTCGTTAAGAACGGTAAATGCACTATAAAGAAGCGAGTTCTTTGGAATAACATCTTCTTTAGGTAAATAAGTACATTTGCTTGTTAAATTATTAATAAACTTCTCAGCACTATTATCTGCATCAACAACATTTTCAAAATTCCATGGATAGATTTTCTCACCTGTTCTCACAAGCCAGCTTTTTTCACTATGCTTGTTAAGCGGACCAACATAATAAGGAATTCTGTATTTAAATATGTCTATTATTTTTTCGCTGACAGTTTTTCCACTTGAGTCCCTGTCAGCTAAAAATGGCAAATAATTCTTTGCATTACTTAAAATTGCTTCAAGCTCTGCCCTATTAAGCTGCATAGGAATAACAGAATTATCCTTTGTTACAGCTTTGGGCATAAATGAAGATGTTTCTATCTCTTTATACATCTGTGCATACTTTTCATCTAATAGCTCTTTTGGAAGTTGTTTTCTTAAAAAGTCACAAAATGTTTCCTGATCACACTTTTTCATAACAGGATTTTTTGATGAATAGCCAGAGTATGAAAGATAGTTTGAAACCTTATCACTGTTTTCATTAAAGATATGACTATACTTTTCCGGTACATAAGCTTTAACATATTCTTTCAAAAGCTTTAAATCTCTTTTATGCTTTTCATATGTGTCAACTTTAGCGTAAGAAATGTATTCTTTTCCATTTAAAATATCAGCGAGAATTGCCCAATCATATATAGCTTTTAACTTTTCAATGAGTTCAAAGTTCTCACCAAAAACGCTTTCATAGGTTGTAGCCTTATCATCATATCCACTCTTAAAACATATGCTTTTACCTTCGGTATCATCGTATTTGTCTGTATTAAATAGGTCTTTAGCTTTAGCTGTGGCTCCTGATAAAAGTGTTACTATTGCTACTTCAAAAACATCTACTTTTTTATTTAAGGCAAATTCTTTAATAAGAGCTTCCTTCTTCTTGCTTGACGTTAAAGAACTATTTTTAATAATATCTTCAACAGGTTTTAAATCATTACAGCTAAAACCCTCTGATTCATAGTTTGAATTTGATTTAATATATTCGTTTAGTTCAGTAAATATTGCTGTGAAATCAAAATTTCCGTTTTTACCTAAATCATCATTATCAAATAAAAAGTGACCTCTGTTTTTGATGATATGATGCAAAGCTAAAAACACAAGACGAACATCATGTGGTTCAACACTTTCAATTAACTCTTTTCTAAGATGATAAATAGTTGGATATTTTTTATAATAATCTTTATCTGTATAATCAGGATCATTGAACAAAGAATACTCGCCAGAAACATTCTTATCTCCATCATAGAGTGCACTATCCTTAAGTCTTTGGAAAAATGCAATGTCTTTCTTGGAAATTTCCTCATTAAAGAGCATTTCTAAGCAGTTTAATCTGTATTTGTTTCTTTCTAATCTTCGTCTGCTGCTACGAAATTCTCTTCTTTCAACAGCAGTATTTCCGCCCTCAAGGAGCCGAATACCCCACATAGAGTTTCCTTTAAATTTAGGGATATTGTAATTTTTATCTGTTACTGCCCAACCAATTGAGTCTGTTCCTAAGTCTAATCCTAAGTAATAATTTTCCATAATATTACCTCTTGACAAAAATATTTTTTTAGTTTATACTTTAGTTAATCTCAAAAACCTTATGAGATTACACTACAAGTTCAAATAAAAATTTATTCAACCCGCCGTTTATGCGGCCTCACAGTGTGTGAGCAAGACCTACTGCTATGTAGGTCTTATTTTTTTGTAAAATTTCTTTTTTCTTCTAAATCATATCAAAAAATTTTATATAAAATAATAAAGAAAAAATTATTGTAGTGCTTTTAAATGGACTATAAGATAAAAAATTTGAAATAAATCAGCAAAATACTATTATTAAAACAACCGTTATGTATGGCTTGCACCGCAGTGAGGTTCTCGGACTTTAATGGCAAAGTGTTGATTTTAATGGAAACTCTATTTTGATACGCACACCGTATCGGTAGAAACTAAAGTTGTTGAAAAAGACTAATTCAAGTTATCGTGCGTTCCCGCTGTTTACGGAAATCAGAAATCTACTGATTTGGCCAAAGATGAGGAAAACAATAACGGAGACTTCTTTAGTAATGCATATACCGAAAACGACTACATCTTTAAGAAACCGAACGGAGATACTTATTACCCATCCATTGCTCATAGGTTTGGGAAACTGTTGAAGAAGTACGACCTTCCGCATATTAGGTTTCATGACCTGAGGCATATGCGTAAAGAAAACTATCGGTGAAAAACACAGCAACACAGATTACAGCGAAAGCGACTTTTGATTTTTTCTTAATAGCCTCACACCTGTTCCGATATTTTCCACTTATATATTAACTTATTTATAAAAAATTTGCAAGAGAAAAAAACACACAAACTGGTGTTTCTTTCGATTATATACCCAACCACAAGTTTTACTTGTGGAGAGTAAAAATCGAAAGCGTTCATTCAAAAAAAATAAGTCCTCCTTTGATATAATGGAAGAAGCAACATCAACCGTAAAGAATCAAAGGAGGACGAATAAATGGACGAAAGTAGTTTATAACACACAAGGTGGAAGTGTCAATATCATGTAATACCAGTACCGAAATACAGAATGTATTTGTTAAAATGATGTGACCCCCAAAAAAGAGAAGTAGCTTCAAAATATGGTATAATGAAATCGCAAAACAACATTAACCAAGAAAGAAGTACTTCTCATGAATATGATAAAACAAGAAGCAAGAAAAAAGCAAGAAATAGTTAAGCAAGCAATAAAAAACGGATATGCGACACAGGCTGATAAGTACAAATCCTTGTGAGCTCGTGCGTCTTTCAAAGCTCGAAAGGCGTGAGTATGAGTGGTATAACTCTGACGAGATTATCACTATGTTAGACGCTCTGAAAGGCGAGCCGCTATACCCTCTTATTAAAGCCACTGTTATTCTACGGCGACTCCTTGTCTTGCTTCGAGGACTATGTTTTTCTCTTTTATGGGATTTTCAATAACCCCGATGAAGCGGTAATGAATAATGATTTTCTGCGTTCTGTTCTTACCTTTACCCTCAATGGAGTGAACCTCGATTTTCTCAATAAGTTCATTCAGGAGTGCAGGTGTAAGAGTTTCCATCTGCATAAACTTACGGACTGCCAATGTGAATTGTTCTTTGCTTGTACGAAGATTTTCTATCTCTGAAAGCTCTTCTTGGTATTGCCTGATTTTTAGTTTCAGCTCGTCTCGTTCTGTTTCATACCTCTGAGATAATTGCATAAAGCTTTCTTCGTTAACAATACCGTTGATGTGCTTTTCAAAGAGTTTTTCATACATCACGGCAACCTCCTTAGTTCTTGCTGTTGCTTTATCAATACTGCTTTCAAGAAACTTCTGCTGATTGAGTATGCTTTTGTTTGTCTTTGCTTCAAGAATATCTGCGAACGCTTCTTCATCTTCAATGAGAAAGCTTGCAAGACTTCTGAGCTCAAGCATCACAATCTGCTCCAAAGAATCAGCTCTGACATAATGTGCACCCTCACAGGTGCCTCTGCGACCTTTGTAGTTGAAGCACATAAAATACTTGATATCAGTATTCGGGTGATTGACATTGAACCATAAAGGACTTCCGCAATCGACACAGTATAACAATCCGCAGAACATATTCTTTTCAGCATGTTCGGGATTCGGCGCTCTGCGTTTACCTTTGGCTTTCATCTTCTGAACAGTTTCAAAAGTATCTCTGTCAATTATCGGCTCGTGAACATTCTTGAAAATCTTCCAGTTCTCTTCGGGATTCTGAAGTCTTTTCTTATTCTTGAAGTTTTTTGAGTAAGTCTTGAAGTTGATAACATCACCGCAGTATTCCTGTTGTGCAAGAATCTTCTGTACCGTCGTCTTACACCATTTATAAGAGTCAGGCTGAGTTTTTTTACCGCCCTTGTTAAGACCTTTGCTCTGCCAATATGTCATCGGTATCATTACTTTGTTTTCCTGTAAGATACGGGCAATAGTTTCATTGCCTTTACCCTCAATGCACATTGCAAAGATACTCTTGACTACTTCTGCAGATTCGGTATCAATAATCCACTTCTTTTTGTTCTGTGGGTCTTTCATATACCCGTAAGGCGGTTGAGATAACGGTTCTCCCATATTTCCGCGAATACGATGAGCACTTCTTACCTTACGGCTGATATCTCTCGCATACATTTCATTCATAACATTCTTGAATGGTGCGATTTCGTTTTCACCCTCATCACTGTCAACCATATCATTAACAGCGATAAACCTTACATTATGCTCAGGGAAATAGTTGTCTGTGTAATGACCAACCGAGACATAATCTCTGCCTAATCGGGAAAGGTCTCTGACGATAACAACTGAGATATATCCCATTTCAATATCGTCAAGAAGCTCCTGAAAAGCAGGTCTATTGAAGTTCGTGCCTGTATAACCGTCATCAACATAATACTTGGTATTTGATAAACCTAATTCCTTTGCCTTTTGTGTCAGCATTTTCTTTTGAGACGAGATTTGTCAAGGTATGTTTTTGTAAAGGAGTGTGCAATTCGCATTGACAAGCAGCCTTCATCGACTGGATGCGGGGCAGCCTCTTCGGACAGGTGGCCGGAATGGCGATACTCCCTTCGACACTTCTCGGCATCTTGCCGGTGGGCTGCGTTCTTCATATGCATGGCACTCTGTCGGCAGAGACGTTCCTGACGGTTATCGTTCTGTCCTTCGGCGTTATGCAGCCGCTGATCACCGCCTTTTCCTACACCGATGACATCGCCCAGGTCAAGACCATCGTGGACGAGATAGCGGAGGTGCTGTCCGGCGAGGATATGCAGCATCCAAGGACGGTGGAAAGGCTGCCGGCCGACAACGCCATCGAGCTAAAAAATGTCCGCTTTGCCTATCACGACAAGGAGGTGCTGCACGAAATCAATCTGCACATTGCCCCGGGGACGGTCAATGCCCTTGTAGGCTCCTCCGGCAGCGGCAAGTCCACCATCGCCCGGCTTATTGCCTCCCTGTGGGATGTAAAGGACGGCACAATTAAGCTGGGCGGCGTGGACATCCGTACACTTCCGCTGGCGGAGTGCACGAAGCGCATCGCCTATGTGTCGCAGGATAATTACCTTTTTGACCTTTCGGTTATAGACAACATCCGCATGGGCAGAAAGGGTGCGACCGATGCGGAGGTCATTGACGCCGCGAAGAAATGCGGCTGCCACGAGTTCATAATGGGGCTGGAGAACGGCTATCAGACCGTATGCGGCGCATCCGGCGGACACCTCTCCGGCGGCGAACGGCAGCGCATCTCCATTGCCCGGGCCGTGCTGAAGGACGCGCCAATCGTCATTCTGGACGAGGCCACTGCCAATGTTGACCCCGAAAATGAAAAGGAGCTGATGGAGGCCGTTGCGG
>ERZ772883.1523-NODE-1523-length-17466-cov-22.874332_pt1 | contig 17466 bp, 13 predicted proteins | sample MGYA00580575_ERZ772883 | MGnify/ENA primary metagenome ERZ772883 (study PRJEB29015, sample SAMEA2737666) | human gut metagenome | biome: human gut; feature: human-associated habitat; material: faeces | place: China | collected 2012 ...
GCAGTTTTATAGCTGCCTTGCGGCAGCTTCAAAAACTCCCTCTGAACCGGCCCGCTCTGTGGGCGGAACCCATCGGTCAGTGCGGCAGCACATGACCGATAGAACCCGGGCGCCAAAGGCGCCTGAATCCTCTTGCTTTCGGGAATACCGCTTCCCGCCGACCGGTATTTACTACCATACATCTCACTTACGTCATGTACCGAGATTCTTCGCCTGCGGCTCAGAATGACCACCACGGCAGAGCGGCCCCTAGCCCACCAGCTCACCAGCTCACTAACTAAGGATGTGATGATTTGTCAGTTTCAACCGCCAAAAGTCCCTATACCTGTTTTACTCCCGCCCATCTGGTTCTCATGATGGTTACTTTCTTCTATGTTTTTATCAACCTCATGCGGCCGGAGTACAAGACCTTTTCCGTTGCCTTTATTGTATGCCTCTTTATCTTCTATACCTGGAGGCGCATTCTCACTATCCTGATAACGGCGGTCATTGCTTTTGCCCTGATTTCATTCTTCCCCTTTCTGGCTCCTGTGGCATTTATCATTATGCTGGTCATTTTCTTTGCCCGGCTGAGCTACATTATAGACAACTGGCGGGCGGTGCTGGCGGGATTTTATATGTACGGCATGGCGGCCTTCTTCGGCCTCCATTGGTATATGGATCTGCCCTACCGCTTTTTCCTCCGTTATTTCTTTTCCATCAGTCCTGTTTATGCCGCAGCCATGGCCTTCATGGTCACCCTGGGTTTCCACCTTATCATGCTGTGGCTTTATCATAACCATTACACCCTGAAACGGGCCATGCCCATCATGGGTGTGGCACCGCTTCTCATCATCCTTCTCCTCATGCCCTTCGTGAAGGCCATTGATGGTTTCGATACCATGGACACCGTGGACACCACCGATGCTCCCATGGATACAGCAGACGCGCCGGCTGATGTGTACGACTACGCCCATCACAGCACACCGGACACACCAGCCCATGATGTGGTGGATGCCCCCGGCGTTCACCACACCAGCGACTACTTCCGTACCGGACCCGACGGCAGCCTGCAGCACGTGGACGGCTACGAAGCCACCAATCCCGACGGCATTGTGGAAAACAACTTCTCCTACCACGGCGGCGCCGTTCACGACGGTCCCGTGGACGTACCGGCCGACGCCCCGCCGGCAGATGGCATTTCCGCTGAAACCGTGGACCACGCCATGGACTCCGTGGAAACCGCTGTCGACAAAAAGCCCGCTTTCCTTCAGGCAAGAGAAGAAAATAAAAGAAAACAGCCCCTCACCGCCAAGGAAATGATAAAAATATATGGGCCTAAGGAAGAATGATGTAAAAAAGCCTTCCGGCATTGGAGCCGGAGGGCTTTTTGTAGTAAAAAGGTTCTTAAGTTTAACCGGCCTTTGGCCGGAGGGTTCTTAGGTTTGACGCGCCTGCCGGCGCGAGGGTGGTGGTGGCGCCATGGAGCTGCTCCGCAGCTCAGGTTCAGAGGGTTCAAAGGGTTCAGAAGGTTCAGAGGGTTAGGGTGGCGGCTTCGCCGCAGTTTTATAGCTGCCTTGCGGCAGCTTCAAAAACTCCCTCTGAACCGGCCCGCGCTGTGGGCGGAACCCATGGTTCGGCGCAAAGCGCACGAGCCATAGAACCCGGGCGCCAAAGGCGCCTGAACTCTCCTGCTTTCGGGAATCCTCTGATTTTACTTCCCGCCGACCGGTATTTACTGGCAAATGTCTCACTTACGGCACGTACCGAGATCCTTCGCTTTGTAGAGACCCTGCAGAGGGTCTCCAAGTCAGCCGAAGTTGGCCCTCAGCCTGCCCATAAAAGGGCCTTCCTATTGTCGGCTGACCGACCCCGGATGACAGAAGGAGGCAGGAAGTCCGGCAGTCTGATGTCTGATGTCTAATTTCTATCGTCTATCGTCTAATATCTAACAGGTTCTACTCTCCCAGTACGGCATGCACCGCTTCGGTGCAGAGTTTCACCGCCTTATCCATATCCTTTCTTTCGATGGTGAGGGGCGGGTTGAAGTAGATAATGTCTCCCATGGGGCGAAGGACCAGTCCCAGGTCCATGGCTTTTCTGAAGATGTGCCAGCCGATGCGTTTGGCGGGGTCGAAGGCTTTCTTTGTCTTGGGGTCTTCCACCAGTTCGATGGCGTTGATAAGGCCGATGTGGCGGATTTCACCGACATTCTTGTGATGGCCCAGGACCTTCATGAGCTCTTCGTGGAGGTATTTTCCGTCTTCATTGACCTTTTCCAGGATGTGGTCCCGTTTCATGATTTTCAGTACGGTCAATGCAATGGCGCAGCCCATGGGATTTCCTGCATAGGTATGGCTGTGGACGAAGGCTTTGTGGGTGCCGTAGTCGTCGTAGAAGGCATCGTACACCTTGTCGGTGGTAATGGTCATGGACATGGGCATGTAGCCGGCGGTGAGGCCTTTGGAGGTGCAGAGGATATCCGGGGAAACGCCGGCGTGTTCGATGGCAAAGAGGGTGCCGGTGCGGCCGAAGCCGGCGGCGATTTCATCGTCGATAAGAAGGACGCCGTATTCATCGCAGAGTTTCCGGAGTTTTCTAAGGTATTCCGCCGGATAGATACGCATGCCCGCTGCGCCCTGGAGAATCGGCTCCACAATGCAGGCCACCGTTTCTTTTCCATATTTCTTGAAAGCCTCCTCGGCGCTTTCAAAACACTCCACATTACAGTTTTCCCGGGTCTTGCCGTAGGGACAGCGGTAGCAGTCCAGGCCTTTGAAATGGATGTTGTTCATGAGCATGGGGTGGAATATTTTGGCATAAAGGTCCATGGAACCCACGGAGAGGGCGCCGATGGTTTCACCGTGGTAGGATTCGGGGAGGCACATGAAACGGGTTCTTTCGGGATGGCCTGTCTGGTACTGGTACTGGAAGGCCATTTTCAGGGCCGCTTCCACGGAGGAGGAGCCGTTGTCGTGGAAGGTGAACTTTGTGAGTCCCTTGGGCAGGAGAGGCTCCAGTTCCCGGCACAGTTCAATGGCCGGTTTGTGGGTGAAATTGGTGAAAATCACGTGCTCCAGCTCATCCACCTGTTTCTTCAGGGCCTCATTGATTTCCGGATTGCAGTGGCCCAAAAGGTTGCACCACCAGGAAGAAATAATGTCCAAATATTCCTTGCCATGGGTGTCGTAGAGGTATACACCCTTGCCGTGGTCCACCACCACCGGTGGAAATACCTCATTATCCTTCATCTGCATGGCCGGATGCCAGATGTATTTCTTGTCTTCCGCTTCCCAGTTAATGTCTGCCATTTTGTTTACTCCTTTGTGTTTATTGTCATTTGGTCTGGATGGATATGGTGTCAATCTCTGTGAAAAAGGGTTCAGAGGGTTCAAAAGGTTCAAAGGGTTCAGAGGGTGTGGTAGCGCCCTTCAGGCGCAGATATAGCCGCCTTACGGTCAGCCGACAATAGGTAGGCCTCTTAATGGGCAGGCTAGAGGCCAACTTCGGCTGACTTGGAAGTCCTATGCAGGACTTCCACAGCATAAAACTCCCTCTGAACCAGCCCGCTCTGTGGGCGGAACCCATGGTTCGGCGCAAAGCGCACGAACCATAGAACCCGGGCGCCAAAGGCGCCTGAACCCTCTTACTTTCGGGATTACAGCCCCTCTGCGCCCGCCCCCTGAGCGCAGCGAACACAACCTTGTTATACAACCTGCGGCGTCAGCCGCGCCCCTTCCTCACATATAGGGATACAGGCTGGCACCGCCAATGTCTCAATCACTCACACTTCCTCGTAACAGCCTTCCAGCACCTTAGGATCACAGTGAAGGATGGTATCTCCCTTTTTCACCAGGGCAATAATTTTGACGCTGGTGATTTCTTCTATCATCTTGATGTTATCCTCTTCCATGACGCCGCCTTTCCAGTTGTTGAGAATAATGCCTTTGATGGGGATATGGCGGTTCTTGATGTATTCGCAGGTGGTAACCACGTGGTTGATGGTGCCCAGGCCTGCATCTGCCACCACCAGCACCGGCAGGTGGAGCCAGTCAATGATGTCTGTTAAATAGTAGTGAGCCTTTTCATCATGACGGATGGGGCAGACAATGCCGCCGCTCCCTTCCATGGTGACGTAGGGATATTTCTCAGTCACCCGTTTCCAGGCTTTCAAGATGACTTCTTTTTCCAGGGGATGCCCTTCCAGCCGGGCCGCCAGATGAGGCGATACGGCGTGCTGGTAGAGGTAGGAAAGAATCATATCCTCCGGTTCCTTGATATCGGCGAATTTGTTCACGAAGCCTGCGTCAGAGGCAGCCACCGTAGGCGCGCCGCTGATGGCTGCTTTGTAGTAGCCTGCGTCATAACCGGCCTGTCTCATGGTTTTCACAATCAGCGCCGTAACATAGGTCTTGCCAATATCCGTATCGGTGCCGGTAATAAATAATCCTTTACTCATTTCAAACTCCCCCTTGCAATAAAATAAGGAAGAAATATTTCGTTCTTCCTTGTAATCGAATCAGTCATGGATGCCCAATGCCTTTACCAGCCGCTTGGAAAGGAAGGCAGCCAGAATGCAGAGACAAATGTCACCGGGAACGGCCAGCAGGAAGCAGTACAGAATCACCGCCCAAACACCGATGGTTTTCCCAATGTAGAAGTTATTGATGAAATAGACGTAAATCATGCCGAAAAGGTACACCACCGCCAGGCCGCAGAAATTAGCAAAGAGAACCTTTCCGAAGGACCAGGAGCCCGACATTTCACGGATTTTTCCCGTGAGCCATGCGCCTGCAATGAATCCCACCAGGTAGCCGAAGGTGGGCTGGAAAATATAGGAAGGGCCGCCTCCTTCAGTGAAAACAGGCACCCCCACCAGTCCCAGCAGTACGTAGAGTGCCACGGAAAGGGCGCCCCGCCGGCTTCCCAGTATGAGCCCCGCCAGGGTGGTGAAAAGAAGCTGCAGCGTGAAGGGACACACCGGCACCGGAATGCGGATAAAGGCGCCGATGGCAATGAGCGCCGTAAACAACCCGAAAAGAACGATTTCCCTGGACCTGCCCCGGTCCTCATCCAATGCATTTTCCCGAACCATGTTCTCGCCTCGTTTGTAAACTATTTGTTATTCTTTTACCGTATACACGGTTTACATACGTATATAATATAACAACCTCATCTTTATTTCAACGTTTACAATATATTTTTAAGTCCGGGAAATGAGCATTTCAAAAGAAATAGATGAGCACATGTCCCCCGCCCGTCATTTCGACCGAAGTGGAGAAATCTCACCCATCAATGCTGCATGCCGCAGTGAGGCAGGAGATTTCTCGACTCAGAGTTTCAATAGAGCGCAGCCCCATTTCCTCACACCGTCATGCGGCTCCGCTCGAAATGACACGGCGGCGTAGAAGCATAGGTTCATGGGAAAAGGAAACGGATAGTAAAAGCACAGCCCCGCCTTCCACCTGTCATCCTGAGCGCCAGCGAAGGATCTTGGTACATGGAGCAGGTGTACCAATGGTATTAAATACCGGTCTGCGGGGCGTTACATGTCTCGCATCTGATTTCCATTCGCTGTCATTTCAACCGCAGCAAAGGGGCGTGGAGAAAGCTCACTTCTCAATGGTACTGTCCGCAATGAGGCAGGAGATTTCTCGACTCAGAGTTTCAATATAGCGCAGCCCCATTCCCTCACACCGTCATGCGGCTCCGCTCGAAATGACACGGCGGCGGGCCGTTTACATTTTTTTCGGAATAAAAAAAACTGCCACGGAATCAATCCATGACAGTTTTTTGGAAATCAGAAATCAGCGAATCACAGTGCCCTTGGTATCCTTGATGAAAAGGAGTACGTTCACTGCCGCTGCTACATAAACGCAGGACAGGAGGGCGAAGGCGGCGCTGAAGCCGTGGGACTGGGCCAGGGCGCCGATAATGGCAGGAGCAAAGCCCCCTACGGCGCGGCCCGTATTGAAGATGAAATTCTGGGCGGTGGAACGGGCGTCGGTGGTATAGTTTTCAGACAGAAGGGTACCATAGCCTGCCATCATGCCGTTGCAGAAGAAGCCCAGGAAGGCGCCGCCGAAGAGAAGGGCGATAGGCGTGCCCAGGTTCACGTAGATGTACACCATGGCTGCGGCGCAGATGTAGAAAATAAGGTAGGGAATCTTACGGCCCAGACGGTCACAGAGATAGCCGAATACGTAAATGCCTGCAATCATGCCGATGACTGTCACAATCATCCAGCCGGACATGGATTTCGTGGTGAGGCCGTGTTCCTTCAAAAGAATCATGGGCAGCCACACCATAATGCCGTAATAACCGAAGTTCTGCACACTGGTCATGACGGTGAGAGAAAGGGTGGTCACCGTCTTGGAGGGGCTGGCGAAAAGGTGGGCCAGCGGGAATTTTCTTGCTTCCGCCAGCTGCTCCTCTTCCTCTGCCGTCAGGTTTTCCCCATTGGCCTTTCTGGCAGCCAGTTCCTTCTTCATTTCCTTGCGCTTCACCCACATGGGCGGTTCCTTAATGCCGTGACGGGCCCAGGCAGCCAGGAGCGCCGGCACCACGCCTACCAGGAAAAGGCCCCTCCAGCCGTAATCCGGAAGCACCACAGCCGCCAGGATGGCTGCCAGCACAGCGCCGGCCTGCCAGCCCATGGCAACGCCGGCGGTGGCTCTGGCACGCTTGGCAGCGGGCCAGGTTTCAGAAACAAGGGTCATGCCGATGCCGTATTCCCCGCCCAGGCCAAGGCCCGCCAGGAAACGGAGAATATTGAGGTGCGTCACATTATCCGCAAAGGCGCAGGCCCCGGTAAAAATGGAGAAAATAATGATGGTGAGGGAAAAAGTATGCACCCGGCCGAAATAGTCGGCAAAGATGCCGAAGAGATAGCCCCCAAGCACCGTACCGATGAGGGTGTAGGTGGCAATGAGTCCCCCTTCCCCAAGGGTCAAGCCAAACTCGCTCACAATGGCCGCCATGGCAAAGGAAAGAATGAGCACATCCAGCCCGTCCATGGCATAACCGATGATGGACGCCCACATGATTTTCCAGCGTTCCTTCCGCGTCACACCGGTTTCTTCAAATTCCAGTTCTTCCAAAGATTTTTCCGACATAATACCCCCTAAATGGTCTTCCAAAAGAATAAAAAAACTGACCGCGCCGTTTTCGGCACAAATTGTCTTATTTTATAATAGGAATTCCCATTTGTAAAGGGGAAAATTTGGGCAATTAAAAAGGACCGCTTCGCGGCCCCGGGTTCAGAGGGTTCATAGGGTTCAGAGGGTTCAAAGGGTGGTGGTGGCGGCTTCGCCGCAATTTATAGCCGCCAAAGGCGGCTTCAAAAACTCCCTCTGAACCAGCCCGCTCTGTGGGCGGAACCTGTGGTGCCCAGGGGCGGAGCCCCGATGGCACCATGAACCTGGGCGCCGAAGGCGCCTGGACCCCCCTTGCGCACGGGAATCCGGTCACCCCCGATGACTCCATTCCCCCTATTTTCCCTTCACCAGTCCGCCCTGTACTTCCTGCACATCGAAGACAGAGAGGAAGGCACTGGGGTCTATGCCGTGAACTACCTGTTTCAGCTTGGTCACTTCCAGGCGGGTCACCACGCAGTAGAGCACATCCTTGTCGTCCTTCAAGAAGCCCCCCTGGCCGTGGAGACGGGTGACGGCGCGGTGCATGTCGTGGACAATGGCGTCGGACACCTGGTCGTACTCGGTGGTAACGATGAAAATGCCTTTGGACGAATCCAGACCTGTGGATACGGCGTCAATCATGCGGGAGCAGATGAAATAGGCAATGAGGGAATACATGGCGCTGTTCCAGCTGAACACGAAGCCTGCGGCGCCAAGGATGAAGAAGTTGAAGAACATGATGATTTCCCCAACAGAAAAAGATGTTCTATTATCCATCCAGATAGCCACGATTTCCGTACCGTCCGTGGAGCCGCCGCTTTTGATGACGATGCCTACACCGATGCCGATGATGATACCGCCGAAGATGGTGGACAGGAAGGGGTCCGTGGTGGCAGGCTTCAGCTGTTCAAAATAAGAGGAACACAGGGACAGGATGACGATGGCATAGGTAGCCGACACCGCCAGCCCCGCCCCCAGGCGCTTATAGCCCAGATAGAAAAAGGGAAGGTTCAGTACCACGATGAGCACCGAAAAGGGCACTCTCGTCAGCGCCTGCACCAGAAGGGAAATACCGGTGACGCCGCCGTCGATGATGTGGTTGGGAATAAGGAACAGGTTCAGTCCTGCAGAATAAATAATGGCTCCAATGGTAAGTCCCAGGATTTTTCGTAAAATAGACATGACGTCTATACTTCTTCCGGCAATGGTCATACAGCCTCCATCATGGTACAAAAAAATCCGCGGTAAACGCCGCGGATTCGTTTTTTATGGCGGAAGGGATGGGATTCGAACCCATGAACCTCTCACGAAGTTAACGGTTTTCAAGACCGCCTCCTTCAACCGCTCGGACACCCTTCCATAACGATATTATTATAGGGGAGAAAAGGGACGTTGTCAATGGGACACAGGGTGGCCCGGGTTCAGAGGGTTCAGAAGGTTCAAAGGGTTCAGAGGGTTATGGTATCGCCCTGTCGGGCGATGAGTATTATATGCCGCTCCGCGGCCGCCGCAGGCGACATACAACCTCCTCTGAACCGGCCCGCTCTGTGGGCACAGCCCTTGGTGCCCAGGGGCGGAGCCCCGATGGCACCATAGAACCCGGGCGCCGAAGGCGCCTGAACCCCCTTCCCCCAAGGAGTATAATAAGTAATATATTAACAAGAATTGAGGTATCCGTATGAATACAAAAGAAACCATTGATGCTATCCTTTCTGAAACGGGGAAGGCTGTCCTGGGCAAGGACGAGGTGCTGCGCCGGATATTGACGGCCATCCTGGCCGGCGGCCACATCCTTATCGATGACATTCCCGGTGTCGGGAAAACCACCATTGCCGTGGCCTTTACCCATGTGCTGGGGCTGGACTACAAGCGCATGCAGTTTACCCCCGATGTGCTGCCTTCGGATATTACGGGCTTTTCCATGTACGATAAGAATTCCGGCACCTTCCGGTACATGCCGGGCAGTGCCATGACCAATTTCTTCCTGGCCGATGAAATCAACCGGGCCTCCCCGAAGACCCAGTCCGCCCTGCTGGAGGTCATGCAGGAAGGTCGGCTTTCGGTGGACGGGAAGACCTACGCCGTGCCCCAGCCTTTTATCGTCATGGCCACCCAGAACCCCTTCGGTTCTTCCGGCACCCAGGAGCTGCCGGAGTCCCAGACGGACCGTTTCATGATCCGCATTACCGTGGGCTATCCGGAAAGGGAGGATGAAATCCGCATCCTTTCCGGCGAAAGGAAGAACCCTGCCGAAGGCCTTTCTTCCGTCATTACCCCTGAAGGGCTTCTGGCCCTTCGGGAGGAGGTATCCCGCATTCATGTGGAGGAAAGCCTGTACGGCTACATGGTAGACATTGCAAGGGCCACCAGGAATCATCCGGATATCCGTCTTGGTGTATCCCCCAGAGGCACCATGGCCCTTTCTTCCATGGCCCGCGCTCATGCCCTCATGGAAGGACGATCCTATGCCACCCCCGATGATGTGGCGGCGGTGGCCCCCTATACCCTGGGCCACCGTATTTCCCTCACCGGCGATGCCCGGTATGCCGGAAAGACGGCGGAATCGGTACTCACCGAACTGCTTTCTTCCCTGCCCCTGCCATCGCTGAAGGAGGAGTAAATGGGCCGATTTTACTATGTATTTCTTCTTTTCATGGCCTTTTTCCTCATGGTAATTTACGACCAGTATGATGCCTTCCTGCTTTTCCTCATGCTTCTTCTGCCTCCGGCTGCCCTGTACTTCGGGAGCCGGCAGGCGGGGAAAAGAGTGGTTTGCTCTCTGTCCGCGCCTTCCCATGTGGTGCGGGGTGAAAAGGCGGAAATCGCAATTTTCCTGAAAAGCCCTTTTCTGCCTTTTCTCTCTTCCCTGGAGGTGCTGCTGGACGGCGCTCCTTTTGAAGCCTATGAAGAGAAGAAAGAGGGCTTTGTCTTTTATTTCACCAGGGATATGGTTCACTGCGGACGTTATTCTCCCGAAAAAATCAGCCTTTTCTGGAAAGATCCTTTTGCCCTCTTCCATTTCAAAAGGGACCTGTCCGCCTCTTCCTTCCTTGTTTATCCCCGTCAGGTGGGCACCTTTGCTGCTGCCCTTTCCATCCTTCGCCGCATAGCAGGAAGCGAGGATAAGGAGTACTTCGGTGCCACGGAGTACAAGCCCGGCGATAATCCCCATCTCATCAACTGGAAGGTAACGGCCCGAAAGGATGAGGTCTATGTGCGCGATTCAGCTCCTTCCGGCAGCAGCCGTATCGTTCTGGCAGCGGACTATGAAAGGAATGCCATGCTCCGGGATACAGTGGGCGATGCCCTCTATTCCGCAGGACTGGCCCTGCTGTCCGCCCGCATTCCCTTCCGATTCGTCTTTGCCACCGCGAAGGGTTCCGTTTCCCAGACCATCCGCACCAGGGATGACTGGACGGACGCCCTGTCCGGTTTCCTTCGGGCAGGCACCGAAGGGGCCCTGATGGGGGCCGACCTTTCGCCCTACGTTCCTATCTGCTATATCACCGGAAATCCCCATCCCCCCTGCCCGCCCCAGCTTTCACCCACAGTCTGGTGCGCCGCTGAAGGTGCAGGGACTGCCCTGTCCGGCAGGGATGCCATTTATAACGCTCTGGGAGGGAATGCATAATGACAAAAACTGCTTTCTTCTCCGCTTTCCTCACCGCCCTGGGCAGCGCCGGAACGGTGTCCCTCCTTTTTTCCTACACCGGGCAGAGCACATTCTTTTTCGCCATTCTTTCCTTCCTTCTGGTCATGGCAGGGAGCTTCCTCCTTTCCGCTTTGCCGGAAAAGAAGCGCTTCCCCCTGGTGGCGGTTCTCTTTGTCTGCCTGGCGGCAGTACTTATCCTATTCCATTCATCCATGGAAAAGAGTTTCACCGCCCTTTCCATTCCCTTCCTCACCACCCTGAAGGAGCCCTATGATGTAGAACTTGTCATTCCCCGCCTGCCTGAGGGAGCCTCTTCCATGGCGGCGGAGGTATACATTCTTCTCCTCCTTTCCTGGTTCTTCCTCTGTGCATCCATTTCCAAAGGCGGCGCCATCCTTTCGTCCCTTATTTCCCTGGGCGTCCTGCTTGTGGGATTTTACTTCGGCATCAATCCGCCGTCTTTGGCCCTTGCCCTTTCCGGCGCTTACATGATTTCCCTGCCTGCCCGGCTGAAGGGCGGCCCTCTCTCCCATGCAGAGGTGCCGGCCTTCCTTTCCGCCCTGGTTATCGGCCTAATCCTTTCCCTTGTGATCCCGGAAAGCCGCTATGAGCAGCCGGCCATCCTTTCCAGAATGCAGGAAGAAATCGTGTCCTTCGTGGATCCCTACGACCCCATCTTCCATGCAGGCAATGCTTACACCGGCATGATGAAGGGCACCGCCGGACGGCAGAAACTGGGCAATGTGAATGGCATCCGCTACTCCGGCCGTATCATTGCGGATATTGAAACTTCCGATACCTCCCGTCGTCTCTACCTTCGGAGCTGGAGCGGCGGAGAGTATGGAAATAATCAGTGGAAGGATCTGCCCGATGACCGCTATGAAGGGGTTAAGCATTTATTTGACAAGAATAACGGCGAATGGTACGACCAGGGCGCCTGGCTCATGGAAGTCATCGCCCGGAGCCCTGCCCTCTCCCAGACTCTTTCCAACTATCTGGAAAACGGGCAGACCGTGGAAGAGCTGAAAAAAGATTTTACCGTAGATGCGGTATATGAAAAGACCCGCTTTCTCCTTCTTCCCTATGATGCCAGCTTCGGTGCCCCCCTCTTTGCCTATGACCGCGCTCCCATAAGCCGGGAAGGCAAGGCCTACAGCACCTATGTGTGGCAGCTCCCTTCCGGTGCCCTCATTTCCATGATGGCCCGGGAAAACAGCAGCGACCCCTATTTCCGCACCTATCTGGACGGGGAGAAGGAATATCGCCGCTTCGTATACAGCCATTACCTGGATATTCCGGATTCCGTGAAAGAAGGCCTCTCTGCCCTGGGCCCCATCACCCCCGTTTCCAGCCTTTCGGAAAAACGACAGCGGGTAGAGGATATCCGCCGTTTCCTGGCTTCTAATTACCGCTATACCACAAATCCTGGCAGAACGCCGGAGGGAAAGGACTTTGTCACCTATTTCCTCACCGAAAGCAAAAAGGGCTACTGCACCTCCTTTGCTTCCGCCGCCGTCATGCTTCTCCGTGCTTCCGGCATCCCCGCCCGCTACGCCGCAGGCCTCACCGTGGGGACTGATGAAATCAAGGACGCCCCTATTTCACAGGACGGTCTTCATCAGTACAGTATCAATGATCACCACGCCCACGCCTGGGCAGAAGTCTATGTGGACGGCCTGGGCTGGCGGCCGGTGGAAATGACACCGGGCTATGACGGCACCGACAACCCCTTCCCCGTCCCTGCAGACAAGCAGAAAAACGACAGCGGCGCACCGGACGCACCGGTAGATGAGAAGGATAAGAAAAGCCAGTCCAAGCCCCGGGAGCAGCAGAAGCCTCAGGAGCAGCAGAATTCCCAGGAACAGCAGAATTCCAATCAGCAGAACCGGCCGAACGGGGAATCTTCCAAAAATCCGCCGCAGCTTTCTCCCCAGAATCCCGGCGTCCCTTCGTCCAGGCCCCTTCCTAAAGGGCTTCTTCTCCTTCCCCTCATTCTTGCCGCCGCTGCTGCCTTCATCCTCTTCCGCCTTTCTGCCGTAAACCGTCTCATCCGCCGTGCACCGGAAAGCAAATCCGCCTTCAACCGCCTTCTGGACTACATGGACCGCCTTGCCCTCTACGCAGGCATTTCCGCCAAAGGAACCTACGAAGAGAGAAAGAAAGCATTCGCCAGCGATAAGCGGTTCAAGAACTTCGACTGCCTCATGGATATGCTGGTGAAATCCCGCTTCTCCGGCCTGCCCCTTTCCAAAGAAGAAAAGAAGGAAGCCGCCGCCATCATCGGAGAAGCCAGAAAGAACTGCCTTGCCGGAATGAGTCTGATGGAAAAAATACGATTCCTACTGGTGCATAAGCTGTAATATTAGTGAGCTGGTGGGCTGGTGAGATAGTGGGACAGTGGGACGGTGAAAATCGGCTGTCCCCTTACCGACGACCGTCCAGCCCCCTGCGCCCTCTTGAGGTGGCAAAGGAACTTGATTCGCAGAAGAGCGAAGCGACCTGAAAGGGCCATTTCATTTTCTAGGCGCCCCTCCTTCTGCAACAAGCTCGCTGCGCTCGCTCCCCCTTTGGTGCCTACGGCACCACCTTTCCCCCGCAGGCGGGGGCACAACAAAGTTCCGCTAAACATTTCTTTCATAAGTTGCTCTAATGTAAGCACGGATTGTTCTGTCACCGCCTGCGGGGGTGGCAAAGGAACTGGAGTCACACCAGCGAACTGGATTCGTAGGGGGCGAAGCGACCTGAGAATCAAGTGAACCCTTCCCAGCGGCGCGGGGGTGCTGCGGGAAAAGCTCAAATGATACTCCATCGCTATCCGGACCGCCAAACGGCGGCCTGCTCGCCTCATTCAAAAAACGCCTCCTTATGGGGAGGCGTTTTTGACTGGAGTGATTTGCGAAATGGCTGGCGGGGTATCACAGTGTATCACTTCCATAGGAAACTTTTCACAAATAGTTTCCCATCCGACTTGAAACTATGGTGTATCACCTCCATAGGAAACCTTTTGCAAATAGTTTCCCGTCCGGCATGAAACTATGGTGTATCATCTCCACAGGAAACTTTTCGCCGGGAGATTTCTCGACTCCGCTTCCGACCCTCGAAATGACAGTACGGCGTGACACTATTGCGTATCACCTCCGCCGGAAACACTTCGCAAAAAGTTTACTGTCCTACTTGAAACCATGGTACATCTCCTCCATAGGAAACCCGTCGCTAATAGTTTCCCGTCCGACTTGAAACTATGGCGTATCACTCCAACAGGAAACTTTTCGCAAATAGTTTCCTGTCCGGCATAAAACTATGGTGTATCACTCCAACAGGAAACTTTTCGCAAATAGTTTCCTGTCCGGCATAAAACTATGGTGTATCACTCCATAGGAAACCCTTCGCAAATAGTTTCCCGTCCTGCTTGAAACTATGGTGCATCTCCTCCATAGGAAACTTTTTGCAAATAGTTTCCCGTCCGACATGATGCCATTGTGTATCACCTCTACAGGAAACCATTGTGTATCATCTCCACAGGAAAAAGCCCCTGCTTTCGCGGGGGCTTTTTCCTGTGAAATTGTCTATACCAAGCGCAGGGCGCTATGGCTCACTGTTATCCCAGGAAGGCCATGGATTCTTTCCACTGGGCGGCCTTTTCTTTCATGGCTGCCACAGCTTCTTTTCCGTGGGCTTTCTGGCGTTCTACGGATTTCGGACCGGTGCCGCCGTAGCTTTCGCGGTTTTTCACGCAGTTTTCTATTTTCAGTGCTTCCAGGATATCTTCTTCAAAGAGGGGACTCATGGATTTGAATTCTTCCATGGTCAGGTCATGGAGCACCTTGTGGTGTTCGATGCAGTAATGCACCGCATTTCCTACCACCGCATGGGCCTGCCGGAAGGGGAGTCCCTTCTTGGCCAGGTAGTCCGCCATGTCCGTGGCGTTGGAGAAGTCGTGTTCCAGCACTTCCCTGGTGTGCTTTCCGTTGACGGTCATGGTGTTAATCATGCCGGCGTAAATATCCAGGGCAAAGTACAAAGTATCCATGGCGTCAAAAACGCCTTCCTTGTCTTCCTGCATATCCTTGTCGTAGGCAAGGGGGAGTCCCTTCATCACAGTGAGGAGGCCCATGAGGCTTCCGTAGATACGGCCTGTTTTGCCGCGGATGAGTTCGCACATGTCCGGATTTTTCTTCTGGGGCATAATGGAGCTTCCGGTGGAGTAGCCGTCGTCCAGTTCAATGAACTGGAATTCGCTGGTGCTCCAGTAAATGAATTCCTCCGAAAGCCTTGACAGGTGCATGGCGCAGATGGAGGCAAAGGAGAGGAACTGGAGAAGGTAGTCCCTGTCGGACACGGCGTCCAGGCTGTTTCCATAGACCTTGGAGAAGTGGAGGTCCTCCGCTTCTTCCAGGGGATTGGTGGGATAGGTGGTTCCTGCCAGGGCGCAGGCGCCGATGGGAGACATGTCCGCCATTTCATAGCAGTCTTCCAGCCGCTTAAAATCCCTTTCCAGCATGGCGAAGTAGCAGAGCATGTGATGGGCAAAGAGCACCGGCTGGGCCCGCTGCATATGGGTGTAGCCCGGCAGAATCACATCTTTGTACTTTTCCGCCGCATTGAGGAGAGCTTCTTCCACGGCGATGAGTTTGTCCGCCAGACGGCCCATCTGTCTTTTCATGTACATATGGAGGTCCAGGGCACACTGGTCGTTCCGGCTCCTTGCGGTGTGGAGCCGGGCTCCGGCGTCGCCGATGTCATCGGTGAGCCGTTTTTCCACGTTCATGTGGATGTCTTCCAGCTCAATGGAGAAAGGAAACTTTCCATCGTCGATTTCTTTTTTGATTTTAGAAAGGCCTTCGGTGATTTTCACCCGGTCTTCCTCTGAAATGATGCCGTGGCGGGCAAGCATTTTCGCATGGGCCTTGGAGCCGGCAATGTCTTCTTTATACATCCGGCAGTCATAGGAAATGGATGCGTTGAAATCAAGGGCATTTTTTTCCTCCGCTTTCGTAAAGCGTCCGCCCCACATCATATCACTCATTTTGCATTCTTCTCCTTCATGAGGGCCCGGATGGTGAGGGGCAGACCGAAGAGGTTGATGAAGCCTTCTGCATCAGCCTGGTTGTATACATCATCTTCGCCGAAGGTGACAAATTCTTCGTTATACAGGGAATAGGGGCTTTCAGCGCCGTGGGACATGATGTTGCCCTTGTAGAGGCGCAGGGTGACTTTTCCGGTAACGGTTTCGGAGGTCTTGTCTGCAAAGGCCTGGAGTGCTTCCCGGAGCGGTGCAAACCACATGCCGTCGTAAACCAGTTCGGAATATTTCACCGCAGCCACTTCCTTGAAATGGAAGGTCGCCCGGTCAAGGGTAAGTCTTTCCAGTTCCGTGTGGGCATAGAAGAGGATGGAGCCGCAGGGGTTTTCATAAACGCCTCTGGACTTCATGCCAACCAGTCTGTTTTCCACCAGGTCATCGATGCCGATGCCGTTTCTGGCACCGATGGCATTCAGTGTGTTCACCAGTTCCACGCCGTCCATCTTCTTGCCGTTTACAGCGGTAGGTACGCCCTTTTCAAATTCGATGGTCACCAGTTCGTCCTTGTCGGGAGCATCTTCCGGATCGCAGGTAACAAGGTACATATCCTTGTGAGGCGCATTAGCCGGGTTCTCCAAGTCGTCCCCTTCATGGGACAGGTGCCACATATTCCAGTCCATGGAATATGGATATTTCTGGGCAGCCTTTTCTTCATCGGTCTGCTTTTCATCGTATTTATCGATGGGCACGCCATGGGCTTCAGCGTACTTCATTTCATCTTCCCTGGACTTCATATCCCAGATTCTCCAGGGAGCGATAATCTTCATATGGGGAGCCAGGGCTTTGATGGTCAGTTCGAAACGAACCTGGTCATTGCCCTTGCCGGTAGCGCCGTGGCAGATGGCGTCGGCGCCGTACTTCTTGGCCATGTCCACCAGGCATTTGCCGATGAGGGGACGGGCGAAGGAGGTGCCCAGCAGGTACTTGCCTTCATACCGGCCGTCAGCCTTCAGTACGTTGTAGGCGTATTCTTCAATAAATTCTTTCCTTACATCCAGGGTTTCCGCCACGGAAGCGCCGGAAGCAAGGGCCTTCTTATGGATGGCATCGAAATCTTCAGGCTGCCCCAGGTTCACCGTGCAGGCAATGACCTCGCAGCCATAATTTTCCTTCAGCCAGGGAATAATAACGGAAGTATCCAGTCCGCCGGAATAAGCAAGAACTACTTTTTTAACATCTTTAACATCAGCCATAGGAATGCCGCCTTTCTTCATTGAATATAGACAATTTCATGAGCCCTTCACGGGGGCTTTTCTTAAGATGTGATAATTATACAGCGCCTTGCATAAATGTGCAATAGGGAATTTGAAAATTTTTCAATTTTCTGCATTTTTATCTTTCATACGATAGTAGTTTATACGATAATTACCGGATATTTTCCATCTTGAGGGAAGAAAAAGAAATTTTGCACTTTATACAGAATATACACAAGATAAAAGGTTCAGAGGGTTCAGAAGGTTCAAAGGGTTCAGAGGGTGTGGTGGCGGCTGGCGCCGCAGTATATAGGGGCTGTGAAAAAATGATTGATTTCTCCTCGGATAGTTAGATAATTTGGCGGCAAACGCCTTATCATAGGTCTGCAAGGAACAAATTGACGCAAACACTCACCCCGCTTC
>ERZ772883.1535-NODE-1535-length-17377-cov-4.702344_pt1 | contig 17377 bp, 17 predicted proteins | sample MGYA00580575_ERZ772883 | MGnify/ENA primary metagenome ERZ772883 (study PRJEB29015, sample SAMEA2737666) | human gut metagenome | biome: human gut; feature: human-associated habitat; material: faeces | place: China | collected 2012 ...
CGTGGAAGCCTTCTGCCACGCGAACCGGACGCGCAGGTTTATCATCTTGCTTTCGTATCGTCTCTGCGCCTACAGCCGCTGGCCGCTCACGCGGACCCGCGCTGGCCTGGCGCGGCGGGGATGGATTCTGCGTCTACCGTGCGAGGCGATGTGGGCATCGCCCTCTACGCAGATTTGGGGATATGCTCCCGTAGGGCGGGGTGCCCACACCCCGCCGTGATGGTGCGGGTGGATAACGGCGGGGCGTCGAGAAGCCGCCCCTACGAAATTCTATCGGTAAACGTTCCGTAGGGGTCGGCCTCCCGGACGACCCGAAAACGGCCCTGCGCCGCACCCCATGTGAAAATCCCTGTCATTGCGAAGCCAGTGCGCACACTGGCTGTGGCAATCCGTTCTTTTTCCCGTACTGCATTCCAATGGCGGTATCTCGACGATTTTTGCCGAAAAAGGCTTGTAAAGGGGTGTGGGCTGTGCTATACTTTGCTTGAAAAACAAAAATGCGGCAGCTCCCGGGTGCGCCAACACCCGAGAGCCTGCGCAGGTGACCTCGACACCTACACAACGGCCAACCGGCCGCACCGCATGGAATATTATACGACAGACCGGCCTTTCTTGTAAAGGGTGGTTTTGTGCGCATATTATTTTATGATTGTGTTGCATAAGGACATTTGTTTCTTGCGCTGTGTGGGATACGCTCCTGCACGGCGTTTTTGTTTTTCGCCCGGCTGCCCGGGGGCCCCGGCCCCCGGCGTGGCTGCGGTGAAAACAATATGAAGGAGAAGGAAGAATGAAAGGACGGACTATAGCCCTGTGCGCCCTCCTGCTGTGCTCCTGCGGCCGGGGCGGCGTAAAGTCGGAAAAGGAGATCATGGCGGACATGCAGGAAAAGGGGGTCATGGATGTAGTGGCCGTTTCGGATGTCCCCATAGAGGAAATTTCCTCGCTGAAGATTCTGAAGCGGCAGACCAACAAGGAACGCAAGAACGACTTCGTTTATGTCACAGTGGAGGCGGACACGGAAACTGCCCACTTCGTCTGCAGCATGAAGCTGACCTATAATTACTACGATGACCAAGGCTGGGTGCTGGACAAATACGAACCCTATGCGGAGGGAGAGAATAGCACAAAGCCTCTGAAAGGGCCGGATAATAGCGTCGTGGATAATTTTTTCACAGCTATAAACGAAAGATTTATAGAATGGGATCATTGTAGGTATGCATCCTGGTCAGTAGAGAGTATGGACACAGATTTAGAAAACGAAATGTCTCTTATCACCGTCAGCGCCAGCCGAGAAACAAACCTTATTAAAACAGCAGAAACATTTATATTTCGTGCCGAATTTGACCCCCTTATATGCACTTGGAGAATTCCGGGCGATACAGTAAAAGAGTATTTAAGTAAATTCGATTATGAGCTAAAAGTGGAGCCAGGATTTTATACGGCAGAAGGCTTTTTAACGACATTTACAGTCTTGATTAAGGAAATAGATCTTGACAATAACACGATTGCTTTGGACTTTACAGCAAATAATTATGAGTGCAGCGGTGTGTATGAACTCCATAGACGGGCTAAAATGGAAGAGGTGGATTATCAAGATATACAAGGAACGCGCTCCAGCGATATAAATTTTGACTGGATTGAAGATTTTGCCCTGTTTGCAGATATTAATGATGAATATACATTGAGTATAATCCCGGGATGGGGTATGAATATTGGATATGGCTCAACCGGGTCAGAGAGGTTCATATTTGACAGTTATGATTAAGAGCTGAATACAAACACATATAAGACAGAGATGTCGGAGGCTGAGGTAGAACCTCAGCCTCCGGTTTTGCACAAAATTTCATGTCATATGTCATTGCCACGGCCGGTGCGCACACCGGCCGTGGCAATCCGTCTCTTTTTAGTTTCTACCCCTTATCCGGCCCACAACCGTCGCCGCCAAAAACGCCGCCAGGGAGGTCACCACCACCGACGCGCCCACAGGCAGGCTCAGCAGATACGACCCCGTCAGGCCCACGCAGAAGCACACAACGGAGAGGCACGCCGCCAGCACCACCACGCCGAAGAAGCTCTTTTTCAGCCGCATGGCCGTCAGGGCCGGGAAGATCACCAAGCTGGAGATGAGCATGGCCCCCATGAGCCGCATGCCCAGCACGATGGTCAGGGCCGTCAGCACCGCCAGCAGGGTGTTGAACACCCCCACCTTCATCCCCGTGGCCCGGGAAAAGCTCTCGTCAAAGGTGATGGCGAAAAGCTGGTGGTAAAACAGCCCGAACAGCACCAAAACCGCCGCAGAAACGCCGATGCTCAAGGCCACATCCGCCCGGCTCAGGGCCAGGATGGAGCCGAACATATAGCTGTCCACATCGGTTGTCATGCCGGTGGTAAGGCTGGTGACGATGATACCGATGGCCAGCGCCGAGGCGGACACCACCGCAATGGCGGCGTCGGCCCCCAGCTTGCTGCGCTCGGTCATCCGCAGCAGCCCCAGGGCCGCGATGACCACCACCGGGATGGACACCGGCAGCGGCGCCCAACCGCAGGCCACCGCCACCGACAGCGCCCCGAAGGACACATGGCTCAGGCCGTCGCCGATCATGGAGTACCGCTTCAGCACCAGGGGAACCCCCAAAAGCGCCGCGCACACAGACACCAGAATGCCCACTATAAAGGCCCGGACGATGAAGGGATAGGTAAACATTTCCAGCAGGATCATGCGCTCTCACCTCCAAACCGCCGGCCCATGGGCGAAGCCAAATAGTCCCGCACCGTGCCGAAGAAATGCTGCCCCTGCCCGGCGTGGAGGATGAAATCCGCGTAGCGCAGGGCGTTTTCCATATCGTGGGTCACCATGACAATGGCGATGCCCTCGGATTTGTTGAGGTAGGCCAGGGTGCGGTAGAGATCCTGGGCGGCGGCGGGGTCCAGGCCCGTCACCGGCTCATCCAGGATCAGCAGCTCCCGGGCTGCGCACAGGGCCCGGGCCAGGAGCACCCGCTGCTGCTGGCCCCCGGAGAGCTCCCGGTAGCACCGGTCTTTCAATTCCAGAATGCCCAGCTTGCCCATGTTCACCAGGGCCTGGGCCTTTTGGGCCGGGGTGTAGAGCAGCCGGTGGCCCCCGGCGCTCAAAAAGCCCGAGCGCACCACCTCCGTCACCGTGGCGGGAAAGTCCTTTTGGGCCCGGGTCTGCTGGGGCAGATAGCCGATGGCCCCGCCCCGTAGGCTCCCGCCCCGCTCAATGCGGCCCGACAGGGGGGGCAGCAGGCCCAGCAGGCTTTTGAGCAGCGTGGACTTGCCGGAGCCGTTCTCGCCCACGATGCAGATGTAGTCCCCCCGGCACACCTGGAAATCCAGATGCTCCCAAATGGCCTTGCCCTCGTAGCCCAGGCCGGCGTCCCGGCAGGCCAGTAAAATTTCCTTATCCATTCAGCATATCCCCTCTCGCAGCGCCGCCACATTCCGGCGCATCAGGCTCAAATATCCCTCCCCTGCGGCCCAATCCGCCGCAGAGACGGTCTGACAGGAGTAAAAGGTCACCACCCTTGCCCCGGTGGTCTCGGCAATGGCCTCGGCCACCTTTTGACTGCTCAGCTCCAGGGCGTACACCACCGGGATCTGCTCCTCCCTTACCTTGTCAATGAGAAATTTCAAAGTGTAGAGGGACGGCTCCGTGTCCGACGAGCACCCGTGGAAGGCTGCCCGGTAGTTCAGGCCGTATTCCCGGCAGAAGTACAGCAGCGGGAACCGGTCGCCGAACACCAACAGATCCCGCTTTTTCTCGCTGACCACCTGGCGGAAATCCGCATCCAATTCGGAAAGCTCCGTCAGATACTCCGCCAAATTGGCCCGGAAATCCGCCGCGTGAGCCGGGTCGGCGGCGCAGAGAGCGTCGCAGATGGCCCGGCAGAGCTTCATGGCCTCCACCGGGGAGGTCCAGATGTGCTCGTCATATTCTATTTCGTCGCTGTCTGTCCCGTGCCCGTCATGATCGTGATCGTCATGGTCGTGCCCGTGGCCGTCCACCGGCTCCTCCTGGATGGTCTCGGCGTAGTCCATCATCCGCAGCACCGTGGGGATATTTCCCCCGGCGGAGTTTAGAATTTCGTCCACCCATTGTTCTCCCTCGCCGCCGTTGTAGATAAACACATCCGCCCGGCTCACCCGGATCACATCCACCGGCGTAGGCTCAAAGCTGTGGGCCTCCCGCCCGGCAGCTACCAGCAGCCTCGGCTCCACCCACTCCCCGCCGATCACCCGCACGAAGTCATAGTAGGGGAACAGGGAACAGACCACCGAGAGCTTGCCCGTGTCCGTCTCCTCCCGCCCGGGGGTGCAGGCGCAGAGGCTCAGGGCTATGGCCGCCGCCAGCAGCAGGGCCAAAATGCGTTTTATCATTTCTCCGCCTCCCGGCATTTTTCGCACAGGCCATAAAACATGGTCCGCCGGGGGTTGATGGCAAAGCCGTGGCCCTCCAGCAGGTGGTCGTACAGTTCTCCCAGGTGGGAGCAGTCCATGTGGAAAATGGCTCCGCAGCCCTCGCACTGGAGCAGGAAGCAGTCATTGTGCCGGGCCTTGTCGCAGTATTGATAGCAGGCGCCCTCCTCTGTGAGCAGCTTGTGGACCTTACCCTGGGCCACCAGCTTTTCCAGCTGCCGGTACACGGTGCTCAGGCCCACGGACTGGCCGTCCTGCCGCAGCTTTTGTGCCAGATCCATGGCGGTAGCCCGGCCGCCGGGGCAGGAGGCAATGCACTGCAGTACCGCCGTCTGCTGCCTGGTCATATAGGACATGGGAACATCCCTCCCAAATTTAAAAATGATTGTCATTTTCAAATTATAGCGGATTTCGCCGCGTTGTCAAGGGGGAAAATGGGGCGAACGGCGGGAGAGAATCGGATCGTGAGGGCGCGGTACGCCCTCATAATAGCACGCGCCGTAAGCTTTTGTGCGTCATTCCGAGACTAGTTCACAAATTGGACGTGGGAATCCGTTTCCCCTGTAGGGGCGAATCACTTGCGTAGGGGCGGACGACCCTGTCCGCCCGATGCGGTGCATAGAACGCTATGTACGGCGGGGCGCCCCACCCCGCCGGGAGCTATCCCCGTCAATTCTGCGGATTCTCCCCGTCGGAGAGGATGCCGTCCGTATCCCGGACGCGGCCGTTTTCCACCATGTCCTCATAGGGGGTCACGGGGATCTCCGACTGACTGTCGTCGCCGCTGTCCCACAGCTGCTGCGAGGGGGTCAGGGTCCGTCCCCCCGGGTTGTTCTCCGGAGCGGGGGAACCGTTGGCCCCGGTGCCGTTGGTGCCGCCGGTGCCGTCATACACCGTGGGCGGGAATTGCTCGGACTCGGTGTCGGGCTTATTTCCGCAGGCCGAGAGACTCAGCAGCGCCGTGGCCACAAGGAGCAATGATAAAAATTTCTGCACGCCCATACTCCTTCCTGTTTTCCTGAAATTGCGATCCCGGAAATAGTATCTGCTTTTTTGCCGCCGCTACCGCGTGCAAGTTCTGGCAACGAAAGCGACGGTTGCATTTTTCGGAAAAAGAAGGTATACTTATATCATCGGGAAACAAGGGCAGGCGTATTTGTCCCTGTCGATCGACGGCATCATAAGAAAAAAAGGAGGCCCATTCTATGCAAAAATTGGAAAAACAGTTTCACATTCACTGCCGGGAGGGCGATGTGGGCCGTTACTGCATCCTTCCGGGAGATCCTGGGCGGTGCCAGGCCATCGCTGCTCTGTTTGACGATGCGCAGTTCGTTTCCAGCAACCGGGAGTTTACCATCTACACCGGCACGCTGCTGGGAGAAAAGGTCTCCGTGTGCTCCACAGGGATCGGCGGCCCCTCTGCCTCCATCGCCATGGAGGAGCTGCACAACATCGGCGCGGACACCTTCATCCGGGTGGGCACCTGCGGCGGCATCGACCTGGATGTGCAGTCAGGAGATGTGGTGATCGCCACCGGCGCCATCCGTTTTGAGCACACCAGCCGGGAGTATGCCCCCATCGAATACCCTGCCGTGGCGGATTTTGAGATCACCAGCGCGCTGGTGGAGGCGGCCCGGGCGGGGGGCTATCGCTATCATACCGGCGTGGTGCAGTGCAAGGACTCCTTCTATGGCCAGCACAGCCCCGGCCGGATGCCGGTTTCCTATGAGCTGCTGAACAAGTGGGAGGCTTGGAAGCGCCTGGGGGTGAAGGCCAGCGAGATGGAATCCGCGGCGCTGTTCGTGGTGGCCAACGCTCTGGGCTGCCGGTGCGGCTCGTGCTTCCATGTGATATGGAACCAGGAGCGGGAGGCCGCAGGCCTGGACCAGAAGATGACCGAGGACACCAGCTCCGCCGTCCGTCTGGGCGTGGAGGCCCTGAAGCGGCTGATCCAGGCGGATCGCAGCAAGTAAATCTCTATATCGGCAAAAAAACAGACCGGATTTCCGGTCTGTTTTTTTGCGCATTTTTCCGCGTCACACGTAGCCCAGCAGCTGCCGGATCTGGCTGAGATCCTCGGCAAAATAGATTCCCTCCTGCCGCTCCTCGCTGGACAGGCCCATCTCGATCATATGCCGCAGCAGGGCTTTCAGGCTGTCATAGTAGCCGTTCAGATTGTAGAGGATGCAAGGTGCCTGCAGGTGTTTCAGGGACACCTTGCACATGATCTCCGTGATCTCCTCCAGGGTACCGGTGCCGCCGGGAAAGGCGATGAACGCATCGCCCAGCTCGATCATTTTGGCCTTGCGGTCGGACATGTCCTTGGTGACGATCAGCCGGGTCAGGCCCAGGTGCTGAAAGCCTGCGTCGATGAAAAACTGCGGTTCCACACCGGTGACCTCCCCGCCGGCCTCCAGAACGCTTGTGGCCAGCTGGCCCATCAGACCCGTTCGGGAGCCGCCGTAGACCAGCGCGTTCCCGCTGGCTCCGATCCATGTGCCCAGCTCCCGGACAGCCTGGCCCAAGGCCGGATCGTTGCCCTCGGTAGAGCCCAGATAAACTGTGATGTTCATGAGATATCCCTCCGCTTCAAGATTTTTCTGTGAAAAAGGCAGCCAGACTTTTCAGCCTAACTGCCGGTAGGTACTCACCCATAAATTATTATATTCGGCAGAAGCCGCTCTGTCAATGGCATCGTCAACCGTTTTGCCGGATGAAAAAGGAGCACCAAGAAGCAAAACTCCTATGTTTTGGCCACCCAAAGCGCCGGAACATGGTAAATGCTCACCTACACGAGAATTCGGCAAAAAATGCGCTATTCATGGTGTACAATGAGGCGAAACAAGGGAAGAGCCCCTTCCCGGAGAAAAAAGAGGGAGAGAAAAGCATGCATCCGACCGTCCGAAAGCTCTGGAATATTTTCAGCGCCGTTCTGGTGGCGCTGGTGGTTCTGCTGGCCGTGGCGCTGGTGGGCGTCCGGCTGGCGGGGATAAAAACCTACGCCGTTCTGTCCGGTTCCATGGAGCCCGCCTACCCCACCGGGTCCCTGCTGTATGTGAAAAGTGTGGCACCGGAGGAGCTGAAGGTGGGCGATGCCATCACATTCCTGCTGGACGAGGACACGGCGGCCACCCACCGCATCGTTGAGATCCTTCCCGACCGGGAGGACGGCAGCGTCCTCCGGTTCCGCACTCAGGGGGATGCCAATGACACCCCGGACGGCACCCTCGTGCACTGCCGGAACGTCATCGGAAAGCCTGTGCTCTGCATCCCTCATCTGGGCCGCTTGGCCCACTTTGTGCAGCATCCGCCGGGGCTGTACCTGGCCGTGGGTTTTGCCGCGGCGCTGGTAGTGCTCGTGTTCCTGCCGGATCTGCTGGAGGGCAAAGAGGGCCGCAAGGCCGCCGGGAAGACGGCGGAAAATTAGCCGGGAACGCCGCAAGGCACCCAAATATATCATTTTCAGGAGGTTTCACTATGCAGGCAAAAACAAAGGCAAAAGCACTGGCGCTGTCCCTCTGCGCGGCGCTGCTGGTTGCCGCGTCCGTGCTGACCACCCTGGCCTTTTTACAGGCGCGGGATGCCGTGAAAAATACCTTCACGGTGGGTCAGATAGCCATCCGGCTGGATGAGGCAAAGGTTCGCGAGGACGGCACGGCCGTCACACCGGCGCAGCGGGTAAAGGAAAATGCATACAAACTAATGCCGGGCCATACCTATGGGAAGGATCCCACCGTCACGGTGCTGCGGGGCAGCGAGGACTCCTACATCCGCATGAAGGTCACCTTCAACAACGCCTCGCAGATCATCGCCCTGTGCACGGATCCCGCCTTTGCTGATGACGGCCCTACCGGCATTGAAAATGCCTACCCTTTGCTCCGGATGGTCAATTTCCTCCCGTCCGGCGCGGCCAAGTGGGACGGGATCATCCCTGACAATATGACCGAAACGGAGCAGATGCTGGCAGATTCCAAGTACTTTGCCTATGACAAGGCCAGCGATACCCTTACTTATTACTTCTACTACACCGAGACCGTAGCCGCTCCGGATGGCGACGTGGTGCTGCCCACGCTGTTTGACAGCATTGTGGTGCCCCAGTGGGTCACAGGCCAGCAGCTGGCCGCCCTGGACGGCTTTGAGATTAGCGCCCTGGCAGAGGCCATCCAGGCCGACGGCTTTGCAAACGCCGACGCGGCCTGGAAAGAGTTCCGGTGAGCAGACCCCGATAAATATGGCAGACCGCCTTATTTATAACGCCGATCGCAAAATTACAGGAAAGGAACGATGAAAAATGAAGAAAAAAGCTTGGCTCTCCGCCCTGGCGGTGGTCCTGGTGCTGTGCTGCGCCGTGGGAGGGACTCTCGCGTGGCTGACGCAGAAGACGGACGCCGTGGTGAACACCTTCACCGTGGGCGACATCAACATCACCCTGACCGAGACGGAGCGGGAGTACAAGATGGTGCCCGGCAACACCATTGACAAGGATCCCACCGTCACGGTACAGGCGGGCTCCGAGGCCTGCTGGCTGTTTGTGAAGGTGGAAAAATCCGCGAACTTTGACACCTTTATGACCTGTGCCATGGCCACCGGCTGGACGGCGCTGGCCGGCCAGGAGGGGGTCTACTACCGTCAGGTGGATGCTGCCACCGCTGCCGCCGGGGCCTCCTTCGCCGTGCTGGCCGACAACCAGGTGACCGTCAAGGACACCGTCACCAAGACCATGCTGAACGCCCTGACCCCGGCCACCTACCCCACCCTGACCTTTACGGCCTACGCCGTACAGATGGACAATGTGGCCGATGCGGACGCCGCCTGGGCCAAGGTGAATCGGTAAAAGCGGACGTTTTCCAATTACATCCAACTACATAGGGAAAGGAAAGAAGAAAAATGACCAAGAAGAAAATCATATCCCTGTGCCTGGCGGCGGTCCTGACCGTCACCGCCGTGGCAGGGGCCTCTCTTGCGTATCTGACGGATACCAAGGACGTGGAGAACACCTTCACCGTGGGCCGCGTGAAGATCGACCTGGTGGAGCAGGAGCGCAGCGCCGACGGCACGGAGCTGAAGAATTTTGAGCAGAACAAGAAGCTGCTGCCCCTGGTGGGCTCCGCCCAGGGGGAGAAGGATTCCTTCGGCATGCCCACCGCGAAAAACTATGTGGACAAAATGGTCACCGTCCGGAACACCGGCTCCGAGGATGCCTATATCCGCCTATATTTCGCCATTCCCTCCGCTCTGGACGACGGCTACGAGACCTATAACGCCGGGCACAATGTGCTGCACTTCAACTTCGGCAACACCGTGGTAAACGGCGCGGCCGTCACCACCGAGGGCACCCAGTGGCTCTGGACCCGCGGCGGCAAGTGGAACTACTTCGAGACCACCATGGACGACGGTATCCGCTATAATGTCTACTTTGCCGACTACTACAAGGCCGCTGCCGCCGGAGCCGTCACCGAGCAGGCCATCCAGGGCGTATACCTGGATTCCTCCTTCCAGATGCAGGAGGACGGCGCCTATGCCTTCGGCCAGAAGCTCACACTGGACGCCGGCTGGGACTGGAGCAAGGTCTCCTGCCCGGTGTTCGCCGTAGCCTGCCAGGCCGGCGGCTTTGACAGCGCCGCTGAGGCCATCACCGCCGCCTTTGGCGACCACTATAACCCCTGGGGCGGCGCAACGTCCAACTGGCAGTGACCGGCCGCGCCGATGAGAAAGGAGTGACCGCTTGTGCTGAAAAAGAAAGTGATCTCCCTGGCCCTGGCCGCGGTGATCGGGGTCATGGCCATTGCCGGGGCGTCCCTGGCATACTTCACCGACACTGGCACCGCCCGCAACGCCTTTACCATGGGCAGTGTGAAGATCGTCCTGGACGAGACGGACATCCGCAGCCCCACCGGGGCCCGGGTGAGCGCCAACGAGTACGGCATCGGCGATGTGTACCCCGGGGCCGTGCTGACCAAGGATCCCATTGTGCATAACACCGGCAAGAACCCCGCCTACATCCGGGCCATTGTCACCGTGGAAAACGGTGTGAACTGGCTGGGCCTTTACAATGAGAATACCGCTGCCGCGCCCCAGGAGGCCGCGTTCACCGCCCTCATTGATAATACCCTGGGCGCGGGCTGGGTGCTGGAGGACATTGCCTATGACATGTCCGGACCGGACCATCCCACCAGCGACTTTGTCGCCACTCTGCGCTATACCGGGACCCTGGCCCCCGGGGCGGACACCACGGCCATGTTCTCCCGCCTCTCCATCCCGGCAAAGCTCACGGAAAGCGACGTGACCACCCGCATCTCCCAGAACGGGGCATTCCACATCGACGTGGTGGCCCAGGCCATCCAGACCAACGGCTTTGCCAGCTGGGACGCGGCCTTTGCCGCCTTTGACGGCCGCTGAGCATTTCTGCTGAAATCAGTAGTTTATGAAACTTTTTCAAAGTTTCATAAACTTGCGCAGCGTGTCGAAAAAGTCTTTTCGACACGCTGGTGACCTGCACCCCTCGGGGTGCAGGTCATATGAGAGTACCCGGCGCACCGGGCGGCGGATACTCTCATATGATTCTGTGATTTGTAATATGGGAGTGTTTCTATGAACAGATCAGCCTTAAAGCCGCTGCCGGGCGGCGGGAAACGAAGGAATAAGGAGGGAACCATAGTATGATGAAAAGAAGTCAGCGGAAGAAAACGGGAGGTTCGGGGCTGCGCAAGGCCCTGGCTCTGGTGCTGTGTGCGGCCACACTGCTCCCCTTCCTCCTGTCCGGCGCCGCCTCCCTGACGGCGGAAGCGGCGGAGAATGAGCACGCCGTGTACTGCGGCGAGGAGGCCGTGACCAGCGTCTCCCTGCCCCAGGACGGCAAGTGTACCCTCTCCGTGGCGGAGCGGGACGGTGCGGCCTACGCCTGGCAGCTGAGCGTCGGCGGCGGGGAGGGGCAGCAGTGGGTGACGGTCTCCGGCCGGAAGCAGAGCACCCTCACCCTCAGCTATGCCATGGTGGCAAGCCTGCTGGATAGCCGGGGCGTGACCCGCGTCCGCTCCGTGATCCAAACCGGCGAGACCTCCAGCGTCAGCCGCCCTGTGACCGTCCGGGTGGACTACACGGCGGCTCCGGAGAGCGCCCAGCCGGTGCAGGCCCTCCCCGCCCTGCGCAGGGCCCCGGCCCGGAGCGGCGGGGACAGCCAGTGGAGCACCTACACCGTCACGGTGAACTTTGTCTATGAAGACGGCACCCCTGTGGCCGACCCCTATGTGGCCAGCATCGAGGCCGGGGGCGCTTTCCGGGCCGTGGTGGAGTTCCCGGAGGTGGTGGGATACCTGCCGTATTTTGCCGAGGACACGGAGAGCACCGGGCAGTATACCATCGACCTGGCCGCCGTCATGGAGAATGTCACCTACACCGTCACCTATAAGCCGGCCCTGGTAAAATACCAGGTGCACCACTACCTGCAAAACATCCAGGACGATAACTACACCCTGGCCCAGACCATCCAGCGGGAGGGCCTCACCGGCAGCAGCATCGGGGATGCCTGCGCCATGGACATGGACGGCTTTACCCCCCTGTATTACGATAAGGAGATCAAAATAGCGGCCGACGGCTCCACGGAGGTGGAGATCTACTATGACCGCAACTACTACCTGCTCTCCTTCGACCTGGGCGGCGGCTACGGCGTGGATCCCATCTACACCCGCTATGGGGCCACCGTGTCCCCGGGCAGACCCACCCGCCCCGGCTTCTCCTTTGCGGGCTGGGAGCTGACGGCCTGTGACGGGGCCGCCGCATCTGATGCCCAGAAGAAGCAGTATGACCTGAACCCCGGCAGCGTGACCGTTCCGGCCATGAGCCTGCAATACAGGGCCATATGGGAGCCTTCCAGTGCCACCTATACCATTGTTTATTGGACGGAAAACGCCGATGACGATGGCTACAGCTATTTTGACCACACGACGCTCCAGGCTGCCTCCGGTACCACCGTCAGCGGCAGCGAGTATACTGGCTCCAAGGACATCACCCATTTCACCCTGAACCGGGAGAAGACGGAGCGGAACGTCACCGTGAAGGGGGACGGCTCCACCGTTGTGAATGTGTATTACAGCCGCAATCGCTACACCATCACCTTCCCCGGCGTTTCCGGTGGAGATGTGATCTGCGGCAGGGAGGCCCATGTCCACAGCTATGACGAGTCCTACACCACCCGGCGGCAGACGTATTACTGCGGCGGATGCTATCCCCCCGCCACGGCCCGCGACTGGTGGGGCAACCCCACGGCCGGGGGCGCTGCGGCCGGGGGCGCTGCGGCCGGGGGCGAGATCTGCGGCAAGGAGGCCCATACCCATGACAATTCCTGCTACAGCAGTCTGGCGGATTACACCGTCACCACCAAATATGACGCCGACATCTCCTATGTCTGGGAGAATGAGCCCATCCGGAGCCTTCTGGACATGGGCTATGTGTTCCGCTCCAGCATCACGGGGAAGTATTATTCCTTCCTGGAGAAAATGTCCTCCCAGGATGTGACAATGACCCCCACCCAGTGGAGCGGCAGTACCTATGAGTGGTACTACTGGCTGGAGGTTCGGCCGGGCCAGGACACCACCGGCCTTGAGACCACCACCGCAGGCGGACGAACCTATTACAAGTACCATACCACTGTGGTCAAGGGAAACGGCATCAGCCTTACATACGATGAGGACTACTACCCCATCACCGGCTTCACCCAGCGGGATAAACGGGTACCGAGCTTTAATGACCGGAAGGCTGATCTATACTACCTGCGCAACAGCCACACCCTGACCTTCCACAACTACGACGCGGATGTATCCGGCCAGGGCGGGAGTCTGGCGTATGAAACGCCCCTTGCGGACTATTACTTCGAGCCGGAGTATCCGGAAAATCTGGAGGCCGGCGCCTACCGCTTCGCTGGGTGGTACACCACGCCCCAGTGCTTTGACGGCTCAGAGGTGGACTTCTCTGCGGCCACCATGCCGGATGCCGACCTGCTGCTCTATGCCAAGTGGGTGCCTGCGAGCCACACCGTCCGCGTCTTCAAGACCGCAGCCATGACCCAGGAGGAGCTGCTGGGCCAGCAGACGGTGCCCCACGGCGGCTATGCCCAGGCCCCCGAGGATTTTGAAAACGGCGGGTATGTCTTCAGCGGCTGGTTCTACCTGGACGGCGGGGTGAAGAAGGCCTTTGACTTTGCCAACATGCCGGTCACCCGGGATCTGGACATCTTCGCCGAGTGGAGCTCTCGGGTGCCCGTGCAGTATACCATCCGCTATGAGCTGGCCGACGGCACCCCGGTGGCGGAGCCTACCCTGGGCTCCACCCTGGCCGGTACGTCCAAAACCTTCACGGCCAAGGCAGGCACCCAGCTTTTCGATGCCTACCGGGAGGGCTATTTCCCCCAGACCAGCAGCCATACCATTCTGATGGATATCGCCGGGGGCAATACCTTCACCTTTGTCTACACGCCCCGGGAGAATGTCCCCTATACCGTGCGGTATCTGGAAAAGGGGACGGGAAAGGTGCTCCATGAGGAGAAATATGTGGCCGAAAACCGGAAGTCGGTGGTCACGGAGACGTTTCAGCAGATCAGCGGCTATATGCCGGATGCCTACCAGAAGCGTCTGGTCCTATCAGCCAACGCCGGGGAGAACGTGCTGACCTTCTGGTACACCCAGGACAGCGAGAACGCTTACTACATGATCGTCCACTGGGTTCAGAATCTGGAGGGCGACGGCTACACCGAGTACCGCACCATCCAGAGCCCCGGGAGGATCGGCGATGTGATCCGGGAGGAGCCTCTCACCATCGCCGGCTGCACCTACAACGGGGGCAAGAGCAACGCCAGCGGCGAGATCGGGCCGGACGGCCTGGTGCTGAACCTGTTCTATGACCGGAACCTGTACGCCTACACCGTGGAGTATCTGGAGGCCGGTACGGAGAAAAAGCTGCTGGATGGCAAGGCGTCCGGGGCAGCCTATCGCTACGGGAAGCTGGTGAGCGAGGAAGCCCCGGAGATCTCCGGATACACCCTGGTGAGCACTTCGCCCAAGCAGCTGACCATCAGCGACCGGGCCCAGCGGAATGTGATCCGCTTTTACTACACGGAGCAGCAGGTGACCATCCACTACGCTGCCGTAGGCGGCGGCACGGTGAGTCTCGGCTCGGAGACGGTGAAGGCGGTCACGGGCACGGCCGTCGGCTCAGTCCCCACCCCCGGCAAGGGGTATCGGTTTGTGGGCTGGTTTACCGACGGCGCCTGCACGACACCTGCCCCGGCGGACTGGGTGACAGGCGGCCAGCTGATCCCGCAGAAGCAGGACGGGCGCTACAGAGCCGCTACCTACTACGCCAAATTCACCGAGGACACTGCCGCCCTCACCATTCAGAAGACCGGCTGGGATGCCGCCGATGAAAACCAGACCTTCCTGTTCAGCATCTGCGGAACGGATGAAAACACCGAGACCATCCGGATGACTGTCACCGTCCACGGAAACGGTCGGACCACCGTCACCGATCTGCCTGTGGGCAGCTATACCGTGGCGGAGGTGGACGGCTGGTCCTGGCGGTACGCGCCGGAATCTGCCCGACAGAGCGTCCGTCTGGATGCACCGGGGGCCACGGTGGTCTTTCAGAATGATCGACCACAGCCCTACTGGCTGGACGGCGACAGCTACAGCGTCAACCATTTCATAAAGGACCGGTAAAGGAGGGGGAACAAAGCGATGAAGAAAGAGTACTGCGCAGGCAAACCTATGCGGTCCGGGCAAGACCCGGTATGCCACCCGGGGCGGCGGGCCGTGCTGCTGGTATCCCTGCTCCTGGTCCTGACCATGGCCGTCGGCGGCACCGTAGCCTTTCTGGCGGCCCGCACAGAGCAGAAGACCAACACCTTTGCCCCGTCCAGGGTAGCCAGCCAGGTCATCGAGGAGCACTTTGACGGCGAGGTCAAGAGCGACGCCGCCGTCCGCAATACCGGCGACACCACCGCCTATATCCGCGCGGCGGTGTGCATCACCTGGATGCAGGATACGGACGCGGCCAGTCAGACCATCACGGCCCGGAGCCCCCGGGAGGGCGTGGACTACACCATTTCCTATCTCGCCGACACCGGCTGGCTCCGGGGCGATGACGGCTTCTGGTACCATCAGTCCCCTGTGGCCCCGGGGGAAAGTACGGGCGTGCTCATCGGCAGATGCCACCTCCTGCCGGGGGCGGAGGTGCCCCAGGGACATCATCTGTCGGTGGAGATCGTGGCCTCGGCCATCCAGTCCTCTCCGGAGACAGTGGTGGAGAATGTGTGGCATGTGACCGTGACGGACGGGCGGATCACAGCGGCCCCGGGGAGCGAGGTGACGGGCGGATGAAAAGGACAGTCAAGGGCCTGGCCTGCCTTGCCGTGCTGGCGGTGGTGCTGCTTTCCTGCGCCGTCACCACCCTGGCTGACGGCGGCCATGTTACCTACGACGGCAGTGCCCGGGAGTTTATCTTTGCCCCCGGCAGCGACTACTCCCCCACGGATCTGTTTTTGGCGTTCAAGGGCGTGATGCCCGGCGACTCCGTTACCCAGAGGATCACTGTGGAGAACCGACAGGAAAAGAACGTGAAGATCAAGGTCTATATGCGCTCTTTGGGGGCGGCGGAGGGCTCGGAGGAGCTTCTTTCCCGGCTGCACCTCACCGTGGAGCAGGTGGGCAGCTCTCCCCTCTTTGATGCCCCCGCCCACCGGACGGCGCAGCTTACGGACTGGGCGTATCTGGGCACGGTTTATTCCGGCGGAAGGATCGACCTGGATGTAATGCTGTCGGTCCCTCTCTCTCTGGAGGATCGCTTCCAGGAGGCCATGGGCTATCTGGACTGGCAGTTCAAGGTGGAGGAGCTGCCGGTGAGTCCCGATGATCCGATGCCGCCGCAGACGGGGGACGCCTTTGTACCGCCGGTGCTGTGGGCGCTGATGGTTGGCAGTGCACTGGGAGGTGTTACTCTTTGGCTGGCGGTCTCGGGCCGGAAAAAAACGCGGACTGCGGCGCAAAAAGCCGCCGAAGCCCGCCGGGGAGGTGCTTCAGATGAGCGGACGGGATCTTTCCGGTCAGCGGTACGGGAGCCTGACGGTCCTGGGGCGAGCAGATGAGCCATCGTCCCGGGGGCAGAGGCCAGACCGCTGGCTCTGCCGGTGCGACTGTGGCCGGGAGTGCGTGGTGCTGGGCGCCAATCTGGTGCGCGGCCATACGAAAAGCTGCGGCTGCCGCAAGGAAAGGGATCTGACCGGTTCCCGCATCGGCAGACTGACGGTGCTGGGCCGCTCAGATCGGTACGCACCCCGGGGAAAACGCCGCGTGCGCCTGTGGGAGTGCCGGTGCGACTGCGGCGCTCTCACCTATAAGGCCACGGATACCCTTACCTCCGGGGCGGAGAACAGCTGCGCCGCCTGCGCGCAGAAGCATAACGCCGCCAGTGCCAGAGCCAACGCGGGCTTTACAGGCGGCACGCAGCTGTGCAAGATCCGGGACATGAAGCCCACTGCCGCCAATACCAGCGGCTGCCGGGGCGTGAGCTACGACAGCAGGAGGCAGCTCTGGGAGGCGAAAATAAAGTTTCGGGGGAAATCCAGACGCTTGGGCTATTTCAGGCGCTTTGAGGATGCCGTGGCCGTCCGAAAAAAGGCGGAGAGCGCCGTGTTCGGTGAGTTTCTGGATTCTCTGGAGCAGCAGGAGCCCCGGCTATGACACCGGGAACGGAGAAAAAGACGCAAAAAAGATCGGACGCGTTTCCGTTTTGGAAACGCGTCCGATCTTTATATTGCGGGCACTCTCGCCGGGCGGCACATCACTGCCCCTGTATTCATAGGTGTGATTGAGGATTTCGGACGGCTCCTGATGCAGTAGCCAGTCCCGATATTTGTCCTGCTCGGCTTTCATTTTCTCATAAAGGCGAGCGT
>ERZ772883.1536-NODE-1536-length-17374-cov-21.866851_pt1 | contig 17374 bp, 16 predicted proteins | sample MGYA00580575_ERZ772883 | MGnify/ENA primary metagenome ERZ772883 (study PRJEB29015, sample SAMEA2737666) | human gut metagenome | biome: human gut; feature: human-associated habitat; material: faeces | place: China | collected 2012 ...
CAGCGCCCGGCCTTCCCCAGGACGACCTGTCCAGCCTGATTTACCGCGCCCAGTCCCTGGTGAAGCAGGTGGACGTCATTCCGAATCTGGTGGCCGTTCCCATGTCCAATGTCACTGCTGAATCCTTCTTCGATGCGAAAATTATGGTCCTCCACATCCGGAACAACCTGGCCAGCCCCTGGAACCAGATGCTGAAGCGTCTCTATGATATAGTATTGTCATTTATCGGTATAGTTATCTTACTTCCTTTTTTCCTTATCTTAGGGATTTTAATTAAAATTGATTCACCCGGTCCATGCATATATAAACGATGGGTTGTTGGGAAGAATAAGCATAAGTTTGGATTTTATAAGTTTCGTACTATGTGTATTAATGCGGATGAAGTATTACGAGATTTGTTGAATAGTAATCAGGAAGCAAGAGAAGAATTCAATAAATACTATAAATTAAGGGATGATCCTCGAATTACGAGACTGGGAAAATTTTTAAGAAAAACCAGCCTGGATGAATTACCACAGTTATTTAATGTATTACTTGGTCAAATGAGTTTAATTGGGCCCCGGCCTATAACTGAAAATGAAGTACCTCGTTATGGTAACTATATTTACGAGTATTTTAAAGTTAGACCAGGAATTAGTGGTTTATGGCAAGTTAGCGGCAGAAGCAATATTGATTACCAAGAGCGCGTTCAGATGGATACGTGGTATGTCCACAACTGGTCAGTATGGCTGGATATGGTGCTGCTGTGGAGAACTGTGGCAGTGGTGGTAAAGCATAAAGGAGCTTATTAATGAAAGCATTTTTGATGGCTGCCGGTTTAGGAACCCGGCTCAGGCCGATTACGAATACAATTCCGAAGTGCATGGTTCCTATAAAAGGACGGCCTCTCCTTGGATGGTGGATGGAACTTTTTGAAAAGCATAATGTTTCTGATGTACTTATCAATACGCATTACTTACCGGAACCGGTGAGGGAATTTATTTGTTCCTATAACCGGCAGGGCCATAAAGTAAAAATTCATGAATCCTATGAATCGGTACTTTTAGGAAGCGCCGGCACACTCAGGGCAAATAAAACGTTTGTTGAAAATGAAAACAGCTTTCTTATTTGTTATGCAGATAACCTGACTAATGCCAACTTATCCCAGTTAGTGTTTCGGCATGAGCAGGTTAAACCTGTGCTGACAATGGGACTGTTTCATACCAATAATCCGACAGGCTGTGGGATTGCTACAGTCAATGAAAAGTATATGATTACCGAATTTATTGAAAAGCCAAAGCATCCTGCCAGTAATTTAGCGAATGCCGGTATTTACGTGGCAGGACAGGAATTATTTGACTATATTCCCAGCAATAAGGATGAAGTGGATATGGGTAAGGATGTTTTACCTTTATTGACCGGTAAAATGGCCGGTTTTGAAATCAAAGATTATCTTCTGGATGTAGGCACTATGGGCAATTATCAAAAAGCACAGGAGGAATGGCAGGGATGATTATTACAAGAACGCCTTTACGAATCAGTTTTACTGGTGGTGGTACGGATTTACCGGCTTTTTATAAAAATGGATATGGTGCAGTTGTAAGCACATCTATTGATAAATATATTTATATTACAGTCAATAAACGATTTGATGATAGTATACGGGTAAGCTATTCTCAGACAGAAATTGTTAATCATGTTGATGAATTGAAGCATGATATTGCTCGGGAATGCCTTCGTATGGTAGGTATACCTGGAGGAATAGAAATTACATCTATTGCAGATATTCCATCAGGAACAGGGCTGGGCTCCAGCAGCAGTTTCGCAGTTGGACTCTTAAATGCTCTCTACACTTATGTGGGGGAACGTCTTTCTGCGGGTGAACTGGCAAATCGTGCCTGCCAGATTGAAATCAATGCCCTTGGTCATCCGATTGGCAAGCAGGACCAGTATGCAGCTGCCTATGGCGGTGTCAATTATTTTACCTTTGAGCGCAATGGTGACGTGCAGCGTGAAAAAATCTCAATTTCAGATAATGATTTACGCAATATGAACAGAAAATTGATGATGTTTTACACCGGCATTCGTCGCAGCGCAGATGGTATACTCTCAAGGCAGAGCCAGGAAACGAAAAACAAGATGGAGGTTCTGACGTTTATGAGAAATCAGGCAAATCGCATGAGGGATGGGCTGATTCATGACGGATTCACTCCTAAATTTGCTAAAATGTTGGACGAAGCCTGGCAGAAGAAAAAATCAATTACTTCGGGAATCAGTAATCCTGAAATTGACGAATTATATCAAAAAGCAATCGGTGCAGGTGCTTCAGGTGGAAAGCTTCTTGGTGCCGGTGGCGGCGGATTTATCCTTCTGTACTGTGATGAACAATACCAGCCGGCAGTACGGGAAGCATTAGGTCTAAGAGAATTAGATTTTGAGATATCACTGAATGGCAGCCGGGTGGTATACTTTGCAGAATAAGATGATATTCCTCGATCGGGATGGCGTTATTAATCGCAAAGCTCCTCCACATGATTATATTAAATCGGTTAATGAATTCCAGATGCTTCCCGGGGCAGGTGAGGCCATCCACCTGATGAATATTGCAGGATATAAAGTAGTCATCGTGACTAATCAGCGGGGAATCGCTCGTGGACTCATGACCATGGAGGATTTGAATCAAGTTCATCAGTTCATGAAAAAAGAACTTCTGAACTTTGAGGCTCATATAGATGATATATTCGTCTGTCCCCACGATATTGGACAATGTCACTGCCGCAAGCCGGATATAGGCTTATTTCTGCAGGCGGAAAAGAAATTTGCAATAAATAAAGATAAATCGTATATGATAGGAGATAGCAGGACGGATATAGAGGCCGGTAAAAATTATGGCATTAAAACCATATCGATTGACGGGCCGGATTTCAATGCAGATCATAACAGCTCCAGCTTATTGGAGGCTGTAAATTGGATTATTAAGGAGGAAGAAAAATGAATGTTTTAATTACTGGCGGTGCAGGATATATTGGAAGTCATTGCAATAGATATTTCCATGACAAAGGAATTCATACTGTTATACTCGATGATTTGAGCGATGGTCATGAAGAATCAGTCGTATCCGGGAAATTTGTCAAGGGAAGCTTTGGTGATAAAGACCTGGTAAAGGAGATTTTGACAAAGGAAAAAATTGATGCAGTCATTCATTTCGCTGCATTTGCTTCCGTGCCGGACTCTGTTGCAAGACCATCCCGTTATTATCATAATAATGTCTCTAATATGCTGAACCTGCTGGATGCTATGGTAGAAACAGGCGTAAAATATATCGTATTTTCTTCTTCCGCAGCTACTTTTGGGGAACCGGTTTATACACCGATTGATGAAAAACATCCTCAGAACCCGATTAATCCTTATGGCCGCACAAAGCTCATTGGCGAGCATATGCTTAAGGAGTTCGAAACAGCATATGGTATCCATTCCTGCTCTTTCCGCTATTTCAATGCCTCCGGCTGCTCCCATGATGCATTAATCGGGGAAGCGCACAATCCGGAATGCCATTTGATTCCGCTGGTTATAAAGTCCGCACTTTATGGAAATCCAAAGCTGAAAGTATTTGGCAATGACTACGATACAAGAGACGGCAGCTGCGTCCGTGATTATGTTCATGTAGAAGATTTGGCAGCAGCCCATTATCTTGGCCTGAAATACATTATGGAGAATAACTGCTCAGAGCAGTTTAACCTCGGAAGCCAGACTGGCTTCACCGTTCTGGAAATCATTCATGCCTTTGAGAAAATCAGCGGCCTCAAGGTCCCGTATGACATTGTGGGAAGGCGCCCCGGAGATCCGGCTGTGCTGGTAGCCTCAAACGAAAAAGCAAAAAAACTGCTGGGATGGAAGCTTGAAAATAGTTCACTTGAACAGATTCTGACCAGTGCACTGAATTGGGAAAAGAATAGAAAGTACTAATAACGAAGAGGTATATTATGGATTACAAAACTTATATTAAGGAATACTTATCTAAAGATATGAACACCTTTCAAAAACTTAATCTGGAAGAAATTAATCGTGCCATGCAGGCCATTTATGATACTTGGTACAGAGGGGCCTCTGTATTTGTTATGGGAAATGGCGGAAGCGCTGCTACTGCCAGTCATATGGTATGCGATTTTAATAAAGGCATATCTCTCAGTACGGGAAGAAAATTCAAGCTCATCTGCCTGAATGACAATATTCCTATTATGACCGCTATAGCTAATGATATTTCCTATGACAAAATTTTTGAGATCCAGATGAAAGATGTAATTACCAAGGATGATCTGGTTTTGGCTATTTCAGGAAGCGGCAATTCCAAAAATATTATTAACGGAATAACCTATGCGAAATCTATTGGTGCCAAAGTCATTGGTATGACTGGTTTCCATGGCGGGAAGTTGGGGGAACTGGCTGATTACCATCTCCATGTTCCTGTTGAGGATATGCAGGTCACTGAAGATTTTCACATGATTTTTGTTCATATGATGATGAAAGTATTTAGTCAGCCAGAAGATAGATACCAGAAGATAGATAAATGATGAGGTCTGGGGAATGGAAATTAATCAGGGTATACAAGGTTTGCGCTTTCTTATAATATTCGGTGTTTTTCTTAAGCACTTATATGATATAATAGGGTTTCCTTATTTTGTTGACTCTGGGGCACGAGGAGTAGAGTTTTTCTTTTTGTTATCTGGTTTTTTAGAAGGTATGATTTGGTACTATCAACCTAATTCAGTTGGAACTACCATCTGGAAAAGATGCTTAATGTTTTACCGAAAAAAACTTGCTAAATTTTACTTTCTTCACTTTCTTACCTTTGCATTATCCATTCCCTTGATTTTGTTTTTTTCAGAAAAATCAATAAAAGAGCTCATGATTTCGGGGGGGCTAAATTTGCTTCTGCTCAATAGTTGGTTTAACATATCTAAATGGTCTTTTAACGGTGTGTCGTGGTTTTTATCCTCTCTCTGTTTTTGCTACTTGCTGACACCACTGTTATCCCATTTTTTATCAAAAAAATGTCTGCTTAGTTTATCTTGTATAGCAGTGTTTTTTTCTGTTAAATTAATATTAGATACCATTCATTATGGATACTTCTTTCCACCATACAGGTTTATTGAATTTTCTATTGCCTTTATATCAGGAAATTTATTTTTGACAACTAATCTTTATGAAAAAATAAAAGGGACAAGAAAATTATATGGTGATGTCAGTCAAGTGACTTGGCTTTTTCTTTGCATTTTGTCGATCATAGTCGGCGATAAAAAATGGATACCAGCTGCATTTATGGTTCCATTTACATTTTTTTTAATAAGTTTATTTATGAATGGATGTATAAGGGACTTTTTATCTAATCATTATTTAGTAACATTAGGGAATTTGGGACTGCCCTTTTTTCTGTGTCATTATCTTGTTATTCAATATGTTAATTGGTTTGTTGATGCGTTATTCAATATTCAAGCAACACATCGTATTATCTTTGTATCACTGATATCTCTTATCATTGCATTACTTTTCAGCGTGCTACTATCTAAGCTAAATAATTATGCTTATAGCTTTATAAGGAGAATTTCATGAAAAAATATGATTACTTAATTGTAGGCAGTGGACTGTTTGGCGCTGTATTTGCGCATGAGGCACATCAAAGAGGAAAGAAGTGCCTTGTCATTGAACGCCGCAGCCATCTGGGTGGAAATATTTACTGTGAAAACCGGGATGGTATCAATATCCATTATTATGGTGGACATATTTTCCATACCTCTGATAAAAAAATATGGGACTACGTCAATCAATTTGTTGAATTCAATAACTATGTCAACTCTCCTATTGCTAATTATAAAGGGGAACTGTACAACCTTCCGTTTAACATGAATACCTTTCATGAAATGTGGGGAGTTATTACCCCGCAGGAAGCTGCTGACAAAATAGCGGAGCAGCGTGCAGTGATTACACATGAACCGCAGAATCTGGAAGAACAGGCTATCTCTCTCGTTGGTACCGATATCTATGAAAAACTGATTAAAGGGTATACAGAAAAACAATGGGGGCGGCCCTGCACAGAACTTCCCGCTTTCATTATTAAACGACTTCCGGTTCGTTATACCTATGACAATAATTACTTTAATGATCGCTACCAGGGAGTACCGATTGGTGGATATAATGTGCTCATTCAGCATCTGCTGGATGGAATTGAATGCAGACTGAATGCTGACTATCTGCAGGATCGGGAATTCTGGAATGAACAGGCCGAAAAGATTATATATACCGGTGCTATTGATGCATATTTTGCTTACTGCTTTGGCGATTTGGAATATCGGGGACTTCGTTTTGAAATAGAGCGTCTGGATATGCCAAATTATCAGGGAGTAGCTGCTGTGAACTATACAGACCGTGAAACTCCTTATACCCGTATTATTGAACATAAGCACTTTGAATTCGGGAAGCAGCCTGTCACATACATAACCCGAGAATATCCGGCTTCATGGAAACGGGGAGATGAAGCTTATTATCCGGTTAATAATAAAAAGAATCAGGACTTATATAAAAAGTATGCTGATAGAGCAAAAGCTGAAAAGAACATCATATTTGGCGGTCGGCTGGGGGAATATAAATATTATGATATGGATAAAGTCACAGCCTCCGCACTTCGTTTGGTAGAAAGTGAGTTTGGAAAATAAGTGGATATCAAAATTTTGATTGCCATGCACAAACCATACTGGCACCCTGAAGATTCTGTATACATACCGATTCATGTAGGGAAAAAAGGAAAACCATCCATGGGTATTAGGGGAGATGACACAGGAGACAATATTTCAGACAGAAATCCCGCCTACTGTGAATTAACCGGTGTTTATTGGGCTTGGAAAAATCTCAAGGCCGACTACATAGGACTGGTACATTATCGAAGATATTTCACACATAAAGGTTTTTTTCTGCGTTCCATAGATAAAAAAAGAAATGATATTTTGACTAAAGAGGACTGGGAATCTATCCTGAAAAAGCATCCCATCGTTGTTGCGGATAAAAGAAAATATCGTATTGAAACGAACCAGGAACATTATCTTCATGCACATCCTAGAGAACAGTTTGATGCTGCACTTGAGGTTATCAAAGAAAAATATCCCGAATTCATAAAGGGATGGGATATCTTTATGAACCGCACCTGGGCTCATATGTTCAATATGTTTGTCATGCGGCAGGACTATTTTGAGGAATTCTGCTCATGGTGGTTTGGCGTTATGTTTGAAGTAGAGAAGAAAGTAGACCTCTCCAAGTACCCCAAGCCGGAACAGAGATGGTTTATTGATGAACTGCTGCTGGATGTCTGGCTTGAAACGAAAGGGTATTCCTACTATGAGTGCAATGTGGATTATTTTGAAAAGCAGAATTGGGTGAAAAAAATTGGCAGATTCCTTGAAAGAAAATTCATTAAAAACAAATAAGGCCAATCCTGCTTTCAGTATTATCATGCCTGTTTATAACGTCGAGAAATATGTTGCACAGGCGATTGAAAGCGTGTTATCTCAATCGTATAGGGATTTTGAACTGATTATTGTCAATGACTGCTCTCCGGATAACAGCCTGTCTATTTGTGAAAACTATGCAGAGAAAGACAAAAGAATCCGTATCATTTCTCTTTCTCAAAATGGAGGCTTATCTAACGCCAGAAATGTTGGAATGCAATCCATGAGAGGTGATTATGTCCTTTTTCTGGATTCTGATGACTGGTGGGAGCCGAGTTTATTGGAGACAGTTTCGCAGGTTATTGAAAAAACACATCCGGAGATGGTCTTCTTTGGATATGCAGATGAGTGGTACTCATTGGAAGATAAACATTTATCCACCCAGATTCGTGTTCCTCATGATGCAGAAGTATATGGAAACAATAAGGCGGCGTTACAGGTATCTGTTAGGCTCCAGATGCAGAGTAACGATATGTACTCCTGGTCTTCCAATAAAGCCATAAGTACCAAGTATATGCAGAAAGAGAATCTCCGTTTCATGAAAATACCATTAAGCGAAGATAAGGAATTCATGGGAAAGTTATGGAACAATATGACCTCGGTAGTAGTTATTTCAGAACTACTACTGCACTATAGAAGGAAAAAAACGGGGAGTTTACGCAGCAAATATCAGCCGAGATTTTATGAAATACATAAAAGAATCTGGGACTTTCGTTTTAATCAGCTGAAAAGAGCTCATCTTCTAGATGAAGCAACAGTCTTGCTAAACACGCAATTTTTACAGTTTGTTTATTTAACAATTCAAATGATGTGCTATTCTCAGAGTAATCAGCATCTGAATGAGCAAATGAAATTTATAAAAAACGTTAATCAAGATAAGTACTGGCAGGAAATCAGGAGTAAGAATCTTGACGCATCGTTGAAATTTAAAATTATGAACTTTTTGCTAGTGAATAAAATAAGTATAGGAGTCCTTTTACTTGGGCATGCCATTTATTTTATCAAGATGCATTGTTTTTGGCTGTGGAGACATTTAAGGTGATTGAAAGAGTCCAATCTATATTAGTAAAATATACGATTTTACTAAAGAATATGCTTTCCATGATGATTTTACGAGGCGCAGAATACGTTGTTGCTTTAATTTCAATGCCGTATTTAGTGCGAGTACTGGGTCCAGATAAATTTGGGGCCCTTATTTTCATGCAAAGTATTATACAATATTATAATATAATCATTGATTATGGATTCAATTTGACAGCTTCTAGAGATATTGCAAAAACAAAGGATCCTGATGATATTAGTGCGATATTTTCATCGGTTATGTGTGCCAAAATTATTTTGTTTACCGTATGTTGTATAACGACTGTTTTCATCATTGGCATTAATCTAAGATTATCCATAATTCCGATTGATTATAAATTATTCTGTGCTGTATTTCTTAATGTTATTGGAACCATGATTTTTCCTATTTGGTTTTTTCAAGGTATCCAAATGATGGGATATATTGCTAAGTGTAAATTAATTAGTATTATTATGACGACAACCGGTATTTTTGTGTTCGTGAGAGGACCGGACGATTATGTTCTAGCAGGATTTTTGCAAGCAATTACTATGTTGGTAACAGGATTACTTTCATGGGTAATCATCTTAATACAATATCGTACACTCCTTCGAAAAACCAATATAGTTGAAATAAAGAGCCGTTTTATAGAAGGCTGGCAAATCTTTATTTCAACTTTGTTTGTTAATATATATACTAATAGCAATTTGGTCATTCTTCGTTTTTTCACAACAGATTACATAGTTGGCATATTTGGTGGTGCTTCAAAGTTAATTGATGCCATAAAAGGACTGGCATGGCCTCTATGTCAGGCTATATATCCATTTATTTGCCAAAAATATGAAGAAAACAGGATACAGTTCTTTATATTTACGCGGAAACTCCTGGAAGTGTCTACTTGCGTAGGATTAATAATAATGCTTAATATGGAATTTTGGGGACAATGGATAGTTAGCTTCTTGTATGGTCCTGATTATCAGAACACGGTATCCATTTTGCATATTTTGTCAGTCATTCCAGTATTTGTTTTTTATAGTATATTTGCAGGCGCAGTTTTATTAGCATCTAATGCGCAGAACGAATATAGTAAAATTTTAATGATAGGTTCTGGATTAGACATTGTGATGGCATTGATAATGATTCCTATTTTTGGAGCAAATGGGCTGGCTTTCACGATGTGCTTGGTAGAAGCTTATGTCGCTTTAAAGATGTTTATAGAGATAAAAGCAAGAAAGAGATTGAGGTCATAAGTTTATGATAAGACTTGAGCGCTATTTATTAGGATTAATGATCATAGGCCTTCCTTTTACTGCGTTGCCTGCGTCAATTACTAGGTATATGAGTGGAAAGTTGTCAACGGACATACTTATTTTACTTATTCTTTGCGTATTAATTGAAATTATTCGTGGATATTATGTGAATTGCAAGGCTGTAGTTTATTTGGTAACTCTGTCATTATGGGGGAGTTTGTGCATTATATATAATATTATTCATTTCGATTTTGTGAGTATATTGAATTCCTATAATATTCCGGTAGTGAATATCTTACATAGGTATATTTCATGGATTACATTAGATGATCTTCAGTTGTTCTATTATGGTATTCATTCAATACTACGTTTCCTTGCCCACTATTGCTTCCCACTTAGCTTGGTTTATATTATTTGGCATATGTACTGTGATAAGGAAGGAGAGCTATTACTCTGGGTAGAAAAAAATGTGTTGATTTTAGCTTGTCTAATGGAGTTTTATTCTATTTTTGAGCTTATGTGGTTAAAATGGGGGAGTAATGTAGGGGAAAAGTTTCTTACATATGTAAACCCATTGCTATACGATGTAGCTAGTAGATCGGGATGGTGGCCTCCGTTGCTTTGGTGGAATCAGTTACGAAGCATATGTGCAGAGCCGTCTTTCTTTGGAATTATCAGTGCCTTGGTCATACCTGTTTTATGGAAATATCAATCACAAAAAGCCAACATTATGGCATATTGTTTTACTCTTTTCTTTACTATCATGGTATTTGCCACGAATTCCAGAACGGCAGTTATTATTCTTATTGGAGAGACGATTTTATTGGTTCTCTTTGGTATTTATCTGCACAATAGACTTTTATGGAAAAAAATATTATTGACGGTTTGTTCTGTTTCAGCTGCATTTGTAATTAACATCGGGTTAGGCTATGTTCCATTCCTTTTTGCAGGCACCAAAACTGGCGAATTTCCACAGACTGTTCAGAATGTTGCCTCTGAATATATTGATAGTAATATTAAAAGTGTTTCAAGCACCAGTCAACGGTCTAATTTGACGCGACTTGATATATTTAAGACGCACATTGCGATAATAAAGGATGCCCCTGTCTTTGGAAAAGGGTATGATACATATATTCCTTATCTAGAGTATTATTCCAATGCGGATTTAACTAAAGATCAAGAATTAAATGGATATATGAATGACATTCATGAAAAGGGGTTCCTGAAGGCTGGGTATCCTGTTGTCAATGAGATTTCTTTAGCAGGTGCAACTATGGGTATTCCCGGGATGATTCTATATTTATTTCCTTTGATGTTTGTCTTTTATGGAATGTGGAGATATCATAAGCAACTTTTAACAGAAGAGAATGCGTTTATTATTATTGCTCTATTTGGATCTATTATGGCGTTGTTTTCGAATGAGGCTTTTTACAGTATGTACTTATGTGTTGGGGTTTTGTACACAAAAATTTGGAATATTAGAAAAAATATGTAGTGGATGCTGAACAGCCAGTATGTAGAATCATGTTTTTGAGAGGGGTTCATACAATTTTGCAGAAATTAAATTCATTACAGGGCCTGCGATTTTTAGGTTTCTTACTCATATATCTGAACCATGCCGGATGGCTCTTGTGGTCGGATTATAAATATTTCGATTTTGGCGCCCGTGGGGTGGAAATCTTCTTTGTCCTGTCCGGATACTTGGTGGCATATAATTACAGAAATGCTGAATTTGCATATGACGTGAAATCTTCCTTTTTATATATGTTATCGAAAGCCAAGAAGTTTTATTTTTTGCACATGCTGACTTTCCTGATTGTTCTCTTACATACGGAGAGACACGGATTTACATACCCAGATGGACTATCCGGATTTATTCGTGATATATTTCTTAATATAACACTGTTAAAAAGCTGGTATGATCCTTCTAAGTTTGCTTTTAATGGAGTTACCTGGTTTCTATCCTGTATTTTGTTTATCTATTTCTGCGTCCCTTTTATTATTCATTTCTTTAGATATAAAAAATGGGGGGGTATAGCAGTCTTCTCATTCCTTGCGCTCTTCCTTGCGAAGATGGCATTTGATACCTTTGGATATAAAATGGGTATGAATCCCTGGCCGGGAGTATTTGGCTGGTACTGTAATCCGGCATATCGGCTATTTGATTTCTTATTAGGATATACAGGATTTCTGGTTTTAGTGAAGACTTCGCTGAAGATGCCTTCTTGGATGATATCCTTGATTCAGTGTATCGCTTTAGTTTTCTATTTTGCTGCATGTCGTTTGTTTGACCAGCAGTGGGTTCCGGCTCCTTTTATTTTACTTACCATAGTTTTGATTTTCACTTTTACTTTACCGGATGGTATTTTTGATATTATTTTTGGAAATCGATTCCTGACGCATCTTGGAAATATCAGCTTTGAACTCTATATACTGCATGAAACAAATATAAGCGTAATGAGTAATCGGTTGTTGAAATTGACTGGAGATAATCGCTTGCTCGTATTTATTATGCTTTTAGTCATATCCTGGCTCATGGCAGAATTCTTTGCCTGGCAGCCGGTGAAGAAGTTTATTACAAAAACGATTTGGACTAACAGAAATACTTTGGGATAAAATTTATGCTATGCAAGAGCTCAATATTTCGCGATTCCAGAGCTACATCAATATGGACAAATATCTTCTCCGGAAATTTAAATGAAAAATCCTATCGGAAATGGATAGTGTTTCATGACCAATAGGATTTTAACATACATCGATTGTTTACTGCTTACTTTACACATTCCCGGATACTATCAATAATAGAAGGTCCATTCCAACCAACTATCTTATTACATTTTGAAACAATTTCCTGGGGGAGCCTTTCCTGTCCCCATGGTTTAATTCCAATAATTGGTTTACCTAAACTAACTGCAATATCAACTTCAGTTTGAATCCATTCATGATAGGCAGCATACATTCCCAAAAGGACTAAAACCACAGAAGCACGCTTAATTTGATTCTCTAAGCTTTGACGAATCTGATAATCAGGAACTCGTTTAGAAGTCAAGCTTTTATCTGCGTTAATAGAGTAATCATAAAATGTAAAGTATAATGAATTTCTTAAAGTAGTAACTAATCGATTATAATCATCAGAATGTTTCCAGGCATGACTAATAAAAATGTGATAATCAAATAAATGTGGCATTGTAACTCTCTCCCTTCATATATACTATCTACTTTTACTTCTTATCTTTTTTTGACTGCAAAAAAGAACTGCTCCATATTTTGTTTTCATGGCAAGTTACACTTTCAACGTGCTGTACCAGCAAGGCGTATGCTTCATCAGGATTTTCACTATTGTATGGCTCTGTATGTGTAGCATATAAGAATTTGATATGCTTCAGTACCTCAGCTGTTTCTCTATATGTTTTCCAGTATTCTGCATATTTAAAGGTACTCTGCCAGGTTCCAAGTAATGTAACAATCGCACTGCTGACTGCAATGATAATCTTACCTTCCGGGCAGGACCACAATATCATAGTGCCCACGGGAATGGATACAGATAGAATTATTTCGAATCGCTTTAACCATTTGTACCACGTTTGGTTTACAGAGCTTTTTTTACTGTACCATGCTATTTGGTTATCCAGACGCTTGATTATATACTCTTTATCGGTCATTATTTTATTCAGGCTCCATAATTATAATGAAATCAGAAATCCTTCTATTTAGCATTATATCATAAATGAATGGGTAATCTGGTATCTTCTGAGCTGCTTGCATGCCGCTAGCTATTCATCACATCACAGACGAGTTAAAATATTGATTGCAAAAAGAAAATTGAAAACATGCTGAATCGGGCCAAGGTGTATGAGTGATATGTGATAAAATGAAGCAGGAGAGACCGGAACAGGCTCATTCTGCTCTTCTACTCTTCTTGCGAGTTCTGAATTGGTCATATTAAATCATTTTAGTCTACTAATGAGAAGTTTGACATAATTAAAAATAATTTGCGATATTATTAAAATAAGTAGTACTATCATTGGCAAATTTTAAATAAAGGTATATATCCTAAATAAACACAAATGGTTTTTATCTTGACGGTCAAGGAGGACATTATGCAATTTGAAACGATTCAAATTAGAAATTTTCGCAATTTTAAGGATATTAAGATAAAACTTTCAAACAAAAATGTATTCTTTGGCATGAATGATGTCGGAAAAACGAATTTTTTGTTTGCTTTGAGATTTGTATTCGATAAAAGTATACGGAAAAATGGTTTTTCAAACTCTGATTTTTATAATAAGGATACTTCTAGCCCAATAGAGATAATTGTTAAAATTAATATTAAGGACATTAATGATGAGGACAATGCAAAAATCAGATCTCGGATTAAAGGAAATATTCGTAGTAGTCAGGATTCAGTTTATATTAAACTGGAAGCAATTTATAATGAATCAGAAATGAGTGCGGATCCAATTTTATATTGGGGTGGGGATTTAAGTGAACTTGGTGAAATTAGGACAAGAGGTTATACGACAGATTTAGATTCAATATTCAATGTTTTTTATATAAATGCATATGTGGATTTATATAGATTTTTTAAGAAAAACGCAACTACCTTATTAAAGAATGACGATAAGAGCGATGCTCTTAAAATGGAAGAAATTCGTAATACTATTGATGTGCTTAATAACAAGATTTCATCGCTATCAGGTATAAAAAAATTTGAAAAAGAAGTAAGTCCCCAGTATCAATTGTATAGGAATGATTCGATTGAAATAAAGGTGAAGTCCGAAATAGCGGTCAATGGGTTATATGAGAATGTAATTCCATATATTAGGCAAGAAGGCACTGATAATCTATATCCTACATCAGGAGAGGGGAGAAAAAAATTACTAGTCTATTCAATATATGGGCTGCTTGCAGAAAATGAGGAAGCAACAAAAATAAATTTGTTTCTTATAGAAGAGCCGGAAAATCATCTTCATCGAGCATTGCAACTCTCATTGTCACGTTATCTTTTCAATGAGAGCGATTCGAAATACTTATTTCTAACAACTCATTCATCTTTGATATTGGCAGAAATGGATCAGGTAAACTTAGTAAGAATATATAATTCCAATAAAATTAATTCAGCAAGTATATTTTATGAGGTTCCTAAAGAATATAAAAACTTAAGGTTAAAATTAAACAAAGAACTCAGTGAAGCAATATTTGCAGATAGAGTGCTTTTGGTAGAAGGTCCTTCGGAAGAGGTTTTATTCTCGAGAGTATTGCGCGCAGTTAATCCCTGCTATGAAATACAAGGAATATATATATTGCCGGTTTTAGGAATTAATTTTAAGAGATATATTGATATATTACATGCGCTTAACATTTGCTGTATAGTTAAAACAGATAACGATCTGAGGGGGATAAAAGGAAAGGCAAAAACGTATTCTTTACTTGGCCTAACAAGAATCAATGATTTAGCGGGCTTGTCTGGGGATTCAGCTTTCGAAAGTCAACGGAAATTTGAAACAGCTGATATGGTAAAAGCAAAAAGAGAGATTTATGATGAAAATAAAGTAAAATTAGATGAAATTAGAGATAAAAATAAAATCTTTTTATCTAGGGTAAGTTTGGAAGAAGACTTAGATGAGGCTATTCATGATATACTTGATAAATGTTTTTCTAACGTTACTGATGATCCCGTTGAGTATTTGAAAAACTCAAAGAAATATCATATGGTTGAACTCGTAAAAAAACTTACTGATGATGACTGTAAAAAGATATATTACCATTACAATTTTGCGTGCCTTAAGGAGATTAATAGATGGTAGTTTTATCGGAAGAACAGAAGAAAATTATGGATATTCCCGGGAATTTGGCAGTATTAGCAGGTGCTGGTACAGGCAAAACCCTGACAATATCTTGTAAAGTCGAAAAGGATTTGTCGGATTATCATACTTTTAGAACTATTGCAGCAATCACTTTTACGGTAAAGGCTGCTAACGAGTTAAGACAAAGAATTAGATTCGATACAAGAAACTGCTTTATAGGAACTATTAACAGATTTGCATTAAATGAAATTATTCAACCCTTTGCAAAGGATGTTTGGCATGAACTATCCGGGGTTAATTTTACTACTGACTATATGCATAAATTTAATAGTTTCGAAGAATGCTTAAATCACTTCAAAACAAATCATGAGATATGTACCATTAAAAACGAGAAAGATAAAAATTTTATATTTGAACTTGCGCATTCTATTCTAAAAGAGTCTTTTGCTGCGAGAATGTATTTAAAATCAAGATATTTTAAAATTTTTATTGATGAATATCAAGACTGTGACTGTTCTATGCATAAATTATTTGAGTTTATATGCAAACAACTACACATTATACTTGTTATTGCAGGGGATGTTAAACAAACCATTTATGCTTGGCGTGGCGCTGATCCTTCTTTATTTGCTCAGTTTTGGCATGATTCTGATTTTGAACATATTCAGCTCAAGGATAACTTTAGATCATGTCAAATGATTCAAAACTATACCAATTTGTTAAATAGACAAACTGCTTCTTTGTATAAAAAGGATAATAAAAATAACGAGATATTATTGATTCATGCTAATAGGAGTAATTGGATTAAGAAAATACGGCCATATTTAAGCAATAACGGAAAAATCGCTTTATTACGCTATAAAAATAGTGATATAGATGAAAATGTAGAGGAACTTTCTACGAATCATATTTATTTCGAACGCATAAAAAGGCCCCCTGTATTTGATACTAGCAATGGAACTGCATGGTTTTATATAGCAATTGCTGAATTTTTAATATTAAATCAATATACGATATATGACTTTATTGCTCAGTTCCCATATGATGTTGGCGATAAACATGAGCTATTTCAACATATTAATAGATACTTAAACTTAATAAAAGATGCATTTGTGGCTAGAGATTTTCAAGTAATTATATCCTGGGTTCAGCAACTAGGAAAAGAATTAGGAATTGAAATCTCAAATGAGGATATGAAGAAATTGACCGGTACAGTTGCTAATGAGGGGTATTATTCGTCGTTTTCGATGGAAGATTATCAGCGGGTTTCGATGACCTTTTTTGCAGCTAAGGGTTTGGGATTTGATCAAGTAATTTTGTTTGCTAATGATTATCCATTGAATAATGAAGCAAGCATAAATAATCACTACGTTGCAGCAACTAGAGCCAAGAGCCAGTTAATTATTGTTTTATTAGATGAAGAAAGCAAGTCACGACAATATATGGAAAAAATCTGCTGTTTATTTGAAAGTCATTCTGTGCAATTGTCTGACATTGTTAATGAGTTATGAGACTGTTGCGCACAAAAAAATTTCTGTATGAGTCCTAATGTAAACTTTTAAGAAACGCAAAATTGTTGTTATTTTCTTTTCGGCTTGTACTTTCAGCACTAAGAATCCGGCTAAAATCGCTATTAGGAGACGGGGAAACATCTGCTAGGGTGCTTGATGGCGTAGCTTTAGTGGCTTGCATCTTCTTTTATTTTTCCGTAAAATGAAGAAAAAGAAAAATTTTTTAATTTCCACGTTCACATAAAAGCGATTTTTTCTATTAATATAGTAG
>ERZ772883.1538-NODE-1538-length-17356-cov-3.776025_pt1 | contig 17356 bp, 15 predicted proteins | sample MGYA00580575_ERZ772883 | MGnify/ENA primary metagenome ERZ772883 (study PRJEB29015, sample SAMEA2737666) | human gut metagenome | biome: human gut; feature: human-associated habitat; material: faeces | place: China | collected 2012 ...
AACAGCTTCCCGGGCGTGCTCTGCGGCCACGTGGTCGATCCCTCCGACGGCTTCATGTTCGCCCAGATCAACGACGGCAACGCGGTTTCCATGCCGTTTGCAAAGGGTTTCGGCTGGGGCGCTGAATTGAACCTCGAATATACGTTTGAAAAGCTCTTCGGTTTTGGCAGCGGCAACGGCTACCCGGCGGATCGCGTCGTGCCGGAGCAGCGCAACAAGAAGATCCTCGACGCGGTGCGCGCCCATACGCTCAAGGATCTGATCACCTGCCTCAAGGGCATTGACCAGGAGCTGGTGCGCGGCGCGATTGCGGGCGAGCGCTTTGCCGAGCTGTTCTTCGCCCACGCGAAGGATGAAAACATCATCGCCTACGTCCGCGAGCTGCTGGGCTGAGCGCGAAAAGGGGGTCGTTATATGCTTCTTGATCTTTCCTATCTGAGCTATCCGCTTCCGCCGGATATCCAGCGGCTTTACGAGGCCGGCGACTTTGCACGCATGGATCGCGTCATCCGCCTGCGGCTTGACGATCCGCGCGTGCCCGAGGCGCTGAAAGCGCGCCTGCGCGTGCAGACGGATATGGCGTATGAGATTCTGCGCGCCTATCCGTATACGCAGGCGCAGATGCTCGAAATTCTCCAAAGCCATGTGAAGGACTTTGAGGAGGAAGAGCTGGAAACCCTGCGCGACGACGGCACGCTCGACTGGCGCTATGTGAACGGCGAGGTACGGTTTAAGGATAACGCGCTGTCCGGGCTGCTGAAAACGCGCGCGGAATACGCCGCGCGGGCGACCGATCCCGACGTGCAAAACGGCGCGAAGGAGAGCACGCGCCAGCTTCACGAGATCATCGCCAAGATGAAGGCCAACGGCGGCGTACACGCGCGCTTTGAGCTGCACGAGCAGCTGACGATCCGCAGCGACCGCCTTACGCCGGGCGAAACGCTGCGCATTCACCTGCCGATGCCCATCGTCGGCGCGCAGGTGAAATCCGCCGCGCTGCTCGGCGCGTCGCATCCCGTCGCGTTCCTCGCGCCGGAGGACGAGCCGCAGCGCACGATCTACTTTGAGCTTCCGTATCAGCCGGGCATGACGGTCAGCGCCGACGTCGCCTATGAAATCGACGCGCCGTATCAGCAGCCGCATGCGCGCGACGTTTACGCCGAGCAGCCGGTGTTCGACACCGAGGAGCAGCCGCCGCACGTGGTCTTTACGCCGTATCTGCGCGCGCTGGCCAAGGAAATCGTCGGGGATGAGACGAACGCGCTGCTCAAGGCGCGCAAAATCTACGATTTCATCACCACGCAGGCGGTCTATCGCTTCATGCCGCCGTATCTGACGGTGACGAACATCCCGGAATACTTCCTGAGCGGGCTGCGCGGCGACTGCGGCGTGCAGGCCATCACGTTTGTGACGCTCTGCCGCCTGTGCGGCGTTCCGGCGCAGTGGCAGAGCGGCCTGTATACCAAGCCGGGCAGCGCGGGGCATCACGACTGGGCGCGGTTCTATGTCGCGCCGTTCGGGTGGTTGTTCGCGGATTGCTCGTTCGGCGGCTCGGCTTATCGCGCGGGCGATCTGGATCGCTGGAATTTCTATTTCGGCAATCTCGAGCCGTGGCGCATGCCGACGTGCAGCGCGTTCCAGCAGGAGTTCAACCCGCCGCGCAAGTACCTGCGGCATGATCCGTATGACAACCAGAGCGGCGACGTCGAGAGCCTGACGCGCAGGCTGTACGCGGATGAGTACGAGCACGACTGCCGCGTTCTTCGGTACGAGGAAATGGAATAAAACGACGGGGACGCGCTCGCCTTCAGGGCGGCGCGCTCCCGAATTTTTGCCCCAAAATAAATCACGAGATATATATCATAAGACAAGCGACGCTTGCGAAAAAACGCTTGATTTTGCAGAAAAAAACGCGCCATTATCGCCCATGTAAAAGGTTTCTTGCGTGACTTTAGCGCAAAATATGGGCTATGATCTTACCAAAAGAGAAAAGCCGCCCGGCGGTCTGCTCCGGGGCGGCGCATGGGGGCGAGATCATCGTGAATGGCAAAAAATACTTTCGTGAGCGCTGCACGCGCAGGGGAATCCGCTGCGACGCGTGGTTCAAGCTCGGCGCGCAAAGTTCCGTGAACAACGGCGGCTATGTGTATCACTGCCCGCCGGAACTGAGGAGGGACGGACAGCGCTACGCCGTCAATTATGTGCGGGAGAGGGAGCTGTATATCGCGTGGAACGTGACGAGCCCCGACGCGCAGGGGCAGACGGTTTTCCGCCTGCTGCAAGGCGCGCTGGAGGGCGCGGAGCCAAATCGCCTGCTGGCCGTGGAGAAGGCGGCGGGGCACCGCGGCTGGGGGAAAGAGACGGTGTATGTCTTTGGCCGGGACGCGGCGGACGCGTTTTTGGACGTTGTGATTGCGGAGAACGAGGCGGAAAAACGGGACTGAAAACGTAGTGGAAGATAAGAAAAAATCCGAACCCATTTCCGATTTGGAAAAGCCGGTTCGGATTTTTTTCGTTTGGTGCGGATAGCGGGGGTCGAACCCGCACGCCGTGAGGCAGGGGATTTTAAGTCCCCGGTGTCTGCCATTCCACCATATCCGCGCAAACTACATTATATCGGCTTCGGGATTTATTGTCAAGCGCTTGAAAATTTGATACAATAGGCGGCAGAAAAGCAAAGGCGGCGAGAGAGATGCGAAAAAAAGCGGTGGAGCTTCCCGGTGTGACGCTGGGCGAGGGAACGCCCAAGGTCTGTGTGCCGGTGATGGGGGCGGACGCGCGGGCGCTCAGGGCGGCGACGGACGCGGCGCGGGCGCAGGCGGATTTGATCGAGCTGCGGCTGGACAGCGTTTCTCCCGAGATGAATGCGGCGCGTCTGCGGGCGGCCTGCCAAACCGTTCGCGAGGCGGCGCGGGGAACGGCGGTTTTGGCGACGATGCGCACGGCGCGCGACGGCGGCGCGGGCGACGCGGACGCGCCGCGCTACGAGGCGCTGCTGGTCATGCTGGCGCGGGAGCGGCTCTGCGACGCGCTGGATGTGGAGCTGAGCGTCGGCGAGGCGGCCTTTTCGCGGATTGCGCGGGAGGCGCGCGAGGCAGGCGTGCCGGTGATCGGCTCCTGCCACGACTTTGAGAAAACGCCGGACGCGGAAGAAATGGCCGCGCGGCTTTGCCAAATGGCGGCGCTGGGCGCGGACGTGTGCAAGATTGCGGTCATGCCGCGAAATCGGCGGGACGTTGTCGCGCTGACTGCGGCCTGCGCGCAGGCGGACGACGCGCTGACACAGCCGATCATCGCGATTTCGATGGGGGAGATGGGCATGCCCACGCGAATCTGCGCGGAGGCGATGGGGAGCTGCCTGAGCTTCGGCACGGCGGGCGCGGCGAGCGCGCCGGGGCAGATGGAGGCCGGGGCGCTCCGGGAGGCGCTCGCGCTGGTTCACGGGGCGCTGGCGCGCAAACCGCAGGGATTCTGAACAAATTCATTATTTAAGCAATTTGAATGAAAAACAGGCCAAAAAGCGAATGAAAACGAAAGAATAAAAAGAAGATGAAAAAATATCATAATATTCTTTACAAAATTTAATGCGTCGTTTATAATGAATTTAACAAAGGGGCGTTGCCCGATATAAGGAGGATATCTCATGAAGAAGTTTGCGACCCTGATGCTGGCGCTCGTGATGCTGATTTCCTGCGCGGCCATCGGTATGGCCGAGGATATCACGCTGGACGTCATCATCTGCCAGTACGGCACCCAGACGAACGACTGGTTTACCGGCACCGGCATGAACGGCACCAGCTTCGTCAAGAAATTCGAAGAAGCGAACCCCGGCATCAAGCTGAATCTGGAAGTCGTCTCCTGGAACGACGTGTATACCGTGGTTTCTACGCGCATCAGCAACAACAATGCGCCGGACATCCTCAATCTGGACTCCTTCGCGGATTATGCCAACGAGGGTCTGCTCCTGCCGGTCAAGGATTATTGCCCGGAAGAGCTGTTTAACGATTTCTTCCCGTCCTTCATTGCGCAGTCTGTGATTGACGATACCGTGTGGGCCGTTCCGGATCTGGCTTCCGCCCGCGCGCTGTATTACAACGTGGATCTGCTCGAGGCGGCCGGCGTCGAAGTGCCGACGACCTGGGCGGAGCTGGAAGACGTCTGCCAGGCGCTGGTTGACTTCTACGGCGGCGACGTGTATCCGTGGGGCATCGACATGACCACGGACGAAGGCCAGGCGGCGTTCGCTTACTATGCTTGGGGCAACGGCGGCGGCTTCGTTGACGACGAGGGCAACTGGACGATCAATTCCCCGGAGAACATCGAGGCGGTCGAGTTCGCGGTGAACCTCTACAAGAAGGGCTACACCAACCCGAACCCGGCGACCCAGACCCGTTATGACCTGCAGGATATGTTCGGCGCGGGCAAGCTGGCGATGGTCATCGCCCCGAATTCCCTGCCGACCTATATCGCCACGAAGGGCTACACCGACGTGAACTACGCGGTTGCCGATATCCCGCACAACGAGGGCAAGACCTCCAGCTCCGTCGGCGTCATGGACCGCATCATGGCGTTCAAGGACGACAGCGCGCCGGATCAGGCCGCCCGCAACGAGGCCATCGGCAAGTTCCTGACGTTCTTCTACGATCCGGAGAACTACGTGGGCTGGGTCAGCATGGAAGACTTCCTGCCGGCCGTGAACTCCGCTGTGGCGGCGCTGGTTGAGGCGAACCCGTCCTTTGAGGCGTGGCTGAAGGTGCTGGACGGCTGCAAGTTCTACCCGACCGCGAAGACCGAATGGATCGACGTGAAGCAGGGCGCGGCGGCTGTTGAGCAGAGCGCGCTGACCGGTGGCGACGTCAAGACGCTGCTCGACGAGCTTCAGGCGAAGGTCACCAAGTAAGAAATCGGCAGGCCGGATGGCTGCAAACCGATCAAGGCAAACCGATGAGGGAAGGGGGTTGGAAAATCCGACCCCCTTCTTTTCGGCCTTGATGGACGTGCCGCTGCGGTCGGTTTTCAATCAATTTGCGCGTCGTTGAACGCCTTTCGTCCGCTTTTCCGACAGCCTCCTTTTTCAGGGCGGCGGAAAGGCGTTATCCGACATAAGGAGGTAAGAGAATTGAATTCCATTCTCGTGCGTCACAAATGGGAACCATACGTCTGGCTGCTGCCGAGCATCCTGCTGATGACGATTTTTGTCGTCTTCCCGATCGGCATCGTCTTCAAGCTCGCTTTCAGCGAGATCTCCAAGGCGGGCATCGTCGGCGGCTTCATCGGCTTTGCCAACTTCAAGGCGGCCGTTTCCGCGCCGGTGTTCGGCACGGTGATGCTCAACACGGTGGTGTGGGTGGTTTCGGTCGTCGGCCTGTCCACGCTGCTGGGCTTTATCGTCGCCATGACGCTCAACCAGAAGTTCCACGGCCGCAAGCTGGCGCGTTCGGTCGTCGTCTTCCCGTGGGCGACCTCGCTGGTCATTCAGGCCTCTGTGTGGAATTACATCATCAAGTATGAATACGGCAATCTGAACAACGTGCTGCTCAATCTGGGCATCATTCAGGATGCGATCAACTGGCGCGCGACGTATCAGATTGAGTTCGCGTGGGAGTGCGGCGTGGGCATTTTCGTCACCATCCCGTTCGTCACCTTCTGCGTGCTTTCCGGGCTGCAATCCATCGACGCGTCGTATTACGAGGCGGCGACGGTGGACGGCGCGTCCTGGTGGCAGAAGCTGACGAACATCACCATCCCGCTGGTGCGCCCGTCGCTGACGGTCAGCACGGTGCTCAACGTGATCTACGTGTTCAACTCCTTCCCGATCATCTACACCATCACCAAGGGCGCGCCGGCCAACAAGACCGATACGCTCATCACCTATCTGTACATGCTCGCGTTCTATGACCAGAAGAAGGGCCCGGCAACGGCGCTTTCCGTCGTCGGCTTCCTGATTCTGTGCGTGGTGGCGGGGCTGTACATGATGATCTCGCTGCGGAAGGAGGATCAGGCGTGATGAAAAGGAAGAACAAGAGCACGCTGCTCGTCTGCATCAACTGCATGATCATCACGCTGGCCATCCTGCTGCTGCCGCTGGCGTTCTTTGAAACGAGCATCTATGTCAAGCGCAGCGCGAACACGTTTGTCGGCGACGAAAAATACGTCGAGGCGCGCGCGGAGGTCGAGGCCGTCGCGGCGCAGCACGAGGGCGCGGTGATCGAGGAGAGCGTGACCGAGCGCGTCAACTCCAAGGGCGTCACCACGTCGATGGTCACCTTCACGGTGAAGGAAACCGTCCGCCGCAACGGGCTGGATTTCCTGCTGCATGGCGTCGGCCACAGCGAGGGTATGTCGGGCATCGGCCCGGCGAACGTGATGCGCCTGCTGCTCGGCTCGATGGCGGTTTCGCTGGTGCTGCTGCTGTGCGCGAGTTACAAGACGCTGGAACTGCCGCGCACGGATCTGCCCAAGACGGCCAAATGGCTGTATACGGCTGCCGGCGTGTTTGCGCTGATCGCGTGGTTCTGCATACCGGCGTTCGTGCGGGCGATGAACTACACGTTCGCCCGGCAGGTGGATCTGCTGGTCGGCGGGCATATCCAAAACGACGCGCTGCTGGCGCAGCTCAACGCCTTCCTCTACGGCGGGCAGGCGGGCGACGGCCTGATGGAGATGCTCCGCGGGCTGACGGTGAAAACCAACTGGGCGATCTGGGTGGCGTTTGCGGCGCTGTTCCTGCTGCTGTGCGCGATCACCTGCCTGCGCTGCGGCGAGCTGAAAAAGACGCTGGCGCGCGGCGGGCTGTATCTGTTCGTGATTGCGCTGTGCATCTTCATCCTCTATCCGTTCTACGTGATGCTCATCACCGGCTTCCGCAGCAACGCGGAGACGACGGACATGTACTTCCTGCACATGATGCCGACGAGGTGGATTTGGAGCAACCTCAAGGATATCTGCGACCGCGGCGTTCTGCGCTTCCTGCTCAATTCCATCATGCTCTCCACCGGCGCGACGGCCATCGCGATGCTCTGCGGCATTCCGGCGGCCTACGCGATGGCGCGCATGCATTTCAAGGGGCGCAGCCTGTTCCTCGGCTTCGTCATCATGAGCCAGATGTTCTCCCCGGTGGTGCTGCTGGTCGGCATTTCCCAACTGATGAACGCGCTGCACCTCAACGATACGATACTGGGTCTGATGCTGATTAACGCGGCCTTCAACCAGGCGTTCGCCATCTGGCTGCTGCGCGGCACATTCGTTTCGATTTCCCCGGAGATGGAGCAGGCCGCCTGCATCGACGGCTGCAACACGGTCGGCGCGCTTTGGAACATCCTGCTGCCGATGGCCGCGCCGGGCATTGTGACGACGCTGATCTTCGTGTTCATCAACTCGTGGAACGAATACACGATTTCCACCGTGCTGATTTCTACCCCGACGAACAAGCCGATCACCGTGGGCATCACCCAATTCAGCTCGTTTAACATGATCGAGTGGCAATACCTCTTCGCGGCGGCGCTGCTGGCGACCATCCCGGTCATCATTCTGTTCATGTGCATTGAAAAGCACCTCGCCGAGGGGCTGACCTCCGGCGGCGTGAAGGGTTAAGACAGAGAGGGCGACAACATGAATCCACATATCGAGAACGTCGTGATGCAGTTTGATCTTCCGGACGGCGCGTGGACGGCGGAGCCTTACGGCAACGGCCACATCAACGAGACGTATCTGGTCACGACGGTGGAGAAGCGATTTATTCTCCAGCGCGTCAACGGCTATGTCTTCCCCAGACCGGAGGACGTGATGGACAACATCGAGCGCGTGACCGCGTTCCTCAAGGCGCAGATTGAGCGGGAGGGCGGCGACCCGGCGCGCGAAACGCTGACCCTTGTGAAGACGCATCAGGGGAAATGCTTCACCTATGACCGGGAGGGCGGCCTGTGGCGGATGTATCTGTTCGTCGAGGACACGGTCTCCTACGATCTGCCGGACACGCCCGCGCTGTTCGAGCTTTCCGGCGAGGCATTCGGCAAATTCCAGCGGCAGATGGGCGGCTTTCCGGCGGATTCGCTGCATGAGACGATCCACGATTTCCACAACACCCCGGCGCGCTACCGCCAGCTCGAAGACGCGATTGCGCGCAACGAGGCCGGCCGGCTGGACGGCGTGACGGCGGAAATCGAGTTTTGCAGGCGGTACGAGCGGGAAGTACACGCGCTGCTGGACGCGATGGAGGCGGGCGAAATCCCCCTGCGCGTCACCCACAACGACACCAAGCTCAACAACGTGCTGCTGGATCGCCAAACCGGGCGCGGCGTGTGCGTGATCGATCTGGACACGGTGATGCCGGGGCTGGCGGCATATGACTTCGGCGATTCCATCCGCTTCGGCGCGAGCACCGCGGCCGAGGACGAGCCGGATCTGAGCCGCGTTCAATTCTCCCTGCCGATGTTCGAGGCGTTCACCCGCGGCTTTTTGAAGGAGGCAGGGCAGACGCTCGGCGCGCGCGAAATCGAGCTGCTGCCGATGGGCGCGAAGCTGATGACGCTGGAATGCGGCATGCGCTTTCTGGCGGATTACCTGAACGGGGACAAATATTTCCGCGTTCACCGCGAGGGGCACAACCTCGACCGCGCGCGCACGCAGTTCAAGCTGGTGCGCTGCATGGAGGAAAGCTGGGCGCAGATGGCGGACATTGTGCGCCAATGCGCGCAATAGACGCACAATAAGCACAAATCGGGCGGCGTATTTCCTACATTTTTTAGGAAATACGCCACTTGTTATTTATGGCGCTGCGCTGGAATGTCGGGTATAATATACTGTATTAAAGTATACATTGGAGGGACACCATGAAAGCAGCGCCTACGGTTCAGCCGCTGCTCACCTTCGGCCAGTGCCTGAAAAACATACTTGGTGCGCGCAAGCTGTCGGCCTCCGCCCTATCCCGGATGATGGAGCAGAAGAGCCGGAACAGCATGTTCCGCATTTTGGATGATACCGGCGGCCCGGCGGTGCAGGCGGCTTTTTTTGAAAGCCTGAAGGCGAGCGACTGTCTGCATTTGACCGAGCAGGAGGAGCGCGAGCTGGAAAGAGCGCTGGAGGTCAGCCGCTTCGGCGTGGCGGGCTACATGACCAATCAGGCGATGCACAGGCTGCTCGGCGACGTCGATTTGCAGGCCGCCGCGGACGATTCCCTTCGCGTGGATCGCAGCCTGGACGGCTCGGTGACGACGCTGCGCGAATCCATGGAGCAGCTGGCCGCCGAACAAAAGCGCGTGCATTTCATCATCACGGGCTGCTGCCACCGCAGGATGTTTGAGTGCATCGCCGCCGCGTTTGCCGGGTCGGCCTGCGAAATGAGCATCGAGCACTATCTGTATACCGGCGGGGACGAGATCATCGGCTGCGTATCCGCCATTCAGCCGGTGCTCTATCTGCCCGACTACAAGGGCTACTGCATCGACGAAAACATGTTCAACATCCAGCGGGAGCAGGTCTACCGCTGCAACACGATCACCGCGCACTGCGAGGACGCGCAGGGGCAAAAGCGGATACTCATGGCGGTGATGATCGACCCGCAGCGGCTGCTCTCCATCGGCTCTCCGGCTGAACGCAACATCGAGATTGTGGAACGGATGATGCGCGAGGACAGGCCGAAGATGCACCCGATCAAGAGCGAATTTCAGATGACCGGCTCGCCGGAGGGCTATCTGGCGTATACAAAGAGCCTCCAGCGGCTGGAGCAGGGGCGCAGCATCTATGACATCAAGCTGGATGTGCCGATCAATTTTGTGGCGCCCGAGGTGCTGGTCGGCCCGGCGCGCGACGGCTTCGCGGCGCACGGGTTCGCGCAGGACGACGCGCTGGAAGAGATGATCGGGCAGTTCTACAGGGTGCATCAGAAGCGGTTTGACAACTATTTCCAAAAGCGCCGCCCGACGCACGCCATCTTCTCCCGGCAGGCGATGGAGCAGTTCGCGCTGACCGGGCTGGAAAGCGACCACTTTTTCGCCATCCGCCCGTTCAGCCCGGCGGAGCGCGTTGCGATTCTGACGCATCTCAAGGAGCAGAACGAAACCAATCCAAATTTCTGCCTCTATTTCTTCAAGCCGGGCTATCGTCAGCCGCGCACGGAAATCTGCCTGTACGAGGGCGCGGGCACGATGCTCACCGTGGCCGATACGGATTACGACCTTTCCGGCGCGCACTCGGAGGTGCTGATTACCCAGACCGAGTTCAGCCGGAAGTACAAGGCGTTTTTCATTCACGATCTGCTGGAAAGCAAGGTGCTCTCGCCCGCGGAGACGCAGAGGACGTTCGAGGAATTGATCGAAATCGCGAGAAACGCGTAAACGCGGGCGGTTTTACGCAGCTTCCTATACAAAAAATCAGCCGCAGGCAGGAAAAACCGCGGCTGATTCGTTTATAATGGAAGAAGACGCCAAACGGAGGGGACGGATATGAACAAAAAGAATCTGGGGCTGATCGCGCTGTTCATCCTGCTGATCGCCGCCGTCGTGCTGCTGACGGCGGGGGAGACGCGCGAGGAGGACGCGCCCCTGCCCGATATCCGCCTGACGGAGATTGTGCCGCACAGCACGCAGATCAACGCCGACGGCTACGCGATGGGATCTATCACGCTGACCAGTTTTGCCGACGCGCCGGCGGATCTGGCGGGCTGGGGGCTGGCCGACCGCGTCTACAAGGTGAAATACGTCTTTGAGCGCGGGACGACGCTCGCCCCAGGCGAGAGCCTGACGGTATATCTGGCGGGCAAGCACGGGGCGAAAGGCACGCTGCGCTATGCCTCCTTCGGGCTGTCCGCGAAGCATGAGGAGCACGTCTATCTCTATGCCGCCGACGGAAGGACGAGCGACGAAATCGAGCTGCCCGCGCTCGGCACGGACGGTGCGTATCGCCGCGTGGACGGGGAGTGGGAGGCGGTTGTGCCCGCTGAGATGGAGCTTCCGGCGGACGCAATCTGAGCTTGTATAACGGGGAAGCCCGTGCTATAATGCAAAAAAGAACACAAAAGCTGGAGGAATTCCCTTGAACAAGCAGAACGCGGCGGATTTTTCGCAGGGGAGCGTCGGTTCCCGCATCATGGCGCAGGCAATTCCGCTGAGCCTGGCCGAAATCGTGCAGTTGCTCTACAACATCGTGGATCGCATCTTTTTGGGGCACCTGCCGGATGGAAACACGCTGGCGCTGACCGGCGTGGGGTTGATTTTCCCGGTTGTGTCCATCGTGGCGGCGTTCACCAGCCTGTACAGCTCGGGCGGCGCGCCGATTTTCGCGATGGCCAGAGGGCGGAAGGACGAGGAACGCGCGCTGCAAATTCAGGGCACGGTGTTCGCCCTGCTGCTTGGCTCGTCGCTGGCGCTGACGGCGCTTTGCTATCTGCTCAAGCGGCCGCTGCTCTTTCTCTTCGGCGCGAGCGAGGATTCGTTTGTCTTTGCGGATGCGTATCTGAAAATTTATCTGCTGGGCACGCCGTTCACCATGCTGGCCACGGGGATGAACCCGTTTATCAACGCGCAGGGCCGCCCCAAGATCGGCATGATGACCACGGTGATCGGCGCGGTGCTGAATCTGGTGCTCGATCCGCTGTTCATCTATGGGTTTAACATGGGCGTGACGGGCGCGGCCGTGGCGACGGTTATCAGCCAGGCGGTGAGCTGCATCTGGGTGCTGCGCTTCCTCTCCGGCCCGAAGTCGATTCTGCCGCTCAGGCGGCGCGAGGCGCGAATCTATTCGTATCTGCTCAAGGATATTTTGAGCCTCGGCGTGGTCGGCTTCATCATGAAATTCACCAATTCGCTGGTGCAGATTGCCTGCAACAAGATGCTCTCCATCCACGGCGGCGACCTGTACGTCGGCGTGATGACGGTGATTAACGCCATTCGCGACGTTTTTACCCTGCCCGCCAGCGGCATCACCGATGGCGCGCGCCCCGTGCTCAGCTACAACTACGGCGCGGGGCAGATGCAGCGCGTTCGGGCGGGGATTCGCTTCATGTCCGCCGCGGCGATGGCTTACACGTTCTGTGCGTGGCTGTTTGCGATGTTCCAGCCGAGGCTGCTCTGCCGGATTTTCACGCCGGACGAGGCGATGGTCGAGGCCAGCGTGCGGATGCTGCGCGTGTATTTCGCGGGCTTCTTCTTCCAGAGCTTCCAGTTCTGCGGCCAGAGCGTCTTCCAGTCGCTGGGCTGGGCGAAATACGCCATCACGTTTTCCCTGCTGCGCAAGGTGGTCATCGTCGTGCCGCTGACGCTGCTGCTGCCCGTCGTCGGGCTGGGCACGACCGGCGTGTTCCTCGCCGAGCCGATTTCCAACATCGTCGGCGGCTTGGCCTGCTATATCACCATGCTGTGCACGGCCTATAAGCAGATGGGACGAGAATGACGGGTTTGTCGTGACTCCTTCTGTCTGCCTTCGGCATCCAACCTTCGGCGTTTTTCATCGTCAGATTTCCGCCACAGGCGGTGACGATTTCAAACGTCCCTCGAAGAGGGAGGTCTGTTTTTTACAATCATTGAGCAAAAAGCAAATTCTGCACAAAACGCGGGCGCACACCGCGCGACTTATCGCTTAGGTGGAAAATAAACGTATAACTGGTCGTAGTGGAACCGACAGAACCACCATATTCATTGGAGCCTCTGACGAACTTAGCCATGACAAAGCCGGTAATGCCGTTGTACTTGGCAGGTAACCATTCACCAGACAGGGTTTGGACGTAGATGGTTGCTTCATCAGGGATGATTGTGACAACACTTGCCGTGGAGGACGCGGACGCACGCATATTGAGCGTTCTGCCGACGCCATGCTTATCGGTATCGACGGTTGTCTGGATGGGATAGGTATAATCGCCTCCAGATCCACCGTCTGCCGTAAGATAGTCAGAAGAACCCCAGCCAGTGCCAGAGGAACTGCTGACACGGAACCAACCTGTGACGCTGGAAGCGTCGAGCAAAGACAGCGTAGCGCCCTTTGCTGCCGTATAGATTACAGTATCACTGGTCGGAGGGGGGTTTTGCGGATATTGAGAGAACCAGAAGCGATGGTCACTGTGCAGGTGCCAGTGCCGGAAGTCACCGCAATGTACTGAGCCACGACATAGCCAGAGGTGCTCTCGAAGGAGGTCTGGAACCAATCGTTCTGGCCACTCACAGTGTTGACGGTGAGGGTGGTGTTGTTCGGGACAGAATAATGACATAATTGCGACATGTATTATTCATTAAGAAAGTGAATGAAGGGCACAGCCAAGGTATAGATTAAAGAATGAAAACAAGAGAAATGATGGGAGGAATTCAATTGAAACGTACTCAGAACTTACACGCAGGAACACCAATCTATCGAAAGGTATTGTTCATGATGATCGTTTGTATGCAACTGCTTGTGGCAGATGCAGCAATAGCTTCCTCATTATCAATCGGAGAAGGATATGTGAATTACGGTAGGACGAAAGACGTTTACAGTCTTCCCGCTAAGGATTCCGATATCATTGCAGCTCTTGCTGTAGGCGCACCTTGCGATATTCTTTCTATCTCCGGTGATTGGATTGAAATAAGAATGCATACAGAAATGCTGGGTTTTTTTACGGGTTGGATAACAGCTGATAACATCGAAAAAGCTGGAGCTGGAGATCCAGTGCTACCTGGAAATGATCCCGTTGTCCTGATCACACCAACACCCGTTGCTCAGGTCACAATGCCACCTGTTTTCGATGAGAAAACATCGACTCCACAGACAACGATTCCGCAGGAGGAAGCACAGTGGACTTCACCGCAGCCAAGGTATACAGTGTATTGTACCGCTGTTGTAAACAACTCCAATGGACAACGCCTTAACCTTCGGAGCCTACCCTCAACACAATCTGAGTCGTTAGGACTATATTACACTGGGGCTGAAGTCGTCTGCTATAGTGATCCTTCGCAGGAATGGGCCTATGTTTCCATTGGAAACAGATACGGATTCATGAAGACAGAATTCCTTTATTTGGGAAGCGATCCTGCAAGTATCCCTTCTCAAACACCCATTGCTTATGTAACGAATAACAAAAGGAATGCATGGCTGAATTTGCGCAGTCAGCCTTCTTTAGAAGCTGACGTGCTTGGTAAGTATTATAATGGAGACAGAGTTACGGTAATCGGGAAGGTCGATGATTGGTATCATGTAAAAGCAAATGATACCTATGGGTTTATGCTTGCCAACTATCTGGCCTTGACCGACGCCTCTGCATCAACACAGCAGGGAACGTTGCGGCAATATTCGACAACGCAGTATATTCTAAGGGGATATACCATTGCCGCAAAAATGACCGAAACGGCGAAAGATGCGTTTGATGTAGAAATTCAAATCGTGATCGATCCTGGCGTGAAACTGAATTCCTATCCTTCGAGCTTCAATCTATACATGAACGGAGTAAAGGAGTGTAACATAGGCACGGTGCAAGATTCTTCTATTGTAAGCATTCCAACACAATTTTATAGTCGTATTATGTTTGAACATGAGATATCTTTAATTCAGATTGTTCCTGTAAACAGCGATGGAACTGAAAGCTTGGATGAAGCAGTTTACCTAAAATAGTATTATGAACATATGCGAAATATATTTGCACAACATGCTTATATTACCCGAAAAGAAAGGGGCTGCCTCTCATAGCCTGCTTTAGCCATTTTGAGACAGCGCCGGAAACAGCGGTGCATGGGCGATGGGCATTATTCGGCGATAAACCGCGGATTTTCATTCAATTCATGTTCCGCGAACAGGCGGTCAATCGCGTCCAGATAGGCCTCGATTCGGGTTGCCTTGCGGATGGCCTTGCGCGGCTTTTCCGGCGCGTCAAAGCAGCAGACGAAATGCTTGGCGATTTCCCGCATGCGCCCGAGGGTGACGTGCGCCGGGTATTTGGCTTGATAGGCCTCCAGCAGCCGGTCATGGAAGGCGCGGAGGGACGCTTTGCAGAGCGCCTCGCCGCCGCCGAGCGATTGCGCCAAAGCGGGGTTGGCGATCAGCCCGCGTCCGAGCATCAGCGCGCGGGTATTCGGGAATTGCCGCATCAGCTCGCGGCAATCGGCCTCGCAGAAGAGATCGCCGTTGTAGCAAAGCGGCCGGTCAAGCGCCGCGTGCGCCTTGGCGAACGCCTCCCGGTGCGGGGTTCCCTTGTAGAACTCGACGCGCGTGCGCGGGTGGATGATGAGCTCGTGGATGGGATAGCGCGCGAACACATCCAGCAGGCGGTCAAATTCATCCGGACGGGTGTAGCCGATGCGCGTCTTGATGGAGACGGGGAGCGGCGACCGGGCAAAAACCCCGTCCAGCAGCCGCTCGAGCGCGGGCACGTCCGCCAGCAGCCCCGAGCCCTTGCCCTTGGCCGTCACCGTGCCGGAGGGGCAGCCGAGGTTCAGGTTCACCTCGCCATAGCCCATGTCGCCGAGCGCCTGCGCCGCCCAGAGAAAGAGCGCCGCATCCTTGCAGAGGAGCTGCGGCACGCCGAAGCCGTTTTCCGGCGCGAGGATGGAAAGGTCGCGCGCGGTGAACGCGAGATTCTGCGTCGGGCTGACGAATGGGATGAAGTATTTGGCCACGCCCGAAAAGCAGTCGCGGTGTACCCGTCGGAAAACCGCGTCCGTCACGCCCTCCAGCGGCGCAAGATAGACCGTCATCGCTTTTCCTCAACGCCGAGGCGGCAGATTTGATCCGCCGTCCCGTCCTCGACGATGGCTTTCAGGAGGGCGACCACCTCCGCGTCGTATTGGTGCGAAAGCGTCGTCAGCTCGGCGATGGCGCTGCGCGTGGACATGCCCTTTTTATACGGCCGGTCGGAGGTCATCGCGTCGAAGGTATCCACAGTGGAAAGGATGCGGATTTCCAGCGACATCTGGTCGGCGGTCAGCCCGTCGGGGTAGCCGCTTCCATCCAGCCGCTCATGGTGGCCGCGCGCAATCCGGGCGACGTCCGGGGAGAAGCGGGCGGAGAGCAGGTTGAAGCTGTCGATGGGGTGGCGCTTCATGGCGGCGTATTCCGAATCGGTCAGCCGCCCCGGCTTGGACAGGATCTCCGTCTGCTGGTAACATTTGCCGACGTCGTGATACAGCGCGGCGAGCAGCAGCGCGTGCGTCGCCTCGGGGGACATGTGCAGGCGCTGGCAGACGGCCTCCGCAAAGCGCATCACGCGGCGGCTGTGGTGATAGGTGTAGTGATCCTTCTGGTCGATCTGCGTGTTCAAATCGTTGAGGTCGTTGACAAACACCATGAAATCATCGAAAACCGGCTTGGAGGTGAAGCACAGAAGCCGCACGTCCGTCTTGGGCGTGATGGAAATATCGTGGTCGAGGCCGGTGGTGTAAAACGAATCGCCGGCGCAGAGCGTCTGCGCCTCGCCTTCGTCGGTGTGCAGCGTCAGTTCGCCCGTCAGCAGCGTGTAATATTCCAGATAGACCGGCCTTTCGGGATCGGGCGTGAGCCAGACGACAGAGCCCGCGTCGATTTGCAGCAGGATGACGTTCGTGCCGTCGAAATTGGCCAGCAGGCGATACGTATTGCGGTTTTGGGTCACGTTGACCAGAGAATCGCCCGCGCGGGAAACAAACAGATGATGCAAACCGAAAAGCCTCCTTCCGGATGTAATACTAATTCTTGTTAAAATGGCTTAATCCGCGCACCATCTTTTTCGCTCTGACTTTGCCTCGTTCCGTTCAACGTACCTCCAGTACGCCTCACTTCACTTGGCTTCGTCAGAACAAAAAATCTGATGCGCTCTGTTAAGCATTTTAACTGCGAATTAGTATAAAGATCAAACAGAATAAAATCAAAAAAGAGAGAAGAACAAAAGAAAGGGCTGCCGCAGCAGCCCATTGACATGCGCCTTACACGGAAACGACGCGAATCGGATCGACCATGACGGTGTAACCGCCGATTTCGACCGCCACATATTCGCAGACGGTCTTGACCCCGCAGACCGCGGCGGCCGCTCTGGCCGTGAAGGAAACGGTGTGCGTGCGCGTGAGCATCGAGAAAATGATGGCGCGAACCTCCGCGTCACATTCGGCGCGCTCGGCCATTTTGCAGGATTGCGCGATGATGGTTTCGATGCGGGCGTTGGCCGCTTCCACGGTCTTCAGCCCGTACTGCCTGAAAGCGTCGCTGACGTCAAAGCGGCCGTTTCGCAGCCGAAGCGTTTCAATCTGAGCGACGGCGGACGGTTCTGCGGCCGCGCAGGCCTGCGCGGGGAGAAGCGCCGCAAAGAGCAGAAGCATCGACAGAAAGACGAGAGAAATCCGGCGTTTCATGAGAGGAACCTCTTTTCCTTTGTTCCTTTATAGGAAATTGCAAAAGAAGAGCGGATGTGATAAAATAGGAGATGAAAACA
>ERZ772883.1552-NODE-1552-length-17201-cov-10.083751_pt1 | contig 17201 bp, 7 predicted proteins | sample MGYA00580575_ERZ772883 | MGnify/ENA primary metagenome ERZ772883 (study PRJEB29015, sample SAMEA2737666) | human gut metagenome | biome: human gut; feature: human-associated habitat; material: faeces | place: China | collected 2012 ...
CAGCGCGGTTTGGCTCACCTCCTCGAGCACCTCGCCTTCAACGGTACCGATCACTTCAAAGGTAATTCCCTCCAGGATTACCTGCAGAGCATCGGTGTACAGTATGGCCGTAATCTTAACGCCTATACATCAGTAGAGAAAACCGTATATTACTTCACCGATGTACCTACTACCCGCCCTACAGCCGTAGATTCATGCATGCTCATCCTCAAGGATTGGAGCAACGGTATCTCTCTTACCAAGGAAGCCATCAATGACGAGCGCGATGTGGTACACAATGAGTACCGTATGCGTATCGTAGGTCAGCAGCGCATGATAGAGCGTTCACTTCCTAAGCTCTATCAGGGCGAAAAGTATGGCTACCGTTTCCCTATCGGTTTGATGAGCGTTATCGATGGTTGTAAGCCAGAAACTCTCCGTGCTTACTATCGCAAATGGTATCGCCCAGACAATCAGGCTATTATCATCGTGGGTGATGTAGATGTAAATCATATCGAAGCTAAGATTAAGGAACTCTTCTCCGGTATCAAGGTACCTAAGAATGCCGCTAAGGTTGAGAAGGTAGAAGTATCTGATAATGATTCTGCCATCTATGTTATCGACAAGGATAAGGAGCAGCAGGTTGATCTCTTCCAGGTTTATATGAAGCACAATGCTGTGCCAGATTCTCTGAAGAGCAATATGAGCTATCTCCTGAAGGGATACATGGATAACGTGATTTCTTCTATGATTGCTGCCCGTTATGCTGAGAAGGCATTGGAGCCAGACTGTCCATATCTCCAGGCAAGTGCCGGTGATGGTTCATACCTGATTTCAAGCACTAAGGATGCTTTCACCCTTACCGGTGTGGCTAAGCCAGGAAAGATTAAGGAGGCTTATGCTGCTGTTCTCCGCGAGGCACAGCGTATGCATGAGTTCGGTTTCACAGCTACTGAGTATCAGCGTGCCAAGGATGAATTCATGAGCCAGGTTGACAAGGCGCTTGCTAACAAGGATAAGATGAAGAACGAGCAGTTTACCACCCAGTATGTGGATAACTTCACTTCTAACGAGCCTATCCCATCAGTAGAAGAGGAGAGCCAGATCTGGAAGATGGTAGTTCCAAACTTGCCTCTTGAGGTTATCAACAGCTATGCCAAGCAGTTGGTTTGCCAGAGCGATACCAACCTTGTATCATTGGTAATGATGCGCGAGCAGGCTGGTGCCGTTTATCCTACAGAGCAGGAACTTGCTGCCATAGTAAAGCAGGTACGTGCTGAGAAGCTCGAGGCTTATGTGGATAATGTTAAGCAGGAACCTCTCATCGCTCAGGCTCCTAAGGCTGGTAAAATTAAGAAGACTGTTGAGAACAAGAAGTTGGGCTTCAAGGAGTTGACTCTTTCTAATGGCGCTAAGGTGGTATTGAAGAAGACTGATTTCAAGGACAACGAGGTTGCTTTCGCTGCTTCAGCCAATGTGGGTTATTCTACTTTCGGCAAGGAAGACTTCCTGAATGCTGCATTTGCAGCAGATGTGCTCGATGCTAGTGGCCTTGGCGATTTCTCAAGCAATGAGCTTGATAAGGCTTTGGCAGGTAAGCAGGCTGGCGTTTCGTTCAGCTTCAGTCCTTTCAATCATGGTTTGAAGGGTAATTCTACTCCTAAGGACATCGAAACCCTGATGCAGCTCATCTATCTCAAGATGACCGCAGTAAGCAAGGACCAGAAGAGCTTCGACAATATGAAGAGTATGATGGCTACTGTTCTTGCCAACAAGAGCAACAACCCAAGCCTCGTATATCAGGATTCTGTTCAGAGCACCCTCTATTTGGGTAGCAAACTTGCCCGTGTGCCAGAGGCAAGCGATATCAAGGATATCAACTACGACCGTATCCTGGAGATTGGTAAGCAGTTCTACGGCAATGCCAAGGACTTCACCTTCTATTTCGTAGGTAACTATGATGAGAAGACTCTCCTCCCACTCATCGAGCAGTATATCGCCAGTCTGCCAAACAATGGCTTCAAGCTGAAGAACAAGCAGATTCCTTATGCTAAGGGTAAGGTAAGCAATGTCTTTACCAAGGCAATGGAGAATCCACAGAACCAGGCAACAGAGATCTGGTATACCAAGGCTCCATTCACCTTGCAGTATATGGTTCTTGCTGATGTTTCAGCCCGCCTTTTGGAGATGAAGTATTTGCGTACTATCCGTGAGGAACTCAGTGCTGCTTATCATGCAGGTGCAAACTATGGTTTGCTTCGCGATTATGATAACAAGGCTGCCATCTCTATTTCTGCCGTGGCTCAGCTGAACCCTGAGAAGTCGGATATCGCTATTCCTTACTTCTTCAAGGGTATGGACGAGACCGTAGCCCAGCCAAATGCAGAAGACCTTCAGAAGGTAAAGGAGATTCTCCTGAAGCAGGCTGCTGTTAGCGAGAAGTCTAATGGTTATTGGCTTGGTGCGTTGAGCACATACGAGCGTATGGGTGTTGATACTCATAGCGATTACAAGGAGATGGTGAAGACTCTGAAAGCATCTGAGATTTCAGACTTCCTGAAGAATGTCATCTTGAAGAGTGGTAATCACTTCGAGATTATCATGAAGGCAGTGAAGAACGAGAAGTAAATCTCGGACTTGATATAATAAACTTGAATAATAAACGAAAAAATCCCGTTGTACAAGCCAGATGGCTGACAACGGGATTTTTTCGTTTTTTTCTTTTCCCAAAATTTTTGAAACTCATCATTTAAGAGTCGTTTCGAAAAATCTCTCTTTAAAAAGAAAGGATGCGTCCTTAACTATATATGTATAAGAGCATCATCTTTCCTCCTTTACTTCTTGTTTCTGAAGAGTATTAACCTCTTCTCTTTGCCTTAGAAGCAAGAGCCTCGCGGCGATCCTGGAGAATCTGTTGGCATCTATCGATAGCCTGATTCTGATTTTCTGAATTTACCTTAATTAAATCATTCATAACCTATTGATATTTGTTAACCGCTTGCAAAGATAGGGGTTTCTACCTATTTCTAGGTACAAAATGCATGAAAATACGTGTTTTATTCGTTATTTTTTGATGTATGTCAAAAAAAAGTGCAAACGATTGAACAGTTTCCCCTCCTTTAGACCGATAATTTATCATTTCCTGAACGATTTTTTCATAGTCTTTTAAACGAATTGTCATAGTATTCGTCTATAATAACGTAGAAAGGGCAGAAATGCTGAGTTTTTAGGGAGATTCATACCGTGAAATAGGGATTTTTCTTATCGTATTCCCGATTTTTTTGCGAACTTTGCACCCGAAAGAACAATAGGAAGTATTGGGTATATATAAATAAGAGTGATAAAAATAAATATATAGAAAGCAATGAAAAAGGTATTTCTTTTGGCTGCCCTCGTGCTCGCATGCACAGCTGGCAGCAACGCAAGCGCTATGAACGAGGCAGCGCTCAATGCCTCAATGTCTGAAATGATGCCGGTTAAGAAAACGGCTAAGAAGACAACAAAGAAGACTTCAAAGAAGACTACGACCAAGAAGACTTCTACAAAGAAAATAACTTCTGCAGCATCTAACACAACAGCAGCGACAACAACAACTGCTGCAACAACAACCAGCAATGCCGCCGCTTCTACCAGTGCAACCAGCAATGCAGGCTCAACCGTTGCAGGTATCTTGGGTGCTGTACTGGGCGGAAACTCTAACAGCAGCAGCTCTGCAGGTAGCAGCATTATCAATGGTATTCTGAATAATGTAATCGGTTCAGGTACCTTCAGCAAGCAGGATCTCTGTGCCCATACCTGGAAGTACAGCAAGCCGGGATGCGCCTTTACTTCTGAGAATCTCCTGGCAAAGGCTGGCGGTGAGATTGCTGCCAACAAGGTAGAGGAGAAGTTGGGTGAGTATTACAGCAAGTTTGGTTTCAGCGGCTCAAACACCTATTTCACCTTCAAAACTGATGGAACTTTCGCTGCCAAGATAGATGGCAAGTCATGGCAGGGCAATTATACTTTTGATGAGAAGACTCATGCCATTCAGATGAAGGGCTTGCTCTTGAGTATGTCGGGTTATGCTACGAAGACTACCAACGGCATCAGCCTGCTTTTCGACCAGACAAAGTTGCTCAACCTCATCAAGACCATGGGTGCCCTCAAGGGCAGTTCTACCCTCAGCGCTATCGGTACTATCGCCAATAATTACGATGGTATGCGTGTAGGTTTCGAGATGACTAAGTAATCCTGAAGGATAGAATCCATAACTGAGCCTTCTGTTGAAGTTGGCTCAGTCAATAGGAATCGCCCTGTAAGAAGTAAAGCATCTTTCAAGCTATGCTTTGCTCTTTACAGGGCGATTTTTCTTGTTTATTTCACGTTCAATTTCAATGTCTTTACATCCTTGCTGTTGGTTCCTATCATAATCTGGAAGTCGCCAGGTTCTATCACGTGCTTCAGATCTGCATTGTAGAACTTGAGCATATCTGGGGTGATATCAAAACTTACCTCCTTGCTCTCACCTACTGCCAGATGGATGCGCTGGAAACCTTTCAACTCCTTTACAGGACGGGAGATGCTGGCTACCATGTCACGGATGTAGAGCTGCACAATCTCGTCGGCATCGCGGGAGCCATTGTTCTTAACGGTGACGCTAGCTGTAATCTTCTTGCCATCCTGCCATTCGGTCGCCTCCTCATTGCTGATGCCGGCCTCCTGGCTGCTCAGGCGGAAGTTGCTGTACGAAAAGTAGGTATAGCTCAAACCGTAACCGAAAGGATAGAGCGGACCATTGCTTACATCCAGACAGTTGCTGGCAAACTTGGCAAACTTCTCATTGTCGTCTGCTACAGGGCGGCCGGTGTTCTGATGGTTGTAGTAGAGAGGCTCCTGACCGGTAGTCTTAGGCATCGAAGTGGTGAGCTTACCCGATGGCGATTTGTCGCCAAAGATGACATCGCAGAGTGCATCGCCCATCTCTGAACCTCCAAACCATACATTCATGATGGCTGGTACATGGGCTTTCTCCCAAGTAAGGACCGTAGGACGGCCCGCAAAGTTGAGGAGTACTACTGGCTTGCCCGTCTTCAGGAGTTCGGCAAGCAGTTCGCGCTGTACGTCCGGCATCTCCAGGTTGGTACGGCTACCGCATTCGCCACTCATCTCGGCACTTTCGCCCATAGCACATATAATGACATCTGCCTCTTTAGCTATCTTCAGCGCTTCAGCCTTCATCTCAGCCTCGTTGCCCCAGTTGATTGGCTTGCCGGATTCGCCGTTTTGCTGCAGTTCCTGATTGCGCCAGATATTGCTTCCCTGGGCATATAATAAGGTGGCTTTTCCGGCAAGTGCATGCTCCATTGCCTCCTTGATGGTGGTATATTTAGATGGTACCTGAGCCACGCTCCATGTACCGGCTATGTTGTTTCGGGTGTCGGCAAGCGGACCTATCAGGGCTATCTTTCCTTCCTTTTTCAGTGGCAGGATATTGCCTTCGTTCTTCAGGAGCACGAAGGTCTCTGCTGCTACATTGCGGGCTGCCTGACGGTTCTCTGCGGTGTAAATCTCGCTCTTGCTGCGCTTGGTGTTGCAGTAGCGGTAAGGGTCGCTGAACAGGCCCAGTTTATATTTCGTTTCCAGAATGCGGCGGCAGGCGATGTTCACATCCTCCTCGCTCACCTTTCCTTCTGCTATGCTCTTTGCCAGATGCTTTACGAAGGCGTTGGAGCACATGTCCATGTCGGTACCAGCCTTCAGCGCCTGTTCTGAAGCCTCCTGGATGTCTTTTGCCGTTCCGTGCTGCAGAATCTCGGCGATAGAAGCGTAATCGGTGACCACGAAACCGTTGAATCCCCACTGCTTTCTCAAGACATCGGTCATCATCCATTTGTTGGCTGTAGCAGGTATGTAGTCGATGAGATTGAATGAAGACATCACGCTGCCTACGCCAGCTTTCACCACTGCCTCGTAAGGTGGCAGATACTGGTTCATCATGCGCATACGGCTCATATCTACCGTGTTATATTCCTTTCCGCTCTCAACGCCTCCGTACAGGGCAAAATGCTTCAGACAGGCCATGATGCGGTTGGCTCTCAGAATCTCTTCTGTGTGCATATCCACGCCCTGGTAGCCCTGAGTCATCGCTGCTCCCATCACGCCGCTCAGATAAGGATCCTCGCCATTTCCTTCGCTTATTCGTCCCCAGCGGGCATCGAGTGCAATGTCTACCATAGGAGAGAATGTCCAGTTGATGCCGTCGGCACTTGCTTCCTTGGCCGATACTTCGCCTACCTTCTTCATCGCCTCGGTATCCCATGAGCAGGAGAGGGCGAGAGGGATAGGGAACATCGTTTCGTAACCATGAATCACGTCCATACCTACGAGCAGCGGGATGCCCAGACGGCTGTTCTTGATGGCGATTTCCTGCAGAGCCTTGATCTTATCGAGGCCTTTGATGTTGAAAACTCCGCCCATGTTACCCTGGGCGATATCGCTGCCTACCTGGGTGTCAAGTGCGCCGCCGGTGGTGATGTCGCCAGCTACCATCAGGTTCAGCTGACCAATCTTTTCCTGTAGCGTCATCTTCGCCATCAGTTGGTCGATATACTCCTTCATGGGTAGAATCTTGCCTTTCTTGGTTGTGGCAGTTACTTTTTTCTTAGGGGCTGCGGTATGGGCGAAAGCAGGTGCTGCCATAGAACCAGCCAAAAGAAATGTGAGTGATAAAAGTGCTGTTCTCATTGTTTATTATGTTAATTGTTATTTTTATGTTTATCTTCTGCAAAGATAATAAAAAAGATGATACGATGCGCGATACGAATGTTAAAATGTGGATGAATTTTTCTTTTTTAGATAAAAATATGTCTGATAATGAGATGGATAAGAAAAATGGAGGATATATAAAAAGTGGATGCGGTATAGGCGAAAAATGCGAAGAAATCTACATTTCTTCTATATTTGATTTGTCGTTTCCGATTTTTTTATTACTTTTGCACATGAAACCTCATGAAAATGAATCAATCTTAAACGGAATCAAGTTGATGTATCGCGTAAATGAATTATGGGGAAAGGCATTCTTCTTCCTGCTCTTGGTCTTGATGCCTCTTTCTCTTGCAGCAAAAACAACAGATAATATAGAGCAGCTTTTTCAGAGTCTGGACAACGCTATTGCCCATTCGGCTGATTATGTGAAGGTACGTGAAGCCCGAATTCGCGATTGGGAGCAGAAACTGAAGGCGGCAAGGCGGCTAAGCAGTAAGTATGATGCCTGCTTTGCGCTCTTTGAGGAATACCGCTCCTACAAGAACGATATGGCGCTGAAATATATCAACCGATGTATGGAACTTGCCTTCAGAATGGGCGATAAAAAGAAGGTGGGAAATGCCAAGGCGCTGCTTGCTTTCCAGGAATCTACCACGGGCGATTATGCCGAATCGTACGACCTGCTGAAGTCTGTCAATATCGCTGATCTTGATGCTGAGGGCAAACGCAACTACCTCTGGGCTTGCCAGCACCTGTATGGCGAGATGGCATATTATTCCAACGTTCCTTCCTTGAAGAAATATTATGCCGGCAAGCATAATGCCTATCAGGCTGCAATAGACAGCACATTCAGCCATGATGATGATTTTTATCTGCAGATGCAGGAGGTGAGGACACGCGATGCAGGCAATATGAAGGAGGCTTTGCGATTGAGCGATAAGCGGCTGGCGATGACGAAACCGGGCACCCATCAGTATGCCATCGTTCAGTTTTATCGCGGCTTGACCTACAATCAGTTTGGTGATAAAGAGCAGTTCCTCCGCTGCCTCTTGCGTTCTGCTATCTGCGATGTCCAGTTGGCTGTGATGGATCAGGGGTCTCTCTGGGAAGTTGCCAATCTGCTCAACGCCGAACTGGGCGAGCAGAAGCGCTCTCACGAGTATATCAAGTTTGCCTGGAAGTCGGCTACCGTTTTCAATACGCCTATCCGCAGCCGCCAGATCATGCCTGTGCTCACGCAGATTGAGGAGGGCTATCAGAAAGAACTTTCAGCGAGCAACCAGCATCTGCGGCTCATGGTAGCGTGTTCAGCCTTGCTTCTCTTTGTGGTTATGCTCTTGCTCTACTATGTCAACAAGCAGCGCAAGCGCATTGCTGCGGCCCATCATAAGCTAAAGGAAACCAACCATGCCTTGCAGTTGGCAAATGAGCGTCTTAACGAGATGAACCAGTCTCTTAACGAGATGAACCAGTCACTCAACGAGAGTAACAAGATGAAGGAAGTATATATTGGTCGATTCCTGCGCCTTTGTGCCATCTATGTCGACAAGATAGAGACCATGCGCAAGCGAGTAGTAAAACTGGTGAAGGCAAGAGAACTCAACAAGTTGCTGGAGCAGATGCAGGCTGGCGAGGCCTACATGGGCGAGTTGTATGAGTATTTCGATTCCGCCTTCCTGAAGCTCTTCCCTGACTTTGTTGAGGAGTTCAATGCCCTCTTGAAGCCTGAAGAGCGTATCGTGCTCGAAGATGACTGCCGTCTTTCTACCACCCTCCGTATCTTTGCCCTTATCCGTCTGGGCATCGAGGACAGTTCTAAGATTGCCGAGTTCCTTCACTATTCTGTGAACACTATCTATAATTATCGCGCCAAAATCAAGAATAGTGCCATCTGTGACAGGGAAGAGTTCGAGCAGCGCGTGAAGCAGATTGGCATGAAATAAGCCTTTCTGGGCGTAATGGCGCAAACTTGCGAAAATTCAGGAGTAAATGCTGCAGATACCCATGCGCCCTGTTTTAGGGTGTCAAGTGGGTTAATCTTCTGATAATCAGGATATTGATATTTTTTGAAAATCCCCGTTTCTACAAGTTTGTCAATGGATGAAAAGCAGGGGAAAACAATAAAAGTTTGTTACGGCGTTTCACCGTAACAAACTTTTATGCGTTATATTTATTTCCTCCCTCCGTTCAATTTCTCAGAATCGGATCATTCTTTTTTAAAAAAGCTCGAAGGCTTTCTTGAGCTTCAGGTTATCGGCTGCATTACCGACAAGAGCCTCAAACTTTCCGGCTTCAGCCTTCCAGGATGAAGATGCCTCATCGTAGAAACTGAGGGCCTCTTTGCTGATGGTGATGCTGATATCCTTGCTCTCACCTGGCTGGAGATAAACCTTCTGGAATCCCTTCAGCTCCTTCTGAGGGCGGTCTACTGATGACTTGACATCGTGGATATAGAGCTGAACCGTCTCGGCTCCGGCACGCTTTCCTGTATTCTTTACGTTTACGGTAAAGGTGATAGTGCCGTCCTGCTTCATCTGTATCTTGTCGCTGCGCAGATTAGAGATGGCAAACTGGGTGTAGCTCAAGCCGTGACCGAATGCAAAGGTAGGCTTGATGCGCTCCTTATCGGTCCAGCGGTAACCTACATAGATGCCTTCCTTATATTCCTCATCAATGATGTTGCCCTTCGTGCCGGCTCCACCTTTCTGGCGCCAGGTTCCCGGGTAGGTATTGAGTGCATGAGCACCTGTTTCCTTCAGCGAGTTGACCCATGTAAACGGCAACTTACCGCTAGGGTTGGCCTCGCCTGTAAGGATGCTTGCAAGGGCTTCGCCGCTCTCCGAACCGATGAACCAGCCCTGTACGATGCCGGCAACCTTAGCCTTCCAAGGCATGGCTACCGCATTGCCCGAGATGTTGACATAAACGAAGTTTCTGTTTGCCTTAGCCAAAGCCTCGATCAGCTTATCCTGATGGTATGGCAGCTCATAATGCTTGCGGTCGTGACCCTCACAGTCCTGAAAATCGCTCTTGTTCAGACCACCAAACATGATGACATAGTTGGCTGTCTTGGCTTTCTCTACGGCTTCGGCTATCAGTTCAGCCTCGCTGCGCTTGTCTTCCAGATTCTGACCGGTTGTAACGCCATTGTAGTTGCCCGTTACATCGCCCACATATCCGCGTGCATAATCTACCTCGATGCCGTCCTTGCCCAAGCGCGTCTTCAGGCCATCGAGAGGCGAAATCTCGCGCTGTACCTTGAGCGAAGAAGAGCCTCCGCCTACGGTCATCATCTTGATGGCATTCTCGCCCACTACCAGCACGCGCTTAGCCTTCTGGGTGTTGATAGGGAGCACATTGTTCCTGTTCTGGAGCAATACGATGCCTTCCTCAGCAATCTGTCTGGCTGCTGCATAATGGCTCTCGGAACAGAGGAAACCATGAGGGCGGTTCGGATTCATCGTGGTGCGATAGAAGAGGCGCAATACGCGGCGCACCTTATCGTCCAGCTCCTTCTGGGTGAACTTGCCTTCCTGTATGGCCTTCATGTAAGGCATGGAGAGATAATAGTTGTCGTAGGCATTGGTAGCGCCCATCGTAAGACCGTCTGTCCAGGTGCCGAACTCCATATCCAGCCCGTTCTTTACAGACTGCTCCAGGTCGTGGGCACCGCCCCAGTCGCTTACCACGACACCATCATACTTCCAGTCGCCCTTCAGAATCTTGTTCAGGGTCCACTGGTTGTGGCAGTTGTGCTCATTCTTATATAGGTTGTAGGCTCCCATGATACCCCATGTCTTACCCTTCTCAACAGCCGCCTTGAAAGCAGGGAGATAGATTTCGTGGAGAGCACGGTCGCTGACGATTACGTTGACCTGATGGCGGTATTCCTCATCGTTGTTCAGGCAATAGTGCTTTACGCAGGCTGATACGCCCTTAGACTGCAATCCCTGTATATACGGCACTACCATGATACTTGCCAGGAACGGATCTTCGCCCATATACTCGAAGTTGCGACCGTTGAGAGGCGTGCGATAGATATTGACGCCAGGGCCCAGAATCATGTCCTTGCCGCGATACAGGGCTTCTTCGCCCAATGCTTCGCCATAGATGCGGCTCATCTGCGGATTCCATGATGCGGCAAGACAGGTGAGGGCAGGAAAGGCTACACAGGAGTCGTTGGTCTGACCAGCCTGTTCCCACTCATCCCACAATACGTCAGGACGCACTCCGTGAGGTCCGTCATCCGTCCAGAAGTCAGGAAATCCCAAGCGTGGTACACCGGCTGATGAAAACTTGCTCTGAGCATGGATGATGCGTATCTTCTCTGCCAGCGTCATGCGAGAGATGGCATCATCGATGCGCTGCTCTACCGGCTTGGTCTGGTCGAGATAGACAGGCAATTGTCTGGTAGTCTGCTGTGCCTGAGACGGAGCGATGGCTGCCACAGACACGACACATGATAAAATGAACTGTTTCATAAGTTAATGAATATTTATTATGGTTTGTTTATTTCTTGCAGTTGTTTGTTATGCACACCGCCTCTCACGTTTTTTGTGCGTTTAGGCGTATATGCTCATTCATCTGCAAAATTACTAAATAAATAATGAAAAAATGATGTGTGATAAGTGAAAAGTGGATGGGTGTAAAAATATAACTTTTGTAAGTTGTTGATAATGAGAAGTATAATGAGCGATGTGCGTTATTGAAAAGTGGCAGAGTGTGAACACTGAAATATACTGATATAACGTTTCAGGGGTGTTCTAGCCTCATTTTCTCCATTTTACCCCATCCACTTTCGTATAGTTATTAAAAATAGATAAGTATCTGAAAACTAGCGATATAAGTTGTTTGAAGCAAGTATTTTTTCCACTTATCTGTTGAAGGGGCTAGGAATTATCAAAAAATCATATTATATTTGCAATCGGAAACACGGCTTAACGCATTTTAGGAAATGCACAGCCGCACAGTCTTAAACATTATTATAATAGAGTGAACTAACAAACAGATATTTTTCTAAACTAATAATCGAATATGAAAACAAAAAGTCTATTGCTGGCGACTGCATTATTGATGTCGACGTCAGCGCTCGCACAGAAAAACACCTTTAAGGGTGTCGTGTTGGATGACCTGGGTGAACCCGTTATCGGAGCCACCGTACAGGTTAAAGGCGTCAAGGGTGCCGGTGCAATTACCGACCTTGATGGTAACTTTGTCATCGATGCAGATGCTAACCAGACCTTGGTTATTACCTACATTGGCTACAAGGATGCTGAGATCCGTCCTTCAGCCAACATGAAGATTACTCTGAAACAAGACGACAAAGCTTTGGACGAAGTGGTTGTTGTAGGTTACGGTGTTCAGAAGAAGAGCGTGGTAACTGCTGCTATCGCTAAAGTGAGCACCGAAGATTTGGCTGGCAAGAGCCCAGTGCGTGTTGATAACGCATTGAAGGGTCTGGCTGCCGGTGTCAACGTAACCTCTTCTTCAGGTCAGCCTGGTGCATCTCCTAAGGTTCGTATTCGTGGTACAGGTACTATCAGCAATTCAGATCCTCTCTACATCGTAGACGGCATGCCTATCGAGGGTGGTCTCGACTATCTCAACCCTAGTGATATCGAGAGTATCGAGGTGTTGAAGGATGCTGCTTCGGGTGCTATCTATGGTGCCCGTGCTGCCAACGGTGTAATTCTCGTAACCACCAAGAAGGGTAAGATGGGCAAGGCACAGATCAGCTACAATTTCTCTTACGGCTGGCAGAGCGCATGGAAGAAGCGTGATGTAACAAGCGCCACTGACTACGCCATCCTTCAGAACGAGCGTGCAGTGAATGGTGGTCAGGCTCCTATCTATGCTGATCCATACAAACTGACTGACTCTAATGGCAATCCTATCAATGGATTTGGTACTGATTGGCAGGACTTGGTATTCAACGACAATGCCCCTGTACAGAACCATGAGGTAAGCATCAGTGGTGCATCCGATAAGATCAACTACTACCTCTCCATGGGCTACTACAAGCAGGAAGGTATCGTAGGTGGTAACTACGGACAGAGCAACTATGAGCGTCTCTCTATGCGTAGCAACAACATTTATAATGTATTGGATGCCAGCAAGGATCGCAACTTCCTCAACAAGCTCGATGTAACCGTCAACATGGCTTACACCCGTGTAAAGAGTACAGGTATCGATGCTAATAGTAATGGCTCTGTATTGGGTAGTGCCCTCTATCTTGCTCCAACATTGGCTCCTACGGTAACCAATAGCAATGTGGCGAAGAAGTATTATAATACCTACGAGGATCCTAATACATACGATGCAGATGGTAATATTACAGGTACTCGTGATACTTACGAGCTTCTTCGTGATGCCAATGGCAACTATTATACCATCCCAGGTATGGGAGGTACCTATCAGGAGATGAACAACCCTCTTGCCATGATGGCGCGCCCAGCAGCTAAGAACTGGTCACATAAGTTTGTGCCTAAGTTCTCTATCGACCTCCAGCTCTGGGATAACTTGAAGTATCATTTCACTTATAGTGCAGACCTCAGCTTCTGGGGTTCAGATAGCTACACCGCATCCAAGTATTACCTCTCTGGTAACGTCAAGGCTGAGCATACCCAGGCTTACAAGAGTTCTGACAAGGGTATCAACTGGCAGGTGGAGAATACTTTGACATATGATAAGACTATTGGCAAGCATAGTTTTGCTGTTGTCTTAGGTCAGAGTGCAATGAAGAATAAGAGTGATTATCTGAACGGCAGCCGTTGGAATCTTGTGAATGTAAACAAGCCTTCTATCGACTATGCTACTGGTAAATATAGCCAGACCATCGTGAAGGATGCTGAAGGTAACATCATCTCTGTAGGTGCTCCAACCATTGAGCATGCTGTATCAGGTGGCAATAATGTAGTGCATGCTATATCTTCTCTCTTCGGTCGATTGAGCTATAACTATGATGAGAAGTACATGCTTCAGGCTACAATCCGCCGAGATGGTTCAAGCCGTTTCGGACCATCTCATAAATATGGTACCTTCCCATCTGCCTCTATCGGATGGAATATTATGAACGAGAAATTCATGGAAAGTACTCGCGATTGGTTGAGCAACTTGAAGTTCCGTGCCAGCTGGGGTAAGAATGGTAATGATAACATCGGTGACTTCCGTTATACCGTATTGACCGCTATGGGCAACAACGTGCTCTTCGGAAAGAATGCAGTCAAGTTTAATGGTTCTAAGGCGAATGCCACAGCCAATGAAGACTTGAAGTGGGAGGAGAGTGAGCAGACTGATATCGGTTTCGACTTCGGTTTCTTCGGCAGTGCGCTGACATTCTCAGCTGACTATTATGTAAAGAAGACCAACGGTATGTTGATTACTATGCCTATCCCAAGCTACGTAGGTGAGACCAAGCCAATCGGTAACGTGGGTGACATGAAGAACTCAGGTCTTGAGTTTGAGCTCGGCTATAAGTGGCACATCTCTGATGCTCGCTTCAATGCCAAGGCTAATGTTACCTATCTGCACAATGAGTTGACCAACCTCGGTAATGATACAGGTTACATCGACCTCGATGGCTTCCTGGGTATCTCTGGTGGTGGCACTCGTGGATCTAACGGTCAGCCTTTCCCATACTTCTATGGTTATAAGACAGCTGGTGTGTTCCAGAATATGGCAGAGGTTCAGGCTTACGTCAACAAGGATGGCAATATGATTATGCCAGATGCCAAGCCAGGTGATGTACGTTTCGTAGATGTTAATGGCGATGGTGAGATTTCTCCAGACGACCGCACCAATATTGGTAATGGTACACCAAAGTGGACCTTCGGTTTCAACTTCAATGCAGAGTGGAAGGGCTTCGACCTCAACCTCTTCTTGCAGGGCGTAACGGGTAATAAGGTATTTGATGCAACCTATCGTACAGATGTGTTCTCTGGCAACTTCCCTACTTGGATGCTCAATCGATGGACTGGCGAGGGTACCTCCAATAAGTATCCTATTCTGAAGAATGGCGATGCTACCAACTGGCAGGTTTCAGACCTCTATCTTTGCGATGGCTCTTACTTGAGATTGAAGAATATCTCTTTGGGTTACACCTTGCCAAAGCAGCTTACACAGAAGTTGTCTATCAGTCACTTGCGTTTCTACGTGATGGCAGAGAACCTGATTACCTGGACCAAGTATTGGGGCTTCGACCCTGAAATCTCATCAGGTGGAACTTCTCTCGGTGTAGACTATGGTGTATATCCACAGGCTCGCACCTACACCATCGGCGTAAACCTTTCATTCTAAAATAAGAACCTTTAAAATAAAGACTATTATGAAGACAATAAAATATATAGCTTTAGGAGTGTTGGCAACCAGTATGACACTGGCAAACACATCTTGCAGCGACAGCTTCCTAGAGGTGGAGAACCCATCAGGTGAAAACCTCGAAGAATATTATACCACAGATGCCCATATCAATGAGGCTCTGAATGCGGCTTACGATCCTATCCACTGGCCAGACTGGGGATTGGGACAGTATAATGCTCTCAATATCGATGCCGAGATAATGGGCGATAACTTCTGGGTAGGCGGTTCTAACAAAACCGATCAACAGCACTGGCACATGCTTGCCAACTATGAGGCAAATGCCAGCAATACCCTTAGCTCACTTTGGACAGTGGACTACTCAGGCATCAAGCGTTGTAATGACCTCTTGAAGTATTTGGGCTGGGCAGAGGCAAACTTGAACGAGAAAAACAGGGCATCTTATGAGATGCAGGGTAGAGCCCTCCGTGTATATTTCTACAATAACTTGTGGCACTACTTCGGCAATATTCCTTTCTATCTGGAGAACTTGTCTGCTCCTTACACAGCCCCACAGCTCAAGGCTGATGAAGTATATGACAAATTGATAGTAGAGCTTGAGGCTGTAATTGACTCCAAGGTCCTGCCAATGCGTTGGGACGATGCCAACTGTGGAAGAATGTCGCAGGCCATGTGCTATATGATGTATGCCGAGATGGTGATGTATCAGAATGACAAGACTCGCTATCCTAAGGCTCTCCAGTATATGCAGGAGCTCATCGCCGACAAGAGTGACTATGATATAGTAGACGATTACGCCTCTATTTGGAAAGAAAGCGGCGAATGGTGCAAGGAGAGCATCTGGGAAGTAAACTATGAGGATGGTAACAACGAGCGTGGTTGGGATTCACCATTGGCTATTGGTGGTACAATATTGCCTACCTTGATTTCTCCAAACTCTTGGCCTGGTGGCGATGGTTGGAACCAAGGCGGTGACGGTTGGGGATTCCTACCTGTTCGTACCGAAACCTATGCTCTGTTTGCTGACAACGACAAGCGCCGTGATGCTACTGTATGGGACTGTCGTGGCGTGAAATATACCAAACGTTATGAGGATACTGGTCTTTGGCTGGCCAAGTATCGTCCGTTCACAGAGAACAATGCTGACGCAGGTTTCGATAATAACCTTAACTATAATAACAATCTCCGTGTATATCGCTTGGCTGAGGCTTACCTCAATGCTGCAGAGCTTTTGTTGGAGACAGGTGGCGATGCTAATCAGGCTAAGGATTATGTGAATAAGATTCGCAACCGTGCAGGAATCGCAGAGCTTGGAGCCGTAACTCTGGATGATGTTATCAATGAGCGCCGCTTGGAGTTTGTAGGTGAGGGTAAGCGTTACTTCGACTTGGTTCGTACAGGCAAGGCTGCCAGCGTATTGGTGCCAGACAGCTACGGCTATCGCACCAACTCCTGGACAGAATCCAAGAAGTATGTTCCTATCGCTCAGGCAGAGCTTGACTCTGATCCTGCTTTGGTTCAGAATAATTATTAAAACTTATTAAGGTAGAGGAACAATAGTTTCCTCTACCCCCTAATAAAATATTAACTTTAAGATTTCAGCAATATGAAAAAGATATTTCGAAATATGGCTTATGCTCTTCTGGGTGGATTGATGCTCAGCGCATGTTCTGCAGAGGAGTTCTCTGGCGCCAACGGTGAGTTGCCTAATGTAGCCGACTTTGCCGACAACTTCAAGATTGATGTAGACCAAGAGACCAACACAGCCAACTTTTCTTTTGGTGGTGCAGAGGGAGTAAGCCCGGTATGGGTGATAGATGGTGCCTATTCTTCTGCTTTCAACCTCTCTAAGTATTATCGCAAGAAGGGTACTTACGATGTGGAGTGCTTTGTGAAGAACCGTAATGGTATTAGCAAGGAGAGCGTCAAGAAGCATTTCACGGTGGAGAAAACCAAGATGAATGGCTTCGCAGGTTTCGTAGAGGACAGCGAGTTTAATCTCTTCAAGAGAATTACCTTCCCTGAAAAACCTTCTGCTGGCTATTATGCTCCAGGATGGACCCAAATTGCTGACCCGGTTTGTAGCTACAGCAAGGGATGCTATACATTGAAGCTCCCTAAGGCAACTACCGAACGTTGGCAAGCTCAGGTTCCTTTCA
>ERZ772883.1559-NODE-1559-length-17147-cov-2.641996_pt1 | contig 17147 bp, 12 predicted proteins | sample MGYA00580575_ERZ772883 | MGnify/ENA primary metagenome ERZ772883 (study PRJEB29015, sample SAMEA2737666) | human gut metagenome | biome: human gut; feature: human-associated habitat; material: faeces | place: China | collected 2012 ...
AATATCTGTATTACGGCCTCGCCCCGTCGCTGATTGCCTCCGGCATATGGACGCAGGCGGGCGCGTCGCTGATGTATTCCGTCCTGAGCGCGGTTTTCTATTTATTGGCCATTCCCTGCGTGATGATGTTCGCGTTTTACTTCGCGCAGCTCAACCAAACCCGCTTCTTCCCGCTCCTGCGCGTCGTCGTCTGGCTTCCGGCCGTCTGCCTGAGCGTCCGTTTTCCGCCCGACCGGGTGGCGTCGTTCCAGCGCGACCCGGTGTTCTGCCTGAGCATCGCGGGGTACAACGTGCTGTTCGGCCTCATCGCCACGCTGATCCTGCTGCGCGCCCTCTGGGCGGAACGCCACGGCGGGCACAACCGGCAGCGCCGCCTTGTGGTCGTCAGCGTGCTTCTGCCGCTGTGGGTCTGGCTCGTCGCGGCGTTCCCCTATCACGCGCTGGGCATCCCCCATCTGGATAAAATCTGGCAGATCGAGCTGCCGGTCGTCCTGTTTACGCTGTGCTTTCTCCTCTATCACGCGTTTCGCGAGGGCATATGGGGCATGCGTCTCCGGCGCGAAACCTATGATTGGAGCGGGAGCGGCGAGGTGCTGCAGCGCAACACGCAGTATGTCGCCCACGCGCTCAAAAACGACCTCAACAAGATCGACTGGTGCGCGGCGCTGCTGGATGAACGGCTCCCCGAAAACCGCGAGCTGCAAATCATCCGCGGCTCGGTCGATCACCTGCGCGCGCTCCTTCAGCGGACGAGGATGCACACCGGCCGCGTGGTTCTCAGCCCCGGCGACTGCGACGTCCGCGCGCTGTTCGAGCAGATCATCCGCGAAACGCCGCATACCGACGCGCTGCGCATCGAAATCGACCGCTGCGACGACGCGCCGCTGTACTGCGATCCGTCGCACGTCCGCGAGGCGCTGACCAACCTCGTCTTCAACGCCGTCGAAGCCACGCGCGGCTCCGGCCGGATCACGCTTTCCTATGTCCGCACCGCGCGCAAAGCCGCCGTCTCCGTCTGCGACGACGGCCCCGGCATGACCCCGGCAGCGCAGAAGCGCATCTTCGAGCCGTATTACACCACCAAAACCTCCGGCGAAAATTTCGGTCTGGGGCTGTATTACTGTCAAAACGTAATGAACGTACACGAGGGCAGCATCCGCGTCAGCAGCGCGCCCGGGAAGGGCTGCGCCTTTACCCTGATTTTTCCGCTGGCCGCACAAGGGAGGCACAAACCGTGAGTACCATCCGCATCATGCTGGTCGAGGATGATCTCGATTATCGCTATCTGATCGAGCAGGCGCTCCGCCGCGAGGCGGATTTCGAGCTTTGCACGAGCTGCACAGACGGAAAAAGCGCGGTGCAAACCGCGCTCATGGAACAACCGGATATTGTATTGATGGATCTGTGCCTCGCCCATTCGCCGATAGACGGCGCGGAGGCTTCCCGGCAGATTCGCCTGCAAACCGACGCGCGCGTCATCATCCTCACCTCGAGCGAGGATTTTGAAACGGTGATCCGCGCCAGCACGCATGCCTTCGCCTCGGCCTATCTCTTCAAGAGCAATTTTCCCGTGCTCATCCCGATGATTCGCGAAACCGCGCAGGGCGTCACCTCGCAGGCGCATTTGATCTGCTCCGCGCTGCTCGCGCCGCTGACCGACGCTGAGCGGAGCGTTCTGCGCCGCATTCTGGGCGAAGACGTCCGCCTTCATTCCGCCAGCAAGACCATCTCCAACCAGCAGACGGGGATTCTGCGCAAGCTCGACCTCCCCGGCAAAAAGGAGCTGACGCATATCTTCAGCGCCTACGGCCTGGGGAGTGCGGAGACGCAGGCGGATTGACGCCGCTCACCGCTCCCGGTTGATTTCCGGCATTTTCACGCGCCTGCTGAAAAACGGCAGGCCGTTCATCCATGCGCCGAGCAGCAGTGCCAGCAGCCCCCAGCGCAGCAGCGCGCGCCCGGTTTCCAGCACGCAGCAGCTCCGGCTGACGTAGCGTACCGCCGCCGCGTTCGCGTCGTTCAGCGACCAGAAGCGCTTAGCGATGGAGGAAAGCTCCACCAGCACCTCCGGCACCCACTCCGTGAACACATACAGCGGGTCAATCGAGAATTTCGCCAGCGCGAACGCCGCGCCCGCCAGCGCCGCATAGCCCAGCAGCATCAGCAGCGCGCTTGCGATCATCCCGCGAGCATATCCCGCTCGTACCGCGTTTTGAGCCGGTCGGCATAGAGGCAGACCCGCCCCCACGCCGCCGCGTTCAGCCGCGCCAGCAGGCTGAGCAGCAGCGCGACCCCCACAAAGAGCACCGCCCAGCGGATCGGCATCGCCGCGCCGAGCGCCAGCTTGTCGTAGTTGTAAAAGCTCCCGCCGGGCTGCCACGTTTTCAGTGTGTTTTCCATCAAAATGGCGCTGCCCGTCGTCTTGTCCGTCGTTTTGGCGATCATTTCCACCGTCTGCATGGCGAGCGCGTTGGCGCTGGCCGACGTGATCGGGATATAGGCGATGTGCTCGTTCGTCTCGCCCAGCCGCCTTTCGGCCTTGATGACCCCCGCGACCTCGTAATCAAGCCCGCTGAGCGTCACGGTTTGGCCGACCGGCTCGTTGCCCGCGAAGAAGGAGAGCGCCATGCTCTCGTCGATCACGACGACGTTCTCCGCGCGCTTCACGTCCGCCTCGCTGATGAGCCGCCCGTCGAGCAGCGTTTCATGCGTCACGTCGAAATAGCCCGAGCCGACCGCGTAAACCGTCGTCTCCGCGCTCTGCGCCTCCGCGGAGAGATTGACCCCCTGCGCCCGCGCGCCGACCGCCCCGGCCGTGATCGAATCCGCGATGGAGGCCATCTGCTTCTGCGCTTCTTCGTAGAGCGCGTTCAGCTCGCCGCCCTCCTGCGTCGCCGCCGGCGCGGGCAGGATGTATTCCAGCCGCCCGCCGACGGTCAGCGTCAGCGCGCCGCCGCACACCGCCAGCACGAGCCCCAGCAGCACCGCGAGCATGCCCCGGCGCTTTTTTTTATTCTCCATAGACCATGACCTCGGAGCCGTCGCTGATGGCGCGATCCTCCATATAGGCCACGCGCTGACGGCTCAAATCATCCTGAATGGACACCGTGCTGCCGACCTCGGAGAGCACCTTCACATCCTGCTTTTTCACCTTGAGCACGCGCTGGCCGAGCGCGTTGCTCTCCTCGCTGACAATATAGACGTATCGGCTGTCCCCGCTGCCGCGAACGGCGCTGGCTGGGAGCAGCGTGGTGGAGCTGGACGCGCGATAGCTCGCCGTCATCTCCACCGCGGCGGAGAACAGCGCCGCGCCGCCGCCGAGGTTTGTGATGTCCTTGTCGGTCAGCTTCACGTCAATATAGCGCTTGCCCTCTTCGTTCACGCCGCTGTCCGTCACCTTTTTGGTCAGCGTCTTGTCGCTGTCGCGCTTGATCGTGACCTGCGTGCCCTTGTCGATCTTCTTTTCGATCTTGCTCGTGTCCGCACGCAGCACCGCGTCGCCGCTTTCGCTGCTGATGACGAGCGCGGCGGTCTTGCCGTCGTAGCTGTCGCCCGCCTTGACGTTGATCTCCACGATATAGCCGTCGTGCGGCGCGGTCACCTGCCGCGCCTGCTGCGCCAGCACATCCAGCGCGGTGATCTTCTCCTGCGTCGTGGCCAGCTTTTCGTTGAGCTGGCGGCTCTGGGTGATGTAATTGATGACGTTCTCGCTGATGCCCAGCCGGTTGGCGCTGTTGAATTTCTTCTGCGCCTCGTCCTGCGCGGCCTGCGCCGCATCGACGGCCTTCTGCGCGTCGGTCAGCGTCTCATCCGTCTCGCCCGACGGCAGGCGGCCGCCCGAAAGCGTCACGCCCGCCAGCTTGGCGGCGACCTCGAGCTGCGTCTGCGCGGTCATGCAGTCGTCCTTGCTTTTCGCCAGCGCGTCGTAGGCCTCCACCCAGATTTCCTCGGTGCGCTTGAGCCGAACGTCGCCGTTTTTGCGCTCCAGCTCCATCAGCTCCTTCTGCGCCGCGTCGTATTCGCCGCGCAGGCTTTCCATCTCCTTGTCGTAGCCGGAGACCTCCGCCTCAAAGAGCACGTCGCCCGCCGCAACCCTGCGCCCCTTCGCCACGCGCACCCGCTTGATGGTCACGCTCTGGTCGGAAGCCAGTGCCAGCTTCACATCCTCCGTCTGTGGGAACGTGAGATTGCCGCTGAGCTTGATTTCCTCCTCCAGCTTGCCCTGCTTGGCGGTCACCAGCTTGACCTTGGCGGTTGAAATGGTTTTGATCGTGCCGGAAAAGAACATGCACAGGGCGACGACCGCCGCCAGCGTGACCAGTCCCTTGATGGCCATTTTTTTCATCGCTTTTGTCTTCCTTTACTTGAGTTCCGTGAGCTGGACGCCTTCCAGAATGTCGTTCTGGAAATACAGATAGATCAGCAGCGCGGGCAGGGTATACAGCGCCGCGCCCGCAAATTCCACGCCGGTGCTCTGCTGGGTCAGCTGATTAAAGACCACGGAGAGCGGATAAAGCTCCGTGCGCGTGGTCAAATAGGTCAGCGGCTGTTCCACCAGATTCCAGCAATCGGCGAACGAGAGCGCCACCGCCGCGCCGAGAATCGGCTGGCAGACGGGCAGAACCACGTGGATGAAGCAGCGCAGCGTGCCCGCGCCGTCGATCTGCGCCGCCTCGATCATGTCGCCCGGCAGGCCAACCATGTATTGCCGCAGCAGAAAGATGTAGAACGGCGCGACCGTCATCGGCAGGATGATCGCCCAGATCGTATCCAGCAGCCCCATCGCGCGCAGGGTGATGACGTTTGGCACCATCGTCACCTGAAACGGCAGGAGCATCAGCATGATGACGACGAAGAACAGCGCGTCCCGCCCGCGGAACCTGAAGCGGGAGAGCGCGTAGGCCATCGCCGGAATCAGCAGCGCCTGCCCGAAGAGAATCGCCGCGGTATACATCGCCGAATTGACGAAGTAGCGCAGAATCGTCATGTCCTCAATCAGGATTTTATAATACTGGCTGAGGGAAAACATGTTGGGCGAGAGCTTGATTTCCATTAGGCTCTTCGCGTCGAAGCTGCCGCGCGTCTGCATGAACGCCTTGATTTCGCCGGGCGAAAAGAAGGAATACAGCGCCGTCAGCACCACCGGCAGCAAGATGACGACCGCCGCCGCCGACAGCAGCAGCCGCGCCAGAATGTGCCTGCGCCGGATATGCGCCGGGCGAACCGTTTGTTTTTCCATCCGCCTCACCTCAATTCAGCCCGCGCGCGGCTCGCCTTTGCAGGAAGAACAGCGCGCCGAACAGCGCGAACACGATCAGGCCGAAGGAATAGGCCGCCGCCGTCACCAGCTGGTAATTCAGCTTGCCGAACATGTTGTTCATGTAGTTTTGCAGGGTGTACACCGAGTAATCCGGGTATGCGCCCGCGATGAAGTACACCTCTTTGAAGATCTTGAACGCATTGATCCACGCCAGCACGAACACCAGAAACGCCGTCGGCGTAATCATCGGCAGCGTAATGCGGAAAGCGCGGGTGAAAAAGCCCGCGCCTTCCAGCTGCGCGTATTCGTAGAGCGGCTGGGGGATGGATTGCAGCGCCGCCAGAAAGATAATCAGGCAGAAGCCCAGATTCTTCCACAGGAACATCAGCACGACCGGCAGGCGCAGCGCGCCGCTGGTCAGCCACATCACCCGCGCCATCCCCATCGCTTCAAGCGCGCGGTTCCCCGGGCCGCCGTAATCGAAGATCACCAGCCACACCAGCAGAATCGCGGAGGACGGCGTGAGATACGGCATCAGCACGCTCGAGCGGAAGAATCCGCCGAACGGCTTGATCGCGCTCAGCGCGCTGGCCAGCAGGAAGGAAAACAGCCACAGCAGCGGCGCGCAGATCAGCGACAGCTCCATCGTGTTTTTCAGCCCCAGCAGAAACATGCTGTTCTGCCACAGATCCCGGTAATTCTGCAAGCCGACAAACGTATTTTTGTAGCTTCCGTCCGTCAGGCTGTAGCCGATGCCGCTGAAAAAGGGCACGATGTAAAAGATCATCAGCATCGCAAGCCCCGGCAGCAGAAACAGCCAGACGGATTTTTTCTTTTCAAACATGCGGGTTTAGTTGCCCTCCAGCTTCTGCATTTGCAGGGTCTTTTCCAGCGCCGCCGCCAGCTGCTGGGCGTTCATCGCGCCGTCGAGATACTGCTGCATCTGCGTCGAGCCCTCCTCCATGTTCCAGATGAGGCTCTGCTGCACGGCCATGTTCTCGCCGAACGCGCGGTAGTTCGCAATCTGCTCCGGGGAGATTTGGTATTTGCCGCTCTTCTCGTAATCCTCGCGCCATTGCTTTTGGGAATCCAGATTCGCTTGCAGCGATTCGCGGGTCTCCTCGTCCTCGGTCTTGTCCAGCGTCTTCTGCAAATCGGCAATCGAGTTGTCTATGTTCCGCAGGTTCTCCTCGTAATAGTCGTTGAGCACCGGCTCGTTCATCTCCGGGCTGAGCATGATCAAGTCTTCCTTCAGCTCCAGCGCCCATGCGTCGGCCAGATATTCGGCGGCCTCGTCCCTGTGCTCGGAGAACGGGTTGATGAACGCAAACGTCACGCTCTGGCCGACCAGCGGCTTTTCGCCCTCCACAACGGAGAGCGCAACCGGCGTCGCCTGTTCTTCGTCAGCGCCGACATAATAGTTGTACACGCTCAGGCTCGTCCAATTGATCAAAGCGTCGCTCCCGTTGTACATCATGTCCTCGGTGTCCTCATAATCTTCGGCCAGACCGAGGTTGTCCCAGTCGATGGCTTCAAACGCCTCGCACAGATCGAGCAGCGCCTGCGTGCCGCGGGTCAGGTTCTCCTCGCTCGCGTCCAGCCAGGTGAAATAATTGCTCAGCATCACGTAGAACACCTGAGAACGGAAATCATCCTTGGCGTAGCCCGGTTCGGCGATCATCACTTCCGGCGTTTCCTCGAGCCGCTTGTTGTTTGAAATATCGGCCAGAATCGTCAGCAGCCCCTTCCACGAGGTCGGCACCTCGTAGCCCAGCTTTTCGGTCAGCAGCTTGGTGTTCAGGCTCATCATGTTGGCGTAGCAGGAGAGCGGCAGCGCGTAGATGTGGCCGTCCTTCGTGACGTAATCCTTGATGAAGCCATACATGGCGTTCACCGCGTCGGAAATGGTCTGGCTGCCCTCCAATTCGGCCATAAAGCCGCGGTTCATCAGCGAGGTGAACGCGCTGCTCGTGCTGGGGAGGGTGTAGATATCCACGGAGGAATCGCGGTTCATCATGCTTTGCAGCAGGCTGTCCGTGTCCAGCGTCGTGGAGATGGAGATCATGTATTCCGGGTGCTTGTCGGTAAAGGCGTAATACGCCTTGTTGATCGAATCGACGTAGTCGCCGTTGGCGACGCGCATGCGCTGCGCGGGCAGCTTGTCAAGCGTCACGTCGCGGCCGACCACCGCATCGTAGCTGGCGAGCACGTACAGATCGCCGTAAACCACGCCGTTGCCGTTGGCATACGTCAGCGGCATGTCGCCGAATTCCTCCGGCTCGCCGAGGCCGTCCTCGCTGACGTCCACGCGCCAGACGCTGCCGGAGAGCACGTAATACATCTTGCCGCGCGCCTCGTCATATGCCAGACCGGCGGGCGTTTGATAGCCGCTCGTCGGGAGCGCGCCCAGCTCGGCCGCTTCCTCGTTTTCAATGTCGTACAGCCAGAGCGTCGTGCTGGGCGTTTCGGTCGTATAATCGACGACGGTCATCAGCAGCTTGCCCTCGGTATACGGCGCGATGTTCTGCACGTCGCCATCCACATCGACCGTCAGCGCCTCCACGCTTTCATCCTCGAGGTTGAGCGCCAGCAGCTCCAGCTCCTCGCCGTAGGAGAGCGCGTAGAGCATGCTGCCAAAGGAGCAGGGGTTGCTCAGGTTGCGGGTGTAGGTATAGGTTTCGTCGCCATACGTCTCGACGACGCAGAGCGCGTCGCCCAGATCAATGATCTCGCCCAGCGACAGCGCGCCGTCATCCGCAATCAGCAGCTCGACGAGCTGGTTGCTCGAATTGCCGTCCTCGTCGCTGATGGTCGCCATGCGGTAGAGCTTGCCGCCGACGGCATAGAGGTTGCCGTCCAGATAGGCATATTCGCCGTCGTTCAGTTCCAGCACGCCGGGGGTCTCGCCGTCCCCGGTCAGCACGTTTTGCAGCTTGTCATAGCCGTCCACAGGGGTCAGCTTGCGGCTGGTGTTGTCCCACGTGTAGAGCGTATCCCAGCTGGACAGCAGCAGCTTGTCGCCATAGACGATCATGCTCTGAATGTTGTCGTTAAAGTCGTTCATGCCCTGCACGGCGATGGTCACGTTGCCCTCCGCCAGCGCCGCCGCGCCCAGCATCAGAGCCAGCGCGAGAAGAATCGAAAGTATCTTTTTCATTTTTGGCGTCCTTTCTTTGTTTACTTTTATCATTGAGCAAAAAGCAAATTCTGTACAAACCGCGGGCGCGCAATGCGCGCCCCTACGGGTACGCGGTTGCTTTTTTACAACGTTGTAGGGGCGCGCATCGCGCGCCCGTTATCGGAATTTGTGCAAAATTTCGGATTTGCTCATTTACTGTTTACTTCTTACTCCTTCAGTCAGCCTTGTGTAGCGCTCACCTCTGCCTCCCTCCTTGAGGGAGGTGTTGAGCGAAGCGAAACGGAAGGCGTTCGTTACTCCACATACACGATCACGGTCATGCCGATGCGCACGGTTTCATCCGGCGTGAAATCGACATAGGCGACATACTGCGCGCTTTGGCTCGCCGCGCCGTCGCTCTGCTTTTCGCTCAGATACGAAATGGAGGAAATCGTGCCCTCAAAGCGGCGGCCGCTGTCCGCGTCCCAGTTGAACTCGATTTCGGCCTTGCCGCCGACGGTCACATCCATCAGATCCGCCTCGGAGATGACCATCTTGATCTGCATGGCATCGTTCGGGTAAATCGTCGCGATCTTCGCGTCCTTCTCGACGCTCGTGCCGTTGCCCGCGTCCACCGTCGCGATCACGCCCGCCACGTCGCTGACCACCTGTTTTTCCGGCGCATACAGCCCGTCGAGCGTGCCGCGCACGGTTTCAAACAGCAGCTCGCCGCGCTCCACCGTGTCGCCCGCCTTGACGTGCATTTTCAGCACGCTGCCCTCAGCGTTGACGGCGACGGTTTTCGTCCGCCCGACCGTACCGCGGCCGATGCGGCTGGCGGAGGCATAATCCCCGCTGCGGTAGATATCCACGGTTTCGCCCATGTAAAACTCGCCGCCCGTCACCTCGACGGTGAACTTGTTGTCGTCCTTCTCGTCCAGCCCGGTCACCACGCCGCGCCCCTGATGGCTGCCGTCCTTGGTACACTTGAGAAACACGCTCTCGCCGATGTGGATGTAGCGGTTCTCGCTGGAATTATAGCCCTTCTCCGTGCTGCACTCGAGCGTATAGCGGTTGATCGGCTCGATATACACCAGCGCGCCGTATTGGGTTTTCACGCCGTCCGCGCTGTCGCCTTCGCGCGCAAACACGCCGCTGACCGTGCCATCCGTGGAGGCGTAGGTCTTTCTGGTCTCCACCGTGGCGATCGGGTCGCCGATCTTCACGCTGTCGCCCACGCGAACGCGCACATCCTCCACCAGACCGCCGTAGGGCGCGGCGATCACCTGCGTCGTCCCCGCCGTCACCTCGCCGGCGAACACGGTTTCCGCCTGCGCCGCGAGGGGCAGGGCGAGCGCCAAGAGAAGCGCGCCGAGGGTTGCTGTTTTCTTCATTTATGTGGCCTCCTTACCGGGCTGATAGCTTTCGTAGGGCTTCTTCATCATGTCCTTTGTGCCGATGAGCACGTTGTAGCGGTACATCGGGCTCTCCGTGCTCTCCTCGAGCAGATAGGTTTCGCCCTCCACCTGCACGCTCAGCGTCGTTTCGCGCAGCGTTTCATCCTGAATGAGCGTGTATTCGAACTTGCGGGTCGAAACGCCGCCGGCCTTGAGCTTGCCGTACTGCGTGCCGCCGGTGAAGCCATCCGTCGGGATGACGGTGATATACTCCCCGGACGCGAACACCAGATACTCCACGCCGCTGTTGTACAGCAGCTTATAGGTTTCGCCGCCGAAATGCCAGACATTGGCCTGCGCATCCGTCGCCGCAGTGAGCACGAGCGCATTGGGCGCGGTCTTCGTCTCGCCCGCCTTCGTCTGCCACGTCGTCAGCTCGGCGGTAAACGGCTTGAGCTGCTCCTCCTCGGTCAGCGACAGGCTCAGCGCCGTGCCGCCGATGGTCAGCTCCGTCTGCGGCTGATCGGAAACGTTCAGCTCCAGCGCGTTGTAGTTCGCCTTGGAATAATCCATCGTTTCCTTCACGTGGCGGATGGGCTTTTTGCCCGTTCCCGTGCCGCTTCCCGTACCGGTGCGCTTCTTCTTGCCGAAGATGAACTCCTCGTCGTTCGAAGAGATGTTGCCCGCAAAGTCGCGCGTCAGAATCCAGCCCGCGTCCACCTTTTCGCCGACCTCGCCGCGGAAGGTCATGTTGTCCGTCTCCGGGTCGTTGCAGGAGAGCCACGTTTTGCCGCCGTCGTAGGAGATGCTGTCCAGCCCGCTCAAATCGTCATACGCTTCCACGTAGCAGACCTTTTTGTTTTTTTTGTCGCCGCTGAGATACGGCCCGTCCGGCGGGGTGAAATCCAGCATCGTGTCGTATTGATCCGAGAGGGACTGCACGTCGCCCATCTTATCCAGAATGACGAAGCGGACGCTGGAGAGGCCTTCCTCGCTGGGCACATACACGTTGTTGCCGTTAGACAGCAGAATCAGCCGCTCGTCGCAGATAAACACGCCGTAAACGTATTCGGTGCTGCCCTCCGGGATGCCGGAGAGGGTGAACATCGGCGGGGAATTTTTCCAAACGCCCGGCTCATAGTCTTCCGCCGTCACCTCAAGCACCGGCTTGGGCGCAGGCGTCGGTTCTTCCGTTGGGGCGGGCGTAGCGCTCGGCTGCGCCGAAGGAGTCTGCGTCTCGCCCGTTCCGGGGTTTTGCGTCTCACCCGTTCCAGGGGTCTGCGTCTCGCCCGTTCCGGGTGTCTGCGTTTCGCCCGTTCCGGGGGTCTGCGTCTCGCCCGTTCCGGGGGTCTGTGTTTCGGGGGACTGCGTTTCGTTCGAGTCGATCTTGTCCAGCTCGTCCTCGCGCAGCATCTGCACGCTGATGGAGAGGCGGACGTCCTCCATGTCCCCCGTCTCTTCCAGCGTCATCAAATCCTTGGAATCAAGCACCGCGACATATTCGTATTTCTCCGTGTTGAAGCTGTCGCTCTCGCCATCCGGCTCAAAGCCCACGCGGCTCAGCAGATTCCGCGAAACGTTGTCCGCCGTCAGCACGTCCCTCGTGCGGATATACACCGTCGCTTCCTCGTCTTCCGCCAGATGCTGTTCCAGCCACGAGAGCACATCGCCGAGCGCGCCCGCCGTGTGTTCGCCGTTTTCCAGCTCCGTCCAAGCGTCCCCCTGCGGCTTCCAATCGTCCGCTTCCGGGTCTGGCGTATCTTCCGACACGGGGTTCTGCGTTTCAGTCGGCGTGGTTCCATCCTTCTGCTCGGTTCCGTCCTTCTGCTCGGTTCCGTCCTTCTGCTCGGTTCCGTCCTTCTGTTCGGTTCCGTCTTTCTGGTCGGTTCCGTCCTTCTGGTCGGTTCCGTCCTTCTGCTCGGTTCCGTCCTTCTGCTCGATTCCGTCCTTCTGCTCGGTTTCGCCCTCCGGCTCGGAATCGTCCTCAGTCAGCAGTTCGGTTTCACTCTCGTCAGGGGTTTCTTCCCCTTCTGTTTCTTTCTCTTCTGTTGGCTCATCTATGATTTCTTCTACGGTTTCTTCTGTTTCTTCCTCCGGCTGGCTGTCGTTTGCCGCGTCGTTCTGCGCTTCCGGCTGATCGACCGCCGCGGTTCCCTCTGTATAGCCCTCAGCCACCGTCAAGCCGGGCAGTATGGCCAGCCATGCCGCCAGCGCCAGCGCTGCTTTTCGATTCTTGTTCATGCGTTTGCCCTCCTTGGTCGCCTGATGTCCGACATGAATTAGACGACGACGCCTCTCCGTTTGTGGACAGGTTTTAGATGTTATTTGAAACAAAACCACATCTCGAACAGTATATCACATTTTTCCGTGCTTTTGTTTGCGGGTTTCTTTTTATTAGACGAATGAGCGCAGGAAATTCTTTCATCCGGAGACAAAAAAAAATGGGCAGAGCCCGTCTTTCCTTCCGCCGAAGTCTGCAAAATGCCAAAAAATCCCGCGCCGCATCGTTTGCCCGATGCAATGGCGCGGGAAGAATCTATCTATTTGAGGGAAAAGCCGTTTAGCTGGCCATGTTTTCGGAGGATTCCAAAATTTCGCGCGCAACGTCCGCGATTCGCCGGCCGGAATCCATGCTTGTCTTCTGAATCTTGTAATGCGCTTCGGATTCGGTCAAATGGAATACATCCATCAGCTTGCCCTTCGCGCGGTCAATCAGCTTGCGTTCTTCCAGCGTGCGCGAGAGCTTTTCGGCCTTCGCGCGGAGCTGCTGCATCCGCGTGCGGCAATGGGCGAGCGTTTTGACGCTCTGCACCAGCGCGTCCGCGCTGATCGGGTTGCGCAGCATGACGACGTTCTCCGTCTCCTCGCCCGCGTAATCCTGCGGCACGATCATCACCACGTCGGCCTCCTCGCCAAGCTGGCGCGCCAGCTCCTCCCCGGTCATATCCGGCAGGCGGTACGTCGTCAGCAGCATCGCCCCGCCCTGCGCGGCACGCATCGCCTCCCCGCCCGTATGCACAACGCCGCTGGGCATGATCTGCGCGGCCAGCAGCATGCTGCTGAGTTTGGCGGCCACGCCCTGCGGCGCGGCGATGTAAAAACGATCGGAAAATGACGCCCCCATTGTTTCATCCTCCATGTGATTCAAAGTACGGTTTAAGCAGCGCGATTGTCAGCCGATTGACAGCCTGCGGTTGTTTTTACGCAGCCAAGTCAGGAAATCCGGCCCTTTCTTCGTCTGTGGGGAAGGCAATTTGTCTACGATCCGATTATACCGTTTCTTTGCGCGGTTTTCAAGATGTTTCTGACTTTTTTCGTTTCAAATCCTGCACTTTCTTCTTTTATTAATGTCCTTTTTACATAAAGTGTGAATAAATTTTCATAAATTAGGCAAAATCGCCGTTTTGCTTTTTTGCATAACGGCGATTTCCCTTTTTATTTTTCCTGTGCTTTCAGCGCCGCGCCGACAAACTCGCGGAACAGCGGATGCGGACGGTTCGGGCGGCTTCTCAGCTCCGGGTGATACTGCACGCCGACGAACCACGGGTGATTCGGCAGCTCGACGATCTCCACCAGATCGCGCTCCGGGTTCACGCCGCCGATGCGCATGCCGCCCTCGACGAACAAATCGCGGTAGGCGTTGTTGAACTCGTAGCGGTGGCGATGGCGCTCGAAGATATTCTCCTCGCCGTAAGCGGCGAAGGCGACGGAATCGCGGCTCAGCCGGCAGGGATATTTGCCCAGCCGCATCGTGCCGCCCTTCTCGTCGATATGCTGCTGGTCGGGCATCAGGTCGATCACCGGATACGGCGTGTTGGGGTCAACCTCGCTGGTGTGCGCGCCGGTCAGGCCGAGCACGTGGCGGGCGTATTCCACCACGGCCATCTGCATGCCCAGACAGATGCCCAAAAACGGCACGCCGTGCTCGCGGGCATACTGCACGGCGGCAATCTTGCCCTCCAGCCCGCGCTCGCCGAAGCCGCCCGGCACAAGCACGCCGCCGCAGCCCGCCAGCTTCTCCGCTGCGTTCTCCGGCGTCACGCTCTCGGCCGCCACCCATTCCACGCGCACCTTCGCATGGTGGGCGATGCCGCCGTGGGTCAGCGCCTCAACGATGGAGAGATACGCATCCGGCAGCTCGACGTATTTGCCGACAATCGCAATGCGAACGTCCTTTTCGGGGGTCAGCAGCCGCTCGACCATGCCGCGCCATTCGGTCAGGTCGGCCTCCGGCGCGGGGATGCCCAGCAGGCGGCAGACGCGCTCGTCCATGCCCTCCTCGTGAATCATCAGCGGCACTTCGTAAATGCTGCGCGCGTTGAGATTTTCGAACACGCAGTCCGCCGGAATGTTGCAGAACAGGCCGATCTTCGCGCGCACATCGCGCGTCAGCGCCTTTTCGCTGCGGCAGACGATGATATCCGGCTGAATCCCCAGCCCGGTCAGCTCCTTGACGGAGTGCTGGGTCGGCTTGGTCTTCAATTCGCCCGCCGCGGAGATATACGGCACGAGCGTCACATGGATATACAGCACGTTTTCGCGGCCGACCTCGTTTTTCAGTTGGCGCGCCGCCTCGAGGAACGGCAGGGATTCGATGTCGCCGACCGTGCCGCCGATCTCGGTGATGACCACGTCCGGCGCGTCCTCCCGGAGGGAGACCGCCAGCATGCGGCGCTTGATCTCGTCGGTGATGTGCGGAATGACCTGAATCGTCGCGCCCAGATATTCGCCCTTGCGCTCGCGGGTGATGACGGTATCATACACGCGGCCGCTGGTGACGTTGGCCGCCTGCGTCAGGTTTTCGTCGATGAAGCGCTCGTAATGCCCCAAATCGAGATCCGTCTCCGCGCCGTCGTCGGTGACAAAAACCTCGCCGTGCTGATACGGGTTCATCGTGCCGGGATCGACGTTGATATAGGGATCAAACTTCTGCATGGAAACCCTGAGCCCGCGGCTCTTGAGCAGCCGCCCCAGCGAAGCCGCCGTGATGCCCTTGCCCAGCGAGGAAACGACGCCGCCCGTCACAAAAATAAACTTGGTGTGCATCCTATACCTTCCTTCCGTCCGCGCGAACGCGATCATCAAAAAACTACCGACCTATTATAATCACCACGCGCCCGGATTTCAAGAAAAATCTGGGAGAAAAATCATGTTTCCTTCAATTTGTTCTATTTTTTCATTTTATTCGCTCAAAAAGTGAAAGAATTTAATATCAGTCTCCCGTACAAGTGCCTTATGACGCGGCTGATTCTGCGCCAATTCCGGATTTGCTCATTTCCTGTTTCATGATAAAATCCGCCCTGCACGGCGCAAGGCGGATTCGAATTATTTATGATACAGGCTGTTCTTTTCATAGACGGGTTCGCAGGTCAGGCGCATGCCCAGCCGCTTGAATACCCCGTCGTCCACGGAGGAGAGGATGACCGTGGAATGCACCTCGCAGCACTTGAGCTTATCAAGCGCCTGCATGGCTTTCAGCGCGTTCGGGTCGCCGGCCGCGCTGATCGCCAGCGCGACGAGCATCTCGTCGGTGTGCAGGCGCGGGTTTCGGCTCTTCATGTAATCGGTTTTGAGCGTCTGGATGGAGGCGATCACATCCGGGGCGATCAGCTTGATCTCGTCGTCAATGCCCGCAATCGCCTTGAGCGCGTTAAGCACCGCCGCGGAGGCCGCGCCGAACAGCTCGGTCGTGCGCCCCGTGACAATCTGCCCATCCGGCAGCTCGATGGCGAGGGCGGGCTTGCCCGTGCGCTCGGCCACGGCCATGGCGGCGGGCACGACGGCGCGGCGTTCCGGCTCGATATCCAGCGTGCGCATCAGCAGCTCGATCTTGGCCACCTCGTCCTCGGCGTTCTGCCCCTGACGAACGCGGCAGGCCGCCTGGAAATAGCGGCGGATGACCTCCTGCCGGGAGGCCTCGCGGCAAACCTCGTCGTCCACGATGGAGAACCCTGCCATGTTCACGCCCATATCCGTCGGGCTCTTATACGGGCATTCGCCGTAGATGCGCTCAAAAATCGTCCGCAGCACCGGGAAAATCTCGATATCGCGGTTGTAATTGACCGTCGTAACGCCGTAGGCTTCCAGATGGAACGGGTCGATCATGTTCACGTCGTTCAGGTCGGCCGTCGCCGCCTCATAGGCGAGGTTGACCGGGTGCTTGAGCGGGAGATTCCAGATCGGGAACGTCTCATACTTGGCGTAGCCCGCGTTCACGCCGCGCTTGTGCTCCTGATACAGCTGGCTGAGGCAGGTGGCCATCTTGCCCGAGCCGGGGCCCGGCGCGGTCACGATGACGATGGGGCGGCTGGTCTCGATGTACTCGTTTTTGCCGTAGCCGTCGTCGGAGACAATGAGGCCGATGTTCGAGGGATAGTCCGCGATGGGGTAGTGGCGGTAGACCTTCACGCCCAGTGCCTCCAGCTTGCGCTGGAACAGGTCGGCCGCGTGCTGCCCGGCGTACTGCGTGATGACGACGCTGCCGACGTACAGCCCGATGGAGCGGAAGGTATCGATCAGCCGCATCACGTCCAGATCGTAGGTGATGCCGAGATCGCCCCGGCGCTTGTTCATCTCGATGTGGGCCGCGTTGATGGCGATGACGATCTCCGCCTGGTCCGTGAGCTGCAGCAGCACCTTCATCTTGCTGTCCGGCAGGAAGCCCGGCAGCACGCGCGAGGCGTGGTAATCGTCAAACAGCTTGCCGCCGAATTCCAGATAGAGCTTGCCGCCGAAGGTGTGCACGCGCTCGAGGATCCGCTCAGACTGCAGACGCAGATACTTTTCAAGATCAAATCCGATTTTTGCCATAATGATGTTCTTTTCCTTTTCTTCGTAGTTGCACAGAATCATATTTGTTCACCATAAATGATACCGCGAATCGCGCCGGACTGCAACCGTCTGCCGGGGAAAAAATAGACCAAACTTTCCATCTCCTTTTTGAGAGGTTTCGACAACTCCCCGCCGGAAGTGGAAACCTTGACTTTGGCTGGGAAAGAAAGTATAGTATAATCAATATAGTGGGCCATTCGCCCAACTTACAGCACGAAATATTGTGAGGAATCCGCATGAAACAACAAAAAGCCTACGGAAACGAGTCCATCTCGTCTTTGAAGGGCGCGGACCGCGTCCGGCTGCGGCCGGCGGTCATCTTCGGCTCCGACGGCCTCGAGGGCTGCGAGCATGCCGTCTTTGAGATCCTCTCCAACGCCATCGACGAGGCGCGCGAGGGTTACGGCAAACAGATCCTGGTCACCCGCTTTGCCGACCATTCCATCGAGGTCGAGGACTTCGGCCGCGGCTGTCCGGTCGACTGGAACGAAAAAGAGGGGCGGTACAACTGGGAGCTCGTCTTCTGCGAGCTCTACGCGGG
>ERZ772883.1576-NODE-1576-length-16962-cov-49.581357_pt1 | contig 16962 bp, 24 predicted proteins | sample MGYA00580575_ERZ772883 | MGnify/ENA primary metagenome ERZ772883 (study PRJEB29015, sample SAMEA2737666) | human gut metagenome | biome: human gut; feature: human-associated habitat; material: faeces | place: China | collected 2012 ...
ACTTGACTGTATTTCCCCGACGGTACATATGTATCGGGGTATGACGGATATATCAACGCTTTGTCGACCTTATATTTTGTCGGTGCGAAACTTGCAAAGCACTCGGAATTCAGCAGAATATTTCTTGTGCCGATTTTCAGGTTTTCCTCAACCGATAGCGTAATCTTGTCCGACTGTGCTTCAATGAGCGAATTGCACCGCTCCTCGGTGATGTATCCTGCGTCCCGAATGTTCTTGATTGACTCCGCCTGTGTTGAAAACATTTCGGAGGTCTGGTTGACGAACGTATTGTATGTGCTGTTCGCCACATAGTTTTTCTCAACCTCCGTTTTTAGCGCCGTATATTGGCTTGTTGCCGCCTCTGCCGTCGCCGCAATTTTTGCTTCAAGCCCTGATTTTGTATCAACTATCTTTCCGCTCAATTCTTCGGAGGTTTGTTTCAGCTCGGTATATTTTTCATCGGAATCCTTAACAAGTGCGGTAATCTGATTGTTAACATGGTCAACGCTCAGTTTTACACTTTTTAAATCAGCTTTTACACTTCCGGCAAGGTTTCTGTCAGCCGTTGACGAGTTCTGCGTTCCTGCCTTAAAGTTCGAACGAATTCGTGAAGTCGTGCTCATGCCGAGTACATAAGATAGTATATGTGTTCCGTCTTTTTTCTTTATTTGTATCCCGTCGTTGATGTCAAAAAGGTAATCGTCGATAAAATCAGTTAGATTGAAAGGGTACAGCTTCATGCCCTTTATTTTTGCAAAAACCTTCGGCGCAATGCCTGTCCTGTCATTTTCAACAAGAGGATTGTCATTGATTTGCCATTCATGCAGACCGTTTGCTTGAACGTCTGCATCGTTCTGATAAACATATGCGTCGTCATAGTCGGCATGGCCGAAAGATACGGCGTTGATAGAACCGTACAGAGGTTCAGCCGATAAGGTCTTGTATTTGCTTTTATCCGCATAGGCTCCGCTTGGGTATGTTTTTCCGGATTCCGTAACCGTTCCTTTGTATGTAGGTCTTGTAAAAACGAGACTCTGACCGTCGCGGGAAATGATCGGAATACAGCCGCTTAGTTCAGCAATCCATGAAATCATCTGCCTGTCCGTTGTGCTCTCGGGTGTTCCTACAGCTTCGGTAAAGCGGTAAGAAATGATATTGGCTTTTGTTGCCGTATCGACGGACAAGCCATGTTTTAAGCAGATTTTCTCTACGACAGTTGATACCACTGTTTCAGTGGGAATAATCCCGTTACTGTAAACCTTTTCAAACGGAGCATCAAATAAGCGTGTGCGGTCAGTTCCTTTGAATTGAATTGTGCGTTTGGTCGAATTGTTCGTCACATCTTCACCGTCAGCATAGAACAAGCCCATCGGCACCCACACCGTCTTAGTATCGCTGATATCAAGTCCACGATAAGCCTGAACCTCTTTACCGTTAAGGTTCAAGCTGCCGTCAAGGTTATAAATCTCAAATTCACAGGTCTTTGCCGGAAAGCCGCCTATCATTTTCTCCGTCTCATGCGTGATTTTCGGAAATGAAACAAGATGTTCCAGTCCCGTGTATGTTTTTCCATCAACCACGATCTTAGATCTCGGTTTTCGGATTGTGCTGTCTTTAATATAAGACAGATACTCTCCGCCCGGATTATACATATATCATTCCTCCTTAAACCGGTATCATCTGAATAAATCGCAGCTCAAACGGCTCTACGATAAATTCGCCGCTGTCCGTCATGTACTTTGTTTTTATTGCATCGGAAACAGGGTACATGGTTCGTGTAACCCTTGTTCCTGTGTACAAATCATAATAATTGACCGTGCAGGTTTTATAATGTCTGACGGTCAAAATTGTTCTTATGTCGGCTTCGGTCAGCCCCTCACCCTGAAAAGAAAGAGAGATTTTATCCCTCTCAGGCAAAACCTCTCTTATCATTACATTTTCATCGGTTGCGCCGCTGCCGTCGCCGTCGGTCTGCGGATATTCCCAGCTCATATGGTCGGCTTTGAGCTTAGTTTTTCCGTTGACCTATACTTCGTATTTATCCATATGCAACGCTCCTTTATATCTCCAAAAGAATACGACCTTCGGCTATCTGAGCTTCGTTGATTTGCTTAATGACAGTTCTGCCGTCGGGATATTTGATAAGCAGCTCAATTTGCAGTTTAACTTTCTGAATGCCGTTATTTACTGCGGCGCCCATTTCTTGCATTGCCAGCTTAACCTGTTCCCTGATCTTCGATTCGGGAGTAATGATCTCACCCTCTCGTTTGTTATCGCCGACGACTGCAAGCGTCGGATTGTTGGCTTTGAGGTAGCCGCCTGTTGCAAGCTTCGGGATAGACAACTCTCGAATCAGAGAAATGTTGACGCCCGGTATTTTGTTAATCAAACCAATCGCTCTGTTGATTGCCCTGATGAAGCCATTAATCGTGTTCTCTGCAAATGAAATAATGGAATTAACAACCTTTTTAAAAGCTCCGCCTATGGCATTACCAATACTTGTTCCGATTGATGTAAACTTTGATTTGATTGTATTCCATATTCCTCCGAAGAACGAACCGACACCAGAAAATACGTTTTTAACGGCCTGCCATGCTTGGCTGAAAACATTTTGGAAGAACGTCTTAACATTATTGAAAATGTTTGTAATGCTCGTCCACAGATTACGGAAGAAATTCGCTATTGGGTCAATAACCGAGGTTTTGAACCAATTTGAAACCTTTTCCCATGTAGCCTTGATAACTTCCCATGCGGCAACAGCAGCTGCTTTGATTTCGTCCCAATGCTTAACACAAACAAGAATTATTGCAACAAGAGCAACGATACCGGCAACAACCAATCCAATAGGATTTGCGGTCATAACAGCATTAACAACAGCTTGTACGGCTGCATAAACTTTTTGAGCTACTGCGAGCGCTTTTGTTGCAACCTCATATGCTATAATACCGGCTGTAACAAGTCCTATCGCATAAGCTACACCCTCAAGAATTGGCTTTCCGTCAGTTTTCAGCCAATCAAGAACATCGTTGAAGGACGATAACTTATCATTAACGCTTTGCAATCCGCTTTCGGCACTCGGAACAAGACCTTCTATCAGATCAGCATACAGGTCAGCAATATATCCGATAATAATTGATATTATCTCAACTATGTTCCCGACAATATTCCGAATATTATTAAATAATTCGCTTCCGCCGTTATCCCAAATTTCTTTGAGTGCATCCGATATCCTCTTTGCAGCATTGGTGACCTTTTCAAAGCATTCCGTTATTGCCGAAGCAAATGACGCTCCTCGTTCGCTCTGCCACCAATCCGATATCGCTTTTCCGACATCGTCAACAATGTATAAAACATTATTGATTACATCAGCAATGTTCTGAATTATTCTATCGCCTGTTGAAGCGTTTTTCCATGCCTCGGTAAAGGCATTTGCCACATTACCGACAGTGTCAAAAATTCGTGTAACAATGTTCAAAATAAGCTCAAGCGTTTGTTGAGCCGTGCCGTTATTCCAAATCTCCGCAAAGCTCAGTTTTATTGCTCCGCAAAAATCCTTGATTTTCTGAAAAGCCGAATGAATAGAATCCACAAGAGGCTTGCCCTTGCTATCCCATGCTGCTACTAATGGGTCAAAGAAGCTACTTAACTTTGCCGATGCGGAATCAAGGCTATCGCTGAGTGCCGAGCTATAGCCCGAAGCGGCACCTGCACCGCCGCCTAAAGCACTGCCTACATCGGAGCTGCTTCCGCTGTCCGTGTCGGTCTTACTCAATGTGTTGATCTCGTCATAGGCAGCAAATGCATTTTTGACCTTTTTTGCCGCTTTTTCCGCCGCTGTGCCCGTTGACATTATGTCGCTTGCGGCATCAACCGCCGAGCCCGAAAGTCCCGACATTGCCGACCCTGCTCCTGCTGTGGCTGTTGCAACAGAGCCGCTGAACAGTCCTGCAATCGCACTCGCCGCTCTGTTCGCATATTCAATAAGAGTGTTAAGCTGTTTCAACAGCGGTGTCAGTGCTGTTATGAGCAGGGTTCCGATGTTCGATTTCAGCGAATCAAAGTTTAGGGATAATATTCGCACCTGATTCGCCCAGGAATCAGATGTTCGTGAAAAGTCACCCTGTGCATCGGCAGTTACGGATAGCAGATAGTTATACCGCAACAGTGCTTGATCTGCCTGTGACATCTTCTGATAAGCAGTAGTAATGCCTTTTGACATTGCGTAGGCTTCAAGATTAGCTACCGACATATTGATACCGAGCTGCTTCAAAGGCTCGGTTTCTCCCGAAATGCCTGAACGAATCTTTGTAAAAGCATCGTCAACGTCAAGATTATAGAACGACGCAAGATCGCCCGCAAGCTCGGTTATTTTTTGCGACATGTTCAGTGACGCATCTGTCGTCAAGCCCATTGACTTGAGCATTGCGCCCATTGTGCCGCTGTATTGTTTCGCCGACAGCTCGGATATTCCGAACGCCGACGCTGTTGTTTTCGCCCACGCATTGATCTTGCTTGCTCCCTGACCGAAAGTAACGTCAACAACGTTCTGTACTTCCGTCAGGTCGGAACCGAGATCAATACATTCCTTTGAAAAGGCTGTTATCGCTTTAACCGAAAAAGCAGTTGCCGCCGCAACGCCGATTTTTTTGAAAGCACCTGTGAACGCCGACGAAATACCCGTAGCGGACTGTCCGCAGGTTTTCTGTGCCGACTTTGCAGCGGCAAAAACATCCTTTTTAAACTGGTCTTTATTCAGCTGGAGCTAAAAAGTGAGCGTTCCTACGTTTGCCATTTTATCACCCCGCTAATGATTTCATCATCTGCTGGAATTGCTCGAGAGATATTGTAATCTGCGGCGTTTGGTTTTGAGAAGCTTTAAACTTCTGCCATTCCGAACGGATTTTCTTTTCCTGCACCGTCATACGTTCAATCGTTTCACGGTCGGTTTCCGCTCTTATCCTCACAGCCTCACCGAGAGGTGTATCACCCATAATTCCAACAAGTAATTTTCTGTATTCCGAGACCGAAATATCTTCCTGCATCAATCGTATTCCGTACTGTTTGGCAAAGCTCGATATAATCAAAGCCTCGTCAAAATCTTCATCGTAATACGATTCTTCGGTCAGTTTTTTCTTTCTCTTGCCGCCTTTTTGAGTTCGTCATAGTCCTCACCGGTAATAGCGGACATGATAAAAAATGTGAGATTTGTAAAATCGAGGACGGAAAGGTCCTTGTTGTTGAGGATTTCGTCAGCATTCTCCTTGCCAAGAGCAAGTCTGATGATTTCCTCGTCCTTTTCAATAACGCTGTCGTCGTTCTGAACAGCTTCGATCTTCTTCCATGTGGAACGGCGATCGTCAACCGTATAGAGCTTGTCACCAATTTTAAGTGACGGATGATTGTCGCCTGAAAGAATTGCGCCCTTTGTATCAATGATTTTCATAAAAAAACTCCTTTTAAAAAATAATTGGGGACAAGTCGCCCTGCCCCCTCGTTTTTAGTTAGATCCCGTTTCGGAATTAACAGTTCCGCTCTCATTGGTTGAGCTTGTGCTTGCTGACGCTGTATATGTTGGCTTGCCGTCTGATATAAGGTCAAATTCAAGCGGAGCAACATTCGTTGAATCTGCACCGGCAATACTCTTTACCTGAATTACGCACGGTACAACGAGAGTATCACCGTTCGGGAATGAAATCTTGTATGTTGTATTACAAGCCTGACCGTTCGTCCATGCCTTGCTTGCAACATAATCGTTACCCGGGTCGCCGACATTTCTCTTGCCGGACATGGAAATTGTAATAGACTTAGCCGTTGCAAGTGCTCTCTGCCAGCCCTTAGCCTCCAACGGATTCCATGTTTCAACCCCCGTATCAACGGCTATCGACGCCGATTCCATATCGGCAATAGTAACATAATCGGAATCCGATGGACTTGTTGCACGTGAGCTCACCGAACTCTTGTCAATCTTAAAGTCCATTTCGTTCACGGGAAATACACCTTTAAATCCTGTAGCCATACTCAATCACCTTTCTTTGTAATATATAAATCAAATTCAAGCGAATTTTCATATACGCCCTGATCGTCGGTACCCAAATCAATGGGTGCGTTATACGGCGATATAACGAAAACACGCTCGTTATTAAGGCCAAATGTTTTCTCGTCAAAGAAATTGTAAATCTCTTCGGCTTTCTCTGCAGCTGCTTCGTAATTCTTGCCGAAGCGCAGCAAAACGGAAATCGGCAGCACGGTATATGACCTGTTACCCTTGCCGCCAATTGTGTTAATTTTCGGACGTGAAACCTTTGAATGATAAAAGCACACTGCCCGTTCCTTGTTCTTGTCAATCTTTCCGACGGATATGCTTTCTTTCCACGGAAAATCCGACTTGAAATAATCCCTCAAATCCGAAAGTGTCATTTTATCCTCCCAAGCGTTTCATTCCATTGTGCATATATTTCTCAAACTCACTCTGTGCAAAATCTTTCTTTGCACCGTTAAGATACGGTTCGCACCATTCTCCGCCCGCGGCCTTGTTATGCTCCCGTGTGAAATTGTATTCCGGGTGGAAATACATCCGCCTTGCATAAGGTTGATCAAACTCAATAGTTACTTTAAAATCTTTGGCTTGACTGCTGTCAACAAAGGTTGAATCTTTTTGTAAAGTTCCCGTATTAAAGGGCATTGTTTCGGACTGTTGTATGTCGGTTTTAATTGCATCGGCGGTTTCGATGAGAGCCTGCTCCGCAATATTTTCTATTGCTGCCAAATTTTTGTGATTGATTTTCGCCTTAACGTTCATCACATCACCTCAAATTCCGTGTGGTGCACCGTGCCGTCAGGATTTCTCGGACGTGCGGCAGAATATATCTGCATTGTTCGTCCGTTGACTGTCACGGTGCCGCTTGATAAGATAGGCAATGCAGTGGCAAAATCACCCTTGACGATAACCGTTCCTGCGAGTGTTACTCTCTTGCCGTCAGCCGTAAACACAGTCTTTGACGCCTCATCAAATATACACTTCATCGGTTCGGTCTTATATACGACCGTTTCGCCGTCCTCGTTCAGCTCCTCTGTATCAACGGAAATAACACATTCGTTGTTGAGAAGCCAATCGGGAAAGCCGAGCCTTTTAACTCTCCTCGCCATATCAAGCACCTCGCCACATTAGCCCCGATTTTCTGAGCAATGCAAGAGCGGTCGGGTTCATATGATTTTTGCTCGCTCCGCTCTCCTGCTGTCCCTGTGTGACACTCAGTTTGCCGACGGTATAGCTTGACACGTCGGTTTCATCGTAGCCGTTCTCAACAATATACTGTGCCTGATAGCAGGTCGCTTTGCGTATGCACTCACGCTGAAACGGAGTGAGATTATCAAATCCCACCCCGTTAATTCGTCCGAAAGTCATTTCATCAATCTTGACAGAGGCTAACTCCAAATTATCCTCTATCTCTTTTGTTTCGAGGATATCGTCCTCACCGATTATATTTCGATAATCCGAAAAGTCAGCATAAGCCATGTTGATTACTCCTTAAGCCTCAACGTCAACGTAAAGGCTGTCAATCTTGTTGTTCTTACCGTTCGGGAAAGTAAAGACATCCGAGAAAGCTCTGTTCTGATAAAGATAGCAGTCGCCTTGTGTGTGTCCGCCCGGTGCAAAGTAATAAATGCTCGAGAGCTTCGGTACAAACTTGGTTGTAAGCGGCGAAGCAATGAGGACATTGATCTTCTTTGAGCCCTCAACGGCAGGCTTCGTCATTTCATAGTAGGTCGAAATCGAGCCTACTGTGGGCGACTTGACAGCTGTATATGTGTACGCACCCTCAGAGCCGCTGCGTGTGTAATAGGTCTTGCCTGAATCAATCGCAATGTCCGACGTAAGCTCATAAACAGCAGCCGAAGCAGAAGCGGGAACGAAGCCGCCGTCCTCGGAATCAAAATCGAAGCTGTCGTAGAACACCTCATCGTCAATGACCTCAAAAATCGGTACACCGTCGATTGATGTTACTCTCGTCTCAATACCCATGCCACCCTCGGCGATCTGAGTAAGCTCGATTTTGCGCTGAAGCTCTGTTGACCTTTCAAGCAAGTCCATAATATCAGAGCGAACATACATGACAAGTGCACCCATTGCTCTGTAACGGCGAAGATGACTGATATAGCCCTTAAGCTTTGAATATACATTGTCGGCTGTGTACGCTGAGATTGCCGTCTCGCTGTGATAGCCTGCGAGTGACTTTGCTTTAGTCGCACAGCGTGAGAAGAATAATGCGTTTGCTTCGGGGACGCTCTGTGTGCTGGTGAAGGTCTCGGAAATGTTCTTGATTGAAGCGGTTGCGTTGCTCTCGTCCACGTCGAGTCTGTCAACGCAGAACTCAACATCTCTGTCGTGCATAAGAGTGAACGGCACATCGGCCTGAACAAAATTACCTCTGTTCCATCCGCCGTTGCGGTTGTGGCTCTTGTAGCCTGAGGTTGACATCTGTGTAAAGTGGAAAGTCTTTGCACCGAGCCACTTTACATTTGTTGTGATAAACGGAGAAATCATTGAACCCTGTATGAGGATGTCAAGAAGCTCCGGTGCCCACTGCTGAGCATAGTTAATGTTTGGCATTTAAAATCTTCCTTTCTTAGTTAAATCTGTTCCAGCGTTTCTGCGGAACTTTCCTTTCGGGCGTTTTCTTCTGATCTGCGCCCTGTTTGCCGTCGCCGCCGATAACAAAGCCGACGTTGCCTTCGTCAGCCTTAACGACAAGTTCAGGCCATTCTTTCAAAAGCTCGGCAACCTGTGCCGATGCCTTTTCACGGTCAAAGTTTCCGTCATCGTCAACGCATTTGTCATGTTCAACGAGCCTTGCGGCTTTCGTGACCTTCTTTGCGTCAACATGAGCGGCAAGAAGCAAGTTTTCAAGCACTGCGCCATCCGCACGTTCTCTCTCTTTGGCAAGTGCCTGCTGAATTTGCGACATCTCTTCGCCGGTACCGTTGTTCGCTGAGTTTGCCGCTTCCTCCGCTGCCGCCTTGGAAAGAATTTCCTTTGCTTTGGCCCTGTCTGTGATGCCAAGTTCTTTAAGAACCTTGGCAACAGCCTTTTCGCTGTTTTTCTTGGAGATACCGTTCATCTCCTCCTCGGAATACTTCTTCTCCGGCTCTGTATTCGCCGCACCTGTATTTGTGTCCTGCTGTACATTGCCGTTTTCTGTATTCTCTGTGTTGTTGACTTCTTCAGCCATATACTCTCCTTTTTTACGGATAAGGACATCCGCACCCCGTTGTTTCAGATACGGGCAAACTGTATTTTTGATATAAAAACAGCGTCACCATTACGGCAACGCTGAAATTATAGGCATGAAAAAAGCACCTTGATTTCTCAGGGTGCTTATCAGGTATTCAATTTGAATATTATTGTTCAATTATTTCCCATTTTCCGCCTTTTGAGCTTCCATCAAGAGGCGCGGGATTGGTCATTGAATATAAATAATCTTCGCCGCTGTCATCTATAACACGATACATCCCATCCTCTTCGACCGCATTATATATTTTTCCGTCAGTCAGACTGTCTACGCCAAAAGATTCGCCTTTATATCTTAACTTCACAATCATAATTCCTTTCTGTGTTTGAGCTTCATTTCATACTGTATGCCGTCACATTCGTACCAATGCACATCAAACAAATACTTGTCACTTTTAATTGAAGCAACTTTCTTTTCCCACTTTTCGGCAGTACCGCCATATTTTTTAATCAAGCTGTCAACACATCTTATTTTATCTTTTGCAGCTCCTCCTGCAATAACCTTAGCTTTTGAACTAAAAACGGTGTGTTTCGGAATAAAGCATTTTTCGCCGTTATAAATATAAGCTAATTGTTCTTGTAGATAGTTCTTGCTATTGACAAGAGCCTTTATCTTATTCCATTTATCCGAATCGGTATATTTAATTTGCAGAAAATCCTCAAAAGTCTTTGGAGCATCTTTCTTAAGCACATTTCTATACCGTTCAAACTGAGCTCGGTCAGTGCTAACAGCATATATGCTTTGCTCTTTTATTGTACCACTATTTTCGGAATTTGCAATACCTAATTGAGCTTTTCTGCTCTCCCACTCATTGAGCCTTGCCTGATATTTCGCAATATTGGCAGGGTCAATACTTCCGATCACAAGTCGCTTATACTTCTGAATCATATTTTCAATATGCGCCTGATTGAGCTTTTCCGTGCCGTATTCGTTCACACGGTTTTCCTCGGTATCGTAATGCACAATGTCCTCAAGCTCGGGATAATATGTTCCGAGACCGTGTCGGCAGCGTGGATGAAACAGTCCCTCGGTCATTGCCTGTGAAAGCAGCATATAATCACCGTCATCGGGCGTCCCTCCGGAATAGACATCATCAATCAATACCTTATTCTCAAACGGCTGACAGAGCTTGCAGGACGTTGCGTGATGCGATATTATAACAAGCGTTCTGCCGAGCTTCTTCCTTGCTTCGCCCTCACCTGCCATATATGCACGCTGATTGACTGTCCTGATTGCCATTGACGTGTAATCGGCAATATTGACCCTGCGCCCGTCCTTGTACTCAATACAGTTAATGCCACGGCTGAGAAAGTCCTTGACCGCCGCATCGTATGCTTGCTTCTCGGTGTAAACTCCGTTCGTGACATACATTCCGTATTTAAATATCGTGCTTCGGTATGTATCGTTCATCATTCGCAGCACTGCTGTATTTGCTTTTGAAAAATCGGACTGCACCGAGTTTATCAGGCTGTCAACCTTTTTGGTGTTGATTTTGAAGAAGCTGTCCTTCATCGCCATCGCCGATTTATAGCCTGCGCCCTTAGCTTCCTTAAACCGCATCATTTCGTGCAATGAACCCTGATTCATCTCGTCCCGGATATGGTTCTTGATGTCCTTCGCCATACCTCGGGTACTGTTTTTAAGCAACATTTTATTGTGCCGCTGATATTTACGCAGCTCACGGATTTTAATTGCCTGCCATTGCGGATAATCAATACCCGCTTCGGTTTCTTCGGCTAAATGTAAGCCGAGATTGCGTTTCATGGATTCAATCATTTTGAGTTCCATGTCCTTGTAGATCTCGGCTATTTCCTTATCAAAATCACTCATTATTCAACACCGGCGAATATCTCATCACCTACGGACGGCTCGTCCGCCTCAATAATGCCCTTTTCTTCCTTAATACGACGAACTTCTTCTTCCTTCCATTCCTCGTCCTTATCGTTGCCGTAAAGCTCACCGACGCAGGCTTCTGTTGACATAATACCTGCGGCTGCCGCCTTGCTGACGGTTTCAACCTGAGCCTCAAACGACGGATTCGCATATCCACCACGGGCAACGGTGATATCAATGCTGTCGTCCGTTGACTTGTTCTGCAACGTGTCGCTGAATTTGAGAGCCGTAATAATAACGTCCTTTATGATACCGTCGAGAACGGAAAGCACCTTGTTCCGGGTGTAAAGCGTTGTTTTCTCCTTTTCACGCTGTGCATCGGCATTGTCAAGCTTCTTGACGTCAATACCAAGCGTTGACGGAGAAATAATACCCTGCAAGCAGAGATCAAGAGCCGTGATATATGAAGCCAAAAGCGCCTCATGCTGTATTGTGCCCTGTGTGGTCTCAACCTTGTTGACCGCACCCTCTCCGCCGTCCGCTTCAAGTACGATATATTCATTGTCAAAGTCGTTGCTTTGCAGAATTTCACCTGTGTACGGATTGGACGGCAAAAAGTCTCTCGGAATGTATTCCTTGATCTGACCTTTACGAACAGCAAGCATCCACTGAGAATAGACCTCGTCAAGGCTGTCAAAATTATCGTATTTCCGTGAAAAAATCGATTGTCCTCTACCCTTGAATTTTGCCGACGGCGTAAAAATAACGGGGACAGCAGGAAGAAACTCCGCCTTGTTCATCACGGGCTTATACTCGGCAAGCTCGGAAAAATCCGCCATATTGACCTCATTGCCGCTTGAATTTTCAAGGGAATATGTAATACCGTCTTTCCTGTAATGCTCCTTGAACGTGTAACAGTTCTTATTCAGCACCTTTTTTGTTTTGAATACGACTTCAATCAAACGTCCTCGGTCATATTCAAAATCCACCCTGTCCGCCTCGTAGAACTCAATAATCGGATATTTGCTTATGCTCTCATCAAACGAGAACTTGAAAGCACCGTCCCCGAGAGCCAACACCTGCGAAACACATTCTTTCAAAAGGTCGGTAAACTTGTTATCTTTTGCGATTTCGTCCCACTCATCCTGTCTGTCGGAGAGTATAATATCAAAAAGATCGTCAAGACACACATTTGTTAGCACATCGACGATCATCCCCGGCAAGCCCGTATGTATCTTGCGGATTTTACAGCCCCTTGTTGGCTTTGCACTCCAAAAATGCTGTCTGCTTATGCCGTCGTCAAGATTGCCGTAAAATTCGTGAAGCTCGTTCGGCTCACCCCTGTACCATATTCGGTTTTTGAAAACCTCCGCATCGAAGCTCAGAAGCTGATCTATTTCTATGCTCAGGCTCTGCGGGTCTTTTATTCTCAGATAATTTCTTATCGCTGTAATCACCTTATCGTTCTAACTCATTGTTTGATCTCTCCTATTATCTTCACATACGGCAAGAATCCGTACTGCGAAGCATTGATTGTATGGTCGTTGCGATCCTCGGGTTCGTTGTCCTTGTCCTGCGCCCAGGAATACGCCTCAAGCTCGGATATATGCACTCGGCAGGTGTCGCATACGAGATAATCGCCCGTATGAAGCCAACCGAGCTGCATGTTAATTCGGTCAATAATTTTTGTTTTTTTCCACGCTCCGTTAAAGTTATAAAGACACGGATTTTGCCGTTTGTACTTCTTCAGCTCTGTAATGGTTGCCTGATCCGCCGAATCAATGTACACCTGACGGGCGAAGCCCCACACTTCACGGTTACGCTCCAAAAAGTCAATAAAATTCCGCACCGTATCGGACGGCGCAATCGGATTTGAAATATCGGCGTTGTTATAAACACGCTCATCAAGCACGATGATCTTTCTGTCCAGCGTGATACCTTGAAATATCATTGAGATCGTATCAGGCGATTTTGAGGAATAAGCCGTATCAAGTCCTGCCGAGAACTGCACAAACCGTATCTTTTTATCAAATGCGGCTTGCAAAAGCTGATTTCGGTTCACGATGTGCTTTGACCTATCAAAATTGCTGAACACAAGCCCTGTTGCCCTGCCTCTGAGACCGAGGATTTTATTCTTATACAACTTTGTACCCGGCGGAACCATGCTGATAATTTGCTCTTTCTTCGCCTGCGGCAGACCTGCATTGTGGTCGAATGAGAAATACCACCACACCCAGCCGCTTTTCGGCTCTGCGTTGAGCATATTCAGCAAATCGGGCGGTGCGTCGTTCTCATATTTAGCAACAGGGCGTGCATGATTGATATATTCCTCATACACAGGCAGACTCGGATCGTCGGGATTTAGCGTCGCCATGAGATAATCGCATCTCATCGACGCCTCTCGGATATACTCCATATCGGCTATATTGATTTCGTCGATATACAAGCAGCCGTACTGACCGCCGAGAGCCTTTTTCCAACGTGCCTTGTTGTCGTAACCGAGAATATATACTACCTTGTCACCGCTCGGAGTGTGATAAATCAGGTGCGGCATACTGTATTCGCCTTTGCCCGACGGATTGTATTCCACAAGCTTGCCGAACACGTCAAGTATGCCGAGGTCCTTGTTGATGATGTTTTTCTCGATTGTACCCGTATCAAGTCCGCTGATTATGTGAATTTTTTTCGCGCTATCCGCAACCTTGAACATAAACTTGACAATACCAACAGTAGTTTTGCCCGCCGCTGTCGTGCCTTCGAGGAACTCAACGGGCGCTTTGTATTTCAAAAAGTCCTTATACTTCGGACTGAGGATAAGATTTTCACTCATCGTCGCTCAACTGCCTGAGAATAGAATCAAGTTTATTTGTCGTTTCAAGAGTACCGGAAAGGTCAACCCTATCCGACGGTTTATCACCGGCACGGTCAAGAATATCCTTGCAGGCGGCAAGAACGACTTTATCGTTACCGCTGTCAAGTAAACCGACCAATTTATTAACTGCCCTTTGTGCAGCTCCCTTGTATCTGCGCTTTCTCTCTCGCTCCGCTTTAGCCTCTTCTTCATCTCTGATTTGCATAAAAAGCTCATCGTGATTTACCCATGAAGATAGTGTCTGTTGACTTACTTTAACCGCATTTGCAACATCCGTTTGGCTCAAGCCTTTATAAACCTACAGTTCAATGGCTTTTTTCTGCTTTGACTTTAGCTTTTTTTCTTCAAATTTCTTCAAATTTTCGTTACTCACCTTTCCTCACCTCTTTCGTGTTATTTTTGGTGGCGGAAGTGAGATTTGAACTCACATGCTAAGAGCAGGAAATTTAGAGTTTCCCATGTCTCCCCATTCCATCATTCCGCCTTATTTTTCATAATAATTCTTAAGCCTGTTATAATTACTCATTGCTTCGTTATACATATCCTCAAACACGGCACGCTTATATTTCAGCTTGTAATTTTCCGTATTCTTAGGGATCTTATTCAATTCGGATTTCAAGTAAATTGCTTGTGCGAGGTATTCCTCCGCAAGCTCAGCAAGAGTTTTCATATTTTTCACCATAAAAAGAAGCCGCCGCACTAAGCGACAGCTTCAAGATATTATTATATTTTCTTTATTATAGCATACTTTTTCGTTGCACAGTCTCAACTTTAGACAAAATTCATTTTTTGAGCTACTAAAGCTAAGAAAATATTTCTGTAGCGATAAAACGTTGACCGACTTATACCTTCGATTCCTGCAAAATCAAAATTAAAACAACGCCCCTTTTTGCATGATGAATAGATCGCCTGTTTTATTTTTTTGACAAGCTCTGCTGTGCCGTCAATTTGAAGTTCCTTTAAAGAACTGTCAACCGCCTGAACACATCTGTATTTGTAACTGTTATGTAATCGTTCAAGCTGCATTGCCTGATCCTCGGTTGGAGAGCTCGAACCGCCCTTTCCGCTCGGCAGATAAACACGCTCTTTCCCGACCGTCTCATAATGACCGCTGCCGAACGAAAGTATTCTGTTTTCTTCGTCCTTAATGTTCTTCTTGTACGCTTCATAACTTTTAACAACCGACAATGCGGACGATCGTGCATAATCGGGAAGTTTGTATTTGTTCTGCATGTGAGCTCCTTTCTGTTCATTTGTCCTTTCTCGGCAACCAAGTACCATTTATTGTTCTCATAGAGCAGCCAACTATAAACGGCTTTTCGATTGTTGTAACATCTATTCCGCAGCAGTTTACGAAAATATTTACAGACACGCAATCTCCCCAAAATTCTTTGACGAGACCATAGATTACATTTGTAGCCTCGGTTCTATTCTGTGGCTTCTTTATGCTAATCATTATCTATCCCTCCAATGTTTAATACAGAATTGGCACGCTTCAACCTGACCTTCTAATTTAATAGTGCTTGCGAGATGCATATCACACTCATGTTGCTTTTCTTCAAGCTCAACAGATTTCTTGTCTAACGCCATTTTCATTTTCTCAAGTTCTTTACAAAGACAGGCATTCTTGTCTTTTGCTTGATTATATAAGTCTTCCCATTTTCGAGCCTCCGCTTCATAATCAGGCAACGAATCAATGTCAATCACAATTATTGTAACCTCCCATATTGTTATTTTTAACTGTCCGCCAATTCTTTTAGCACACCGTCAATAAAATCATCAAAGTCTACATCTGGACTGTCATAACGATTATCGAACCATTTGTCCTTTATTATTTCCGCAAATTCTTTATATGCTTCATTTTTAACTACTGATATTCTGTTCATCAGCTCATATTTTTCCCCCCTAATGTTGCATAAAAGGTAGGCTTGTTTTTGTCTTGCTTTTTCTAACTTATCAATTTTTATCTGTTGACTGCTAATAAGGTCATTAGACTGTTTAAGAATTTCAATAACTTCTTTTTCGGTCATGCTTCCTCACCAACCATTTCTTTTAAGAGATTGTCAATACAAATCGTGTCAACCATATCATGACCGTCTTTTAATCGGCATGAATATATTTTCAACCTCTTCGCGAACTCCTTGTATGCTTCGGCTTCAGCTTTTGCTTCTCTTTTAATTCTCTGACTTTCCATAATGTTGCTGACTATTGTTGAACCTTTCAGCTTCTCAATCTCAGCTTTTTGACGTTTGATAAGGTCAAGAACTAAATCTTGTAATTCTTCTTCGCAAAAACCTTCTTCGTCCATTGTACATTCTCTGCATCTATCTGATGTACAACCAATACACCATTCGTAATTCCTTATAATTTCCTCATCAGTAAATTTCTTATCGGTCATTCTTCCTCACTCCAATCCAAAGCCTGTCCGCAAAATGGGCAATAATCTATATAGTGAATACCATCTTCATATCTTCGACTTATGGCTTTATGGCATTCGGGACATAAGTCAAACCAAGCGACAGCTTCTTCCAGTACATCTTTCGGTATCTGCTTTTCAAGTGCTTCTTTAGCCTTTTCAAAAGCAACGGCATAATCCATAGGATGCTCCCATTCAACCTCAGCCTTTGCAAGCTCGATGGTTTTAATTGCTTCTTCCGGTGTCATTCTTTTCCCTCCACCTCAGGTATTTTATTGATTATCCGACGGTTAAACCTCTTTTTCGCTTCTTCCGGTGTCATTTCTTCACCAGCTCGTGAGAATGTTATTGATGCGTTGCAATGGATGCAATTAAAAAACATTACCCCGCTTGTTGTCATCCTGTAATATATCTCTCCGCCGCAGAATGGACATCGTTTTACATCAGTCATTCTTTTCCCTCCCAATCCTCGCAAGTATCATCATAAGCTGTCGGAACTGCGTAATAATCGCTGCTTTCGTTGTCACAACAAAAATCTGCGTTGCAATGTC
>ERZ772883.1581-NODE-1581-length-16948-cov-3.423667_pt1 | contig 16948 bp, 14 predicted proteins | sample MGYA00580575_ERZ772883 | MGnify/ENA primary metagenome ERZ772883 (study PRJEB29015, sample SAMEA2737666) | human gut metagenome | biome: human gut; feature: human-associated habitat; material: faeces | place: China | collected 2012 ...
CCGCAGGAACAACGAAAACAGCGATTGATACAGCAAAACCGTCTGAAAAGGGAGAAATCATTACTTACCTTTCCCGAATGGGAGATGTTCTTGATGATATTCAAGAACGGAGTAAAATCGTTATCCTGCTGATTAGCGCTGTCCACTCCGCTGTTCACAGCAATGAAACGGACATCATGTTCGGGGAAAAGCATTTCCGTGTAGAGACCGACTTCCAGATAGTTTCTACCGATACGGCTCATATCCTTGGCGATGATAACACCGACATTATCATTCTCAACCAACTCAATCATTCGTTTCCAATCGGGTCTGTTGAAGTTGGCGCCAGAGTAACCATCGTCCACGAAAAACTGGATGTTGCGGAAACCTTGTTCTTGTGCGTATTTTTTGAGAACCGCCTTTTGATTGACAATGCTGTTGCTCTCTCCTGCAAGTTCGTCATCACGACTCAGCCTACAGTAGATTGCAGTAATTTTGTCAGACTGCCTGTTCATGTCTTGTTCCTCCTTAATCGGCGGGCAGTCTGCCAATACAGGATTGCTTGTATATATTATATCACACATTCGTGAATAAATCCACCCTTTCGTTATAATATTTTTTGAGCATTTTTAATTATCTTTTGCCATGTGGTCGAGCAGTTTACCGGAAAGACTTCGTGTTCCATCGTAACTTCCGTTAAAGCGGTAAGTAGTCTGACCGGAGTGAATGGTCACGGTGATTTTCGGCAACGCTGCCACACAGTAGTTGTGAACAACTATGTTGCCATTTTCTTTAACTGTGTAATTTCTGTTTTTCTTTTCGTTCATATAAAAATTGTCCTTTCTGTTTTGTGGTGGCAAGTTCCCAATTTGAGAACTTGCCGGATGGGAATGAAAACGAATCGAAGGGAATGATTAACGCTCCTGTTCCTGTTTATGTTCGATTTTTCTGCCAAGGGTCTGCTCGATATTGTGGCGAATGGTATCAAGTCGCTGTGCTTCTTCCTTGGCGGTTTGGTACTGGTTGTAAAGCTCGTTTTTCTCTTTGATGAGCTGCTCTACATCACTCTGCAACGCCTTATGGCTCGGCAGCTTCTTCAATCCCTTGGAATCAAAGTAGCGTTTGGCGGCGTTAAGAATGATGAAGTCGCCGTCATGTTCATCACGATATTTCTGGCGAGCTTTCTCATTTTTGCAGGCTTTCATTTCGTAGATTACATATCGGGTCTTGTGATAGTTCAGCACATGATTACGAAGCTCTTTCTTTTCTGCGATTGTAGCTTCCACTGATTTCATTTCTGTGCGAATATCACTCAGCTTTTCGTGGGCGGCATCACAGGCGGCAGCCAATGCTTCGAGCGAGTCAAAGCCCATTTCTTGATACAGCACATGGGCTCGGCTTGCGTTTTTGAGGTTGTGTATCTTTGCCCAATACTCATAACCTTTGCCCTTGGCTTTCGCCGCTTCCATATCCACCGTACGGCTGACAGAGTTTTGCTGTTTGATAAAGTCCTGTATGGTCGGGACGGAATGAATAACGGGTGTTTTCGTTCTAACCTGTTTTGCGTTCCTGACAAAGGCGGCGAACACAGCCGTTTTATCAAAATCGTCACCCAGCTTTCGTGCTGTGATAGGTCTTGTCCTGTCAGGCGTGAGGTAGGACAATCTCCCTCGGCTCTCCTTGACGGTGATACCACGGCGGAGAAGTTTTTCTGCGAAGTCCTCAAAGTTTGTTGCATCGGAAAGCGCCATGCGGATTTCTTCACGGAGATTGTCTTTGTCCGTTTCAAACTTGGTCTGTTTGACCGGCAAACCCTGTTCGGCAAGAACAGCGTTTTCTTCATCCAGCGCAATCTGTCCTTTCTTCTTCGCCCAATACTCACGCTCGGTCACTCTTGTCTTACTGCCGTTCAGCAGATCAATCTGATATAGACCCGCATCGTGGCACATCTCCATGACTTCGGAGCGGAAATACTCCATGGCGGCGTTGGTGCATCGGTGTTTCATGCCCGGTTGGGTGTCGCACGGTCTATCCATATACGGCATGAACGGAACTTCCATAATTCGCAGAGAATTGATAACGATGTGTACATGAACATTGCCGCTGCCGTTGTGTCCGTCGGGATGGGTACAGACAATCGCTTGGTGTCCGGGAAAATGATTTTTACAATATTCCTCGCCTAACTGCTGCGCTCGGTCAACGGTCAGTCCGTGGTCAGGAACATCCTTCGGGTCGAAGCTGATGATATAGTGATGGCTTTTGACATCTTCCCTTTTTTGATTTTTGCCGTAGCGGAGATTTGCACGGAGACAAGCAATCGCAAAATCTTCGTCACCGCAATTCAGTGTTGAAATGCGGTAATCCTGTCTTGGAATGAGCCTGCCGTTTTCATCCAGAGTAGGCTTCATGGTGAACTCATCATGCTCAAAAGTGAGATAGGCTTCGGCGGCAGAGTAATCGGCATTTTTAGAGCTTATATGCTTGAATGTTGCCAACAGCATCACCTACCTTTTTCATCACTTCAAATTTCAGAATGGCGAGATCAGCGACGGCATTTTGCAATTCCTTTGCCATGGCGGGATAGGGACTGTGCCATTCATTGAGGTGTCGGGCAATCTGATTTAGGTTATTACCGATTCTGCCGTACTCAGCAATTAGCTTGCCGACAGCAGCCAACAGATCATCACTGACCAATGTTGTCACGATGGTTGGTTTGATGGTTGCGCCGGAGATCGCTTCACGGATAAACTCCGATTGATTCATGTCGTAAATCTCCAATCTGCGGAGAAAGTCGGCGTGTTCTTCATCGTCCAGACGGGTTTTTACGATGTGTGTGCGTTTCGGTGTGTTGTAGGTTTTGGTCATTCAGTTCCTCCTTCATTTGTGAAAATGGTTGGTCGGCGGATGCCGTTGCTTCTGCGAAAGCAGAACAGATGCAGGGTTTGGGGAAGGCACTCCCCAACAAGATTCCATGGGGGGGGGCAAATTGAGCGATAGGCGAAATTTGGACCCATGGTAGAATCTTGCTCTACGCTACCCAGCCTTTTCGTTTTCGCCGATTTTTCAGGTTTACGCATTTGGCACTGAACGGTGTTTTGGAAAAATGACGAAACAAAAAGAGCCGATTACACAAAACATCAGAAATCGGCGGGAGCATAGCTCTCGCTTCAAAGTGATGTTCTATGTAATCGGCTCTGAAAAATCAAAGTCGAGTTCTGCTTTGTACACCTCCCGCCGGCAGAACCAAAGGCATGGTGGAGCAGTTCGGCACTTCCGGTGTACCGATACCGTGTCGGACAAATCCGACTCTCATAAAATATGTTTGAACATTCTTATTCAGTTTTTATGTGTGGACAAACTTCCACGACATCATTATACAAATAGCGACACCGATTGTCAATATTTGCACAGGAGATGTTTGGTATCGTAATTGCAACTTTTTTATGAACAGGGGCGGCAGCACTTTTTGCTGTCGCCCCCTTGATTACCATACAGCGGAGACGGGCGAACTTGTCAACGGCGGGCGAAGCCCGTTCATCTTGACCGTTGACATGGGCGCTCGGCTTTGCTATGTAGTAATGAAACAAGGCGACCAACTTTTTACGGTTGATCGCCTTTGGCTTAGCTATTCAGTTAATTGTTTTTTGAAACCAATTCTTTTGTTGCTGCGATCTTTCGATCACTATAAAGTACAACTTCCTTGATTGCAAGTTTTTTGATTGCAGATATGAATGTGTCCATAAATGCAAAATCAATTTTGCCATTCTTTTCGGGCAATCTGATGTCTTTGGTTTTTACAACATTCCAACCGCCAAGCTTGTTCTTGTAGGAATAAATAGGCAGGTCAGTTACTTTGTTAATGCACATGACCATGAACAGATATTGATTCGGGGAGAGTGCAACTTTTCCGGATTTCCAGCGAATAGCATAAGCATCGGACAAAACAGTAAAATCTCTTGTCTGATAATATGCTCTGTAGACATCACTATTGGAAGGAATAGAAATCACATTGCTCAATACAGTTGCTCCGGCTTTGGGTGCATAATAGTTCAATCCTTGATTTTGGAAACTTGATGTGAGACAAGGAAGAACATAATCATCAGTGGGCTGCTTGGGTAATTCCTTCGCCTTGTAAGGTAGTTTTTTTGTTGCTATTTTTTCAAAAAGATTGCCTACGGTATATGTACCCCAACTATCATCGTCGAGCTCAGTAAATCTTTGAAGAGCGTTAAGCTCTTCAGCCGACAATTCATAATTGTCGTATCCGCTTACTGTCAAGTAAGCGGATAGCTCAGCTACCCGCTGAGCTTCCACCTCAGCTACAAACGATTCCATAAAGTCAAAGTCGATTTCACCATTATGAGTAGGCAATTGTATTTTTGTGGATAGGAAAACTTTATCAACATCACGAACAAGAACCGATAAGAATCTTGGCTTTTGTTTATTCAACAACGTGGAGAAAAACAAGATTGAAGATTCTCTTATCGCAATTTTAGGTGTGATTTTTCTAACAAACTGCCCAGCGTACCAAGGTTTTTTTCGATAAAAGAAATCCATCTGTAATAATCCTAAACTCCAAGTGCCAGCAGGATTTATGTTCTCTTCGTTCACAAAACCTGTAGTTTGAAGAATTCCTTGGTTTAATGAGGTTCTTGTTACATAATCGTATTCTTTTCCCGAAACAAGTTTATCTGTATTGAAACTCAAGGTGTTTTCAATTTTAAACAAATCTCCAAGCGTATATTCGCCCCACTTAACCGCTTGTAATTTTTCATTAAGTGAGGCTTCTATTTTCCCAGGCGGTCATCCTCCGCAGGTTGATTTTTCAGAAGTGTCGATACTTCCCAAGCGAGATAATCACTTACTGTCTTTTTGAAATCATCCAAAGTTGGTTTTGTGTCGATCGGAGCAGTTTGATTCCAGTCACTTCCGTTATCTGGATCAATATGCCCCTCGTAGTATTCTTTTTCTGTAAGAATACTGAGCTTCGTTTTTCCGAAACGAACCAAATCAACAACTTCCTGATAGCGTTCTTTTGCCCTGTCTGTATCAAATAAGTTTTTGCTTGCCTTTTTGCGATCGGAGCGGGTATATCCATCGTTAGAAAAATCAATGAATTTTACAACATCATCCTTTTGGTGAGCCTCTCCAACACGGAAAACGTACACACTGGTTTGCACACTTGATTTGCCGATAAACAAATCTATCGGCATTTTGATGCTTGCCAGAAGTGTGCTGTGCTCCAAAATCCGCTTATTGTATTCCGTTGCTTTGCCGGAGCCTGCGGAGTTTTGAATGATAATGGCAGCATATCCCTTTTCCATCATGGAAAGAGCTTTCTCCACAAAAATCATTCCATTACCCTCCGCAGAGTAAGGCGGATTCAAAATAAATGCATCCGCCGGGAACTTCTCATCAGTTTTGCCAAAGCCATAATGACCGTCAAATTTCAAAGAGTCCTTGTTCAAAATATTGGAGCTACCGTCGCCCATCATAATCATGTTGAGGACAGCAAGCATATAAACATTGGACAGAATTTCCAGACCCAATAACTGGTTTGCTTTAATTTCCGCTGACTTGCGTGCCAATTTTTCGGGCGACTTAATTATCTTCTTGGCATCAGCCAACATTTCATTCATGGCGGCTACCAGCAGACCCGCCGAGCCAGTGGCAAAGTCCCAAACAAAAGAGTCCCTGTTTACTCTTGCGAGGCGGCACAGAAGTGTCGCAACATAAGGCGGTGTTAAAACTACATCGTTGAGCTGATCCTGCGTAAAGCCAAGCCATGAATACATTTCATTGAATAGCTTTCCGGTAAAATCTGTGTTTAAGCCTATTTTGTAGTAAACGCCAAGGTCATCGACGATCTTGATAAAGACTCGTTTCAACTGGCTTTCGCCATCTTCTGCTCTGTTGATGTTGTCGGTAGTCAGCGTATTTTGCAGAGTTCGCACAATCAGGTCTTTCTTATCTTTGGGGAGCTTTTTGGCATCCAGGAAGGACTCGATTTTGCGAATCATAATATCGCCGTCTGTATTATTTCTTTCGTTGGACGACTTCAAATCAGCCTTGGTAAGCGGATATACATTGTTTTCCACATCGCCAAGGGTAGCCATAATAGAAGCAACAACAAGATAAACACGGTCATTCTCACTCAGACCCTTTTCGCTCTTGAAAATGTCGTTATTCAGCTTAACAAGGCTTGCAGTAATTTCCTGTTCTCTGCGTTCCTTTAGTTTTTCAATTTCTTCCTGGGGGAGCGATAATTGTTTAACCTTCTCGATAAATGCAGAAAAGTGCTCTTTTTTCAAGAAGGAGAGATCGGTATATTCATCTACCTTTTGACCAACACCAAAATTGCTCTTGGCAACATAGTAAACGCCGATTAAATGCTTAAGATTTCCGCTCGCATCCTTATAGCCCGTAACACCAATGGCAATAACATCAGTATAACTTGTGTAGTGCAGAACTGCATTAGAATAGTGAACTGCACCGTTTACCGCATAAGAGTTGATATTTGTATAATCAGGTTGGTTCTTTGCGTTTCTGTTTGCAACATTTCCTTCAGTATCCAGCTTTACAAGCTTATCTTTGTATCCTTTGTATTCAATCAAAATCGGATAGTATTTCCCATCATCGGCTCGCAGCAGTAGCTTCGCATCAGGTCGATTGCCACCCTTGCCGCCATTCTTGGAAAAATAATCATTCAAGGCTTGGTCGATTTCTGTGTTCAAGGACTCCTGCTCCAATTTGTAATCCACTTTATATGATTTGAGCCATCCATTCACTAAATCGGCGATATTCGGCTCTACCGACTTAACAGTTGCTTTTGATGCCATCGTTATTTCTCCTCATCTGTAAATTCTAAGATATCATCAACTCCGCAATTTAGAGTTTTGCAAATCTTCTCAATGCTATCAAGCGAAATATAATTGTCACGCTTGATACGGGTAATGATATTGGCACTAAACCCCGCTTTCTCCATCAGCTCGGCATTCGTCATACCTTTGTCGATTAGCAGGTGAAATAATTTTTTGTAGGATACAGCCATAGCGATTCCCTCCTTACATTGAAAATTATTGTATCACGAAATCGTGAGGAAATCAACAAAATGATACATTAGTAGTTGTTGAATGCTTTACATATATGCTATAATAAAATCACTCATTGGGTAATTTATAAATGATATTCTGCGTTATTGACGTACTTTCAGTATGTATACTGCGTTTTCGAATAGAAAGAAGGAAGATTATGAGCATTTATCCTTGGATAGAGAAAATTGATTTTCAGAAATTTGCAATGCCGCTTGTTGTTAAAAGAGATAATGAATATTACCCTGGAATAGTCGAAAAACTTGCTGACCTTGTTTTTGAATTAGAAAGATGCGGAGCTTCCGATAAAATTGTCCTTGCCGTTAAAGAATACCGTAAAAAGATTATTTCATCTATCATTCTGTACTATCAGGGAGATCTGGTTGATGCACAACTTATCGTGAACGAAATGCTTGATGAGTTTAATGATGCAGCTCCGGCAATTACGGATATTAACAGTAGTATTGCGTTCCCTGGCGGGGGACCAGATTATTCTGAGGTACAGTTTTTCCGAGCAAGATTGTCTGAGAATGTTGTTGAGTTCTCGTCAGAAGATATGCTGCATATTCCTTTCAACAAGCGTCACATTGTCAAAAGTGAACGATTTAGTATACCGGGATTGCCTTGTTTGTATTTGGGCAATTCATCTTACGCTTGTTGGGTGGAGATGGGATGTCCAGCGGATCATCGTTTCAATGTCGCACCTATTCTTTTGGATAATACCCAAAAAGTATTAAACTTGACTGTTTCGATAAGCGCCTTATATGCATTTAACGAAAGTGAAAATACTTTGAGTGAGTCAGAAAATGAGAATTATGTTATTAGTCTCTTGAAACTTTTTGTACTGACTCTTTGTACTTCGTATAAAGTTGAGGAAACAAATCGTAATTTTAAGTCTGAGTACATCTTGCCACAGATGCTTATGCTTGCCTGCAAGAGAAGAAAACTGGATGGTATAACCTATTACTCAAAACAAATACCAAGTGAATTGCTCGCCTGCAATGTTGGTGTAAATTTAGTTTTGTTTGCAAAATATAATGGAGAAGAAAGTCTCTCTGAGATATGCCAACACTTAGAAGTAGGCACATCATTCAATTTTGCCTTGTTCAAACAATTACTGCCTTGCCAACTCTATAAAACATATGAGCTTAGAGCTTTATCGACTCCTTACATAAACAATGTAGGAACGAAAAACCACTTCTTCCCGTACACCGAAACGCAGTTCTTTGAATTTGATAAGTACTTGTTTGCCAATTGGCACCGTGATTGGACGATTCCTACTCTCTAAAATAAGTGTAGAATTAAAGCGGGACTTGCACCCCATTGGAGCGCAAGTCCCGCTTGCAATATTCGGTTATTCTTCCATGACCTCTAACATCATTCGTGCGCCCAGCTTAAAGCTGTTCTGGAAGATTAGACAATCCGTGATGGTTTGATATTCTCGCACACAGTCTGCGTACTTCTCGAATAAATCTTTCTGTTCGTCTGTCATGGTTGCTTGGAGTTTTTCTTCATTCCTGCAAATCAGCTCCAACAGTTTCTTGTATTCTTTGCAAGAGGATGTGTCATACTCGGTTGGCTCGATGTTGCCGTACCAAAATTCTTCAAGGATTCTCATACGGCATCCTCCTCGTAGATCATTTCACGAAGGACGATTTCCTCAGCTCGGTTGCGTATGCTGTTCATAGCTCTAACCCATGTCATCTGATTGTGCTGCTTCATGCCCTCTGTCACGCCCTCAGATGCCTTCATCTGCTCGATGATAAGTTCAAGGCGGCTCTGTGCCTGCTCGTTCAAATCAGCCAGATAAGTCCAAACTTCACCGCTAAGACACAGATCATTGAAGCGGATGGGGTTGTGCTCCTTGATATAATCTCTGTGCATACGCCCCCAACGACCAATAGGTCTGGTTTCCTTCGGTAAGCGAATATCGGGAATATAGTAATCGCCGCAACGAATATAGTTCAGTTCCTGCATCATATGTACCTCCAATAAGATTCAAACATTCTGTTAAAGATAGAAAAAGGCGATACCTGGTTATGAAAACCAAGTATCGCCAATTTTTCTTGTCGCACTCCTGTACGGCAGCTACCCTATGTCAGTAATGTTCTCGTACTGTCTTATTGGAAACTACCATTGTTCGCGACGCTTTTGCTTTCTTTGTTTACGCCTCTTCCAGCTTTTTGAGCGCTTTTCTGAACTGCGTGCCAAACATCACCATGGTGAAGATCACGGCGAGCGTATCGGCGACGGGTTCGGCGGTGTAGACAGCCATCGTCTGGTCGGGCAGGATGTGCGGCAGAATGAAGATCAGCGGAATCAGCAGCACGAACTTGCGCAGGATGGCCACGATGATGGAGCACGGCGCGTTGCCGATGGAAACAAACGTCATCTGGCAGGCAATCTGAATACCGAAGATGAACAGCGCGCCGCAATAGATGCGCAGCGCCTTGGCGGTGAAGGCCAGCAGTTCGGCGTCCGGCGTGAAAATCCCCGCGAACGCCTTCGGGAAGAACATGATGCCGCCCCAAAGGATGACCGAATACGTCATGCTGGCCTTGAGCAGCGCGAAGAATGTCTGCCGGACGCGCGCGGCGTTTCTCGCGCCGAAGTTGTAGCTGGAAATCGGCTGCGCGCCCTGCGCCAGCCCCTGCAGCGGGAGCATCGCGAACTGCATCACGCTGGTGAGAATCGTCATCGCGCCGACGGCGATATCGCCGCCGTATTTGAGCAGCGAGGAATTGAAGCAGACGGAGATGATGCTCTCCGTGCTCTGCATGATGAACGCGGACAGGCCGAGCGCAATGCACGGGGCGAGGAGCTTCATGTCGATGCGCATATTCTGCGCCTTGAGGTGCAGGCTCGTCTTTTTACCCATCAGGAAGCTGACGACCCACACGCAGGAAACGCCCTGCGAAATCACCGTCGCCAGCGCCGCGCCGCGAACGCCCATGTTCAGGCCAAAGATGAAGATCGGGTCGAGCACGATGTTGCACACCGCGCCGATGAGCACGGTCATCATGCCCGTCGTCGCGAAGCCCTGCGCGGTGATGAACGCATTCATGCCGAGCGTCAACTCCACGAACAGCGTGCCGAAAGCGTAGATGTTCAGATAATTGTCCGCATATTCAATCGTGTTTTCGCTCGCGCCGAAGGCCAGCAAAAACTCGTGGCCGAACAGCAGCAGCACCGCCGTCAGCGTCAGCGAAATCGCGATTTGCAGCGAAAAGCTGCCGCCCAGCAGCTTTTCGGCCGTGTCGTGATCGCCGCGCCCCATCGCGATGGAAGCCCGCGGCGCGCTGCCGGAGGCGACCAGCGCCGCAAACGCCGTCACAATCATGATAATCGGCATGCACACGCCCACGCCGGTCAGCGCGAGGCTGCCAATGCCCGCGATATGGCCGATGTAGATGCGGTCCACGATGTTGTAGAGCATATTGACCAACTGAGCGATGACCGTCGGAATGGCCAGCCGCATCAGCAGCCTGCCGACCGGCTCCGTGCCCAAAAACGCCTGATCTCTGGTTTGCATATCAAACAGATCCTTTCTCGTTGATGTTTCGAATGTTTTCCGTGATGACGCTCAGGCAGTGCTGCCCCGCCGCCAGCTCCTCGGGCGACAGCCCCTCCAGCATGCGCGCGGTGAATGCCGCCTGACGCGCCAGCCCCTTTTCCACCACGGGCGCGGCCGCCTCCGTCAGCACCAGCCGGCATTTGCGCCGATCTTCCGGCACGCCCTCGCGCGCCAGAAAGCCGAGCTGCACCAGATTCTCGATGTAAAGCGAAACCAGCGCGGGCTTGAGCTGGCGATAGGTGCAGATATCCCGCGCGGTATCGTAGCCGGGGTTGTTGTGCAGAAACAGCAGGATATCCATCGCGGTCTGCGCAACGCCGGTTTCCTTACAGAGCGAGCGCATCTGCGCGGCGTAGGCGTCCTCCAGACGGCGCGCCATCACATAAAACTGCGACGCGGTCATCATGCTTCCGTCGTCCCCTTCCCTTCAAAACGATATTTCAAAATTGAACATTTCAATTATAGACAGATTGATTCCGTCTGTCAAGCGCAAATCCCGCTCCTTTTTGATGATTTTCGAAAAGTCTCCGCTCACTTTTGTTATGATGCACTAACCACTATCCTCCGCAAAAAAGCGCAAACGGATTGACAAACGCGCCCCGCCTGTGCTATGCTGATCCCCGTTAAAAGGGAGTAGTTGAAAAGGCATGGTCAACAAGCCCCGGCCGTCCGCCGGTGGTCATGCGCCTATCAAAAATAGGTAATGAGACTTTTAGCACATCACATAGGCTGATGGTGCGGAAAGTCTTTTTTTGTACGATCAAATGCCTGTAACGCTCGTTTTGGGAAAGGGAGAATCGTCATGGCCATCAATTTTACGGGCTCCAACCTCTTCACCGTCCTGCTGCTCTTTGCGGCCGGGCTGGTCTTTATCATCAAGGGCGGCGACTGGTTCGTGGACGCCGCAACGTGGATCGCGGAGGCCTTCGGCATTCCGAAATTCATCGTCGGCGCAACGGTCGTCAGCTTCGCCACCACGCTGCCGGAGATGCTCGTCTCCGTCTTTGCGGCGCTCGAGGGCAACGTGGATATCGCCGTGGGCAACGCGGTCGGCTCTGTGACGGCGAACACCGGCCTGATTATGTGCCTGTCGCTGGTCTGCATGCCCTGCCTGATGACGCGCAAGCAGTTCGGCTTCAAGGCCTCGCTGCTGCTGGCGACGATCGCCGTGCTGTTCGCGTTCACGCGCAACGGCCAGCTCTCCGTCGCGCAGAGCTTCGTCATCCTGCTCTTCTTCGCCGCGTTCCTCGCGGAAAACCTGATGGCAGGCAAGCGCGAGCACGGCACGGAGGATGCGGAAAACCGTCCGCAGATGACCGGCAAGGCGCTGGCGCGCAACCTGCTCGGCTTTGTGCTCGGCGCGGCGACCATCGTGCTCGGCGCGCAGCTCCTGATTGACAACGGCTCCGCGCTGGCGAAGATGATCGGCGTGCCGGATTCCATCATCGCCGCGACGATGATCGCCATCGGCACCTCTCTGCCGGAGCTGGTGACGACCCTCACCGCCATCCGCAAAAAGGAATCTTCGCTCTCCGTGGGCAACATCATCGGCGCCAACATCATGGATTTGACGCTGATCATGCCCCTGTGCTCGCTGATTCAGGGGCGCGCGATGCTGGTTGAGCGTCAGGGCATGCTGCTGGATATTCCGGCCTGCCTGATCGTTACGGCGGCGGCGCTTGTGCCCGCGCTGATCAGCGGCCGGTTCAAGCGCTGGACGGGCTTCCTCATCGGCGGGCTGTACATCGCCTATCTGGCCATCATGTTCACCTGCTTCGGGGTGTAAACGAGTTTATTCACCTCCGCCCGCGTCTGCAAAGCGTCAAAGTCCTGCACACGCGGGCGATTTTACGCCATTTTTCATACGCAAAAAAGGCCTCCTGCTGCTGCGCTGCAAGCGCGGCAACGGGAGGCCTTGTCTTCTATCGGCGGGGAATATTTTTCTCACAGCCCCAGCATCGAGGTAGCGATGAGGAAATAGATCATCAGCGAGCAGGCGTCCACGATGGTGGTAATCATCGGGCTGGCCATCACCGCCGGGTCAAAGCCGAGCTTCTTCGCGCCGATCGGCAGCAGACAGCCGACGATCATCGCGATGATGACGGTGCAGAACAGCGTCACGGACACCACGGCGGCGATCATCATGCTCGTGCTGGTGAAGATGATGATGCGCAGGAAGTTGACCAGCGCCAGCGCCGCGCCGGAGACGATGGCCACGCCGATTTCCTTGGCCAGCACGTGCGGCCAGTCGCGCAGCTCGATTTCGCCCAGCGCAAGGTTGCGGATGACGGTAACGGAGGTCTGGCTGCCGGAGTTGCCCGCGCTGTCCATCAGCATCGGGATGAACGCGGTGAGCAGCACCGCGCCGGAGAGCAGCGTTTCAAAATGGGTGATGATGGTCGATGTGAACGTCGCGGAGATCATCAGCAGCATCAGCCACGGCAGGCGGTGCGCCACCAGACTCCAGACGCTGGTTTTCATATAATCCTCGTCGCTCGGGATGATGGCGGCCATCTTCTTGATGTCCTCGGTGTTCTCATCCTGAATGACGTCAACGATATCGTCGATGGTGATGATGCCGACAAGGCGGCCCTCTTTATCGCAGACGGCGATGGAGGTCAGGTCGTAACGGCGGAAATCGTCGGCGACGGCTTCCTGATCGTCCGTGGTGGCGGCGCTGACGATATTGGTATCCATGATATCGCGGATGCAGGCGCTTTCCGGCGCGATAATCAGCTTGCGCAGGGAAACCTGACCGACGAGCCTGCGCTGATCGTCGATGACGTAGCAGGTGTAGACGGTCTCCTTGTCGATGCCCGTGCGGCGGATGTAATCCATCGCCTTGCGCACGGTGAAATAATCGTGCAGATCGACATATTCGATGGTCATCAGGCTTCCGGCACTGTTTTCCGGGTAATTGAGGAACTGGTTGATGGTCTTGCGCGTGCCCTCGTCGGCGTTCTGCAAAACCTTTTTGACGACGTTGGCGGGCATTTCTTCCAGAAAGTCTACCGTATCATCCATGAACATATCGTCCACCAGCGCCTTCAGTTCGGCGTTGGTCGCGCTTTCGGCGATGAGCTGCTGCTGCTCGCTGGTCATGTAGGAGAACACGTCGGAGGAGATATCCTTGGGCAGCATGCGGAACACGCGCAGCACGCGCCCTTCGTCTTCGATTTCCTCCAGCCCTTCGGCGATATCCACCGGCGGGCATTCCGTCGCCTTCTGCTTAAACTCCTGGAGCTTGCCTTCGTCCAGCAGCTTAATCATTTCCATAAATTCCTTGCGGATTTCTTCTTCCATGGGGGATTCCTCCTATTCATTTTTCGTCGTTCTGCTTTGCGAAAAATGCAGGTTCATCCCAAAAACGGCATAAAAATGCGCGCGGCAACAGACCGCGCGCTTCCGTTTTACAAATCCGCTTTACGCGTGAATCGGAAGGAGCGACGCAGCCTGTTCCCGTCGTTCTCGGGGTTTGCCCGCAAGGCTACTGGGATAGTCGTCCACGTCGTTCACCTCCGAAAATATGCTGGATCATACTGATCCGATGGTTTGCGTTTCCGCATCCCTTTTGAGCCATGATTACAATACCGCGATTTCGCGGCAATGTCAAGGCAAAAACGGGGAATGAAAACGGATTTAAGAAAGATTTAATAGTTGCCGTCTCGCAAAAAGCGTCTCCGTTCTTTTTCCATTCAGAAAAACCGCATTCCCTTATCGGTCATTCCGATACGGAAATGCGGTCTTATCTGTTTTTTCAATAAACCCTGCTTATGTTTGCGCAAGGAATGCGCGCAACGCCCCGTTCCAGACGCATCAGCGAAGCGGCATACCTATACGCGATCAATACTTCGTTCCGTAGAGCTTATTTTGGGTGTTCTTGCCCGCAATGCCGTCCACGGAGAGGCCGACGTCCCTCTGATAGGCGCGCACAGCGTCATACGTCCACTGGCCGTAGATGCCGTCCGCAGAGCGGACATAGCTCTTGTAGCCCGCGTCGATCAGCGCCTGCTGCAAGCGCTTCACTGCGTCGCCCCGGCAGCCCCAATACAGCAGGCGATAGCCTGTGCTTGTGCCCGAACCGGAAGAGGACGAGCCGGAGGCCGGTCTCGCGGAGGAGGAATACAGAAGCTGCTGCGTGCCCGAATCGGCAACGCCGGTCACGCTCAGGCCGTTGCGGCTCTGGAAATTGCGCACGGCGCGATAGGTGTTGCTGCCAAAATAGCCGTCTGCCGAGCCGCTCAGATAGCCCAGCGCTTTCAGGCGGCGCTGGAGCGGAACGACCGCCGCTTTATAGCGATTGGAGCGCGAAAGCGTATCGTAGCTGTCCGGGGAATAACCCGAAGCGGCCTTGGCCTGCGCCGAATAGAGGAGCTGCTGGGTCGCGTTATCCGCCTTGCCGGTGACGGAAAGGCCGTTGACCGACTGGAACCAGCGCACGGCGCGCTGCGTGCCGCTGCCGAAGATGCCGTCCACGCGGATGGTGTAATAGCCCAGATCCTTGAGGCGCTGCTGGAGCGTGTAGAGCAGCGCCATGCCGCGATCGCCGCGCACCAGCGTCGGATAAGTCTGGCCGCTCTCGCTATAGCCGATCGCGCTGACGGAATAGAGCTTCTCCTGTGTGAGCTTGCCCGCCATGCCGTCCGCGCTCAGGCCATTGGCGGACTGGAACAGGCGCACGGCCGCCGCCACGCTGTCGCTGTAATAATCCGTCGGGGAAACCGGATAGCCCATTTCGGAGAGGCGGCTGGTCAGCGCATACACGCCGTCGCCGCGGCTGCCGCGCTTGAAGAGCTTGTAATACGGCGTGCCGCCCACGGTCGCTTCCACGTTGTAGGACATGCTGTTGCCCGCGCCGTAATAGACGGTCAGGGTGAAGCGCGTCCCCTGCGCATAGGTATGCGGCAGGGTGAAGCGGACGATGCCGCGGTTATCCGCAACGAGGGTCTGCTCGTAATCGCCCGTCTTGAGATAGACGGTCACGCCTGCGGTCGTCTTGGCCACGACGGTCAGGCTGTTGTTGTAGAGATCGTCCACCTCCAGCCCGGGCTTTGTGACCGTACCGGTGACGACGAACGTGCCTTTCAGGGTGACGCGGCTGGCCGCGTCGCTGACATACTGCGCGCTGACCTCGGTATAGGTGCCCGCCGTACGCGCCAGTTCGGCGGAGAATTTGCCGTTTGCATCCGCGTTGACGATGGTGTTGCCGCCGTCCGGCACGGTGGAAATCATGACGGGCTCGTTCGGCTTCGCCGTACCGCTGACGGTGAGCTTGTTTTCGCCCGGCGTTACGCCGCCGATGGCGATTTTCACGTTTTCCTCGGTGACGTTCAGGTTGTCGATCACCGTCGCCGCAACGCCGGTCTGCGCGGGCGCGTAGTTGACGGAAACGCTGTACGTGCCCGCCGCGAGGTTTTCAAAGCTGACCTTGCCCACGCCCGCCGCAATCGAGCGGGTATCCTTCGGCTGGCCGTTCTGCATCAGCGTGACCACCACGCTCATCGGGCTGGCCGCCGTCACATCCACGTCGATGCGCTTCACGCCCGCCGTCGCCGTCGCGGTGATGGCCTGCGTATTCTGCGCAACCGTCAGGCCGCTGATCGTGCTTTCCAGCGGCGTCCGCATGATCGTCATACGCCACGGTGACGGTATACTGCCCTGCCGGAAGGTCGGTAAATTCCGCGAAGGCCGTATCGGTCTTGATGGTCTTGGTGCTCGGCCCGCCGATGAGCGTCACCACCAGCGTCTTGGGCTGAACCTTCATTTCGCCCGACGCCGCGTCATAGGTGTTATAGCCCGAATCCGTCACCTGCACGCCGATCTTCTGGCCGTTCACAGACGCATTGGCCACGATCTTGCGATAGGTGTTTTCGTTCGGCTTAGGCAGCGCGTTTTCGTCGTAAATCGTCACCGAACCGCTGAACGGCGTGGTATTCGATGTGCCGGTATAAGCAACCTTCACAGCGTACACGCCCGCCTTCAGCCCACTAAAGGACACGTTGGCCGCACCGCTGAACAGTGTCTCTTTCTTTTCGGTCACCGTTCCGTCTTCATGGGTCAGGGTGACGGTGACCTCCTTATCGCTGCCGCCGGTGATCTCAACATCCAGCTTGAGGTTGCCGTCATACAGCTTGACGTTAAACTGCTTATCCTCCTCGGTCGGGGTGGCCGGGGTTTCCGGAGTCTCCGGAGTTATCGGAGTCACCGTACCAGCGCCGCCGGTTGTGGTGCTTCCGCCTTCATTACCATCGGTCGTGCCGCCGCCTTCGCCGCCGGTCGTGCCGCCGCCTTCGCCGCCGGTCGT
>ERZ772883.1617-NODE-1617-length-16561-cov-2.723555_pt1 | contig 16561 bp, 15 predicted proteins | sample MGYA00580575_ERZ772883 | MGnify/ENA primary metagenome ERZ772883 (study PRJEB29015, sample SAMEA2737666) | human gut metagenome | biome: human gut; feature: human-associated habitat; material: faeces | place: China | collected 2012 ...
GATCAGGATCAATCCCTGACGCTGCGGATCGGACGTGCTGCCCATCAGCACGCACTCGTCGCCGACGGCCGGCAGCGCATCTCCGAACTCCGAGGCGGCAACCTTCGCCACACCGCCCTCCTTCGAGGCGATCTCGACCCAGTAGGATTTCGAAGCCGCACCGCCTTCGACTTTGCAGCGGACGAGGTCGCCGGCGACGAACGGACACCCCATCTCGAAGGTCAGCAGGTAGTGCTGCCCCGCAGCGTCCATGTCGACACCGGAGACCTTTCCGTCAGCGGCCGACACGACGAGCTCGCCGCCCACCGAGCGAACCTTCTCCACGAGCAGCTCCAGAACCCGCATCGTCTGACGAACCGTCAGGCGATCCACCGCCAGATGCGATATGCCGTCCGCATCCATCTCCAGCTGCCATCCCGACCCTAACAGGCCGTCGACGAACGACGGGGATCGCAGCAGGCTGCGCACGACGACAGACAGCAGCTCCGCATTGCCCGCAGCGTCTATCTCCCCGCCCGCAATGCCGCTCTTGAAGCCACCGAGGCGCAGACCCTGCTCGAAGGTGATCAGTCCCTGCGCCGTGTCGTTCTCCCGCTTGTTGAGAAACTCCTTGCGGCTGCGCTTCGCCGAGAAAAGGTTGAAATCGCTGGCCGGCGTGTTCTCCCAGCTCCGCACGATATCCGGAAGCCCCGCCGAAGCCGTCTTGGCATAGTGCCGCACCTCGCCCAGCTCCTCGTCGATCTTCTCCAGCGCGCCTTTGCCCAGCACGTCGCTCACCTCGATGTCCATCTCCGAGGGGTACTGCACGTTCTGAGAGATCGAGGTGATGCGGCTCGTCCGATAACCCGTGCCGGGGAAGTATTCGTCGCTCTCCAGCCGCACGCGCCGCCCGACGTCGAGCGCAAGGCGCCGCCGAGCGACTTCGACATAATCCGTGCGGCCCTTGTAGACGTAGCGATCCTGATCGTGTTCACGCAGGTACTCGTCCACGGCCTCGGCGAACTCCTGCTCGGCAAGAGTGTAATACTCCTTCGGCATGCGGATATTCCACAGGATGTATTCGTCGCCGACCTTCGGGATCAGCAGCCCGCCCGGCAACTGCGTATCGTCGTCGTAGGGCCATTGGGTGATGATCTCGAACTCCTCCTTTTTCGAGTCATAGTTCACCTCGAAGTCCCGGCCGTTCAGCTCGCCGCTCTGGAAGGTCATCTGCTTCACGAGACCTCCGATCTCGTAGCTGTTCGGGTCGAACGTCAGGCTCGTGTCCTTGACGTAGTAGATCGTGAAATGCTCGCCGTCATCGTCCGTATGCTGCTCGCTGCGGACACCTGAAAGCGTGCCGATACGCCGCGGATAGATACCCGAGAAGGCATCCCGCTCGTAGTGCTCGACGATGCCCTGCTGCGTGTTCTGCTCCACATACGACCGACGGCTGGGCAGTTGCAGCCGGCTGTAGCCGTACTCATCCGGATCGATGTTGCGCGTCGAGCCGATGGGAAACAGACGCGTGAAGAACTTGACGTTGTCGGCGGATTCCCGCTCCAGCGACACGAGGCCGTTGTCGTAGCCCAGCACTGCCTCGTCGCCGTATTCGCAGCGGCAGAGGTTCACGGTCATGCCGTCCGTCCAGAACTCCGTCTTCGCGGCTTCGGCCAACATCGAGAGCGCCTCGTCGCAATAGGTTCCCTCGTAGTCGAGGGTGAGGTTCTCCGTCGAGAGAACCTCGCCGACCTTCCAGTCGGTCGTGCCCATCTGCCGGTTGATATTGGCCACGATGAGCGCCATATGCTCGCGGGCCGGAGCCGTCAACGAGAAGATCGGATCGTTCTCCCCGTCGACGAGCTTCAGCACGAGGGCCTGCCTCATGAGGCTCTCGATGCCGTAGAACTTGCAATCGTACTCCCATTCGACCGTCGAGGTCTGCTTCGGGGCGTACTCCTCCGTAATCCAGAAGCGCACGCCCTCGAAATCCACGTAGTCGTAGACCTCCAACGGCACGCATTCGAAAGCCGTGAACGACAGGCCGAGTACGTGGTCGCCCATCAGCCGCTTCTGACGCGTGGAGTTATCCGACGGCGAGACCGTCAGCTTCAACACACCCTTCCGGTTATAGACTTTCAGTTCCATAGTTTCATGAGCAGCCAGCAACATCCGTATCCCGCAGCGATGCCGAGGGCATCCGCCGACAAATCCCACCAGCACCAATGGTTGCCGGAGGCGTTCTTGTCGCCGTACTCCTTACCCAGAGCCAACCCTGCGGCCAGCCAAACGCCGGGAGCGCCCAGCGCGAAGACGACTGCGAAGCAGACGGCGAAATGCTTGATCTTATCTTTTCCTATCTTCATGTTCGAATGCCGTTCGAACGGCGTTTGAATGGGGTTAAAACGCAGGCTGCGGCTCGCGCAGCTTCACCGTGAACTTCCCGGCGACCTCGCCCTCGAAATCCGTCAACTGCTTATAATCCGACGCCTCACGGTAGAACAGGTGGAAGTGCCGGTTCATCTCTGGGAAATAGAAATCCAGCCACCCGTCCTCACCCGTCTGGAGCATCTCGACGAAGGCCGTATAACGCGATAGGAACTCCTCCTTGTTAGCGGCCATGATGGCGAATTGCAACGTCACGTCGCGGGCTGCGCGACGCTGCACGATGGCAGCGGGAACCCGCACGCCGTGACGCTCGCGTAGCGACACTTCCTTCTGTGTCTTGACCGCCGCGGGTTTCAGCAGCGACGAGTAGTTTTTCATGTCGCCGGGCTTATCCTCGGCGAGGAACGCCCCGTAGGCATCGAACGGATCGATGTCATTGATCAGCAAAAGTCCTTTCAGTACGTCCATATCATCATTTCACTTTTAATCCATCCCGCTTAATGGCTTGCCATAAGGCCAACATCAATGGCAGCGCATCGGTGTTCTTGGCAATCCGGTTCAGCGCGTCGAGCGAGGCGCCCAGCCCTTCGGCAATGTTATCCATCTTGTCGTCGACGCTCGCGCCGTGCATCTGCAGGGAGGTCATCAGCCCCTCGAGCTTCGTGCCCTGATCCTGCGTCATGGCGGTGAAGGCTCCGGCACGACCGCTCTGCGTCGTGCCATCCGGTTTCCACAGCTCGTACCCCATCTCCTCGGCACGCTTCGCGAACTCGGCCATCCATGCCTCGGCGGCGTCCATGTTCGAACCGATGCCCGAATAGAAGTCGTCGAGCAGATCCATCACGTCGTAGGCGATATCCTCCTCGCTCTTGCCGCTCGAATAGATCGACTTCAGGTCGTCCTGTAATTTGTCGAACTTGTCGGCGAAGAACAAGGAGTAGACTACCTGATCGGCCAGTTCTTCGAGCTTGGCCGCGATGTCGTCGCACATATCGTCATAGACCCCCGTGACGCCTTTGGCCATATCCCGGACGCGGTCCAGCACACTGTCGCCAAGCGACCCGAATGTCTCGGACAGATAGTCCTTCAACGCTTGCTCCGCCTCGTCCATCGCATCCTTCAACTCGATGAGGTTCTCCAGATACTTGCGCGTCTCGTCCGACATCTTTTGCGTGTCGAGGATCGTCTGGAGCATCGCCGTATCCAAGTTGCCATTCGCGTCGATCAGCTCCGGGAAGACCGCAAGGATACTGCTGTAAACGTCTTTACCCTTGCCCCAGCCGAACAACCCAGTTTTCTTGTGTCCCGTAACAATCTGCGCCGAAGCGAGTCCGTAGATACCCTCTTGGTATTGAGCCATGCGTGCCGCGTATGTTCCGTAGGCATCGCCCGTGACGCGCTCGATCCAGTTCATCTTGGGGGCGGAGCCCTTCATTTCAGCCTCGAACTGTGAAAGAGCCTCTTTGTAGACCTGCATGGCGTTGGCCGCCTTCATGATCTGACGCTCCCCGAAGACGTTCGACGCCTCCTTCAGCAGTAGGTTCTGCTCCAGTAACGCAAGGTTGTACTGCCGTTGAAAGTCGAGCTTCGCACGCTCGATTTCCTTCAACGCCTCCCGATGCCGGGCTTCGGCGGCGAAAGCCTGTCCGATGAAATTGGCCGCTTCACCAATGGCGGCTCCGATACCCCCGATGAGGCCGCCTTTCGCGAATCCCTGACCGATATTCGACACGGCGCTCATGACCTGCTGCACGCCGCTGATGGCATCCGCGGTTTGAGTATCGCCCATCTGATCGAACATCGCGGCGAGTTCCCCCGCAGCGTCCGCCGCGGCGCCGCCGATAGTCCCGATAGCTCCGGAGATATCCTTGATCCCGTTCGCACCTTTGAGTTCGGCCAGACCTTTCTCGAAAGTCTTGAAGATGTTTTCCCACTTGTTGGTTCCGCCCTTCTTGCCCGTCTGGAGCAACTTGTCGAGCGCCTTGCGCAGCTTGTCCAACTCCGCAGGACTCTTCTCGATATTCTTCAGCTCCGCAGCGGAGATAAAAGTGATGCCCTCCGCAGACCCCTTGCCGTTCAGATACGCCTGCAGCTGCTTGGCCTGTGCGATCAGATCGCGCAGTTTGTCGAACGACATCGACGAATAGTCGCCGAAAAGCTGCTTGAGGAATCCGTTGTCTTTGGAGACGCTCGCAGCCTCGGCGTCGTTCACCGAGCGGATGCCCTCCTCGATCTTCTGACGCGCTACGGCGATGGCACGGTCGATCTGCTCCGAATTGGCCTCCGTGCGCTGCTCTTCAAGCGCGGCGATATCCTCGTTGCCCTGACGCCTGATCTCCGCACGCTGCGCCTCGAAATCCCGGTATTTCGCAAGAAGGCCCGACAGATCGGCCAGCTCCCGGTTCTTCGTATCTTCGGCGACCTTGAGCGCACGGCGGATACGCGCATCGGAAGCAGCATTGCCCTCCGTATCCTGTTTGAGCGCGTAGTACTTCTCCTGCAGCAGATGCAATGCCTCGCCCGCCGTACCGTCCGGATCGACATCGACGGCGATCACCAGACCCAGCGTATCGGCTTTCAGAATGTCCTCGGCGCCGTTCAGTGACTCGTCGATGTACGCATTCAGTTCCTCTTCCGAAAGGACATCGCCGTTGGGGAGAATCGGCGTGATGAGAATCTCGTGGCGCCTGCCGGCAGCGTCATCGATGCCGAACTGGGAGCTGAACACCGTAGCTATGCCCTCGCCGGCATCCTGCCACCCCTTCTCCGCCAGACGCGCCGCGTTGATCATCGGCCGGGCCAGCAGATCGACATTACCAACGAAACGATCCGTCATCTGCTTGCCCAACGCTGCCAGACGCTCGTCGCTCAGATGGCTCCGCAGCGCGGCAATGGCCTTATCGTGCTTGCGCTCGGCATCCTCGCGCTCCGCAGCGTAATCCTTGTAGGTTTTGAGAAGGTTCTCGAGGTGATCCGCATCCGCCTTCTCTTCCTTCTTGTCGATCTCGGCCAGCGTATGGTCGAGCTTCCGGGCCGCCTGCACACGCTGCGCGGCGGCTTGGGCAAGGATCGTACTTTTCTGTCCCGGCGTAACCTTCCCGCCGGCCTTGCGCAGACGCTCGTAAAGCTGAAGCCGCTCCTGCTCCTCTTTGGCAATACGAGCTTTCTCTTGCTCGAAGGCATTCTGCGCCTCGGCGCGCTCCTTCTCGAAGCCCTCCTTCATCAGCGAAATGCGCGTATCCTCGATGCGCCGGCGGGCCTTCGTCTCGTAATCCACGAGGTTCTGCGTGAGCTTGGATACATCGCCGGAGCCGTCCTTCGGAGGCGCGATGAACCCGCCGAGGCCGGACTCCTTGCCCAGATCGGCGATGTCCTCCACCAGCTTCTTCGCCTCGTCGAGGTAGGCGTCACGCTGCTCCCGAGCGGCCTGTACCAACCTCGCTTTTACTTCCTCATTCGACTTGTCGACCTCGCGATCCATCTCGCTGGGCAGTATCCCTATCTGCGCGCCGCCCACTTTGGCCATCCAACGGCCGAAGCCGCCGGTGGCGTCCTTGACTTTATCGGCCGGAGTAGCCTGAAGCGTATTCACCTGCTCGTCCGCCTCGGTAGCCTTATTGATGAGAGCCTGCACCTTCGCCTGCAAAAAGAGCATCTGAATGTACGCTTCGCCCTTTTGAAGCAGCACATCGTACCATTCGGCAATAGTGTTGTAGTAGCCGAAGCTCTCGCCGTATTTACGATTGAGTTCTTCGACCTTCGCCTTTTCCTGCTCCTTCGTGCCGTTGAACTCCTTGAGGCTTTTCAGGGTCGAGTCGATCTCGAAGCGCGTCTTGATCATCTGCGCACGGCCCTCCTTCTCGATCTCCACGCGCTCTTTGGCTTTGGCGGCAGCAGCCTCCTGCGAGTCGGAATAACGATCCCACAGGACGATCAGACCCGTGATGACGGCCGACAGCCCCAGCGTCAGCGTCGCCATGAGGGCCGAGGCCGCAGCCGTCGAGATGCCCAGCGACGCGGCCAGCCGAGTATTGGCCGCCGTCAGCAGGTTCTTCATCTTGACGACCGTCACGAGCCGGAAGGCGGAGTCTTTGTTCAGGGCATTCATCACCTGCTGCAGCCCCATCGTGATGGCCAGCACGCTCTGCACGCGTGTCTGAATCTTGACGAGGTTCTCGTTCTCCGATGCGAAGGCGCCCATGATGCCCGTAGCCATCGTGAAGGCCCCGGCAACGCCGCTCGCACCGCTTATCAAGCCCTGAAGCCCGGCATTGTCGTGCGAGAGAATCTTCGTCTGCGTGCGCAGGTCGCCCAGCGTATCCTGCAACAATGCGGCACGCTGTGCCATCGTCTGGTACTCCTGCGAGTTCTGGCGCCCCTCGAGGCGCATCTTCGCCATCGCTCCCTGAAGCTGCCGCAGCTCCATCGTAAGCCCGCGGGCCGTCGCAGAGTTCTTTTCGTGCTCGCTGCGAAGTCCGTTCAGCACGGCTTTGTCCTCTTCGAGCGCACGCGTACAGGCTTCGATCTCCGCGCGCATCTCCGTCTGCGCCTTACCCGGCCCCAACCGGTCGTACTGACGCCGCAGGTCTTTCAGGCATTGTTCGACGTAGCGTACCTGTTCGCGCTGCGTCGCGATGCGCTCCGTGATGCTTTGCGAAACCCGCTCGACACGATCTCCGAGCGCCTCGGCAGACTTCCCGGCGGCCTCGAGACCGCCGGAGAGCTTGTCGCGCATCAAAAATTCTATTTCAACAGGTTTCGGCATGCGGTTTACTTGTTTTCTTGAGTCTCGATTGTATGAAGCCGGAAAGCGTTCGCGGCTTCTCTTTTTTCTTGACGTAGCGCGGCGCGTCTGCCAGCATCATGCGCAGCGTCTGATAGTTCACTCCCCAGAGGATATATCGGACGCTCCAGCCTGTCGCGGCAGCGATCTGCCACACCATACCGAAGGGGCTATGGGAACCTTCGTAGACGGTCTTTAACTCCCCTTTTTTCTTCTTTCGCGGCTCAGCCTCGGTCTCATCGGGTTCGCCGTCGAGATCGATCTGATAATACTCATAAAAGACTTCGTCCCCAGCAGGCGCAGGAACTGCATGTTCGCGGCACGCAGGTACTCGTCATCGACGAACCAGCGCAGCAGCCATGCCAGAAGGCCGGAGAACAACCACGTAGAGAAGGCTCCCCGGCAAATCGTCAGGGCCACCATTTTCGACACTCGCCGCCCGTGCAGCGCCATGTAGGCCAGCTCCTCGTGCTTGGTGAACTCCAGCATCCGCTCGTAGGTGATGCCTGTCTGGAGGTAGAGCCGTGCGAGGCGTATCTGACCGCCCAGACACGGCCGACGCATCGTCAGACGCATGACCTTGCGGGTAAACGGGATTTTGAAAAAGGGCAGCGAGACTCCGATGTCCAGCAGAGCCTCCGCTGCCTCGATTTCGATGTGCGGATTCGCATTCATCGCTCGATGGTGCTATCCGACAACTTCCTCTTCCTCGTCCGGAGCGAAGTCGAAGCCGTAAGGTGACGCCTCGGGATCATCCGGCAACAGGAAGGTCATCTTGCAGTGAATCTTCATCACGTCCGAATAGTCGTACTTGCCCTTCGGGGATGCCAGAAGCGAAACCTTTGCAGCTTCGGTTTCGGAGCCGTCCGCCGAGCGGATGACAACCGGCCCCTCCAGCCGGATGCGCTTCGAGGGTGCGTTCCACTTCTTGCCGTCTTTGGAGGTCGTGCCGCCCATCACCGGTACGAGGTTCTCGGGTTTGAGATTGATCAAGTCGAATTCGATCTCGTTCGTTCCGGGATTCTCCTCGATCTCTTTCACCGGAGCCGAGCGCTTCTGTGCCGCCCAGATTTTGTTCGTGGACGGATCGTCTCCACCCCAGTCCAAACCGTCGTTGCTGATTAGGCCGAGCTCTTTGCCGTTGAAAATGAGGGCTTCGAGACCATAGATGAATCCGTCGTGTGCCGGTGCAGAGGTCTGCTGTGCGTTTTCAGCCATATTACACGATGTTTTTAATGAGTTTTACAATACTTTTCAGCGGGTTGGTTTTCGTCAGCCATGCCGACGCGGCTCCTCCCGCAAGGAAGCCTGCAAGCAGCCACCAGTGCCATGTGACAGGCGGCTGTTTCGTGTGCTCGACCGTTCGTTGGGTCAGAACTGCGGCCAACAGCAGCGAGTCGGCGCGTGCACGGTATGCCTGCATCTCATCCAGCCGAGCCGTGAGCGAATCGATAAGGACGCGTTGTCGGAAGACGCGGTTCTCGAAGTAGGTGCAGCGCCGGGCGATGCTGTCGCATCTGCCCCGAACGACGATCTTGTCGCCCTGACGCTCGGCCTCGATGCTCGCACGGCCGTTCTGTGCACTGTACTTCGCGCCGTCGGGAAGATCAAGGAGGCTCTGCGTCGGAATCGTCATGTCCGTCCGCTCCTCCGGAACCGGTTCCGCATACTCCCGGCGTGTCGTCGTCGAGTCCGTCTGCGTCTGCTGCTGCGCATGCCGATGCGTGTCGCGAACGGCGGCGGCCTGCGCTTCGAGCTGCACGCCGAAGCTGCTCTGCTCCGACGAGGCCGTCTGCTCGCTCGTCGTGTTCTTGATTGCTCCGCACGCCACCATCAGCAGAGCGGCGAGGAGCACTACGAGGGGAATTCCCCGAATTCGATTTTTCATTCTGTGTTTTGAGCTGTTTGGTTAACTGATCGATCTTTTTATTCAGGGCGTCGATCTTCTCCTCCATGACTTTCTGATTGGCCAGCAGGTGGGCGTTATCCGCTTGCAGACGCACGTTTTCATTGAGCGTCTCGGTGTACTTCTCCGCCAGCAGGTCGATGGACTTTTGCAGCGACGCCAGAAAATCGTTGTTCCGCTGACGGCGCGCGACCAGCCATGTCACCACGGATGACAAGAAGCCGCCCGGAAGCGCCCACGCCAGTATTTGCATCACTACGCTATCCATTTCTCTGTTTCTATTGAAGTTAAGCCCGCTCGATCATGCGTGCGATTTTCGCGATGCTGTCGGCATACACCGCCGGATCGGCCGTGCAATAGCCGGCCTTTGCGACCTCGCAGGCGAACCGCCGCACATCGTCGCGATACGGCATCGCCGCAGCGTAACGTTTCACAGACAAGACCTTGAAGTGGTCGCGCAGGCACTCCTCCACCGTGTCGTAGTCGCGGAAGGCACGGTCGACGTCGTAGCGGTAGCGGCCGTCGAGGAGCGGCGTGATCGAATGCACGCGGACGAAATTGCCGCCCTGACGGTCGTCCCGGAAGTATTCCGTCGTGCGCACGATCCGACGCTTGCCCGTCCACTTGTCGCCGGCCGTGATGCCGAAGAGGTTGTTGCCGATGGCGTTCTTGCCCCAGCCCGTCTCGAGCGCGGCCTGCGCCGCCACGAAAAGCGGGTTCAGCCCTGTCCCGGCACAGACGCGCTCGATGGCCGGATAGTAAGTACGCTTGAATTCCGAAGGTGTCATACGCTATGCCCGGTTACTCCTCCGATGCGGTCAGGGTCTCCGCCAGCTTCGCACGCTCGTCGTCGGTCAGCCCTGCGACGGCCTTGCCGACGGCCGGAACACCCGCATTCTTCGAAACGGTGACGCCGATGGCTTCCAGCGCGACCTTCACGGCGGCGAGAGGATAGCTCTTGTCACCGACGGCGATCTCGTTGGCTGCAGCAGCCTCCGGCTTCTCGGCCTCGAAGGCTTCGAGACGGCAGACTTTGCGCGCGACAAGATCGTTGACGCGCTCGATGTCGTCGAAGGAAACCGTATCGCCTTCCTTGTAGCGTACCGTGCGGTCGTTCTTGTCCGTGAACGGAACCAGCACTTTCAGTTTAGCTTTCATAATCTTTCAGTTTAATGCGTTCGTATTCGATTATCCGACGACCTCCTCGTCGCCATTCTGGTCTCCCTTCTGGTCGTCCGACGGCTCTTCTCCGGCGCGGCAGTCGAGCAGCGTCACCAGCTGCCCCCATGCGATCTGCGTGTCGGCCTTCATCAGCATCTTGATGAAGTACAGTTCGCCGCTGGCCTGCACCTTGTCGACCTGTAGGCACTCGTAGTCGTCGGCGAGGTTGCAGCCCGCGTAGAGGTTCGAATCCGTGCCCAGCGAGCAGATCGTACCGACGATCACGCCGTCGGGCCAGTCGTTCAGCGCAGCGATGCGCTTGCCCTTGAAGCGGGCGATGTTCGTCGAGGTCGGATCGGCGCCCTTGTGATGCAGATCCGTGAGCTCGTTGTCGTACTTGTCGAAGTCGGCGGACGACATCAGGAAAGTGAAGTTCGCCTGATCGCGAACCTTATCCGCCGTCTTCTCCCAGACGGCGCGCAGACGCTTGATCTGGCTCGCCTCCGCACAGGTCGCCTTCACCACATCGGGATCGGCCAGCATGCGCGTGAGGATGCCGTTGAAGAACTGCTCCTCGCCATCGCCCGACACGCCCTGAATGAAATGATAGCCCAGCTCCGTGCCGACCTGCTTGAGCACCTCGCTCAGAAGCGTCACCTGCACGTCGCTCGGAAGCTGCCGGAACACGAGGTTGCCCGTCGGCTGCCACTTTTTCCAGAACTTCTCGAACGATCGCGGGTTGAACTCCGTGTAGACCATGATGTCCTCGGGCTTCAGAAGACGCTCGTCGATCTTGAACTCGCCCTTCGAGTTCTCGCTCTTGGGCATCTCGACGCGCTTCTGCAGCAGCTTCGAAAGCTGGAGACGCGGGATGTAGAACTTATCGCCGATGCTCGTCTCCATGTGGATCAGCCCCTTCTCGAAGAGCTGATTGCCCGTGGCGGCCATGACCAGAATCTGGTCGAGGACTTCGCCGCCGTAGGCGGTTTGAATATTCGGATTTGCCATAATTGAATGAATTGATGATTGATTACTGTTTGAGACGGGCACGAACCTCCGCTTCACGCTCGGCGAGGTAGTCCTTGTCGGTCTTGCCTTCGGCGCCGGTCGCCGAGGCGAGGGTCTGCATGATGCGGCGCTTGGGCTTGCGTGCCGCAAGCAGTGTGCGCGTGTTCTCGGGGTCTTTGCGCATCAGCGCCTTGAAGCCCGGCACTTCGTCGGCGCCGATGCGCTCCTCCTCGCGTGCCGTGTCGACCTCGGCATCGTAGGCCGCTTCCGCGGCTTCGCGCTCCTTGCGTTCGAGATCGGCGACCTTCTCCTTGAGAGCGTCGCGCTCGGCGACCACCGCCGCGTGCTCGTGGGCCTTGTTCACGACCTCCGTAATGCGCGACATGACTGCCGCCTCGTCCGCACAGTCGGAGAAGGTCGGCATCGATCTGAGTTTGTTGATCATCTGTTCTTGATTTTTAAGTGAAACATGTTCGATGTAAAGTGCCGTGTAGCGCTCGCAGCGCTCGCGCGGCGTAAGCGACGCGGAAACAGCGGTGCGGTCGTCATCGAAGATCTCGTCGATGAAACCCTCGGCCAGCGCCTCCTCGGCAGTCAGCCAATGATCCCGGCCATCCATGTAGGTCGTGCGTATCTCCTCGACGCTCTTACCCGTGCGTGCCGCGTAAATCTCGCACAGCGTGTTCTCGATCTGTTCGAGGTGGGCGACGCAATCCTTCAACTTGGCGGCATTGCCGAACACGTCGCTCATAGGCTGGTGGATCATGATCTGGCCGTAGCGGCTCATCTTGACACGCTTGCCGCAGCCGGCGATGAACGACGCCGTAGATGCCGCGATGCAGTCGATGTAGATCGTGATGTCGGCCGCGGACTGCCGCAGGAAGTTGAAGATGGCGATACCCGCGGCCACATCGCCGCCGACGGAGTTGATCCTTACGTCGATCTTGCGGTAGGTTCGCTCGGCAGCGGCGATCTGACGGACGACATCCTCGGCGCCCACATCGCCATAGTCGCCGATTTCGCCGTATAACAGGATGCAGCAGGTGTCCTCCTGCGGCCCGGGAATGATATTGAAAATGCGCTCCATTTCGTGCTTTGTTTGCCGCAAAATTGAGCGTCATTTTCGGCCTCTGCAAATCGGAATTTTATGATGCAACTTTCTGATTGCATGATGCAACCGTAAAGTCGCATCCTATTTTTATCATTTGCTCGGCAGCGTTTTATAGGTCAATTTTGCAGACAACAAATCATGAAGCAATGTCGAAAATGACCTCCGAACAGATGCGCCGCTGGGCGCTCTCGATGTACCTGAACGAAAACCGCACGCAGGCAGAAATCGCCGAGGCGTGCGGTGTGTCGCGGCAGACCGTCATACGCTGGGCGAAGGCTGACAAATGGGACGAGCACAAGGCGTCGCTGACCATGACCCGCGAGGAGCAGATCAAGAACCTGCAGCGGCAGATCATGGAGATCAACAACGTCATTCTCGGACGCGAGCAGGGCCAGCGCTTCGCGACGCCCAAAGAGGCCGACGCCATCGCCAAACTGACCAACGCCATCGGCAAGCTCGAGACGGAGCTGGGCATTCACGAGGCCGTCAGCACCGCACAGCGCTTCGTCGCATGGCTGCGGCCCGTCGACCCCGCGCTGACGAAGACATTCGCCGCTTTGTTCGACAAGTTCCTTAAATCCCTGATGTGATGAAGCAGATCGACCGCGACGCCTTGAAGGAGTGGGAAGCCCTCAAGCAATCCATATACAACGACACGCCCATCGACGAGACGATGTCCCCGGCTCAGATCGAGAAACACCGGCTCTATCTGGAGGCGCACCCCATCGAATGGATGCAGTTCTTCTTCCCGAAGTACGCGAAGTATCCCTTCGCGCCTTTCCAGAAAAAGGCGATCCACCGCATCATCAACAATCCCGAGTGGTACGAGGTGCTGTCATGGAGCCGCTCGCTGGCCAAGAGCACCATCACGATGTTCGCGGTGCTGTACCTGACGCTGACCGGCCGAGGAAGCACCGTCATTCTCGCCTCGGCGACGGAGAAAGCTGCGGCACGTCTGCTCGCACCGTATCGGGCCAACCTCGAATCGAACCGCCGCATCATTCAATACTACGGCGAGCAGATGTCCGTGGGCGAGTGGGCCGAGCTGGAGTTCCGCACCCGGCAGGGCGTGGCGTTCTACGGCGTAGGGGCGGGAAATGCGCCGCGCGGCGCACGCAACGAGGCGATCCGTCCCGACGTGCTGCTCGTGGACGACTTCGACACCGACGAGGACTGCCGCAACCCCGATGTCCTGAACAACAAGTGGGACTGGTGGGAACACGCCCTCTATCCGACCCGCGACCCCTCCGGTTCGCTGCTGGTCGTCTTCTGCGGCAATATCATCGCCGAGGACTGCTGCATCGTCCGGGCCGGCGCGATGGCCGACCACCATGACATCGTGAACATCCGCGACGTCGAGGGGCGCAGCACGTGGCCGGAGAAGAACACCGAGGAGTTGATCGACCGTGCGCTGTCGAAGATATCGACGCAGGCGCAGCAGGCCGAGTATTTCAACAACCCCGTCGTCGAGGGCAAAATATTCGGCCCGCGCAAATGGGGCAAGATTCCCAATTTACGCCGGTTTCCATTCCTCTGCATCTATGCCGACCCGACGCAGTCCGAGGCCAAAGGCGCGGCCAAGAACAAGCAGGGATCGCTCAAGGCCGTGTGGCTGCTCGGAAAACTCGACCGCGTGCTCTACGTCATAAAGGGGTTCCTCGGCAAGATGACCACCGAGGAGTTCGTGACGCACTTCTTCTCGCTCTACCTCTACGCCCGCGCCGGCGGATGCCGCGCGATATACGTCGTGCAGGAGAACAACTCCCTGCAAGACCCCTTCTTTCAACAGATATTCAAAAAGGCGTTCGCACGAAAGGCCAAAGAGACGGGAATCAGTCTCTCGGTCATCCCCGACGAGAAGAAGAAAACCGACAAGGCCGTGCGTATCGAGGCCAACCTCGAACCGCTCCATCGCGAAGGGCTGCTGGTGCTCAACGAGGCCGAGAAGGGCGACCCCCACATGAAGCTCTTGGACGAGGAGTTCAAGTTCTTCACGATGGCGCTGAAGTTCCATGCCGACGGCGTGGACTGCGTCGAAGGCGGCAACCGCTTTATCGACGACAAAATCGGAGAACTGCATCCCGTCGTGACGACGCCCCGTTGCGTCATGGCACGTCGCAACAAATACAGATAGTAAAATATGGCACAATTCATCATCCCCGAGGACTACGACGCCTCGATTCATCAGGAGATTCTCGACGCGCTGATCCGCTCCGACCGGCAGATCGTCGAAATATGCGAGGATCGCGCCATCGCCGAGATGCGCGGATACCTCGCGGCGCGATACGACTGCGACCGCGTTTTCTCGGCCGTGGGTGCCGAGCGCAACCAGCTCGTGCTGATGATGGCCCTCGACATCGCCATCTACCACATCTTCTCCATCCACAACCCGCGCAACATGTCCCAAATCCGCGTCGACCGCTACGAACGCGCCGTGGAATGGCTCAAAGGCGTGCGCAAGGGCGACATCTCCGTCGACGGGCTGCCCGAAATCGAGCAGGAGGCAAAAGAGGCAGCCTCGCAGTTCCAAATCCGCAGCAACCCCAAACGCAACAATCGATTCTGACATGGCAAAAGAAAAGAAAAAGAAAGGCAAACGCATCACCGCCGGCGGTAATATCGGCCGCACGCCGACGCAGACCATCGTGCTCCAGCCCACACGCCGCGGAGGACTGGACGTGTCCGCCTACATGGACAGCATCCGGCAGGCGGAGCTCATCGACTGGCCGCGGCGCGCAAAACTCATCGACCTGTACGCCGACGTCATGCTCGACGGACATCTCTTCTCCGTGCTGCGCAAGCAGAAAGCGGCGATACTCGCCACGCCGATACAGTTCCAGCGCGACGGGAACCTCGACGAGGCGATGCAGGAACATATCGATTCCCCGTGGTTCAACCGCTTCATCGAAGATCTTATCAACGACGAATGGGAGGGCGTCGGCGGCTCGCTCTTCCAGTTCTTCCTCGACGACAAAGGATGGATCGACTACAATCTGATACCCCGCAAGCACGTCGACCCGATCAACCGCACGATACTCTGCAATCAGACAGACCTCACAGGCGAAAGCTGGGACGACTTCTCCGATCTGCTCTATGTCGGCAACCCGCGCCAAATCGGGCATCTCGCGGTCGCGGCGTTCTGGGTAATACTCAAGCGTAACAACGTCGCCGACTGGGCCGAGCTGGGCGAGATATTCGGACGGCCGATCCGCGAAGGAACATACGACGCATGGGACGACAAGGCGCGCGAGAAACTCATCGACGACATCTACAACATGGGCGGCGCAGGGGTCATCGTGCACCCCGACGGAACGAAAATCAATCTGATTCAGGCAGGGAACATATCCGGCGGAAGCGACCTCTACGACCGTCTCCACGCGACCTGCAACAACGAGATCAGCAAGATCGTCAACGGCAACACGCTGACCACCGAGGCGGGCGACAAAGGTACGCAGGCCCTCGGAACCGTGCAGCAGGAGGGAGAGGTCGACATCGCATTCTTCATCAAGCGCCGCATCCTCGACATTCTGAACTACGAGGTGACGGACGTATTCGCGTCGATGGGAATCGATACCTCCGGAGGTAAGTTCGCATTCGTGCCGCCCAAAAAGAAAGACCCCGAGAAGCAGGTGACCATCGTATGCCGGTTGAAGAACGAAGCAGGGCTGCCCATCGATGACGACTACCTCTACGAGGAGTTCGGCATCCCCAAACCGGACAACTACGATCAGTTGAAAGCCGCCGTCCGGATGGCAGCGTCCGCGGCCGAAGAGCAGGCCGGGGGTGAGGACGGCGAAAGCACCGACGAGGACGATCCGGTGAAGACCGGAACCGAGCCGAAGAAGAACCGCAAATTTGCAGATCGTGTGCGCGATTTTTTCGGCCGCGCCCCCGAAAGTGCGGGGGCGGATTCAGACTGGTAGTCGATACGCTTTATATCGATGCGGCCGAAAAGCAATCGGCGGAGAATGGGTTCTCATTCAACGGCGAAGTGCTGGCTGCCGCGCTTCGGAACATCTACGAGCGGCGGTACGACCCGCGCACGCAGATCGACGCCGAGCTCTTCGAGGAGGTCTGCCGAATTTTCGATGCGGCGACCGACGCCGGGTTCTCCGGAAGCGAAGCCAGCGGAGACTTCATGGAGCAGCTGCGCACCAACAACGCCGTGTAGCATTGGTAAACGGAACCGTGCTCAGTGTGTCAGAGGATTTCTACGATTTTATTA
>ERZ772883.1622-NODE-1622-length-16491-cov-2.772451_pt1 | contig 16491 bp, 16 predicted proteins | sample MGYA00580575_ERZ772883 | MGnify/ENA primary metagenome ERZ772883 (study PRJEB29015, sample SAMEA2737666) | human gut metagenome | biome: human gut; feature: human-associated habitat; material: faeces | place: China | collected 2012 ...
ATTATAGTTGCATATCATAAAATTATTTGTTATGCTTTCGGTGTAGAGGTTAGTTCGTTAACTTAATGAGTTAATACTAGGCCACGTTGGTTTTTTCAGCGTGGTCTTTTTTGCGTATAATTGGATAAAGGAGAGTATAAAAAGGAGCGGAGTAACATTATGTTTAAATTTCTAAAAAATAAAAGTAATAAAAAAAAGATATTAGCACCTTCTGAGGGATATTTAATGGATTTGAAGAGTTCTAAAGATGAATTATTTAGTCAAAAGACATTAGGTGATGGTTTTTACATTAAGATGAGTGATGATAAAGTTTATTCTCCTATAAACGGAGTTGTTGTGAGTGTTTTTCCTACGAATCATGCATTTTGTATAAAAGGTCATAATGGTGAAGAAATCATGGTTCATATTGGGGTTGATACAAATCTTCTAAATAACGGAGTGATAGAGAGTAAATTTAAAAAAGGTGATGAAATCAGTGAAGGTGATCTGCTTGCTGAAATTAATTTGGAAGAATTTAAACGTTTAAGGATTGATGCTGAGGTATATGTATTTATCTTGAATAATCTAGAAATAGATAAGGATTATCGTAATGACAAAAGCTATGTATATGATGGAGATTGTATCTTAGAGATGAAGGAGTAACATTTTGATTTACAGATATATTAAAACGATTAATAACAATGCAATCGTGGCTAGTGACAAAAATAAACACGAAGTGGTTATTATGGGGAAAGCGATTGGAGTCAAATGTAATCGAATATTAGGTGCAAGAATTGATAATGAATTAATCGAAAGAGTGTTTGTGTCAAATAACAATCAAAATTATGTAGAAGCCATTATTGAAAAAATACCTTATAACATGTTTAAAGTAGTAGAACTAGTTATAAAACAAGCAGAACAAGACTTAAATACCAAATTTAAAGATGCTATATATCTAGCATTAGTTGATCACATTTATTTTTCATATAAAACAATTAAAGAAGGAGGGAAAATTGAAAATCCATTATTAAATGAAATTAAATTGTTTCATCCAAGTGAATTTATAGCTGCGATGAATTCAATAAACACTATTAATCGTTATTTAAATGCTGATTTTGATCAGCAGGAAGCTTCTTATATTGCCTTTCATTATATTAATGCATTATCAAATCTTAGTACAACAGAGCAAAAAAGTATCATGAAAGATTTAGAAGCTACTTTAAATTTTATTGATGATTTGACATCTAATTCTTTGAACAAGAATTCATATCAGTATGGTAGATTAATTATTCATTTAAAATGTTTATTTGGCCGCTTGATTGGTGATGATAGGACGGAAAGAGAGAGCGATATATTATTTGAAATGTCAGAAAATTTAAAAAATGAGTATTCAAAAGAATGGGAATATTCAAATAAAATTGCTGATTTTATTCAAAATAATTTAAAGTACGATATCAATAGTAATGAAGTAACGTACTTAACACTACATATATCACCAATGCTTAAAGATGCGACTGATAAATAATATTTTCTGTAGAGAGAGGAGTGTAATAATGAAAGATTACAGAAAACTAAGTGAAGCGATAATTTTAAATGTTGGAGGAAAAGACAATATTAAAGATGTATCGCATTGCATGACTCGTCTAAGACTAGGCTTAAAAGATGAATCTAAGGTTAATAAGGATGAATTAGAAAAACTTGATGAAGTCATGCGAGTTGTTGTTATTGGAGGACAATATCAAGTAGTATTAGGTGGTATTGTTGATGATGTGTTTGATGAAACATGTAAACTGGTTGGAGATTCGGTTGTAATTAATGAGACGCAAATAGAAGAAAATTTAGACAATACAGAAACTTCAAATAAGAAAGCTAAACCAGTAGAAGTTGATTTCATTGCTTTCAGGTATTGTAAGTCCTATTATTCCTGCAATGCTTGCAGCAGGATTTATTACTGCTTTGGCTAAGTTATTAGTATTAGCAGGTATATCAGAAACAAATACTACTATTCAATTATTAACCGTTGCTGGTGATGTGTTATATGGTTTCTTCCCAATCTTTATTGGTTGGTCAGCTGCTAAATATTTTGGAGCTAATATCTCTATTGTATTGATGGTTGTAGGCTTATTGGTATATCCTAACTTTTCAAATGTGTTTAGTAATTTCGAGAGTGTAACATTCTTAGGATTACCAGTTACAAATGTATATTATGGTAGTTCGGTGCTTCCGGCTATATTAACAGCTTTTTTGATTGCTAAACTTGAAAAGATATTAAGAAAGATATTACCAAATGCTTTGAGAAGTATTTTCGTACCATTCTTAAGTGCTTTAATTACTATCCCTTTGTTAATTGTAGTTATTGGACCAATTGGTGTCTGGGGTGGTGAGTTATTTGCTAACTTATTTAGATCAACCTATGAATTAAGTCCAATTTTAGCTGGAGCAATTATTGGTGGTACTTGGCAAATTTTAATCATCTTCGGTATGCATATTGCTATACTAGGATTGGTGAGTGCACCAAATATTGCAATGTATGGACGTGATACTATCATTATGACACATGCTCCGTCTTTAATCTGCCAGATTACAGCAGGTTTAGCAGTTGCTTTAAAAGCAAAAGATAAGAAAATTAAAAAGAATGCATTAACATTAAGTTTAACTTCATTCTTCTCAGGTAATGTCATTGAACCAGTTATGTATGGTGTCAATTTAAAATATAAGAAGCCTTTTATTGCGGTATGTATTGGTGGTGCTATTGGTGGTGCTATCACTGGTGCAGCGGGAGCCGGAACTGTTGCGGCAGTTGCATTTAGTTTATACACATTTCCGGTATATTTAGGTGTCGGTTTTGGTGGATTATTATTAGGCTGTTTAGTAGGTGGCTTGGTTACATTTGTATTAACTTATGTAATGGGAATTGATGAAAAGGATGTATAAAAATGATGAACACAAGAGTAAAAGATATTGATTTTAAAAGTGCAGATCATGTAATTGAAGAAATTAGAAACATGAATGTAAAAGGTGGTAGTCCTTTTGGCAGATCTGCAGCATGGGCTTTTAAATTGGCTATTGAACAAGAAGATTTAAATGATTTTGACACATTAAAAACACGTTTAGAAGATGTAGCTAAGCAAATGATTGGATTAAAACCAACAATGGCAACGATTCATAATAGTTGTGATATTGTTCTTTCCCTTTTGAATAAAGATAAAGATTTAGATGAACTAAAAAAACAAATAGTAAGAGTTTGTGAAAATATAATTGAACAGTCTTTTGTGGCAGTAGAAAAAGTCGCTGAATATGGCTCGAATTTAATTAAAGAAGGCGATACAGTATTAATGCATAGTTACAGTTCAACACTTATGGGAATATTTAAAGCAGCTAGAAATAAAGGGGTAAATTTTAAATTAATATGCACAGAATCTCGACCTTTAAGAGAATCTAGAAATGCTGTAAATGTTTTAACTGAAATTGGTGTTGATGTTACCTTTATATCTGATGCTTCAGTATTTGAATTTATGAAAACAGCAGATTTGATAATTATGGGTGCAGATACATTAAGTACAGATGGTTCTGTTGCTAATAAGATGGGTAGTGCGCAAATTGCTTGTCTTGCAAGATCTTGTAAGGTTCCAGTGTATTTTGCTAGTGAATTATACAAATTAGACTTAAGAACTCAATATGGATATAACATCCAGCTTGAAAGAAGAACACCGTTTGAACTTGTATGTAATGAGGATTTTAAAGATTTTGATAAAGTTAGAGTAATTAATCAATTCTTCGATATTACTCCTGCAAATGACATTAAAGGTATCATTACTGAATTTGGCGTTTTACACCCAGCACAAATGGTTTCGTATTGGAATAAATTAATAAAAAACATAATGGAGGATTAATAAAATGTATTTAGATATTAAAGATGAAGTAAAAGAAGCATTAGATAATAATTTACCAGTAGTAGCTTTGGAGTCAACTATTATTTCACATGGTATGCCATATCCACAAAATGTTGAAATGGCAAAACATTGCGAAGAAATTATTCGTAGCTATGGTGTTGTACCAGCAACAATTGCAATTATAAATGGGCGAATCAAAATTGGATTAACAGATGATGATTTATATTTGCTAGCTACAAGCAAGAATGTCGCAAAAGTATCACGTCGTGATTTAGCAAAAGTTATTTCTACTAAAGAAATGGGAGCAACAACTGTCGCATCAACAATGATTTGTGCAAGTATGGCTGGAATAAAATTCTTTGTAACAGGAGGAATTGGTGGTGTGCATCGTGGCTATGAAGAAGCTATGGATGTCTCAGCTGATCTTGATGAGTTGGCTAAAACTAATGTAAATGTTATATGTGCAGGTGCGAAATCAATTTTAGATTTACCTCGTACATTAGAGTATTTAGAGACTAAAGGTGTACCTGTTGTAGGATATCAAACTGATTATTTACCACAATTTTTTACAAGAGAAAGTGAATATAAGTTAAACTTAAGATTAGATTCACCTGAAGAAATAGCTAAGATGATTAAAACTAAAGAAGAGTTAAAATTAGATGGTGCAGTTCTAATCACTAATCCAATTCCTGAAGAATCATCAATGGATAAAAAATATATTGATGATTTGATTGATAAGGCAATTAATGAAGCTAATGAAAGACATATTACAGGAAAAGATGTAACTCCGTTCTTGTTGGCTAAAATTGTCGAAGAAAGCGAAGGAAAGAGTTTAAAAGCTAATATTGCGTTGGTATATAATAATGCGAAAGTAGGGGCGCAGATTGCTAAAGCTTACTCTAAGTTATAAGGAATAAGTATCAAATAAAAATGTAATTAATTAATTAAATAAATGAAAAAGAATCAGTTTAAACATGAATTAAAATGTTATGCTGATTCTTTTATTTTCAATTTCTTTGTATGTACTCGCATCGAAATACTAATCTTTTTCTGTTGAGAGCTTGGTAAGAAAGGGTTCAATAGAAATCTGTTCTCAAGTGAGTATTCCACGCACTCAGAGCCACTCTGTCCACCGCTGAGAGCCCCCCCAATCCATTGCTCTGTACAAATGGATTCAGTGGCTCTATTTTCATGGATTGGGTGGCTCCGCTACAATGGAATATTCACTCAAGAATCTTGTTACTTCAGTGATGAGAGCTAACTATATAAAATAAATAATGGCATATTTAAAACACCTTAGAGAATTATAGGGTATTTTTGATGGTTATATGTCAAAAGCTTGTGAAGCTAAATTTGTATGAATTGTCTGACAGTTGAATCAAAGAAAAATGAGCGTTTGTTCTTTATATAAAGATGAAATGCTCGTTTTTTGATACTTTAAAATGTTGTATGGGATTATAATATTTTCTTTAATTTAGCTATTAATCCTAAATCTGCAGGTAGCCAGTCTACTGAATCTAATGTTTCTTTAGATAGCCATTTGGCAGATTCATGTTCTAATAGGGTTAAGTTTCCTTTAAGGATTGTACAAATGAAGCAGTCCATGGATAGGTGGAAGTTTGGATAGTCGTATTCGACTGTATCAAAGTATTCTTGTACTTGAATAGTTGTATCTAATTCTTCTTTAATTTCACGAACAATAGCTTGTCTACTTGTTTCATTGGGTTCTACTTTTCCTCCTGGAAATTCCCATCCGTCTTTGAATTCGCCATAGCCTCTTTGGGTGGCGAATATTTTATTACCATCTTTAATAATGGCGGCTACTACGCGTATTGTTTTCAAAAAATCACTCCTTTATTGTTGTAAATAATCGAAAATATCTTCTCGAATGGATTCATTCATTTTTAAAGTAACATCACAAATGGGTTGAAGAACTCCCTTATTGTTTTTCTTGGTTGTACCTTTAATATTGTCAATCTCAAAGGTTCCCATGTAGTAGAAATCGGTTCCTTCTCCATCACTTTTTTTTAACGAATAATCTCTTTGTTTCACCTGATGTGAATTCCTTCATATATTTACTTTCAGGACCGTTCCCTATTTTAGAATTCCACATAAATGTTTGAGAATCCATGAAGGAATCAGAATAGTTAGGCTTTCCATCCAAATATTCAGCTCCATTTATTCCATCTGCCTTATGATATGTTACGAATATGCATGTATTTTTATTTAATTGTTTCATTCCATACATTGTTGATGCATCGTCTTTAATATGATTCAACAGCTGACATACATCTCTTCGAGAATACTTTTCATACATGATAAAGCCAAATGTGTCTTTCTTTTTGTTCCTAAGCGATTTATTTTTCTCAATACATACATCAATTAAATCTTGAATGTATTCCTTGAATTGAGTGTTTGTGAGGATGTTCTTAAAATCATTAGAAATAGATAGCTTGTCATCATTGTGTAGAATAACGGAGTTTAATAGTGTGTATTTATCTTTTTCTGCTGAGGTTTTAATAAAATTTCCTGTAATATTAGATAATGCAGAATTAAGATGATTCATATTAAATTGGGTGTTATACTTCGAGTTAATTTGATTCAGTAAATCGAATGGTTCTATTGTATACAAGTTTATAATTTGATTTAATAACTCGGCTTCAATAGGTCGTCTTGAATTTGCGATAATACTCGAATAGTATTCTAACACGGTTAGTTCTTTATCGTTTAATGGCTTTTCTATACTAGAGGCATCTATACTTTCTAAAAGTTTATAATAGGTTTTATATTCTTTTAAAATCACAAGTGGATCAACTTCATGGTTGCTTAAAAAGTCCATAAGAAGGGGTGTTCGATTCAGTTTATATTTAAGATTTTTATAACTTTCTTTAATAAAAGTTTTAATACCTGATAATTTGTCGATTGACGCAAAGATTTGTTTCTTACTGATTTCATCAAAGTGAATCGTACTCGATCCTGGAATGATTCTTTCACCTTCCATTACATAACGTCTTATATTGTCTTTGTTGTAGGTGCGGTCTCCGGATAGAGCAATTGGAATCATAAAGTTATTTTTGTAGTTTCCGATGAAGTCTAGAATGACAACATATTCTTTGTCTTGTGATTTTCTTAATCCTCGACCTAATTGTTGCACAAAAACGATAGGCGATTGTGTGGGTCTTAAAAGGACGACTTGATTGATTTCAGGAATGTCGACACCTTCATTAAAAATGTCTACAGTTAATATGTATTGTAGATAGTCACTTCTTGTATCGGATACTAAGCGATCAATCGCATCTTCTCTTTTTTCTTGAGAATCCTCTCCACTTAGAGCTAGGGTTCTATAGCCTCTTAAATTTAATCTTTCACTAAGGGCAGCCGCTTCTTTTTTGGAGCTGCAAAACATGAGTCCTTTCACTCTTTCTCCGCTATAGCCATAATAATTAGTTTGTTTGATAATGTAATCAACTCTTTGGTTGGATGTTAAATAGTTAAAATCAGTAAAATCCGTTTCATTTCCGTCTGTTAAAAAGTCGGTAATACCAAAATAGTGGAATGGACATAATAAGTTTTCTTCTAGAGCTTGTTGAAGACGTATTTCATATGCGATATTATGGTCGAAGGCTGCATATACATCAAAGTCATCGGTTCTTTCTGGGCTTGCGCTCATTCCTAACCAGAATTTTGGTTTAAAGTATTCCATGATTTCTTGATAGCTTTTAGCTCCAATGCGGTGTGCTTCATCAATGATGATGGTATCAAATGTATTTGGATCAAAACTTGAATACACTTCTTTTTTAGACATCGTTTGCATCGTTGCGAATAAATAATCTACATTGATATCTTTACTGTTTCCTGATAATAATCCAAATGTTTTTGTATCTCCAAAGACGTTTCTATAGCTTTGAAGAGCTTGTTTGGCAATTTGTTCTCTATGCACTAAAAATAGGGCTTTCTTTGGATTTTGGTCTTGAAGTGCAAAGGCAGAGGCATAGGTCTTACCGGTTCCGGTAGCTGAGATTAAAAGTGCTTTCGATTCATTTGAATTGCGAATGTTTCTAAGACTTGAAATAAAAGCCTGTTGCATAGAATTTGGAATCAGGTGTTTAGAAGGTAATTTAATTTCTTCTTTTTGTTTTACCTTTTTATATTCTTCATAATGCACTCTATATGCACCGATAAATTCATTGTAGGAATATGTATTTGGATGATTCCATAATTCATCAAATTCATCTAACATTTCAGAAACGAATTCACCGGATTTTGTAGAAACAATTTTCGTATTCCATTCGCGATTTGTCGTTAGAGCCGTATTTGTCATATTGCTAGAACCTACAAGAATTTTATAGATTTCATCGGATTGAAAGATATATCCCTTGGTATGAAAACCATTCTTTGAGTCTGGCACTAGATACATCTTAAGTTCAATATTGGAAAATGTAGCTAGTTTGTCTAAGGCTTTTGGATCACTAAAAGCTAAATAGTCCGTTGTTAGAATTTTACCTTTGATGCCTTTATCTTCTAGCGTACGAAGAGTTTGAAGCAAGGGGGTAATTCCTCCCATGGTGATGAAGGCTACACTGATTAAAAAAGAGTCGCAGTGTAATAGTTCATCTTCAATGGTGCTTAATACTTTTCTTCCATTCTTATAATCGTTTGAAATAAATTGAGGTCGATATAATACGTTGGAAGATATATTTTTGTCTAGAAATGCGGTGGATAGGCCGCTTTGTATATTTTGATAGTTCATACCTAACATTATACCAGCATAAAAATGAAATCATAGATCGAAAAGGTTATAATAACAGTATAAAAATTTGTATAAGACCAGAGGTATAGGGAATGGAAAATATAATAATTTCAAAAGAGTTTCTAGATTGGTATGAATATTATAATGCGTGTAAAGAAAAGTATTCAGGTTTAGTAAATGATGTAGAGGATAAATTGATTTGTGGTGAATATAAAGATATTGAACTTTCTTTTTCAAATATGAACACGAATAATTTGAATCGTGATATATCGAGCTTAGAAAAGATTCAAGTGCTTATGATGCAGGGGAGTACAAGTCAGATTAATGTAGAAATAGAGCTTGTAAAGGAGAAGATGTTAGAGTCTTGTTTAAATGTAAATTTTGGTATATTGTGCAATCTATTTGCAAGTACGCTATATTGTATGATTTTGGATTCGAGTCGGGTTAAGAAACATATTGAGGACGTTTCAAAACGATGTAAAGAAAATGATTTCTATACTTCTGTGTTTATTCCTGTTTACTTAAGGAATTTCTATGCATGTATTTGCGAAGAGTGTATTAAGGGATACAGTTCGTATGAGTTTGTTCAATCTGTTGATTCTTTAATTGAAGAAGATAAGTTTAGTGAAGCTTGTAGTCTTTGTCCAATCTATGAAGAGATTTATATTCATGCTAATAAAAAGGGTTTACTAACTAAAGAGTTAATACAGGTAATGCATCAGTATGGTGTGGATGTTCCTGTTTCAAAGAAGAAGGAGACAAAGCAGCTGCAGGTACCTGCTTCTGTAAAGAAGAAAGAAACATTGCCTAAGATTGTGAAAAAGTCAAAATTAGATATAGAAACGCGTAAAAAGATTGTAGGGGATGGCGTTAAGGAAATCTTAGATATGAGTGATGAGGAACTTATATCTCGTTATGATGGTAAGTCAGAGGATGAGGTTCAAGAAATGCTTTATGAGGAGCCTTGGTGCGAGGATGATTATTTTGATGATGATCTACTTGCGTTTCTTAGCGTATTAACATGTATGAGTTTTGATTTTGAGAATGTCTTTATTAATTGGCTAGCTCATTTTATATTTATAAGATTACTTGATATACATAAGAAAGTGATGGTTGAACCACCTAAAATGGTGAAGACAACTCCGTCTAAAGCACAATCTTCAAAGGTTCGTAAGGTAAATCAGAGTGGCATTTCATCTAATAAAAGTGTAACAAGATCTTCGAAGATTTGTAGTGAGCATGTGAGTCAATTTTCGAGAAAGGTAAATCAAGCTAGGGCTTCAGTAGCTATTAAACAGAAGGAAACATCAAATGGTAAGGGTGGAATTATTTTCTTGATCATTATTGGACTTCTGTTTGGATATGGATATATTTCTTTGAAAAAGGAAGAGGCAGAATGGGATATGGCACAGGAGCAGTATCGTATTGAGAGTAGGCGGAAATCTGAACAAAATGAATTTAGGGCAAGGGAAGAAAAACGTAAGAAGAAAGAGGGACAAAGTTCAAACTCATCATCTTCTTCGTCTTCATCTTATGATGAAGGAAGTGATGATGCATATTCTGGTGATTATGATGAGAATCGTTATGATAATGATGAAAGTTATCGTGATGGTGTAGATGATATGTTGGATGAACTGGGAGAATAAAGAAAAAACAGTGAAAGAATCATTGAATATTTGTATACTTTAGAGTATACTACTCGTAAGTATACAAATATGAAGGACGTGATTTGATGTTAGGAAGAAAAGAAGAATTAAATCATTTGAATGAATTATATAATAGTGACAGTTTTGAATATTTGGTGATGTATGGTCGAAGAAGAGTTGGTAAAACAACAATTCTTCAGGAGTTTGCCGAACATTCGAATTCAATATTTTTTCCTGCTCGAGAAAAGAATGATGCGCTAAATTTAGAGGACTTTTCTAAAGTGATTCAGTATCATTTTGATAAGAATTTCATAGCGTCATTTAAAAGTTGGGAGGATGCATTCAATTATATTGGAGAGAAGGCTACTGAAAAAATTGCCGTGATAATTGATGAATTTCCTTATATTATTGATGAGAATCCTTCTGTAAAGTCAATATTGCAGCATGTGATTGATCATAACTGGAAAAAGAAAAATATCTTTTTAATTTTGTGTGGATCTTCTGTAAGTATTATGGAAAGTGATGTAATGGGTAGAAAAAGTCCGCTTCATGACCGACAAACATCGACTTTAGAAATAAAACCATTTGATTATCTAGAGAGTAGTGCGTTTTTTCCTGGATATAGTAATGAAGATAAATTGTTGGCGTATGGAATATTGGGTGGGATTCCAAGATATTTAGAGGCTTTTGATCCCAATCTATCCATTAAAAAAAATATAGCGAATAAAATTATTCGTAATGGAGCTTATCTTTATGAAGAACCGGATAATTTATTAAAGGCAGAATTAAGAGAAACTAATGTGTATAGTAGTATATTAGCTGCCATTGCGAATGGAAGAAATAAAGTGGTTGATATTGCGGACTATATTCATGAGGAGCGTACAAAGGTATCTAAATATTTGATTACGCTACAAACACTTCGTTTGATTGAAAAAAGGATTCCTTGTGGTGATAAAGAAACGAGCAAGAAGTCGATTTATGTGATTAAGGATAATTTCTTTAAATTTTGGTTTCGCTATGAATTCACAAACAATTCTTACTATGCCATGTTAGGAGCAAATGATGCGTCTAAGGAAATTATGGAAGATATAAGCAATCTAATGGGGGATGTGTTTGAGGATATTTGTAAAGAATATTTGATTCGTTTGGCTAAATGTAGAAAGCTTCCTTTCATACCTTATCATTTGGGTAAATGGTGGGGTACAAATCCAGCTTTAAAAGCACAGGACGATGTAGATTTGCTTGCGTTGGACCGTACTGGTAAAAAAGGTATTTTTGTGGAGTGTAAGTTCACTTCTCAGCCAATGCCATATGATGAGTATGAAGATTTAGTAATGGCTACAAAAGCATTTCCAAATCTAGAAGAGAGATATTTGTGGTTTATTAGTAAATCTGGGTATTCAGATTCAGTAGTAAGGCAAGCAAAAAAAGATGGAGCTGTATTACTAACGATTGATGATTTATTTGAATTTTAGGCATCTGTTTACAGGTGCTTTTTTTGTTACTTTAAAAAAATAGTAAACGTTTTCAAAAAAGTGTTGCATTCTCTAAAAAGAACTGGTATATTAAGCGTGTACAAATGGTATGCAAATACGAACCAGTGCCCGAGGTTGTTGGCGTACCTAAGAGGAGGAAATTATGACTGTTAGTGAAAGAGTTGAATTAATTAAATTCGATGAACCAAAGTATTTGGAAGATGGTAAGGCTGTAGTTGGCCAGCGTAAAGAGGCTGAAGATTTAGCGAAAGTTATTCATGATCAAGGTTATTCAAACATTTTCTTATTAGGTATTGGCGGTACTGAGTTTGAGTTTGGTCACTATGAATATTTAATTTCAAGAATGTCAGATGTAGATATTTATTCAGTAAATGCTGCTGATGTGAACACTGTTCGTCCAAAGAAATTAAATAAAGATTCATTAGTAATTACTGCTAGTTCTTCTGGTGATACTGTTGAAATCGTTCAAGCTGCTAAATGGATGAAAGAAGAAGGAATCCGTGTTGTTGCATTTACTGACAAAAAAGGTAAATTGGGACAAATGTTAGAATATGTAGTTCATGCTCCTGTTGTTACTGGATATTGCGAACACTCATATGTATTACAAGCATATTTCATGTACAAATTAATGAATTTACGTGGAGATTTCGATGCTTATGATCGTTTTGCAGATCAATTATCTGAATATATTTTCGAAGACTTATTAGCAATTAAGAAAAAATTCGAACCAATCGGAATGAAGATGGCTTCTGAATTATATGATGCTGAATATACAATCTTTACAGGTTCTGGTGCACTTTGGGGAGAAACATTATTATTCTCTATGTGTATGTTAGAAGAAATGCAATGGATTCGTTGCCGTCCAGTAAATGCTGCACAATTCTTCCACGGAACATTAGAGTTGATTCAAGACAAAGTTCCAGTATTTATCGTTAAGGGTGAAGATGAATTTAGAGCTCAAGATAATCGTGTTGAAGAATTCTGTAAAAAGATCAACTGCCAATATGCAGTATTCGATGCGAGTGAATATGCAGTTCGTTTAGACAATGAATTTAGAAAATTCATCGTTCCTATGATCACCACTGCTTGTATTACAGGAAGATTATCAAGACATTACGAAGCATATACTAAACACAACTTACAATATCGTCGTTACTACAGACAATTTGAATATTAATAGTCAATGTGCGATGTCAAACCACTCTGTAAATAAGGGTGGTTTTCTTTTATATGGGGGTTAAATATGAGATATAAAGGTATTATTTTTGATATGGATGGAGTTTTAGTGGATTCAGAACCAATCTATTTGCAGGAAGTCATTAATTATATTTTGGATGAACTTAAAGAAGATGTTGGTTATTTAGAACTGAAAAGAGAAATGAATAAAATTGTAGGTGCTTCGGATGATAAAATGTTTGAAATTATGTCTGAATATTTAAATCATAAATATTCGCCTGAAGAAATTAAGGCGGGCATGTGGTCGAAAGAATTAGGGTTGGATTATCGTACAATTTTAAATCCGCATGTATTATATGTGTTACCGAAATTACAGGCGAAAGGATATAAGCTTGCGATTGCATCAAGTTCTTCAATGGAAAATATTAAGAAGGTAACTCGTCAGTGCGGTATTGCATCATATTTTGATTGTATGGTTAGTGGAGTAGATTTTAAAGAGACTAAGCCAGATCCAGCAATTTATTTGGAGACATTAAGAAGATTAAATTTAAAACCAGAAGAGGTAATAGCAATTGAAGACTCAACATATGGTATACAGGCTTGCATTGGTGCAAATATTCGTGTGATTGCCAAAGAAGATAATCGTTATGATTTCAATCAAGGTTTAGCGGATGTGATCGCAAGTGATATTTTGGATGCGTATAACATTATTAAATATTGGAATTCAGAAGAAAATTAATTTTTTTCATGTAAACGCTTGCAATATATTTTAATTACTGGTATACTTTGATTGTACAAATGGTATGCATTTACATACCACTTGCAAGCGGGCATAGTCGAGTGGTATAAATCAAGTGTACGCAATTGGAAAAGAGGATGTATTGATGAGAAGATTTATTTTGGCATCACATGCTTATATGTCTAAAGGAATCAAAACTTCACTTGAATTAATTCTTGGAAAACAAGCCAACTTATCCGTATATTGTGCATATGCTGAGGGCGAGCCTTTCTTTAAGCCTTTGGTGATTCAAGAAGTTGAAGATCATCCTGAAGATGAATTTGTAATTATGACAGATCTATTGGGTGGTAGCGTAAACAACGAATTGTTGGAGCTAACGACTAAGGGAAATGTTCATTTAGTAACAGGAACAAACTTAATTTTGGCAATGTCAATCTTATTGACTTGTCGTGAATGCGATGATGTTGCAGCAGCAATCCGTACATGCGTTGAAGATGCTAAAACAGGTATCGTATATTGTAATGATTCAGAAATTGACTCAGATTTAGATGAGTTGTAAAAATTGAAAGGAGAAGTACAATGATTAAATTACTTCGTATTGATCACCGTTTATTACATGGTCAGGTAGCTTTTAGTTGGAGTAAACAACTTGGTACAGATTGTATTTTGTTGGCTTGTGATACTTTGTTGAATGACAAATTGCGTATGTCAGCTATTAAAATGGCTAAACCTAGTGGCGTAAAGGTTGTAGCTAAAACAGTTGATGATGCGGTTGCAGCAATCAAATCTGGTGTTACAGATAAGTACAAATTGTTTATCGTAGTTGAAAGCGTTGAAGATGCTGATCGACTTGCAAGAGCATTAGATATTAAGGAGATCAACCTTGGTGGTACAAAACCAACAGATGATCGTCACGTAATTTCTACAGCAGTTTATGTAAGTGATAACGATGAAAAAATCTTAAAAGATTTAATGGATGATGGATTTGATGTGTTTACACAGATGGTTCCATCAGACAAACGTGTTAATACAAAAGATTTATTAAAATAAAAAATTTTAGAGGAGAATAAGATGTTAGTTAAGACTTTATTAATTTTCTTGATCACGTTCTTCGCGGTTTCAGAATTCTTGTTGGGTACATCATTAATTCAAAGACCGTTAGTTTTAGGACCATTGGTAGGTCTAGCGTTTGGTCAATTAGAATTAGGAATTATTATGGGTGCTACTCTTGAGTTGGCGTTTATTGGTGCAGTTTCAATTGGTGCATACATACCTCCTGATATGATTTCAGGAACTATCTTAGGAACAGCTTTAGCAATCGAAGCTGGAGCAGGTCCTGAGACAGCGTTGGCATTAGGTTTACCAATTTCTACAGTTATGTTGGCATTGAACTCAGTATTAAGTGCTCCAATTATGTTGGTTTTCACTCACTTGATGGATAAAGATATTGAAGAAGGTAATATTGGAAAATTCAAATTCCACTATTTCTTCGGTGGTTATGCTTCATTCTTACCTCGTTTAGTAGTAATTCCATGTGCATTCTATTTTGGAAGTGAAGCTGTAGTTGGATTATTAAGTCAAATTCCAGAATGGTTACAAACAGGTATTAATATTTCAGGTGGAATTATTCCTGCATTAGGTTTTGCGATGTTAGCACAGATGATCATGGACAAAAAGATTGCTCCATTCTTCTTCATTGGTTTCTTTGCAGTTCAATATTTAAGTTTAAATACAACAGCAATCGCAATCTTCGCATTGGCTTATGTAGTCTTGATGTTCTTTAAAGAAAAAGATCAAAAAGGAAAAGTTGCAGTTGTTGAGGGAGGAGATGGCTTAGATGAGTTCTAATTACGAATACAAAGGCGTTATTACTAAAAGAGATTTAAGAAAAGTATTCTTACACGCCATTACAATGGAACATACGTGGAACTATGAACGTATGATGAATGATGGATATCTATATTCAATGCTTCCAGCATTACAAAAAATCTATACAAATCCAGAAGATCTTAAAGAAGCATGTAAACGTCACTTAGAGTTCTTCAATACAACTCCACAATGTATTACATTGCCACTTGGTATTACTGTTGCGATGGAAGAACAACGTGCAAATGACATGGAAAACTTTGACACAACTTCTATTTCAAGTGTTAAGACAGCTATCATGGGTCCATTAGCTGGTATTGGTGATAGTTTTATTTGGGGAACATTAAGAATTTTAGCTACTGGTGTAGGTACTTCATTAGCATTACAAGGAAGTATCTTAGGACCAATCTTATTCTTATTGGTTTTCAACGTACCTAGCTTCATCTTACGTTACGTATTGGTATATGCAGGTTACAAATTTGGTTCAGACTTCATTACTTCTGCAGAAGAATCTGGTGTAATGGATCTAATTAGTAAAGCAGCAAGTATCTTAGGTTTAACAGTTGCAGGTGCTATGACTGCAGAAATGGTTTATATGACAGTTCCAATTGCGATTGGTAGTGGTGAATCAGCTACAACAGTTCAGGCTATTATTGATGGAATCATCCCAGGATTATTACCATTATTATTAACTGGATTCGTATATATGTTGTTAAATAAGAAAGTTAAACCACTAGTAATTATGTTTGCGATGATGGCACTTTGTATTGTTTGTGCATTCTTTGGCATTTTGGCATAATTAAACATAATGTATATAGGGTTGAAAAAACTTTTTTCAACCCTTTAATTTTTAATGAGGATAAATAAATGAAGAATTTTAAAGATCGATTATGCGGAATGAACTGTCATTATAGATTTTATTCTTTTGAACGTTTTTTTCAGGAAA
>ERZ772883.1623-NODE-1623-length-16486-cov-5.662102_pt1 | contig 16486 bp, 16 predicted proteins | sample MGYA00580575_ERZ772883 | MGnify/ENA primary metagenome ERZ772883 (study PRJEB29015, sample SAMEA2737666) | human gut metagenome | biome: human gut; feature: human-associated habitat; material: faeces | place: China | collected 2012 ...
TCTTGCCGGTCTGACGGTCGCCGATGATGAGCTCGCGCTGGCCGCGGCCGATGGGAAACATCGAGTCGATGCACAGAATGCCCGTTTCCAGCGGCGTATCGACGCTCTGGCGATCGATGATGCCGGGGGCGGGGCTCTCCACCGCGCGGTAGCCGTCGGCGCGGATATCGCCGCCGCCGTCCACAGGCATACCGAGGGCGTTGACCACGCGGCCGAGGAATCCCTCTCCCACGGGAACGCCCGCCGTGCGGCCCGTGCGCCGCACGGTGCTGCCGGCGCTGACGAGCGCGTCGTCGTCAAACAGGATGCAGCCGACGCTCTCCTCCGAAAGGTCCTGCACCATGCCGCGCACGCCGCCGTCGAAGAGCAGCACCTCGCCGTAAGCGGCGCTCGCCAGGCCGTCCACGCGGGCGATGCCGTCGCCGACGGTCAGCACGGTGCCGACCTCCTGCGCCATGGCCTTCGGCGTCCAGGAGAGGATCGTCTCCTTCAAGAGCGGGATGATGTTGCCGTTGCTGTGCGGCACCTTCGTGAGCGTATCCTTGAGCTGCTGGAAGCGGCCGTTGACGCTCCAGTCGTAAATATCGTCGCCGACCTCCATGCGGAAGCCGCCGGGGAACGCGTCGCTCTGCTGCCAGCTCAGCTCGACGCCCGGGCCGTATTTCTTTTCAAGGAAGGCGAGAAAGCGCGTTCGCTGCGCTTCATCGGGCGGTACGGCGGCGTAGAGCAGCGCCGTTGTGACAACTGCGGTCTCACTCATCGCCGCCACCTCTTTCCGCAGCGCTGAGGAACTGGTCGTAGGCCTCCGCAGCGCTGGACTTCAGCACGAGCTTTTCGGTCGCGGCGCTCACGAGGTTCGAGATCTCGTCCTGCGCCTGCGCCATGGTCTTGTCATATTCGGCCGCGGCATTTGCACGGGCGTTTTTCAGGATGGTCTCCGCCTCGGCGCTCGCCTGCGCGCGGGCGGCATCCGCCTCCTGCTGCACGGCCTGCATAGCCTTTTCGCGGCGGTCGCGGATCTCCGTCTCCACGCCCTTGAGCTTTTCTTCATAGCCCGCGCGGGTCTGCTCGGCCTGCGCGAGGTGTTCCTTCGCCTCCGCATCCATCTTTTCATACTGCGCGCGGCGGCCGTCCATATAGCTCTTGACGGGCTTATAGAGCAGGAAGTACAGCGCGCCGAACAGGATGACAAAGTTCAGCGCGTGCAGCACGATCTGCTGGATGTTGATATTGAGCGGCATATCAGTCCCCTCCTTTGCCGGAGTGATCGGTCATCAAAGCACAAAGATGATCAGAATGGCCACGATCAGCGCATAAATGATGACCGTTTCGATGAACACAAGGCCCATCATCATCGAGGTGCGGATGGGGCCTGCGGCCTCGGGCTGGCGGGCGATCGCCTCGGTCGTGCGGGAAATGGAAATGCCCATGCCCAGCGCACCGCCAAGGCACGCAACGCCGATCATCACGCCTGCGGCCATGGCCTTGTTGGACGTGACGTCCGCCTCGCTCATCGTTTCCTGCGCCGCAGCGTCGGGCGAGGACGCATCCTCACTGTTGGCGGCGAGGGCCGGAACGGACAGGGCAAGGAGCACGAACAGCAGCGCGAACAGCGCCGCGAATTTTTTCATGGTTTTCATGGCAAATTACCTCTTTCTTCAGATGACCGCTTTGCCGCGGGCCTTCTTGACTTTCTTGATCTTCGGTTTTTTCTCATGCTTTTCCGTCGATTCCCCGTAGAAGGTGGAGACGAGCATCGTTAAAACATACGCCTGAATGAGCGCGTGCAGCAGCGTGAACAGAACGCCCACGATGACCGGCAGCACAAAGGAAAGCGCTGTGTAGTGGTACACGAGCTCCGTGACGAGCGCGCCGGAAAGGAGCGCGCCGAACAGTCGGAAGCTCATCGAGATGGGCAGCGAAAAATCCTTCAGCGCGTGCAGCATCCCGCCCGGTCCCGCGGCGATGAGGCCGCCGAAGAGGATGACGCCGTAGCTCATCAGGCCCATGGCGATGGCGCCGTTGATATCCGAGAGCGGCGCGGGAAGGCTCACAGACGCCCCGCCGGTCGTCACGGTCTGAATGCCCAGCAGCTCAAAGAGCGTGCCGACAAAGATGTAAGTACCCGCCGTAAAGATATACGCGCTCAGGAATCGGTTGCGGTGGGGGCTGCTGCCCTCTGCCAGGCCGTCGAACAGGCTCACGAGCTGCTCGAGCAGCAGCTGGAGCTTTCCCGGAATGACGGTGAACCTCGGGATGACGAATATCCTGCAGATCAGCGCGAACACGATCAGAATGCCCGTGACCACGTAGGCGGAAATGAGCCCCGGATTGACCTCGAGCCCGAACAGAGCGATCTTGAAGCGCTCGTGCAGCACCGCATCGCGCATCACCTCCTGAATGGAGCCGCCCTCTTCGCCGGACGGCGCCAGGATCGCGAGGATCAGCAAGGCTATCACAATGGTCGCGAACACGAGCAGCTCCCGCGTCCGCTTCTTTTTATCCACGTTATCCTACCTCCTTCTCTCCTCTGCCGCCCCGCCGGTATCCCCTGCAAAAGGCAGGGCGGTCCACAATCTCATAATCCACATTTATATCACTTGGCCGTTTAGAATACAAGTCCGGACAGGCAACGCTTTGCATCTTTTCGACTTTTTAACACAATCCCTTTTTTCGTGCGGTTTTCGCAAAAAACGGGCGCGGCGAAGAAGGAAGCGTTCCTCCCCTCTCCGCCGCGCGGCCGCTATCAAAGCTGAATAATGCTCTTTTGCATTACAGGACAAATATAATAAGGATCGCCACGATGAGCGCGTAAATGATGACCGTTTCGATGAACACAAGGCCCATCATCATCGAGGTGCGGATCTGCCCCGCCGCCTCGGGCTGCTCGGCGATGTTGCTCGTCGCCTTCGAGATCGCGCGCGCCATACCAAGCGCACCGCCGAGGCACGCCACGGCGATGAGCCCCGCCGACGTCCAGGCCTTGCGGATCTTGACGGCATTCTCGTTGTCGGTCTCCTCCGCCGTCACTTCCGCGGGCTCGCTGTCCGCGGCCATGGCCGGGACAGATGCCACGCACAGCAGTGCCAGCAGCGCCAGGATCGTAAAAAGACGCTTCATGCTTTGCTCCTTAACAAGCAGTATCCATTTCTTTGCGAAGTCTTTATAAAGACATAATATACCATTGGCAGGCAGGATTGCAAGCACTTTTTTATACATTGCTGCAAAAAAGAAGCGCTCCGGGTATCCCGGAGCGCTTCCTCTGTTATTTTCGCTTCTGCCGGCGGATGTCCTCGCCGAAAAAGAGCAGCAGTTGGTACTCCCCCTGCAGGCGCGAGAACACCGGCGCGCCGTAGCGCCGACCGATCTCATCGGGCCGCAGATTGGTGGAGATGACGGTCTTTTTCCCCGTGATGAGGCGGGTGTTGACGATCTGGTAGATGGCGCTCTGGACGAAGCTCGTCATCAGCTCCGTGCCGAGGTCGTCGAGGATCAGCAGGTCACAGCCGAGCGCGCGGCTTACGGCGCCGTCGTTCTCCTCGTCCGTCTCGCGGCCGAACTTCTGCGCCTCGAAGCGCGCGAAGATGTGCCCCGCCGTGTCGTAGACCACGCTGTGGCCGCTTGCGCTCACGACGCGCGCGATGGAGGCAGACAGAAACGTTTTCCCCAGCCCCGTGCCGCCCGAGAGCAGGAGATTGCCGCTCTTGGGGGAAAACTCGTGCGCATAGTCCTGGCATACGTCGTACACGCGCTCCATGTTCGCACGCGGCGAAATGCCGAGCTCGCTGTCGGGCAGCGGCGAATAGTAGTCAAAATCAAAGGTCTCAAAGCTCTGCGAGCCGAGGTCTAAAAGGCCCGAGAGCTCCTTGTTCTGCTCGCGCACATAGTAGGAGCGCAGGCAGGCACAGACGGCGCTGCCGAGAAAGCCCGTGTCGTTGCAGCGCGGGCAGGCGGGCTTTTCCTCGAGATAATCGGCCGGCAAGCCGAGCTGCGTGAGCAGCAGGCGCTTTTCCTGCTGCAAATTGAGGTTTTCCTCCCGCAGCGCTTCGATGGCCGGGCGCGGGTCCGCGCCGCGGCGCAGGCCCGAGGCGATAATCTTCGCCATCGTGTGCGACAGCTCGCGGTCAATGTCCGCAATGCGCGGGCACTTGGTGTACACCGCGCGCTCCCGCGCGCGGAAATTTTCCGCGCGCCGCTGCTTGTCCTCGTCAAAGCGCGCCAGCGCGCGGCGCATCAGCCGGCCGTCGTAAGCCATCGTTCTCCCCCGCTTTCGTTTACTGATTCAGATATTCCTTCATCCAGGCGTTGCCGCCGGTGGTGTTCTTCTTCGGCTTGCTCTGCTCCCTGGCGTTCTCGGCCCTGACCTCGGCGAGCGTGTGCAGGCCCTTTTCGTGCCAGCGCTTCAAAATGCCGTTGCAGTACGGCCAGCGGAACTCATGGCAGTGCAGCACCGTGCGGTCGTAGGCTTCGGCCACCGTTTCCGCCGGGAAGCCCATCTCCGCCCAGGCGGAGAGATACTTCTCCTCGCTCGGCGCGCTCGCGCGGCCCTGCATCCCCAGCGCCGCCATGTACTCGGGGTATCTGCCGCGCAGGGTCTGCTCGCGCTTCATGTACTCCCCCGCCTTTTCGATGGAGAAAAGCTCCTTGCGCGCCCAGACGAATCCTTCTTTTTCGATCTCGCGCATATTGGGGAGCCGCCCCTCGCCGAACTGCTGCGCCTTTTTCGTGATGCAGTAGTTCACCAGCGTGTAGACCACGTCCGCCGGGAGGCCGAGGTTCTCATAGAGACCCAGGAGCTTTTTGACCGACGGGACGGACAGCGGGCCGAGCTTATGCTCCACCTCGCGCAGCAGGCACGCAAAGCGCCCGTCGCCCTCGAGCTTTCGCATGATGTCCTCGCGCGTGTAGTCGGGCGTTTCCTGCGTCTGCGGCGGCTCGGCCGGCGGCTGCGCCGCTTTTTTTTCCGGCGCGCCGACGAGCTGCATCTCATAGAGCGCCTGCTCCGCCGCGCAGACGCGCTTTTCGTCCCAACTGAGCATTTTGGCGAGCTTTTCCGCCTCCGCCGCGCCGTGCGAATGCAGGATGGCGAGATACAGCAGCGCCGCGTCGCCGTCGCCGCCGCCGATGAGCCGCTTGAGCGTCGCCGCCGAGAGGGTGATGCTCTCTTCTTCTTTGAGATGCAGCACATAGCCTGCCATACGTCCACCCTCCTTTCGCCGCATTTCGATCTTCCTATTCTACATGAAATTTTCCCATTCGTAAACATGAATTTTTTTGCTTCCCCCTTTTCACTTTTTCACTCTCGTGTTATACTGTTAGGGACTATATGGGTGGAAATTGCCCTTTTCTGTGCAACAGCGAAAAAGAAAGGAGCACACAGATCATGGAAAACCGTATCACGATCTCCATTTGCGAGGAAGAATACACATTCGTAGCCGAGGAAGCCCCCTCCTATATGCAGAAGGTCGGCTCCTACGTGAACGACAAGATGAGCGAGCTGCTCGACAGCGCAAAGGTCGGCCGCACGGACGCCGCCGTGCTCACGGCCGTGAACATCACCGACGAGCTTTTTAAGGAGCGCGAGGCGGGCGATGCCCTGCGCCGCCAGGTCAAGCAGTACCTCGACGAGGCCAGCCAAGCCAAGAGCGAGGTCAGTGAGCTCAAGCGCGAGATCTTCAAGCTTCAGCAGCAGAAAAAGTAAGCCTTGACGACCGAGCTGTTGGCGCCTGCCGGCGGGCAGGAGGCGCTCGTCGCCGCCGTACAGAGCGGCGCGGACGCCGTGTATATGGGCTTTGGTGCGTTCAACGCGCGCAGGAACGCGAGGAATTTTTCTGACGAGGAATTCCGCGCGGCGGTCTTTTATTGCCATCTGCGGGGCGTAAAGGTCTATCTGACGCTCAACACGCTCGTCACCGACCGCGAGCTGCCGCGGCTCGTCGAAGAGGCGCGCATCGCGTCGGAATGCGGCGTGGACGCCATTCTGGTGCAGGACTGGGGCGTTCTCGATACGCTTCGCTCCCTCATCCCCGATGTGCCGCTGCACGCCTCGACGCAGATGAGCCTGCACACGCTCTCGGGCGTGGCGGAGGCGACCCGGCTCGGCATGACGCGCGCGGTGCTCGCGCGCGAGCTTTCGCGCGGCGAGATCGCCGAGATCTGCGAGAACAGCCCCATCGAGATCGAAGCCTTCGTCCACGGCGCGCTGTGTATGTGCTACAGCGGCCAGTGCGAGATGTCCGCCGTCATCGGGCGGCGCAGCGGCAACCGCGGCGCGTGCGCCCAGCCCTGCCGCCTGCCCTACGGCTTCGATGGCAAGGCAAGCGGGCACCCGCTGAGCTTAAAGGACGCGTGCCTCGCCCCCTTCGTGCCCGAAATGCAGGATATGGGCGTTGCCTGCCTGAAGATCGAAGGGCGCATGAAGCGCCCGGAGTATGTCGCCGCCGTGACGGAGATCTACGCGCGCCTTCTGCGCGAGCATCGCGCGCCGACAAAGGACGAGCAGAAAAAGCTCGCCCTCGCCTTTTCGCGCGACGGCTTCACCGAGGGGTATTACCGCGGCACGCGCGGACGTGAGATGTTCGGCACGCGGCCGGAAAACGCCAAATGGCCGGAGGACTGGTTTGGGGAGCTGCGCGCCCGCTATGAAAAGGAAGACCAGCGGCTCGTGCCGCTCACTTTCGACTGCACCATCCGCGCAGGAGAGCCGATGACCCTCCGCGCCGAAGACGCAGACGGCCACATGGCAGATGTCACCGGAAGCGTGCCCGAGGCGGCGCGCAGCCGCGCGATCACCGCGGAAGAGGTCGAAGCACGCCTCAAAAAGACCGGCGGCACGGCCTTTTCGGTCGCGTCCTGCTTTGTCACGCTGGATGACGGCCTTGCCGTCAGCGCGGGAGCGCTCAACGCCCTGCGCCGCGAAGCGCTCGCGCAGATGGAAGCGCAGCGCACCGCCGTGCCTGAGCGCCGCGCATTCGACTTTGTTCCGCCGGAGAAGATCAAAAACAGCGCGGACAAGCCGCTCCTGACCGTTTCCATTCACAAGGCGGAGCAGTTGAGCGAGGCGCTCGTTTCGCTCGCCCCCGCGCGCGTCTATCTCCCCGTCGAGCTGCTGCCCCGGCTTGACCTTGCGCCCTATCGCGGCAGGACGGAGTTTTTCGCGCTCTTGCCGCGCATCTACCGCACGCAGGATGAGCCGATCTTGCGCGCCCTGATCGAAGACGGCGTCAAAAAGGGCGTCACAGGCGTGTCGATCGCCAACCTCGGCCATCTCTCGCTCGTGCGCAATCTTCCCGTAACGCTGCACGGCGACTGGGCGCTGAATGTCTACAACTCCGCCGCGCTCGCCTTCTGGAAGAAGGAAGGGCTTTCGAGCGCCTGCGCTTCCTTCGAGCTGCGCGACGCACAGCTGCGCGACTTACAAAAGTCCCTCCCCTGTGAGGCCATCGTCTACGGCCGTCTTCCCCTGATGATCACGGAAAACTGCCTGAATGCGAACGAGCTCGGCTGCCGATACTTTAAGGACCGGCCCGCGTCCGTGCCGTGCGACGGCGCGTGCGCAACTGCCCCGGAACTGACCGACCGGCGCGGCGAGCACTTCCCCGTGCTGCGTGCGTGGGGCTGCCGCAGCGAGATCGAGAACGGAAAAATTCTCTATCTCGCGGACAAGGCAAGCGACTGGCAGTCGCTTGGTTTCCGCTTTGCACAGCTCCGTTTCACGACGGAAAGCCCCGAAGAATGCGTGCAGATGCTGCGCGCCTATCAGGGCGAGGCGGTCGAAGCGCCGGAGAATATCACGCGCGGTCTCTTCTACCGCGGCGCAGAATGAATCCTATTCGTAATTTTTCTTTTTGATTATACCATTTATTATCAATTTGTGAGGCAATATCATGGCAATCGTTTTGGCATCTCAGTCCCCGCGCCGGCAGGAGCTTTTGCAGCGCATCGGCGTGGAGGACTTCCGCACGCTCTCGCTCGACATCGACGAGAGCTACCCCGCAGGTCTTTCTCCCGAGGACACCGTGCGTTTCATCGCCGGGAAGAAATCCGAGGCCGCGGCCGCGCTCTGCGCGCCCGACGATCTCATCATCACGGCGGACACGATGGTCTTTCTCGGCAGCGACCGGCTCGGCAAGCCGCGCGATGAGGAGGACGCCTTCCGGATGCTGCGCGAGCTTGCGGGCAGCCGTCACACGGTCTGCACCGGCGTCAGCCTTCGCAGGGGCGCGCAGTACGAGTCCTTCGCCGTGTCGACGGGCGTTACCTTCCGCCGGGCATCGGACGACGAGATCCGCGCCTACATCAAAACCGGCGAGCCGATGGACAAGGCCGGCGCCTACGGCGTGCAGAGCCGCGGCGCGCTCTTTGTCGAGCGCATCGACGGCGACTTTTTCAATGTCATGGGCCTTCCTGTCGAGCAGCTCGGCCTTGCGCTCGCGCGCTTCGGCGTGAAGCTGCTGTGACCTCTCCCCTGCCCTACGATCGAAAGGAGGGTAAGCCTTGAAAGAATTTTTCCGTCAGCACGGGCTGCGCATTCTGGCCGTCGCAGCGGCGGTCGCTGTGCTCTTGAGTGTGCTGACCTATTTTTCCTCCACCTCCTCGGTGCTGGAAAACATCGCGGGCGTGCTGACCTCGCCCTTCCGCGCCGCGGCCACCGCCGTGAGCGATTGGGCCGCCGACAAGCGGCAGTATTACGAGGATGTGACCGCCCTCAAGGAGGAAAACGCCGCGCTCAAAAAGGAGATCGCGGATCTGCGCGCCCAGCAGCGCCAGGCACAGGCGGACAGCGAGGAAAATAAGCTGTTCCGTAAGCTCCTGAAATTGCAGGAGCAGCGGAGCGACTTCACCTTCGTCTCCGCCGCGGTCCTTGCCCACGGTGAGAGCAACTGGACCTCGTCGCTATCGCTCAGTCACGGCACGGATTCCGACATTGCCGTGGGCGACTGCGTGGTGAGCGCCGAGGGCTATCTCGTCGGCGTCGTGTCCGAGGTCGGACTCAACTGGTCGACGGTGCTGACCGTCATCGACACGGACACCGAGCTCGGCGCGCGCATCTTCCGCACCGGGGAAACGGCCGTCGCCGAGGGCGACTTTTCCCTCATGGGCGAAGGAAAGCTCAAGCTCTCCTATCTCACCTCGGACGACGAGGTGCTCACGGGCGACCAGATCGTCACCTCGGGTCTCGGCGGGTACTACCCCAGCGGCCTTGTCATCGGCGCAGTCGAGTCGGTGCAGACCGGCGACGACGGCCTTGCCCGCTACGCCGTCCTCACCCCCATGGTCGACTTTGACGCGCTGACCGAGGTCTTCGTCATCGTCGACTACGATATCGTCGAATAAGGGGGCAGCGCATGAACGTAACGCAGACGACCGCCCTCAAGTGGACATTTTACGCGCTCGCGGCGCTGCTGCTCTGCTTTTTCAAAAGGGTCCTGCTCGGCTCGGTGAGCGTTTGGGGCGTGCTCCCCTTTTTGCCGCCGGTGCTGCTCGCGGTCATGGCCTCGTTCGAGCAACCGAGATCCGCGGTGCTCTCGGGCATCGTGTTCGGCTCGCTGTGCGATCTTGTGCTGCCGGCAAGCCTTCCCTGCCTTTACACGCTCGCCTTCACCGCCGCCGCGCTGCTCATCTCCACGCTTTTGAGCAATCTCCTGCAGCCGGGCTTTGCCCGCGCGCTGCTCGCGACGGTGCTGGCTTTCCTTGTCACCGATCTTTTGCAGGCCCTTGCGCTGCTGCCGCGCAGCGGTATGAGCGCTCTCCTGCCGATGCTGCACCTCTTTGCGAAGGAAACGGCGCTCTCGTGCCTGCTGCTTCTGCCCAGCTACCCGCTGCTGCGCGCGGTGCACCGTCTCTTTGCCGACTGAAGTCCCGTTTTTCCCGTTTTTTCCCCTGTTTTCCCCACTCCGCTCGGAAAGGAGCGATCTTATGGACCCCAAACGCTTTACCCGCCGCCTCGTCGCGCTCGGCGCGGCGATGTTCCTCGTTGCGCTCGTCTTTGTCGTCACGCTCTTTGACGCGCAGATCGTCCACGGCGACGACTATCTCGCCAAATCCATCCGCACGAACGCCAAGGTCGAAACCGTCAAGGGCACGCGCGGTGTGATCACCGACCGCAACGGCAAGGTGCTCGTATCCAATCGCGCGGTCTACACGCTGAATTTCGACTTATCGCTCGTCTCGTCCGACGAGCTGAACGACGCGCTGCTGCGCCTCATCGAGCTGATGAACGCGCAGGGCGTCGAGATCCGGGATATTCTTCCCCTTTCGCAGGAGGCGCCCTACGTCTATGACACGGCAAAAGGCGGCGTCAGGGCGCTCGTCAAATACCTCGTCTCGCTCAAATGGATGGACGAAAAGAACGTGGACGAGGACGGCCTGCCCACGAGCATTACCGGCCCCGCGCTCTATCTGCGCCTTTGCAGCGAATACGGCGTCAGCGAAGCGCTGCCCGACGACACGGCGCGCACGCTCGTGGGGCTGCGCTATGCGCTCGCCTCCGCCAGGCTGAACGGCTCGTCGGTCTTTGAATTTGCGAGCGACGTGGACGTTGCGCTCATCTCGCTCATCAAGGACGGCTCCTACGCCGGCGTGCAGGTGGACACCTCGTCCGTGCGCGTTTACGAGACCGATTACGCCGCCCACGTGCTCGGCTACACCGGCAGCATCGAGGACTGGGACGATTACAAGGATAAGGACGGCTACACGCTTGCGAGCATCGTCGGCAAGTCCGGCGCGGAGAGCGCATTTGAAGAATACCTTCACGGCAGCGACGGCAAGCGCCTTGTGACCTTCAACGACTCCGGCAAGGTGACCGGCGAGCTCTATTCCGTGGAGCCGAAGCCCGGCTCCACCGTGGCGCTGACCATTGATATCGACTTTCAGGAGGATGTGGAGCAGGCGCTGGAAAGCACCGTCACCGCGATGACAAAGGCCGACGGCATCGACCGCGGCGCGGCGGTTGCAGTCGTGCAGGTCGGCACGGGCGATGTGCTGGCGCTCGCGTCGTACCCCACCTATTCCCTCTCCACCTTCCGCGACGAGATCGCCGCGCTCACGAGCGACACGATGCAGCCGATGTGGAACCGCGCCACACAGGGCACCTACGCCCCCGGCTCGACCCTAAAGCCCCTCACGGCCATCGCCGCGCTCGAGTCCGGCGCGACCACCGTGCGCGAAACGCTCTACGACTCGGGCAAGTGGGTCTATCCCGGCTACTCTGCGAGCTATACCTACTGCTGGAAGCGCAGCGGCCATGGGTCCCTCAACGTGCGCGGCGCGATCATGAATTCGTGCAACTACTATTTTGCCGAAATGGGCTACCGCATGGGTATGGACACCCTGCGCAAGTATTACGCGGACTTCGGTCTCGGCTCGCCGACGGGCATCGAGATCGGCGACGCCGCAGGCCGCCTCCCCTCCCAGAATGAGGGCGAGAACCTTGCGCCCTGGGCGGCCTTCGGCCAGGCAAACCAGCTCTATACGCCGCTCCAGCTCGCCAACTATATTGCGACGCTCTCCGGCGGCGGCGACCGCTACACGACACACTTGCTCAAAAACGTGCGCGAGAGCGGCACGGGTGCGCTCGAATACGTCTACGACGCCGAGCCCGTGCAGACGATCGCAATGAGCGAGGAAAATCTCTCCGCCGTGCTCGCCGGTATGCACGACTTAGCCACTGATGGTGCGGTGTCCTCCTATTTTAAGGATTGTATCGTCGACGCCGCCGCCAAGACCGGCACCGTCCAGACCGGTGACACCAAAAACAACAACGGCGCGTTCGTCTGCTTCGCTCCCTACGACGACCCGCAGATCGCCGTGGCCATCGTCATCGAAAAGGGCGGCACGGGCGCGGCGCTTGCCTCCACCGCCGTGCAGGTATTGAACGCCTACTTCTCCAACGCCGCCGCCAACACGACGGTGACGGGCGAGAACACACTGCTTGGCTGAGCGCGCCGCAAGGCGCGCTTTTCCTTTTTCTCCGGGCCGCCTTTGGCGGCGGAAAGGAATGTTATGTCAACTTCTTGGTTTGACCCCCGCGACCCCCACTGCAAATCGCCCTTCGGCGCGGTGCCGTGCGGCACGCGCGTGCAGCTCTGCCTGCGGCCCGAAGCGGGCGCGGCGGTCACGCGCTGCGAGCTGCTCGCCCACGCAGAATTTGCCGATACCTGGACCGCGACCGAACTTTCCCCTGCGCAGGAATGCGGCAACGCGGTCTTTCGCGGGGAGTATTCTGCGCCGCGGGACGCGGACCTTGTGTGGTATCACTTCCGCCTGACGTGGGCCGACGGCGGCATGAGCTGCTGCGGAAAATCAGGCCTCTGCGCATGGGACACGGTCGAGCCCTGGCAGCTCACAGTCTACGATGACACGCACAAAACGCCCGAATGGTTCGGCCGCGGCGTGACGTATCAGATCTTCCCCGACCGCTTCCATCGCGCAAAAAAGCGAGACGCCGCAGGCCTTGTCGGTCCGCGCACGCTGCACGAGCGCTGGGACGAAGCCCCTGAATACCGCCCGAACGCCGAGGGCGAGATCACGTGCAGCGACTTTTTCGGCGGCGACCTGCAGGGCATCACGGAAAAGCTCGACTATCTCGCCTCCCTCGGCGTGACGACGCTCTACCTCTGCCCGATCTTCGAGGCCTCGACCAACCATCGCTACGACACGGCCTGCTACGAGCGCATCGACCCCCTGCTCGGCACGGAGGAGGACTTCCGCACGCTCTGCGAAAGAGCGCGCGAGCGCGGCATCCGCGTGCTGCTCGACGGCGTTTTCAACCACACGGGGCGAAAAAGCGTCTATTTTAACGCAGACGGCTTCTATCCCACGCCCGGTGCGGCGCAGGGCGAGCAGTCGCCCTACTACCGCTGGTACAGCTTCCACCCCTTCCCCGACGATTACGACGCATGGTGGGGCATCAAGAACCTCCCCGCCGTCAACGAAACAGAGCAAAGTTATGTTGACTACATCATCGAGGGTGAACACTCGATCATCCGCCGCTGGCTGCGTGCGGGCGCGTCCGGCTGGCGGTTGGACGTAGCCGACGAGCTGCCCGACGAATTCATCGCGCGCATCCGCCGCGCCATTGAGGAGGAGCGTCCCGACGGTTATCTGCTCGGCGAGGTCTGGGAGGACGGCACGACGAAGATCGCCTACTCCAAGCGCCGCAAGTACCTGCTGGGACGCGAAACGCACGGTCTTATGAACTATCCCTTCCGCACAGCCCTGCTCGATTTTCTGCGCGGCGGCGACGCTGCGGATTTCCGCGAGCGCATGGAGGAATTGCGCGAGCACTATCCCGCGCCCGCCTACTACGGCGCGATGAACTTCCTCTCCACGCACGATACGCCGCGTATTCTGACACTTCTCGGCCACGAGGGCGACGCCCCCGCCACGCGCGACGAGCGCGCGGCCTACCGGCTGAGCGAGGAAGAAAAGTCGCGCGGCACGGCGCTGTTGAAGCTCGCGGCGCTCATTCTCTATACCTTCCCCGGCTCGCCGATGCTCTACTACGGCGACGAGGCCGGGATGCAGGGCTTTGAAGACCCGTTCAACCGCGGCCCTTACCCGTGGGGACACGAGGACACGGCGCTCCTGCGCTATTTCTGTCAGCTCGGCGCGCTGCGAAAGGCGCACGAGGCCTTGCAGCGCGGCACGATCGACTACTGCGCGGCGCAGGGGCGCGTGCTGGCCTTCCGCCGCGCATCGAACAGCGAAAAATGTATCACGGCGGTCAACGCGGGCGAACAATCCGCCGTTCTCACGCTGCCGTGGGATGCACCCCTCGCGCAGGACGCGCTCACGCGCCAATCCTTCTTCTGCTGCGAAGGCGTGCTCCGCCTGACGCTCGAGCCTTACGGCGCGGTGCTGCTCGTTGAGCCGGAAAACTGAGTCCTTGTTTCACGTGAAACACTGTTTTGAACGCCATGGTAAAGGCCTATGCCTTTACCATGGCGTTTTCGCGTCCTGTCCCCCATTCCCCCGTGATCTGCCATATCCCCGCCCAAAGCAGACGTAAAGGCCTGCGCCTTGTCATGTTTCACGTGAAACAAATTTCGTAAAATTGCTCGTTTTCTGTTGAAATCGAACGGGTTTGTGTTATACTAAGCAAGAATGAAAATGGTTATTTGTATCCGGAACTAAGGTAGGTGTTCTTTTGGCTAAGATCGTTGCGATCGTCAATCAGAAGGGCGGCGTCGGCAAGACGACCACCTGCGTGAATCTGACGTCATCATTGAAAGAAAAGGGAAAGCGCGTCCTGCTGTGCGATTTTGACCCGCAGGCCAACTCCACCTCCGGCATGGGCGTGGACAAGACCAGCGCGCGCAGCGTGTATGACGTACTCATCAACGGCGCGGATGTGACGGCCAGCGTCTCGCACACGCGCTACGGCGACGTGCTGCCGTCTTCCAAGGCGCTCGCCGGCGCGGGCATCGAGATGATCGACCGCCCGAACCGCGAATTTCTGCTCAAGCAGGCGCTCGACGTCCTCTCCCCCAACTATGACTTCATCCTCATCGACTGCCCGCCCTCGCTCGAACTGCTGACGGTCAACGCTCTCTGCGCGGCGAATTCCCTCATCGTGCCCGTGCAGGGCGAGTACTTCGCCCTCGAGGGGCTTTCCGACCTGATGCACACCGTCCGCATGGTGCGCCGCAACCTCAACCCCGGCCTTGAGCTGGAAGGCGTGCTGCTGACGATGTTCGACGGGCGCACGAATCTTGCCCTCCAGGTGGCCGAAGAGGTCAAGCGCTACTTCCCCGGCAAGGTGTACGCCACCGTCATCCCCCGCAACGTCCGCCTTTCCGAAGCGCCGAGCCACGGCAAGCCCATCAACTACTACGACCGTGTCTCGCGCGGCGCGGAGGCCTACAGCAACCTCGCCAATGAGTTTTTGAAGCAGAACAAATGATACATTAAAATATAAAGGGCATTTTCCGCCCTTTCACCCCCGCAGAAAGGAGATGTTCCCATGGCAAACGTAAACCGAGGGCTCGGCAAGGGTCTGGGCGCGCTGCTGGGCGACGCCGCCCTGCACGCCGACACATCCGACAGCCTCTACCTCCCCATTTCCAAGATCGAGCCCTACGCCAATCAGCCGCGCCATCACTTTGACGAAGACGCTTTGCAGGACCTTGCGGATTCCATCCGCGAGCACGGCATCATCCAGCCGCTGACCGTCCGCCGCCTTTCTTCCGGCTATTATCAGATCATCGCCGGCGAGCGCCGCTGGCGCGCCGCGCGCATCGCGGGCCTGCACGAGGTCCCCGCCATCGTCATCGAGGCAGACGACCGCAAAATGACCGAGCTTTCGCTCATTGAGAACCTACAGCGCGAGGACCTCGACCCCATCGAAGAGGCCGAGGGCTACAAAACGCTGATGGACAGCTACCAGCTCACGCAGGAGGAGGCCGCCGAGCGTGTGGGCAAGTCCCGCTCCGCCGTCGCCAACAGCCTGCGTCTGCTGGGCCTCTGCCCCGAGGTGCGCGAAATGCTGCAAAACGGCAAGCTTTCCGGCGGCCACGCCCGCGCGCTGCTGCCGCTCAAGGCAGAGCTCCAGCTTGAGGCTGCAAAGCTCGTCGCCGCACAGGGGCTGAGCGTCCGTCAGACGGAGTCGCTCGCCAAGCGGCTCGGCAGCGCCAAAGAGGAAAAGAAGCGCTCAAACGAGGAGATCATGGCCGAAAGCTACGGCCGTCTCGCCGCGCAGGAGCTCAGCGATAAGATCGGCCGCACCTGCCGCATCGTTTCGGGCAAGAAGAAGGGGCGCATCGAGCTGGACTACTACGGCATGGACGATCTGAACGACCTGCTCGAAGCGCTCGCCGCCATCAAACGCAGAAAGAACGGAGGCGAATGACCATGTCCGATTTTATCCACGAGGGTCCCAAGGACCCGAACAAGGAGAGCGCGCCCAAGGAGGAGAAGCCCACCACCGAGCGTGAGCGCATGAAAAAGGTGTACACTTACGTCGCGGTGCTCTTCTGCGTGGCTTTTCTGCTGATCTTATGGACTTTTCTGATGAATCAGCGCAGCAGCAGGGAGATCCGCGATGAGATCAGGAGCGGCAACAACACGCTGCAAAGCACCCTCGAGCAGAACGACACGCTGGAAGCGCGCGTCGATGAGCTGGAAGCGCAGCTCGCCGCCGCAGAGGAGGACAGCAAGGCACTCAACGAAACCGTCAGTCTCCAGTCCGACCAACTGCGCGCGCTCGACTGGCTGCTCGAGATCGAGCAGGCCTATGGCGCGAAGGACTATGATACGGCAAAGGAGAACATCCGCGCGTTTGAAAAGGACGGCACATCGAAATATCTTCCCGAAAAGCCGCTGCGCACCGGCATTTCCGGCGACGACGCCCCCTCCCCCGCCGCGCGCTACCAGTCCATAGTGGACAAGCTGTTTCCGGACGGCGTAAAATAAGAAGTCAAATGGTCATTCACTTTACAACGATAACGAGGTAAATCATTATGCTGGATATGAAATTCCTGCGGGA
>ERZ772883.1633-NODE-1633-length-16421-cov-6.749603_pt1 | contig 16421 bp, 10 predicted proteins | sample MGYA00580575_ERZ772883 | MGnify/ENA primary metagenome ERZ772883 (study PRJEB29015, sample SAMEA2737666) | human gut metagenome | biome: human gut; feature: human-associated habitat; material: faeces | place: China | collected 2012 ...
CGTTCCGCTACTATTGTCTCATGCCTGTCCATGCGCAGGGTGGTTTGACGGTTACTTTTAATGATAGCTTTTTCTATTTAAATTCATGCGGCTGTCGCTCCCCGCCGCCCGTTCGTTCTGTAAAAAATCACCGGAACAGGACGAAAGGAGACGCAGCATGAGCCGCGAAAAAATGGCCAAAAGGGGCATTTGGAAAACCAGTAAGGGGTGAAAGGGGAAACCACGACCTGCCTTCCGGCGCGAAGGGAGGTGAGAAAATGGACCTTGAACACCATTACCGGCACAAGCAGCACACCTTCGATGCGTTCTGCAAAAGAACCATCCGAAATGAGTCTGCCAATGCTTTCCGTCAGGTTCGCGTCCAGCAGGATCGCTTCGTGTCCCTGAGCGATCTGCCGGATGAGGGCAGCGAGGCGCTTGCAACCTACGACCTCTATCCGCAGTAAGCGGATAAGATATATACACTTGCACCATCCGTCCTGCTAACGTTTGTATAGAACGGCTCCGTAATTGCCTTAATTCGAGCCACATCGCTAAAGATAAGATGACTTCTACACTTAGGACATTTATCTGCATCATACTCATTGTTGGTAAAGTCTACGTGGAAAGCCTTGCCGCAGGAACGGCATTTTAATTCAATATACATATTAACCTCCACTTCGGTACGGGCATTATTCCGCAATGCGGTACTTCTGCTGTTTACCGGAACCCTCCTTAATCAGGAGTCCTTTTTCAACCATATCCCGCAGAATCAAAATAGCGGTCGCCTGAGATACTTTCAACTCAGCTTCCACATCTTTGCGAATGATATATCCTTGCTTTCCAGCCAGTCGGAGCAGTATTTCCCGCCGTTCTGCTTTATCAGCGACCTTCAATGGGGCTGTCGCGGTTACGTCTTTTCGAGCACCTGCATAGTTAATGTTAGGTAGTGTAATTTTGAAGGCGTTATCTGTAGCCTCAAACTGCGGCTTTACAGCGCAGTCAGCATAGCTCTCATTAATTTTTAGAATACCAGTGCCGTAAGCTTCAATTAGTTTCAGCCGATAAAATACATTGGCCAAATTTGGATTACGGAGCGCAGATACACCGAGCATAATATCGTCAAAAGTAAGGCCGCGAACCAGACCGCCAATGGTCACAAACTCAATGCGGTCATCGAAGATGCTGATCAGCGTGGAGCCGCTGAAGCTGTAATCACGATGGGTGATGGCGTTGAGCAATGCTTCGCGCAACGCTTCGCTGGGATAATCCCTCCTGTCAATGCGTTCCAGCCCTTCAAATTCCGCGCGGGTACGGTTGAACTGATCAATGTAGGAATAGGCATCCTCCAACTGCGTGAGCAAAGAGCCGCTCAACTCCTTACGGTCACGGAACACGCTTTTCTTGCTGCCATCAAATACAGCCAGCTTGATGGTGTGAACGCATTGATCAGATAGCAACATACCAAGGTTGGTGTAGGTACCATCGGAGCCGATGATATTCAGCGTTCGCTTCTGCTGATCTCCGAAAGGAAGACTACGCTTTGCAAAATAGCTTTCCGTTTTTTCAAAAGTCAACTGCTGATTGATGGAACGAGCATCCTCGTAACGGTCACCGCTGGTCTCCTTAATCATATTCAGTATGGCTGTCTCAGAAGCCGGAACAGAGGATGCGCTCTGGCGAACATACACGCCCTCTGGGCGGATGCCCTTCCCTGCGAGGTAATAGGGACGGGCAGTACCTCGCTGCACTGTCAAAACCACAACAGGCTTTTCTTCGATGATTTCGATGGCACACTCAGTAAACATGGTAACATCCGGACGAATGGAATCTCGAATCATATTTGTGATCCGAAGCATGACTGCATCGGTGTTTTCAATACCACGGACACTTCCATCATCATTCACGCCAATATAAATCTTTCCGCCATCCGTATTTGCAAAGGCAACTATAGCATATTTGATGTCGTCCACATATTCGCGCTTAAACTCCGTGGTCTTATTCTCAATCATAAAACGGCCTCCGTTCTAACAATCGCTTCTAATAATTATTATAATAACTATCAGAAAGAAATCAAGAGCAAAAAGAATATGTTTTTGTATCATGCTGTCGATTGCGCTACAATAGCAAAAAGGCTACTGCTATTGCGTTTATAATCACGAAATTTATCCATGCACATGATATTTTCTCAGCAAGCTATAATCATGCTATACTTTTCCGTCAGAGTGTGCTATGATTTAGCAGGTATTCGGCCGGTCGCGACCGAAATATCTTTTGAAGCGTTGGAAAGACGCCCTCCCCTTATGATATGGAGGGCTCTGAAAATCTTTCACTGAGGTGACATCACCTTTAGGTTCTCGTGGAGCGATCCGTGTGGGTTCGTCCCCCACTACCCGTACCACGTCGGAGCAAAGCAAGCTTTGCTCCGACGTTTTTTTATTCCTGCGGAATCAAAGAACGTCATCCGCCCGCTCCCTTGCTCCTCCTTTCCAACCGCGATTCGCTCCGCTGGATTCGCGGTTGGTTTTTAGCGCGAGCTAAAAAAATAACGCATCGAATGTGTCCGCGTTTCCGGTTTTTGGAGCAAAGTCCGCTTTGCTCCGACGTTCTTTTATTCCTGCGGGGCGACGGTTTTCGTTGTCCGGTGCATTTTATTTCTTATCGCGTTCTTAACACACTTCAAAGACTTGCAAAAACGTCATTTTCCTCGTATATTTTGTCATTTTTTTGAAAAAAGGTTGCGGTTCGCCCCACTTAGGGCGTATAACGACAGGTCGAACTGGGATTTTCATGTTTTTGTCTGCCGCTTCGGTGACTTGCGGACCCAAAGGAAGAAGGAGAATTCACCATGCAGAAAAAGAGATGGACCGTTCTGCTGCTCGCAGCAGCGTGCTCGGCCGCCCTGCTGACCGGCTGCGGCAGCAAGCAGAGCACCGATGACGGCAGTGTCGGCACCGGCGAGCACGAGGTCATCACCACGCAGTCGCCGTTCCGCAACATGAGCGCTTTTGTCGACATCGTGCACGAAAAGTACCCCGAGATCAATCTGGAGGTCGTACCCTACAGCGGCAAAAATTACACCGCCTATGTCAAGGCCGAGCTCGCCGCCGACGATATGCCGGACATTTACTGCACCACCTACTTTACGCCCGACCTGGACGATGTGAGCGACAAGCTGATCGACCTTTCGAGCTACGCCTTCACGGATAACTACGCCGAGGCGCGCCTGCGCGATGTGACCGACAGCAAGGGTGCGATCTATCTGCTGCCGACCTATTACGACTGCATCGGTATCACCTATAATAAGACGCTCCTTGAAAAGAACGGCTGGACGCTGCCGACCTCCTTCAAGGAGCTTGAGGAGCTCGCCCCCAAGGTCAAGGAGGCCGGATACGAGCTGTGCCTCGACGAGATCCAGCTTCCCAGCTACGGCTTCCAGTACCTGTGCAACATTCTCGACACCGGCTGGCTCAACACGCCCGACGGCCGCGCCTGAAGATGGCCGAGGGCAACACGCTGTTCCTGCTCAGCAGCTCCAACCTCTTCTCAGAGGACGAGACCACCGATGAATTCGGCCTGATGCCCTTTCTCTCCGAGGATGGCACGCGCAACACGTTCGTGCTGAACGTCAACCGCTATATCGGCATCAACAAGCATCTGGAGGCCGAGGGCAGCGAGCAGAAGTTCGAGGACGCGCTGCACGTGATGGAGGTCCTCTCCAGCGTTGAGGGAATGCAGGCGCTCAACAGCTTCTATTCCGATACCTCCCTCCTGCCGCTCAAGGACTACACCGTGAGCACGGAGGGCTACTATGCCGATATTCTCGACGAGCTCAACTCCGGCGCGACCGCGCCGCTCATCTACAACGGCTGGGAAAACATCATTGTCGATATCGGCGAGACAATGATCTCCTTTGTCAGGGGCGAGGCCGCCCTTGACGACGTGATCTCCGCCATCGACGGCAATCAGCACCTCATCTGGGACAACTCGACCCAGTATTACACGACCGTCACACAGAAGATCGATACCGAGCACTGTGCCAAGCTCGTCGGCATCTGCTTTGCCGAGGCAAGCGGCGCGGACATGGCGCTCATCTCGATGAACAAGTGGTACCGGATGGATGATTCCGGCGATCTGAACCTCGACGGTGTGAGCGGCGCGCTCTTCCCGCTGCCCGTGAGCGATCAGGAGCTCACCTCCATCCTCCCCACCGGCTGGCGCCAGAACATCCAGACCGTGACGCTCACCGGCAAGCGCGTCAAGGAACTCGCCGAAACGGGCTATGACCGCTCCGGCGACGGCGAGCATTCCTTCCCCTATGCGCTCGTCACGCCCGAGGGCTTTGTCATCGACGACGACGCCGTTTACACCGTCGCCATCGCAGTCGTGACCGACGAGGTCGCCGAGGAGGGCGATCTGACCGATACCGGCCGACGAGCTGATCGCGCTGATGGACTGTCAGGCGCGGCTCAACACCTTCGATTTCTCTCAGTAAGAGATGATGGCCGCGGACGATACGGGGCGCTACTACACGCAAAACGGAATACAGGGCACGCTCACGGGCCTGAATTATCTCATGGACGAACCTGAGCGCGTAAGCTATGTGTACAACGCTATGACCACAAACAAGTCGGAAATGGTGTTCCTGCTGAAGCTGCCGGAGCCTGTGCCCATCCGCATCGGCGAGCAGAGCGTCACTCTGACCTACTACGGCATCTCCCGCAGCATGACGGAGCTGACACCGTACTTTAGCTGCGAGGCCTATAACGACAACAACAGCGTTTACGTTGTGGACAACAACGGCTCCAAGCTCTTCAGCGACGCAAACAACACGCTCCTGCAGGGCCATAACGTCTATTCGGTGCTCGAAAAGATGGAGTATCTGCACGGCAGCTCCTTTGACAAGGCGCGTCAGGAGCTCGGCGAGCACAAGATCGCATACTCCAACGCCGTTCTGAACGGTGAGGAATACTACTATTCCCTCTACCAGATGGAAAACGCGGAATGGACGCTGCTCTTCCTCGTCCCGTCGGTATACGTTGCGACCAACACCGTCTCGCTCATCAACACAACGGTGCGCCTCATTCTCATCTTTGCCGTGATCCTCGCGGTCATCTGCGCGGTCATCATCTACCTTGTGCTGCTCGTCAAGCAGCGGCAGGTCATCGCCGTCGAGCGCCGCAATACCGAGGCGTTCAAGGAGATCAACCGCGAGCTCGACCGCAAGAACGCCGAGCTTTCCCAAGCGGTGGAGCGCGCCGAAACAGCGACCCGCCAGGCCGAGGCCGCAAGCCGGGCCAAGAGCGAGTTCCTCTCCAATATGTCGCACGATATCCGAACGCCGATGAACGCCATCGTCGGCATCACGAATCTGATGGAGCACGAGGGCAACACCTCCGACCGTCTGCGCGGCTACATCCAGAAGATCAAATTCTCCAGCCGTCACCTGCTGTGCCTCATCAACGACATTCTCGACATGAGCAAGATCGAATCGAATGAGGTCGAGCTGAATCTGGAAAAGGTCAGCCTTGCCGAGCAGGTCGGTCAGGTGGACAGCATCATCCGCTCGCAGACGAATGAGCACAGTCAGGTCTTCCGCATCCGCGTGCATGAGATCGCGCATGAATACCTCATCGGCGACGGTGTGCGCCTGCGCCAGATCTTCCTGAATTTTCTGTCGAACGCCGTCAAGTATACGCCCGAGGGCGGCTCCATCTCCTTCGACATCGCCGAGCTCGAATGCGAGGTGCCGAGCCATGCAAAGTTCTGCTTCTCCGTGACCGACACGGGCTACGGCATGGAGCCGGACTTCCTCGCGCACATCTTTGAGCCCTTCACCCGCGCGGAAAGCTCCGTAACCAACAAGGTCCAGGGCACAGGCCTCGGCATGGCCATCACGAAAAACATCGTTGACCTGATGGGCGGCACCATCACGGTCGAGAGTGAGGTGAACAAGGGCAGCCGTTTTGCCGTCACGCTGATGCTCAGGGTCGACCCCGATGCACACTACGAGCTCGGCACCAGGGATCTTCTGCTCATCTCGGATGACGACACGCTCATCCGCAACATGAGAGCCCCCATCCGCGAGACCGACCTTCACTTTTCGGTCGTATCCACGGCGGAGGAGGCCGCCGCCCGCCTCTCCAAAGAGAGCACCGACGTGCTCCTGCTCGCAGGCCACCTGCGCGGCCGCTCGCTTGCCGACACGGTGCAGCACCTGCGCAAGGCCGCACCGAACGCGATGCTCCTCTTCTGCGTGGATTTCGCCCAGCGCGATCAGGTGCAGGAAACGCTGGCCCAGTGCGGCGTGGACGGACTCATTCCCCGCCCGTTCTTCCTCTCGAATCTCGAGATCGCCATCGGGCGCGTGCGCGCGAATGCCACGCCCGAGATCCAGGGCCTGTCCATCCTCAGCGGGATGCGCTTCCTCTGCGCGGAGGACAACGCCCTCAACGCCGAAATTCTGGAAGCCATCCTCGAGATGTACGGCGCCTCGTGCACCATCTGTCCCGACGGCGCGGAGATCGTCAAGACCTTTGAATCCGTCAAGCCCGGCGACTACGACACCATTCTCATGGACATCCAGATGCCGCGCATGAACGGCTATGAAGCTACGAAGGCCATCCGCAGCGGCAAAAATCCGCTCGGCAGGACCATCCCCATCGTCGCTATGACGGCCAACGCCTTCTCCGACGACGTGCAGAACAGTCTCGCGGCCGGCATGAACGCGCACGTCTCCAAGCCCATCGACATTGCCGTGCTGAAAAAAACAATGTGGGCAATCATTATCCCCCCCATTCTCTGAAGGACGGATTTTTGTCCACAAAGAGCAGTCATTTATACACATCCCTCCCCCGCTCAACTGAGCGCTGAGCCCAAAGAGGGCAGAAAACTCGCCTGAGCTTTCTGCCCCCTTTTGATATCCCGCGAAAAAGGAAAAAATCATCGTTGAACACTCCCCGAAAATCTGCCATAATAGAAGAATTACGACAGCAAACGCAGAAAGTGGTTTTCGATATGAAACATATTTGCATCGGCGTCCTCGCCCACGTCGACTCCGGAAAAACGACCCTCTCCGAGGGGCTCTTATATGCTTCCGGCGCGCTGCGAAAGCTCGGCCGCGTCGACCACGGCGACGCCTTTCTCGATACCGACGCGCTTGAACGCGAGCGCGGCATCACGATCTTTGCAAAGCAGGCCATGCTCACCGCCGGAGCAACCGAGCTCACGCTGCTCGACACCCCCGGCCACGTCGACTTTTCCGCCGAGATGGAGCGCACGCTCTCCGTCCTCGATTACGCGGTGCTCGTCATCAGCGGCAGCGACGGTGTGCAGAGCCACACGCGCACGCTCTGGCGGCTGCTCGAGCGTTACAGCGTGCCGACGTTCCTGTTCATCAACAAGATGGACCTCGCGGGCGCGGACAAAAGCGCCCTGATGACTCAGCTCACAGCGGCGCTGAGCGCGGAATGTGTCGACTTTTCCTCCCCTGTGAGCGAGCGCGACGAGGCGCTCGCCCTCTGCGGCGAGACGGCGCTCGAGCAGCTGCTCGAGCACGGGGCCGTCACGGACGCCTGCATTGCCGACATGGTCGAGCAGCGCGCCGTCTTCCCATGCTTTTTCGGCTCGGCGCTTAAAATGCAGGGCGTGGAGGAGCTGCTCGCCGCGCTCGATGCGTTCACGCTGGAGCCGGACTATCCCGATACCTTCGGCGCAAGGGTCTTCAAGATCTCACGCGACGCGCAGGGCGCGCGCCTGACGTGGCTGAAGGTCACGGGCGGGTCGCTGCGCGTAAAAGCCCTGCTCTCCTATGAAGCACAGGGCCGCGCCTACAGCGAAAAGGCCGATCAGCTACGCCTCTACTCCGGCGTCAAGTTCCGTGCGCTCGAGGAGGCGGGCGCGGGCAGCGTCATCGCCGTCACGGGCCTGAGCCACAGCTATGTCGGTCTCGGCCTCGGCGCCGAGGCCGAGGCGTCCGCGCCGCTCCTGCAGCCGGTGCTGACCTATCAGCTCATTCTGCCCGACGGCGCGGATGCGCACAGCGCACTCACCAAACTGCGCGAGCTGGAGGAGGAAGACCCGATGCTGCGCATCGTCTGGGACGAACGCAGCGCTCAGATCCACGTCCAGCTCATGGGCAAGATTCAGCTTGAGGTCCTCCGCCGCCTGATCTCAGACCGTTTTGGCCTTGCCGTCAGCTTCGGCGAAGGCAGTATCGTCTACCGCGAGACCATCGCCGCGCCCGTGCTCGGCATGGGGCATTTCGAGCCCCTGCGCCACTACGCGGAGGTACAGCTCCTCATCGAGCCGCTGCCGCGCGGGACGGGCGTGCAGCTTGCGAGTACCGTCCCGACGGATGTGCTCGATCTCAACTGGCAGAGGCTCATCTTCACGCACCTTCTGGAGCGCGAGCACGCAGGCGTGCTGACCGGCTCACCGCTGACGGACGTGAAATTCACGCTCGTCGCAGGACGGGCGCACCTAAAGCATACCGAGGGCGGCGACTTCCGCCAGGCGACCTACCGCGCCGTGCGGCAGGGCCTGATGCAGGCGGAAAGCCTGCTTCTTGAACCTTACTATGACTTCCGCCTTGAAGTTCCCGCCGAGTGTGTCGGCCGCGCGATGACAGACCTTCAGAACATGGGCGGTACGGTCGACGCCCCGCAGACCGAGGGGGAGCACACCGTCCTCACCGGCTGCGCGCCGGTGCGCGGGATGCGCGACTACTTCGAGAGCGTCGCGGCCTACACGCGCGGGCGCGGGCAGCTGAGCTGCACCGTTCACGGCTATGAGGTCTGTCAGGAGCAGGACGCCATCGTCACCGCGCTCGGCTACGACGCCGAGCGCGACACGGAGAATCCCTCGTCCTCCGTATTCTGTGACCACGGCGGCAGCGTCACCGTTCCGTGGAACGAGGTCCCGCAGCGCGTCCACTGCGACAGCGGCCTCCGCCTCGGCGAGGAAGCGCGCGAGGAAGAAAGTACACCCGCTGCCCGCCGCGGCGCCGGCGCCGGCGGCGCATATGCCGCGGACAGGGAATTGCAGGATATCTTCGAGCTCACCTACGGCAAGGTCGAGCGCCGCGCCTTTGAGCCGGCGAAAAAGCCCGCGCGCACATCGCTTTCCGACCACTACGACGTCACGATTCACTCGGAGGAGACGGAATATTTGCTCGTCGACGGCTACAACATCATCTTTGCGTGGGATGAGCTCTCCGCGCTCGCCGCGCAGGATATTGCCGCCGCGCGCAGCGCGCTCATCGACATTCTGGCAAACTTTCAGGGCTTTCGCAAGTGCCGCGTCATCGCAGTGTTCGACGCCTACAAGGTCAAGGGCAATCCCGGCAGCGTGCAGACGGTGCACGGCGTCAAGGTCGTCTATACGAAGGAGGCCGAGACCGCCGACACCTACATTGAGCGCGCGACCTATGAGCTGCGGCGCGAGCGGCGCGTGCGCGTCGCCACATCCGACGGTCCCGAGCAGGTCATCATCCTCGGCCACGGGGCGCTGCGCGTCTCCGCCCGCGCGTTCCATGCCGAGGTCGAGGCCGCCGAGGGGCAGATCGGCGCCGTGCTGCAAAGCCTGACGAATCGTCCCCGAAGCGAACGCACTATAAGAAACAATGCAACGCTCAAGCAATGATCTCTGACAAAAAGCGGCGGCCGCGTGCCGCCGCTTTTTTGTCGCGATCTGCACATTTTCCCTCTTGCATTTCGTTTTTAACTGTTGTATCCTAATCACTGTCAATTTATTGCAATAGTCAATTCAGATTGACTATCTAACCATTTTGAGGAAAGGAGAATCTCATGCAGACCAACGAGATACAGGAGCTCCTGCTCGACACCATCCCCGCCTGGCACTACTGGTTTGCCCGCCCGTTCAAGCGGATGCTCAACGACGGCGTGAGCCTCGATATGTATTACTGCATCCAGTCCCTGCGCCGCAGCGAGCGCACGATGACGATGACGGAGCTCGCAAATTTTGCCCGTATGCCCAAGCAGCAGATGAGCAAACTCGTCGACAAGCTGGTCGACGGCGGCTTTGCCGAGCGGCTGAGCGACCCGGACGACCGCCGGGTCATCCGCCTGCGCGCCACGACGAAGGCCGACGAATACGTGATGAGCTTTCTTGAAAAGGACGCGGCGGAGTTCCGCGAATTCTTCGACCAGCTTGAAAGCGGCAAGCGCGAGCGCTTCTGCGACGCGCTGCGCACCATCCACGATACCTTTGAGGAGCAGCGCGAGCACCTCATCGCACAGGGAAAGCTTCCTCCCTGTCCCCCCAGGAAAGGAGAACATTGCCAATGAACATGATCCGGCAGCTCATGGGCTGCATCCGCGAGTACAAAAAGCCCACCATCCTGACACTTGTGTGCATGGTCGGCGAGGTGGCGATCGAAGTGCTCATTCCGTTTTTCACCGCAAACCTCATCAACGAGGTCAAGGCCGGCGCAGAGCTCGGCGGCATCGTGCGCGTGGGCCTTGTGCTCATCCTGATGGCGCTCGTGTCGCTCTCCTGCGGCGCAGCGGGCGGCTTGTTCGGCTCGCGCGCGAGCGCGGGCTTTGCCAAAAATGTCCGTCACGACGTCTTTACCCGCGTGCAGAGCTTTGCCTTTGAGAATATCGACAAATTCTCCTCTGCCTCGCTCGTCACGCGCATGACGACCGACGTCAACAACGTGCAGATGGCCTTCATGGTGTGCATCCGCATCGCCGTGCGCGCCCCGCTGATGTTCCTCTTCGCCATCATCATGGCCTATATCATGGGCGGCGCGCTCGCGACGACCTTCGTCATCGTTATCCCGCTGCTCGTCGTCGGGCTTCTTCTCATCGCGCGCAAGGCGATGCCCGCCTTCCGCGCGGTCTTCCGCAAGTATGACCGCCTCAACGAATCCGTGGAGGAAAACGTCCGCGCGATGCGCGTCGTCAAGGGCTTTGCCCGCGAAGGGTATGAAAAGAAGAAGTTCGCCGCCGCCTCGGGCGATATTGCCAAGGACTTCACCTACGCCGAGCGCGTCGTCGCGCTCAACACGCCCTTGATGCAGTTCTGCGTGTACTTTAACATGGTCTTCGTGCTCTATGTCGGCTCGAAGCTCATCATCACGGGCGGCGGCACGACGATCGACGTCGGCCAGCTCTCTGCCATGCTGACCTACGGGATGCAGATTCTCATGTCGCTGATGATGATCTCGATGATCTATGTCATGCTCACGATGTCCTACGAGTCCTTCGTGCGTATCTGCGAGGTGCTGCGGGAGCAGCCCGCGCTCACCGACCCCGCCTCCCCCGTCACGGAGGTCAAGGACGGCTCGATCGACTTTGAAAACGTCAGCTTCAAATACTCCGCCGCGGCGGAGAAGTTCGCCCTGCGGGGCATCGATCTGCACATCAGATCCGGTCAGACCGTCGGCATTCTCGGCGGCACGGGGTCGAGCAAGTCGACGCTCGTGCAGCTCATCCCGCGCCTGTACGACACGACCGAGGGCAGTGTCAAGGTCGGCGACGTGGACGTGCGCGACTACAACGTTGAAGCGCTGCGCGGCGCGGTCAGTGTCGTGCTGCAAAAGAACGTTCTCTTCTCCGGCACCATCAAGGATAACCTGCGCTGGGGCAACGAGAATGCCACCGATGACGAGATGGTCGAGGCGTGCAGGCTCGCGCAGGCGGACGAATTCATCCGCTCCTTCCCCGACGGGTACGACACCTACATCGAGCAGGGCGGCACAAATGTCTCCGGCGGGCAGAAGCAGCGCCTGTGCATCGCCCGCGCGCTGCTGAAAAAGCCGAAGATCCTCATTCTCGACGACTCGACCTCCGCGGTCGACACGCGCACCGACGCGCTCATCCGCGAGGGCTTCCGCACCTATATCCCCGAAACGACCAAGATCATCATCGCCCAGCGCGTCGCGTCCGTGCAGGATGCCGATCTCATCCTGGTGATGGACAACGGCCGCATCGCGGACATGGGCACGCACGAGCAGCTCCTTGCCTCGAGCGCGATCTACCGCGAGGTCTATGAATCCCAGACGAACGGAGGTGAGCAGGATGAAGCGTAAGCCCATCGACACCGGCCGCGGCCCCAATGCCGGCGCCGCAAACCTTGCTATGCTGAAGCGCACGGTGAAAAAGCTGTTCTCCTACTACCCTGTGCTCGCCCCCATCACGTTCGCGTGCATCCTGTTTTCGTCCATCGTGTCCTCCATCCCCTCGCTTTTCACACAGAACGTCATTCAGGTCATCGAAAAGTGGTATGTTTCGCGCGACTGGGCCGCGGCGCAGGCCGAGCTCAAGCCCATCCTGACGCTGCTCATCGTGCTGTATGTCCTCTCCATTCTCGCGATCCTGGTGCAGAAGCAGCTCATGGCCTACATGACGCAGGGCTTTCTCAACAAGCTCCGCCAGGAGATGTTCGGCGGGATGCAGGACCTCCCCATCCGCTATTTCGACACCCACCAGCACGGCGATATCATGAGCTTTTACACCAACGATATCGACACGCTGCGCCAGCTCGTCTCCGAGGCCATCCCCGCCTTCATCCAGTCAGGCGCCATCGTGCTGGTCGTGTTCGCCATCATGCTCTACTTCAGCCTCTGGCTCACGCTGGTGCTGGTCCTCGGCATCATCCTGATGATCACCGTCACCAAGCGCGTCGGCGGCGGCAGCGCCAAGTTCTTCCTGCGCCAGCAGAAGGCCGTCGCCAAGACCGAAGGCTTCATTCAGGAGACGATGACCGGCCAGAAGGTCGTCAAGGTCTTCTGCCATGAGCAGCGCTCCATCGAGGAGTTCGACAGGATCAATGACGCGCTCTTTGAGGACAGCTACCGCGCCCACGCCTACGCAAGCGTGCTTGGCCCCATCATCGGCAACATCGGCAATTTGCTTTACGTTGCTCTCGCCCTGGTGGGCGGCGTGTTCCTGCTCATCGGCCTGCCGAACGTCAGTCTCTCCGGCAAGGTGCTGGATATCTCCATTCTTGTTCCCTTCCTCAACATGACCAAGCAGTTCACCGGCAACGTCAACCAGCTCTCCCAGCAGATCAACTCCATCGTCATGGCGGGCGCGGGCGCGCAGCGCGTGTTCTCCCTCATCGACGAAAAGCCCGAGACGGATGACGGCTTCGTCACGCTCGTCGACGCGAATATCGCCCCCGACGGCACCATGACCGAGAGCGACACGCACACCGGCCACTGGGCGTGGAAGAACCCCAATGACAACGGCAAGGTCGGCTATCGCGCGCTGCGCGGCGATGTGCGTCTCATCGACGTGGACTTCGGCTACGAGCCGAACAAGGAGGTCCTGCACGACGTGTCCGTCTACGCCGAGCCCGGCCAGAAGGTCGCCTTCGTCGGCGCGACGGGCGCGGGCAAGACGACCATCACCAACCTCATCAACCGCTTCTATGACATTGCGGACGGCCAGATCCTCTACGACGGCATCGACGTCAGCAAGATCAAAAAGGCCGATCTGCGCCGCAGTCTCGGCATCGTCCTGCAGGATGTGAACCTCTTCACCGGCACGGTGATGGACAACATCCGTTACGGCAAGCTCGATGCAACGGATGAAGAGTGCATCGCTGCGGCAAAGCTCGCCGGTGCAGACGACTTCATCACGAGACTCCCGCAGAGCTACGCGACGGAGCTCGCCAACAACGGCGCAAATCTCTCGCAGGGCCAGCGCCAGCTCATCTCCATCGCGCGCGCGGCGGTCGCCGACCCGCCGGTCATGATTTTGGATGAGGCAACGTCCTCCATCGACACGCGCACCGAGGCCATCGTCCAGCGCGGCATGGATCAGCTGATGGAGGGCCGCACGGTGTTTGTCATCGCGCACCGCCTGTCCACCGTCAAGAATTCCGATGTCATCATGGTCCTCGACCACGGCCGCATCATCGAACGCGGCAGCCACGAAAAGCTGATTGCGGAAAAAGGAACCTATTACCAACTCTACACCGGCGCATTCGAGCTTGAATAACTCAAAAAAGGACACATCCGTACGGATGTGTCCTTTTTTGAGTTCGCATATCGTCCAAGTCCTCCCGCTATATTGTGTTGAACGCAATTTTTAAGGGAGGAATTCTATGTCTCGTTCCTTTTTCCGCACCTACGGCTTTCTGAGCGCGATGCTGCTCGCCATCGTACTCGGATGCGTGCTGGGCGCGCTGTGGCCGGGGGCGACGTGTCTCGCCCCGCTCGGCACGATCTTCATTAACCTGATGTTCTGCATCGTCGTGCCGCTCGTGTTCTGCTCGCTGAGTAGCTCCATCGCCTGCATGAAAAGCCCGAAGCGCGCGGGGAGGATCATGGGCACGACGCTTTTGGTCTTCATCGTCACGGGCCTTATCGCCGCAGTCATCATGCTCTTTGCGATGCGCCTCTATCCCCCGGTCCTCGAGCCGTGGGCGGACGCGGCGGCGGGCGCGGTCGATGAACAGGCGAGCGTCGCACAGCTGCTCGTCAGTTTCTTCACGGTCGAGGATTTCGCGGCGCTGCTGTCCCGCCGCGCGATGCTGCCGCTCATCGTCTTCTCCATCCTCATCGGCTTTGGCGTCAATCTGAGCGGCGGCGCGGACTGCCTGACGGCAAAAGTCCTGCAGGACATGACGAACTGCCTTTTGAAGGTCGTCTCGCTCATCTCCTACTACGCGCCCGTCGCGTTTTTCGGTTTTTTCGCCTCACTCGTCGCGACCTACGGTGCACAGATCACCGCGGCCTATGGCCGCGCGATGCTCGTCTACTATCCGCTCTGCTTTGTCTACGTGCTCGTCGCGTTTCCGCTCTACGCCTATCTCGGCGGCGGAAAGGAGGGCGTGCGCGTCATGCGGCGGCACATCCTGCGCCCCGCGGTCACGGCGCTCGGCACCTGCTCGTCCGTCGCGACGATCCCGACAAATTTAGAGGCCGCGGAGGACAGCGGCGTGCCGCGTGACATCTCTGACCTCGTCCTGCCGCTGGGCGCGACGATGCACATGGACGGCTCGTGCTTCAGCTGCGTGCTGAAGATCGCGTTCCTCTTCGGCGTGTTCGGCATCCCGTTTGAGGGCGCGGGGCTCATCGTCAAAATTCTGCTTGTCGCCGTGTTCAGTTCGGTCGCGATGAGCGGCATCCCCGGCGGCGGGTACATCGGCGAGTACATCATCTGTACGCTCTTCTTCCCCGCGCAGATGGCCATTGCCTACCCCATCGCCGTGACGATCGGCAACCTTGTCGACCCACCCGCGACGATGATCAATTCCGCTGGCGACTACGTCGTGTCGTTCCTTGTTGCACGCTTCACCGAGGGAAAAGACTGGCTTGAGCGTGCGCAGAGGGAAAAGGCTGCACACTAAATTTTCCGTGCGCTTTCCGCGCAGGCATGCTATAATGCTGTTCGTTAACGAAAGAAGAAAGATTCGCCCGCTGCGCGCGGGCAGAAAGAGGTTTTTATCATGGAAGTTGGTCTTTCCATCGCGCAGATGCAGCGCGGTATGGACGTGGAAGGTTTTTATCTGCTCAAGGCCGCCTTTGCCAAGGCGACAGCCAGCGGCAAGCCGTTTTTGAGCGCAGTGCTCGCCGACACGAGCGGCACGATTGAAGCAAAGATCTGGGACTACAGCGGCCCCATCGGCGAGCGCGACGTAGGCAAGGTGCTCAAGGTGCGTGGGAGCGTATCGGACTACCGCGGCATGCCCCAGCTCACAGTCGACAAGCTGCGCCTCGCCGAAGACAATGACCGCGTCGACGTCTCGAAGCTCGTGAGCGTCGCGCCCATCGACCGCGAGGCCGGCTATGACGAGGTCAAGGCACTCGTTTCGACCATCGAGGACGCAGACTACCGTGCCGTGTGCGAGGAAATGCTGCGCCGCCACGAGGCAGCGTTCCGCACCATTCCCGCCGCCAAGAGCGTTCACCACGGCTTTTTGTCCGGCCTTCTGATGCACACGCTCAACATGCTGCGCCTTGCCGATTTTCTGTCCGCGCAGTACGCGGACACTGTGAACCGCAGCCTGCTCCTCACCGGCACGCTGCTGCACGACTTCGCCAAGGAGCAGGAGTTCACGTTCTCCGAGCTCGGCCTTGTGACGGATTACTCGACGAAGGGCCAGCTGCTCGGCCACCTCGTCATGGGCGCGCAGGAGGTCGCGGCGATTGCCGCCGAGCTCGACCTGCCCGAGGAAAAGGCGACGCTTTTGGAGCACCTGATTCTCTCGCATCACGGCCAACCGGAATTCGGCGCGGCGGTGCTGCCCCAGTGCGCGGAGGCAGAGCTATTGTCGCTCGTCGACCAGATCGACAGCCGCATGGAGATCTACCGCGAGGTGCTCGCGCCGCTCAAAGCGGGCGAATTCAGCCAGCGTATCTTCGCGCTCGACAACCGCCGCGTTTATAAGCATAAATAAGGATGGCAGCGCCAGCGGCGCTGCACGGGACAAAGGGGGAGATTCTCTTTCAAAAGAGAACCTCCCCC
>ERZ772883.1638-NODE-1638-length-16392-cov-2.823040_pt1 | contig 16392 bp, 14 predicted proteins | sample MGYA00580575_ERZ772883 | MGnify/ENA primary metagenome ERZ772883 (study PRJEB29015, sample SAMEA2737666) | human gut metagenome | biome: human gut; feature: human-associated habitat; material: faeces | place: China | collected 2012 ...
GCACTGGTGCGAAGCGGTGTCGGAGCCTTTGATCTGATCGATGATGATAAGGTATGTCTGACCAACCTGAACCGTCAGATTATTGCTACCAGAAAAACAGTAGGACAGTATAAGACAGATGTGTGCAAAGAGAGAATTCATGATATTAATCCGAATTGTGAGGTTACTGTACACAAATGTTTTTTCCTTCCGGAGACTAAAGATCAGTTTGATTTTTCAAAATATGACTATGTAGTTGATGCGGTTGATACTGTAACAGCCAAGATAGCACTTGTAATGGCGTGTCAGGAAGCAGGAACCCCGATTATAAGCAGTATGGGTGCTGGTAATAAGCTTAATCCGGCGGAATTTGAGGTTGCTGATATATATAAGACATCGGTATGTCCGCTTGCCAAAGTTATGAGAAGAGAATTAAAGAAGAGGAATGTTAAGCACCTTAAGGTAGTATATTCTAAGGAGAAGCCGGTTCGTCCTATTGAAGATATGGGAATAAGCTGCCGGACTAACTGCATATGTCCTCCGGGAGCAGCCCATAAATGTACGGAAAGACGCGATATTCCGGGGTCAACCGCATTTGTACCATCTGTTGCAGGACTTATAATTGCCAGTGAAGTTATTAAAGATATTACACATGATGCAATGGTTAAAACTCGTCATGAAAATGGTGTTGACATTGAAGACTGATAGTGGTATTTTATATTCAACAACACATTTACACATCAAGTTAGTAGGTTAATAGGAACGCAAAAGCATATTTGCAAATGCATTCATAATAAGGAGGAAGATAAAACATGAGTAAAGTAATTAACAGTGCATTGGAACTTATTGGAAACACACCTCTTCTTAACGCAAGCCGTTACGCTAAGAATGCAGGAATTGAAGGAGTTACACTTCTTACAAAGCTTGAGTATCTTAACCCAGCCGGTTCAGTTAAGGACAGGGTTGCCCTTGCTATGATTGAGGATGCTGAGAAGAAGGGTGAGCTTAAGCCAGGAGCAATGATTATAGAGCCAACATCTGGTAATACAGGTATTGGTCTTGCTGCAGTTGCAGTTGCTAAGGGATACAGGGCAGTTCTTACTCTTCCTGATACAATGTCAGTTGAGAGAAGAAATCTTCTGAAGGCTTATGGTGCAGAGATTGTTCTTACAGAAGGCGCTAAGGGTATGAAGGGTGCTATCGCTAAGGCTGAGGAATTAAAGGAGCAGAATCCTGGTTCAGTAATTTTAGGCCAGTTTGTAAATCCAGCTAACCCAGCAGTTCATAAGGCTACAACAGGTCCTGAGATCTGGGAGCAGACAGAAGGAAAGGTTGATATATTTGTTGCAGGTGTGGGTACAGGCGGAACTGTTACAGGCGTTGGTGAATACCTTAAGTCACAGAACCCGGATGTTAAGATTGTTGCTGTAGAGCCAGCTACAAGTCCGGTTCTTTCAAAGGGCGAGGCAGGACCACATAAGATTCAGGGTATTGGTGCAGGATTTGTTCCAGATACACTTAATACTAAGATATATGATGAAGTTATTGCAATCGAGAATGAAGATGCATTCGTAGAGGGTAGAAGCTTTGCAAAGAGCGAGGGTATACTTGTTGGTATCTCTTCAGGTGCAGCACTTAAGGCAGCACAGATACTTGCAGCCCGCCCAGAGAATGCAGGAAAGACAATTGTTGCACTTCTTCCAGATTCAGGAGACAGATATCTTTCAACAGCACTTTTTAATGAACAGTAATATATTGGAAAAAAGGCAGAGACTTGAAATTTAAGTCTCTGCTATTTTTATACCCTTTAGGGTGTGATAAAATGTATATACAGACAAGTTAGTGTCAAATGGAACATGAAATCAGAGTATATGTTTGGGAAAAGCCTACTAATATTGTAAAATGTGATGAAATAGTAGGTTTATTGAGGGAAAAATATGATGAGAATTAAGGTGGTTAAAGAAAATTGCCTACTAAATTTATGAGTTATGCAAGAATAGTAGGTTTTTTAGCCAGCAAAAAGCATCTAGCATTATAGACATATAAGAAAAAGACCTACTAATATTGTGAAATGTGATGAATTAGTAGGCATTTAAGTAGAAAAGAAGCATTATAAACCAACTAACGATGTAAAAAAGACCTACTAAATTGTGAAAATTAATGAAATAGTGGGTTTAAAGGACAAGTTTATAGAAGAGGGAATAATAATGGAGATTTTAAGGACTGCCTATGTGTATGCAGTCATTATTGCCAGAACATTTAAAGAATGATTTTGTAGAATTGTTATAAAAGAATTGTTAGAAAAAAGAATAAGTGTGTTAGAAAAATAAAAGTCAGGGACTTAATGAAACTTAAGTCCCTGACTTTTTTCGTTAGATATTAAGTAAATCACTATATACCTTTAAAGCACCGTCTGTATCATGGGCGAGTACTTTCTTTGCAAGTACTTTACCGAGCTGTACGCCTTCCTGGTCAAAGCTGTTGATGTTCCATACGAAGCCCTGGAACATAATCTTGTTCTCGAAGTGAGCAAGTAAAGCACCAAGTGTATTAGGAGTAAGCTTGTCTCCGATAATAATGCTTGAAGGTCTTCCACCCTTGAAGTTCTTGTTAAGGTTCTCATCTGACTTTCCACATGCAAATGCGACTATCTGGGCAGCTACATTTGCGCAAAGCTTCTGCTGGCTTGTGCTGTCCTGAATTGTAACATCTGTTTCTAACTGGTTGTTCTTAAATCCGATGAACTGTAATGGCACAATGTCAGTTCCCTGATGAAGAAGCTGATAGAATGAATGCTGACCGTTAGTTCCCGGTTCACCAAAGATAACTGGTCCTGTAGGATAAGTAACTGGCTCACCAAATCTGTTTACTGACTTACCGTTAGATTCCATATCAAGCTGTTGAAGATGAGCAGGGAAACGGCTTAAAGCCTGTGAATATGGAAGAACGGCTGTACAAGGATAACCTAATACATTTCTTTCGTATACACCGATAAGGGCGTCTAACATCTCTGGGTTCTTACGCATATCAGGATTAGCTGATAACTTGTCCTCCTCTGCAGCACCGTCAAGGAATTCTGCAAATACCTCAGGTCCGAATGCGAGAGATAATACTGCACCGCCAACTGAAGAAGTTGAAGAAAAACGTCCGCCGATATAATCATCCATGAAAAATGCGTCAAGATAATCATCACTCTTGGCAAGTGGTGAAGTCTCGCTTGTTACGGCAATCATGTGCTTAGAAGGATCAAGTCCGGCCTTCTTTAAAGCGTCTTTTACAAATGATTCGTTAGTAAGTGTCTCAAGTGTTGTTCCTGATTTAGAAACAAGAACGAAAATAGAATGTGCAACATCAGTAGAAGCAAGCACTGCGGCTGCGTCATCAGGATCAACATTGCTGATGAACTTAGCTTCCATCTTGAATGCATTGTTCTTCTTAGCCCAGTTCTCAAGTGCTATATACATTGCACGGGGACCGAGGTCGCTTCCGCCGATACCAATCTGGACAACAGTTGTGAACTTCTCGCCGGATGCATTAGTAATCTCACCGTTATGTACCTTGTTAGCGAATTCAGCAATTCTTTCCTGCTGTGTCTTGTAAAATGTTCTCTTATCAACGCCATCAGCTTCAACAGCGTCACCTAACTGACCTCTTGTCATATGATGGAGAACAAGTCTCTTCTCACCAGTATTGACAACTTCTCCGTTATATAAAGCTTTGAATTTGTCTGCAAGCTGTGCCTCATCAGCAAGCTTTTCAAGTGCAGAAAGCACATCCTCATCAACCTGCTTTGAAGCATAATTGTAAGATAATCCGGCAGCCATTGGTATGCTGTATTTCTTAACACGGTCTGCACCGCTGTCACCAGACATAACTTCTGTAAGACATGCTGGTTTAACATTAGCTAACTCCTTAAAAGATGCAAGTGTGTCTAAATTGTTCCATGAAACCATAATTCATATCTCCTTCACTACAAATATTTAATTACACAATAAATCATAACAAAATTATACTATTTAAGGTTGTCGAATTCAAGGAGAAGGAGAAATTAAAAAGAGGAATAAGCCCAAAAACTTATTCCTCTTTGAATCCTTATATTATGCGATTCTATTAAGGTTACAATTAACCAAAGTATCTCTTAAGAAGTCCCTCGAATGCCTTACCATGTCTAGCCTCGTCACGAGCCATCTCATGAACTGTATCGTGGATTGCGTCAAGGTTAGCAGCTTTAGCTCTCTTAGCAAGGTCAGTCTTACCTGCTGTTGCGCCGTTCTCAGCTTCAACTCTCATCTCAAGATTCTTCTTAGTGCTGTCTGTTACAACCTCGCCGAGGAGTTCAGCGAATTTAGCAGCATGCTCAGCTTCTTCCCATGCAGCCTTCTCATAGTAAAGACCGATTTCTGGATAACCCTCTCTGTGAGCAACTCTTGCCATAGCAAGGTACATACCAACTTCTGAACATTCACCTTCAAAGTTAGCTCTGAGGTCAGCAACGATATCCTCGCTTACACCCTTAGCTACACCAACAACATGCTCAGCAGCCCATTCTCTCTCACCTGTCTGTGCAGCAAACTTACTTGCTGGAGCCTTACATACTGGACAGACGAAATCTGCTGGAAGAGATTCTCCTTCATAAACATAACCACAAACTGTACATACATACTTCATAATAATAATCTCCTTTCGTTTATAAACATAACAGGCATAAGCCTGAACTTTACTTATCGGAACTTCTGAAAATGTTTCATCAGTTCGTAACTAGAATATAACAGAAATAAATCAGTTTGTCAACAAAAATAGGAATGATTCCTATTTTGCTTTGCTGACTTATAAAAATATTAATTTTCCGAAGCACATTTTTCACATAATCCATAGAAGCATACTGAACCAGCCTCGATTTTGCCCGGAAAATGTGATGCCACATTAGCCCCGAGATTTTCAAGGATTTCATTATCAGATGGATTGGTGATATCAATTAAACATTTGCACTTTCTGCACTGAAAATGCAGATGTGGTGCAGTGTTGGCATCATAATGCACAAATCCGTCCTCACATGGAACAGTGACGGCTTCGCCATGCTCCACAAGAAAAGAAAGGTTTCTATAAACTGTGCCAAGACTTATGCTTGGAAAATCATTTTTGACAAATGTGTATACAACATCGGCAGTTGGGTGGTCTTTGCGTGACATAAGAAATGTTTTGATAGCGTCACGCTGACGGCTATGTTTAACAGCGCCCATAAAATCACCTCCGGATTATTATTTACTATTATCTTTAATTAAATTCATAATTTTGTCAATAGAATCCTGCTGCTCACTTTTTTCCATATTAATGATGTACTGGTGTCTGTCAGCGTAAAGCTTGCGGACAGCGGCAAGTAAAGTATCTTTATTCATATCCTCTTCTGTAAGAACCATTGAATAACCATGCTCCTTGAAAGAATTGGCATTAAGAATCTGGTCGCCGCGGCTTGCATTAGCAGAAAGCGGAATCAGAAGATTAGGTTTCTTGAGAGCAAGCAGCTCACATATGGCATTGGCACCTGCACGCGAGATAACGATAGAACTGATTGCGAAAAGGTCACGCATCTGCTCGCTTATGTACTCGAACTGGACATAGCCGGGAGTTCCATTGAGTGATTCGTCCATCTTGCCTTTTCCACACAGGTGAACAACCTGAAAATCCTTAAGAAGCTCAGGTAAAATGCTTCTTACAGCCTCATTTACATGGACAGCGCCAGTACTTCCGCCGACAACAAGAATAATAGGTTTGTCAGTTGTGAAGTTGCAAAGGTCAAGTCCGGCTGCTTTATTGCCAAGCAAAAGCTCCTGTCTGATAGGAGAACCTGTAAGAACAGCTTTTCCTTCAGGAAGGTACTTGAGTGTCTCTGGGAAATTGCAGCATATTTTAGTTGCTTTTCTCATAGCAATCTTGTTGGCAAGGCCGGGTGTCATATCAGATTCGTGGATAATTACTGGAATATGACGGCTTCCGGCGGCAAGAACAACAGGTACAGACACGAAGCCTCCCTTAGAAAATACGATATCAGGTTTCATAAGTCTCTTAGCCTGAAAAAGTCCATGAAGCACACGGAATGGATCAGACAGATTCTTAAGACTTCTGTATCTTCTTAATTTGCCGGATGAAATACCATAATAAGGAATTCCAAGATCTTCAATAAGAGTTTTCTCAATACCGGTATATGAACCGATATAGAAAACCTCGTAGCCGGCTTCCTTAAGGCTTGGAAGCAGGGCAATATTAGGTGTTACATGTCCGGCAGTACCACCACCGGTAAGTACTATTTTTTTCATAGGTCATTCTCCTGAAAATATAATAAAATGTCCGATTTGTTCAAATGTATCATTACATTTTATGAGCAAATCTTTCCTTAAAGCTGCAATGCATACAGAGCGGTTCGACCGCAGTCTTTTTCTTGAATCCTTCCATAAATGCAACGCTTCGTGGGTTTGAAAGGATTTCCTCAAGTGTTGAATCAAGAATATTGCCAAGAGCCATCACTCCATTACCGTCAAGACAGCACGGAACGACAGTGCCGTCACACAGAATAGCCATATGCTGGCGGAGTCCCTGACAGAATCCGCGCCCATTACAATAAGTGCTGTTCACATCAGGCCATTCAAACGGAGACTGAACATTTATATAAAGATGTCTCTTGATTGTGCAGTTCTTCTCACCAAACAGAAATGGCTCTTTCTTAGTATTCCAGAGTCTTAGTGAAATCTCAGTGTCAGTCTTATCAAGAAGCATTTCGCAGGATTCAAAAAGATTATGAATATAAGAATCCATGTCAATGCAGTCGTTATCGTCAGCACTGTGAAGCGACACATTAATCTGATGCACAGGATACTCCAGTAAAACAGGAAGCTTCTCTTTAATAAGAGTGGCATTGGTAGTAAGATTTACTGTCATATCAGCGTCCTGACATATCTTAAGAATTTCACCAAGCTGTGGATGCAGAAGCGGCTCACCTTTAACATGAAGATAAATGTAATTAGTATAATGTCCGATTCTTTCAATCACTGTGCGGAATTCGTTCACACTCATAAAATGTGGTTTTCTCAGAGTTTCCTGACAGAAAGAACAGTGCAGGTTGCAGCTGCTTGTTATCTCGACATAAACTCTTTTAAATCGCGCGACACTATTCATTATCTTTCTTATATTCCTTTAAGGCTTTAGCAAGCTGATCAGGACATGATGTGTCCTTATAGCCACATTTGATACCGTCCATTCTTTTGATAGCTTCGTCAATGTCCATGCCCTCGATAAGAGCAGCAACGCCCTGAGTATTGCCAGCACATCCGCCAGTGAAATGCACATTAACAACCTTTCCATCAACAACATCAAAATCTATTGCACGTGAACATACGCCTGAAGTTTTAAATTTCATAAAAATCTCCTTACTTATCTTTCTTGCATTATTAGTTATTCGGTATATGTATTGTTGTGAGAAATTGATAGATTAGCGCAGAGTGCTTTGGAGTCGCCGGCACTTAGCGTGCTGTAAGCAGATATCGCAGATATGTGCTTATAGCAAGCTTAGTACCGCTGCGAACGACAAGCAGCGCAAGCGTGCTATGCGATAATCTGTCAATTTCTCACAATGTTAGTACATATACCTAATTACAGTATAACACTTTTACAGGATATGAAAAAGCATAAGTTGTTTTATTGCAAATGTTCAATTATAATGTATGCAGTTTGAAATGGATATATAAGGAGGATTTATGATAGGCATTATTGGCGCAATGGACGAAGAAGTAGAACAGCTTGTTGAGGTAATGGAGATTACCCGCGAGGAAACTAAGGCATGCATGACATTTAAAGCAGGAAAGCTTGCCGGGAAAGATGTTGTTATTGTAAGAAGCGGAATTGGTAAGGTTAATGCTGCGGCATGCACACAGATTCTTGTCGATGACTTTAAGGCTGACTATATTATTAATACAGGAATTGCAGGTTCACTTAAGGCAGATATTGATATTGCAGATGTTGTTATTTCATCAGATGTTCTTCATCATGACATGGATGCGACAGGATTTGGATATCCTTTAGGACAGATTCCAAGAATGGATACACTTTCATTTGCAGCAGACGAAAGACTTATTAAACTTGCTGGCGAGGCTTGTAAAAATGCAGTTCCGGAAATCGGAGTTCATGTCGGCAGAGTTGTAAGCGGCGACCAGTTCATATCAGATAAGGCTGTTAAGGAGAGAATCAGCAGCAATTTCGATGGCTTCTGTACAGAGATGGAGGGAGCAGCGATAGCACAGGTTTCTTACCTTAATAAAGTTCCATTTGTAATATTAAGAACTATATCAGATAAGGCTGATGACAGCGCAACAATGGATTACCCGGCATTTGAAAAGCTCGCAATTGCTAACAATGTCAAAGTTATGAAGGAACTTGTTGCAAATATTTAATCAGACGGTGGTTCGACAATATCTGCTTTAATTAAGTTGTATAATGCGGTAGTATTCAATGTCTTTTGGGAGGTTTGTATGCAGACTGTATTAATAGCAATCAGAAATTATGCAGATGATGACAGCGGAAATGTCGATATACATAGCAGGCTGACTGTAAAACCATTTAAGAAAATGAAAGGTGCAGGACGACTTTTTTTACTAAAAAATGTAGACAGGGAGCTTGTGAAACTAAATAAACAGTACAGGGAAATTATTAAAAATGTACGATAATTATGCAAAAATGTGCAGAAACGGAGGATTATTATGAAGATACTTATGTTGGAAACTATGACATACGGAGATGATATTTCGCTTGAGCAGTTTAACAGGCTTGGCGAAGTTGTGACATACAGCTTAAGTTCTTATGAGGAAGCTGTTGCAAGAATGAAAGAGCATAATCCTGATGTCGTTATTATTAATAAAACTAACATGAACGCAGAGTGCATGGCAGCCGCGCCTAATCTTAAGATGGTGGCAGAGGCAGCTACAGGCTACAACAATATTGATATAGAATATGCCAAAGCGCATGGAATAAGGGTTGCCAATGTTGCTGGATATTCAACACAGTCAGTTATACAGCACACATTTGCACTTGCATTTTATCTTGTCGAGAAGATGAGATATTATGATGATTTCGTAAAGAGCGGCGAGTATGCAGAGTGGCCTTGCTTCTCACATTTTGCAAATGTGTTTCACGAACTGGCAGGAAAGACATGGGGAATTGTCGGACTTGGCAATATAGGAAGAGGCGTTGCTAAGATTGCGGCAGACTTTGGCTGTAATGTAATATACTATTCAGCAAGCGGTCACAGCTATGATGTGCCATACGAAAGATATGAGCTTGATGAATTTTTGAAGAAATCGGACATCGTGTCAATTCATGCACCGCTTAACAAATATACAGAAAATCTGTTTAATTATGAGACACTTAAGAAGATGAAGAGCAGCGCAGTTCTTCTGAATCTTGGACGTGGCCCGATTGTTAATGACGCAGACCTTGTAAAAGCGCTTAACGAAGGTGTGATTGCTGCAGCAGGACTTGATGTAATAACCACTGAGCCGGTTGCTAAGGACAATCCACTTCTTACAATTAAGGACAGCAACAAGCTTATCGTTACTCCTCATGTTGCATGGGCGACATACGAGGCGAGAACCCGCCTGATGGACGAGATATATCTTAATATCAAGGCATTTATGGCTGGGGAAGAGCGAAATGTTATTGTATAATGTATGGTAATAAATATATATGAGATGGATGCGGATTCCGGTTGGAGTCCGCATTTTCACTATAATTAGATGTTAAAAAGAAGAATGCTTTTTTAAAACGCAATATATCAAATTAAATTGATATTCTTCGCACGAAATTGATATATTGCGGATGAAAGTTGATATTCTTCGCGCAAAAAGTCAATGTATTGCTAATCTTCCTCAATAACCTCAATTTCCATATAAGCAAATTCGATATCTTCAACAAAGTTATCTTTAGTGAAGCGTACTTTCGAGTGGCGCTGGAATTCTGAAACATTGGAATCGAGCCAGATTGGCTCGGCAAGGTCGAATTCATAGCATGCGTCATGAATAGCAGCGAATATTTTGCGGGTTCTGTTTAAATCAGAATCCGCATTTTTAATTACAGTGTCTTTGATAAGATGCCCTCTGTCGTCAAAGAGCTTACACCACATTCTAAACATATCAGAAATCCTCACTATCTATCAGTATTGTGAATGGTCCGTCGTTCTCAAGGCTGACCTTCATATCAGCACCGAATCTGCCGGTTTCAACTTTAGGGACACGCTCACGGCACATTGCGACGAATTTTTCATAAAGGGCGTTAGCCATATCAGGCGCGCCGGCATTAGTAAAGCTTGGGCGGTTGCCTTTGCGGCAGTCCGCATAAAGTGTAAACTGGCTTACAATAAGCAGCTCGCCACCGACATCTGCCAGAGACAGATTAGTTTTGCCATTCTCGTCTTCAAAAATACGCATTTTGCATATCTTGTCTACATATTTTGGAAGCATTTCTTCTGTATCGTCCTGACCAGCCCCGAAAAGAATCAAAAGACCATGTCCGATATTTCCAACAACTTTGCCATCTATCTTAACATTTGCATGATTAACACGCTGTATTACGAATCTCATATTAAACTCCATTCCTGCGCTGTTTTTAAGCGCCTTATGTGAATAATTGAATATTATACGCTTAGTGGAAATGTGTCAACTTGTTAAGGAACATTATTATTATATGAGTTTTATCTTCTGTCTGCCGATTTAGCCGCCGTTTCCTATAAAATTTAAAAATAAGTTAACTTTATAGGTAGAATTTGAGAAAAATAGGTGTATTTTAAAAAAATGTTGTGAAAATGCAGAAAAAGACCTATAAGATGACTTCAAAAACAGAATTTATAGGAACATTTTGCTGTGTAGACAGCTTAAATGATAGAAAATGGCTGAAATGTTCCTATAAGAGAATTAAAAATACGACTATCTATAGGTATCATGTTGCAATCAATAATCAACAGATGATACAATCTAAGCAACGGCAACAGCAACAGCAATAAGGTATAGGAGGCATGAGTATGTTAAAGAATATTCTGGTAGGTCAGTCAGGCGGACCAACAGCGGTTATTAATTCATCATTATATGGAGTGATTGAGGAAGGACTTAGAAATAAGGAAAAGATTGGCACTGTGTACGGCATGGTGCATGGAATTGAGGGATTTCTGGCAGGCAATTTTATTAATCTTTCTGAAGTGGCAGATAATGAGCCGATTGATAGATTAAAGATAACACCAGCTTCTTTTCTTGGAAGCTGCAGGTATATGCTTCCAGAAGATTTAGGGGATAAGGTGTATGATAAATTGTTTGATACATTTGCACAGATGAACATTGGATATGTGTTCTATATTGGTGGCAATGATTCAATGGATACAGTTTCAAAATTATCAAGAGTGGCATTATTGAAGAAATCGGACATCAGATTTATAGGTGTACCTAAGACAATTGATAATGATCTTGTTATGACAGATCATACGCCAGGGTATGGCTCAACTGCAAAATATGTTGCTTCAACATTAAGAGAAATTATACTTGATGCAACATGTTATGCACACCCGTCTGTGACAATTGTTGAGCTTATGGGAAGGCATGCAGGCTGGGTTACAGCGGCATCAGTACTTGCAAGAACAGAGTATAGCAGAAATCCTTATCTTATATATATGCCAGAGCATGCATTTGATATGGAAGAATTCAAGAAGTCACTTAAGGCGGCACTTGAACAGGAAACTGCAGTTGTTGTGTGCGTATCAGAAGGAATTGCGGACAAAGACGGCAGATTCATATGTGAATATGCAGATGCAGCATCGGTTGATGGCTTTGGACATAAGATGCTTACAGGCTGTGGAAAGTATCTTGAAAATTATGTTAAAGCAGAATTTGGAATTAAATGCAGAAGTATTGAACTTAATCTTCCACAGAGATGCTCATCACTTCTTGCTTCAGCAACAGATATTGATGAAGCCGAAAAAGCAGGAAAGGCAGCGGTTGTAGCAGCTCTTGACGGTGAAACTGGAAAAATGATTACATTTGTAAGAGATGATACTAACGGATATGAGATTAATTACGGACTTGCAGATGTGAACAATATATGCAATAAGGAAAAGAAGTTCCCAGCAGAGTGGATAACCGCAGAGGGAACAGATATTTCTGATGAGTATATTAAGTATGTAAGGCCACTTATTCAGGGAACTAATATTGCTGAATACTCAGATGGTGTTCCGGTTCATCTGAAGCCTGCTTATTACAGATAACATTAAATATTAAATAAAAATAAAAATGACAGCGCGCTATTGACAGCGTGCTGTCATTTTTGTAATATAGCAAGGCGACTTAAGATTTTTATTAAAAGAATGGCAGGTTCGTATGCCGTTTTGTTACGAAGGGAGCAGATATGCAGCGAGAGTCACTCCATTGTGGAGAACTTATAAAGCGTCTTAATGATATTCTTGGAAGATGTGCCAATGAGGAGTTAAGAGCAGATGACATGACATCTTCACAGGTTAAGATGCTTATGATAATTAATGAAACTAAAGATGAATGTATTACGCTTAAGGAGCTAGAGAAGCACTTTGGCGTAGCCCAGGCGACAATAGCGGGAACAGCAGCAAGGCTTGAAAAGAAGGGGATGATAGAAAGCTTCTATGATCCTTCAGATAAGAGAGTCAAGCATGTGAGAATAACAGACAAGGGCAGAGCCATGTGCGTTCATGCAGGCAAGGCAATGCATGACAAAGAAAAATGGTTTCTTTCAGCGCTTTCTGCTGATGAAAAAGAAGAATTACACCGTCTGTTACAAAAAGTATACGATGATGTGAATAACTGTGAAAGGAAGTGTAAGAAATGTTAAAAACTTTATCGTCATATATTGGTGAGTATAAAAGAGTCTCGATAAAGACGCCAATATATATAATTGTTGAAGTTCTTATGGAAATACTTATTCCGTTTGTTACGGCAAGTATTATCGATAAGGGTATTCAGGCGGGAGACATGAGCAAGATGTTAATGTATGGCGGACTTATGCTTGTGCTTGCATTTATAAGTCTGTTTGCTGGAATTCAGGCAGGAAAATATGCAGCTTTGGCCTCTACTGGATTTGCATGTAACTTAAGAGAGGGAATCTATTCGAATATCCAGAACTTCGCATTCTCTAATATAGACAAATACAGCACAGCAGGTCTTATTACCCGTATGACTACTGATGTTACAAATGTGCAGAATGCATATCAGATGATTTTAAGAATTGCAGTAAGAGCACCACTTATGATGATATGTAGTATGGTTATGTGTTTTGTTATCAATCCTACATTAAGTCTTATATTCTTAGGTGCGCTTATTTTTCTTGGGTTTGTACTTTTCTTTATTATATATAAGGTGACTCCAATATTCACAGAAGGTTTTGCCAAATATGATGATTTAAATGCAAGTGTCCAGGAGAATATCACAGGAATCAGAGTTGTCAAAGCATTTGTAAGAGAAGACCATGAGAATAAGAAATTCAGTAAGGCTGCCGAGAATCTTTATAAGATATTTGTTAAGGCAGAATCATGGCTTGCTTTCAACAATCCTATTATGATGTTTGTTATATATGGAAGTATTATTGCGCTTTCGTGGTTTGCGGCACATTTTATTACAGATGGAACTATGACAACGGGTAATCTGACATCAATGTTCAGCTATGTAATGAGCATGATGATGGCACTTATGATGCTTTCTATGATATTTGTTATGGTATCAATGAGTGCAGCGAGTGCAAGACGAATTGCTGAGGTTCTTAACGAGAAGGCAGATATAACTAATCCTGAGAATCCGGTGATGGCTGTTCCTGACGGAAGAATTGATTTCAACCATGTGAACTTCACATACAAGAAAGACAGCGACAAGGATGCTCTTGAAGACATAGATATCCATATAAATGCGGGCGAAACAATCGGTATTATAGGCGGAACGGGTTGCGGAAAGTCAAGCTTCGTTAATCTGATAAGCCGTCTGTATGATGTTAAGGATGGTTCTGTATGTGTAGGCGGAATTGATGTAAGAGACTATGACCTTGAAACCCTTCGTAATGAGGTTTCAGTTGTTCTTCAGAAAAATGTGCTTTTCTCAGGAACTATTCTTGATAATTTGAGATGGGGCGATGAAAATGCGTCTGAGGAGGATTGCATTGAGGCATGCCGTCAGGCCTGTGCAGATGAATTCATTGAGAGAATGCCTGACAAATACAATACATGGATTGAGCAGGGGGGAAGCAATGTTTCCGGTGGACAGAGACAGAGACTCTGTATTGCAAGAGCACTGCTTAAGCATCCTAAGGTTCTTATTCTTGATGATTCAACAAGTGCTGTTGATACAGCCACAGATGCTAAGATTAAGAGAGCATTTGCAACAAAGATACCAGGAACTACTAAGATTATCGTATCGCAGAGAATTTCAAGTATTCAGGACGCAGACAGAATATTAGTGCTTGAGAATGGCTGTGTAAGTGGTTTTGATACTCATGAAAAGCTTGTAGAGAATAATAAGGTTTACCGCGAAATCTACGAGGTCCAGACACAGGGCGGCGGTGATTTTGATGAGGCAGGAGAATAGGAGGCAAAGTATGGATAAGAATACTGATATGAAGAATAAGAAGAATAAAGAAAATCCACTTCCTCTTATGAAGAGGCTGCTTGGATATATTTTAAAGAATTACAGGTTTTCGTGTATAGCAGTGCTTGTGTGCATTCTTGTTTCAGCGCTTACAACACTGACAGCAACATTGTTTATCCAGAAGCTTATTGACAGTTATATTATTCCGCTGACACAGTCAGCAGTACATGATTATGCACCGCTTGCAGGCGCACTTATCAAGCTTGCTGCGGTTCTTATGGTCGGCGTATTATGTTCATATGGCTACAACAGAATTATGGTAAATGTTGGTCAGGGAACTTTAAAGAAGTTGAGATTAGAGCTGTTTACTAACATGGAATCTCTTCCTATTAAATATTTCGATACTCATGCACACGGCGATATCATGTCAGTATATACTAACGATATCGACACATTAAGACAGCTTATAAGCCAGAGTATTCCTCAGGTTATCAATTCATGCATTACACTTGTATCTACATTTGTAAGTATGATTGTACTCGATATTCCGCTTACAATCGTGTCGGTTGTAATGGTTGTTATCATGCTTTATGTTACTTCAAAGCTCAGTGCACTTTCTGGAAAATATTTCGTTGAGCAGCAGAAGGATATCGGTAAGGTTAATGCTTATATCGAGGAAATGATGGAAGGACAGAAGGTTGTAAAGGTGTTCTGTCACGAGGATAAAAGTATTGAGCAGTTTAAGGAGATTAACGATAAGCTGCGTGAGAGTGCCAATAACGCTAACAAGATTGCTAATGTCACAATGCCTGTTAATGGTAATATAGGTAATATCAGTTATGTGTTATGTGCGATTGTTGGAGGTGTCTTAGCTCTCAGTGGTTTCTCAGGACTTACCATTGGTACACTTGTTGCTTTCTTAAGCTTAAATAAGAGCTTCACACAGCCTGTAACTCAGATAAGCCAGCAGGTAAGCAGTATTGTTATGGCTATGGCTGGTGCCGGAAGAGTATTTGAATTATGTGACGAGAAGCCGGAAATTGATGAAGGTTTCGTTGAGCTTGTAAATGTAAGATATAACAAGAATAATGAGCTTATTGAGACTAAAGAAAATACTGAGATGTGGGCATGGAAGATGCCGGCAAAGGACGGCAGTAGTGCAGAGTACACAAGACTTGCTGGTGATGTAACATTTGACGGAGTTGACTTTGGATACAATCCTGACAAGATGGTGCTTCATGATATTAAAATGTATGCAACTCCTGGACAGAAGATTGCATTTGTTGGAAGCACAGGTGCCGGAAAAACTACAATTACTAATCTTATCAACAGGTTCTATGATATTCAGGATGGTAAGATCAGATATGATGGAATTAACATCAACAATATTAAGAAGGATGATTTAAGACGAAGCCTTGGTATTGTTCTTCAGGATACTAACCTCTTTACAGGAACTATCATGGATAATATAAGATATGGAAGACTTGAGGCGAGTGATGAGGAATGTATCGCAGCAGCAAGACTTGCTAATGCTGACGGATTCATCAAGAGACTTCCTGATGGCTATAACACTGTGCTTCATGGCGGAGGTGCTAATTTAAGCCAGGGACAGAGACAGCTTCTTGCAATTGCAAGAGCAGCGGTAGCAGACCCACCTGTACTTATTCTTGATGAAGCTACTTCATCTATTGATACAAGAACAGAGCGACTTGTCCAGAAGGGTATGGATGCGCTTATGTCAGGAAGAACATCATTTGTTATTGCACACAGACTTTCTACAGTCCGCAAT
>ERZ772883.1646-NODE-1646-length-16356-cov-14.688547_pt1 | contig 16356 bp, 14 predicted proteins | sample MGYA00580575_ERZ772883 | MGnify/ENA primary metagenome ERZ772883 (study PRJEB29015, sample SAMEA2737666) | human gut metagenome | biome: human gut; feature: human-associated habitat; material: faeces | place: China | collected 2012 ...
AAAGAGCTGGCGGCGGCGCTGGGCAAGGAAACCATCGACAGCTATAACACCGGCGTGAGCCGTGGCCGCGAGGTTTCCCATTCGCTGAACTATCAGAAATTGGGCAAGGAGTTGATGAGCGTGGACGAGCTTGCCGTGCTGGATGGCGGCAAGTGCATCTTGCAGCTTCGCGGCGTCCGCCCGTTTCTGTCCAACAAATATGATCTCACCAAGCATCCCCTCTACCGCTACACAGCGGATTATGACAAGAAATACGCCTTTGACATAGAGCGTTTTCTGTCCCATCGCCTCAAGCTCAAGCCGGATGATGCAGTTGAGGTGTATCAGGCAGACCTTTCCGGTGAACCTGTCGCCTGACGGCGGCAGCCTGCTTTGACAACGACTCGATGAAACTTCGTGGAAGAAATGTACTCTCCAAAATCTTAAAACATATTTTTCGGAGGTACTATTTATGGCTTTCTTTAATTCTGCTGTTGGTGTTCTTCAGACTCTCGTTGTGGCGCTGGGCGCTGGCCTCGGCATTTGGGGCGCAATCAATCTGCTGGAGGGCTACGGCAACGACAACCGTGCGATGCGTTCCTGACTGAAAAGGTCAGGCACAGGTCGAAGGACGAATGAAGTCCAAAACCTTGGAGAACTGATATTTCGATGGATGAAATGAGGGGGTAACGCCCCGAAGCGTCCACACTAATACTCCGACTGGCATAGGTGCGCAACCGCCGATTGTCAGAAGCTCGGTGAAGTCGGCAGAGAGATGCCGTAGTTTTGGCTGCAAGGCTGAAATCGAAAGCTGTCCAGAGGTGGATAGCGCATCCTATATGCCGGGTGTCAGCCGCACATGGTTAGTATGTATAGAAATACTGACGAACTTCTGAATGTACAAGTCTAAACGTTGATACCATCGAAACGGTGGTACTCCTTATACGGAGGTATTCGTGGACAAGTAAAAATGGTTGTTATGAAAGTCCATGTGCTGTTACAGGCGGCACGATTCGTAAAGAATTGAATACAGGCTTAGAGGAAGAACCTAAATGCGGCCCATGATAGAAATATCGGAACGCAGGAAGCTGAAAACATTTAGCCTGTTGCAAGGCTGCGAGATGGTGGATGGGAATACCTTCGTGAGAAGGCAATAACCATTCTTTGTTTCAGTGAAAGTAGTGGCGTAGTACCTATGAAGCCGTGAAAAAGTAAACGGTGGAGGAAAGGCCACAAGTCGAATTTGGCAAAAGAAGCACACACAAAGTGTCGCAAGCCCTGTATGACCAAATTCGATGGAACGCCGTGTGCGGTGAAAGCTGCACGCACGGTGTGGAGCCGGGGAAAAGCTGGAGATCATATCAAATGCTTACCTATGGCTATCTGGCGCCAAATCTCAGGGCATGAAGCAGCTGATGGCCGGGGGCGGGGTGGCCTTGATTGGCATTACCCTCGTGCCGCTGCTGTCCGGGCTGTTCGGCTAATCAGGCAGCTCGTTTGCTTCCCATAAATCCACGGAGGGTGCCGCTTTCTGGCGGCATCCTCCCGAAAGGAGGGCAACACTATGGATTTCTTATGGGATAAGATCACGGAATGGCTGAAAGAAATGCTCATCGGCGGTATCGTGAGCAATCTGTCCGGGATGTTCGATGCAACCAATCAAAAGGTTGCCGAGATCTCCGGGCAGGTGGGCTTATCGCCGCAGGCATGGAACGGCAGCATTTTCAGCATGATACAAAACCTGTCGGAAACCGTGATCGTCCCCATCGCAGGCGCAATTCTCGCCTTTGTGATGACGCTGGAACTGATCCAGCTCATTACCGACAAAAATAACCTCAACGACATGGACACATGGATATTCTTCAAGTGGGCGTTCAAGTCCGCTGCCGCTGTCCTGATTGTAACAAACACATGGACGATTGTGATGGGCGTGTTTGACGCTGCCCAAAGCGTCGTTGCCAGCGCCTCCGGGCTGATTATCGGCGACACCAGCATCAACATTTCAAGCGTCATGGTGGGCATTGAGGATCGGCTGATGGAAATGGAACTGGGGCCGCTCTTCGGCCTATGGTTCCAGTCGCTGTTCGTTGGCATTACCATGTGGGCGCTGACCATCTGCATTTTCATTATCACATTCGGAAGAATGATTGAAATATATCTCGTCACCTCTGTTGCCCCCATCCCAATGGCGACCATGATGGGCAAGGAATGGGGCGGCATGGGGCAGAATTACATCCGTTCCCTGCTGGCGCTGGGCTTCCAAGCGTTCTTGATTATCGTCTGCGTTGCCATCTACGCCGTTCTGGTGCAGAACATCGCGCTTGTGGATGACATCATCTACGCCATCTGGACTTGCATGGGCTACACGGTGCTGCTGTGCTTCTGCCTGTTCAAAACGAGCAGCCTTGCCAAGTCCGTGTTCAATGCACATTAACGGGGGTGATACTATGCTAACACTCACGCCCGTCGCGCTTGCAACAGCAAACGCATTTGTCAATGCGCATCACCGGCACCATAAGGCAACTGCTGGGCATAAGTTTTCCATCGGCTGTGCCAAGGATGGAGAGCTTGTCGGTGTTGCAATCGTAGGCCGTCCTGTGAGCCGGTATCTGGATGATGGCTGGACATTGGAGGTCAATCGCCTTTGCACCACCGGTGAGAAGAACGCTTGCAGCATCCTTTATGCCGCATCCGCGCGGGCGGCAAAGGCAATGGGATACCGCAAGATCATCACCTATACGCTGGATAGCGAGAGCGGCAGCAGTCTCCGCGCCGCTGGTTGGAACTGCGCAGGCTTGGCAGGCGGCAAATGCTGGACAGGTAGCCGTAAGCCCGCCTCCGCTTTGTACCCGGCGCAGATGAAACTTCGATATGAAAAGCTCTTATAAAGGGGGATTTCTATGGCCTATGTCAACGTCCCAAAGGACTTAACCAAAGTAAAAACCAAGGTGCTGTTCAACCTCACGAAACGACAGCTCATTTGCTTCGGAAGCGGCGCGCTCATCGGCGTACCGCTTTTCTTCTTGCTCAAGGGCAGCATCGGCACCAGCCCCGCCGCCATGGTGATGATGGTGGTGATGATCCCGGCCATGCTGTTTGCCATGTATGAAAAGAACGGACAGCCGCTGGAGATCGTCATCCGCAACATCTACCGTGTGTGCTTCCAACGTACGAAGCAGCGCCCGTATAAGACCAACAATTTCTACGCCGTATTGCAGCGGCAAAACCAGTTAGACCGGGAGGTGTATCAAATTGTCCGAAAAGAAAAAGCTGACCCGCACCGAACGAAAACAGATCGAAGCCGCCATCGCAAGAGCGAACCGAACGGATAAGAAAGAAAAATCGGCGCAGGACAGCATCCCGTATCAGCGTATGTGGCCGGACGGCATCTGCCGTGTGACCGACACGCGCTACACCAAAACGATCCAGTATCAGGACATCAACTACCAGCTCTCGCAGAATGAGGACAAGACCGCCATCTTTGAGGCGTGGTGCGATTTCCTGAACTACTTTGACAGCTCCGTGCAATTCCAGCTTTCCTTTGTGAACCTCTCGGCTTCGCAGGAAACCTTTGCACGGAGCATTTCCATTCCGCCCTGCGGGGACGAGTTTGACGGCATCCGCGCCGAGTACGCCGGTATGCTGCAAAATCAGCTTGCCCGCGGCAACAACGGCCTCATTAAGACCAAGTATCTCACGTTCGGCGTTGAGGCCGACAACCTCCGCGCTGCCAAGCCCCGTTTGGAGCGCATCGAAACCGACCTTCTGAACAACTTCAAGAGGCTGGGCGTTGTGGCTGCGCCGCTGAACGGCTTTGAGCGCCTGCACGTCATGCACGACATTCTGCGGATGGACGAGCAGGAGCCGTTCCGCTTTTCGTGGGACTGGCTGGCTCCCTCCGGGCTGTCCACCAAGGACTTTATCGCGCCCAGCTCCTTTGAGTTCAAGACCGGCAGGATGTTCCGCATGGGCAAAAAGCTGGGTGCAATCAGCTTCGTGCAGATTCTGGCACCGGAGCTGAATGACCGGATGCTGGCGGATTTTCTGGATATGGAGAGCAGCGTCCTCGTCAACCTCCATGTGCAGTCTGTGGATCAGGTCAACGCCATCAAGACCGTCAAGCGCAAGATCACCGATCTGGACAAATCCAAAATCGAAGAACAGAAAAAAGCCGTCCGCGCCGGGTACGATATGGACATCATTCCAAGCGACCTTGCTACCTACGGCGCAGAGGCCAAAAAGCTGTTGCAGGATTTGCAGTCCCGCAACGAGCGAATGTTCCTGCTGACCTTCCTCATTCTCAACACAGCGGACACGCCCCGGCAGCTCGACAACAACATCTTCCAGACCTCCAGCATCGCGCAAAAATATAACTGCGCGCTGACCCGGCTGGACTTCCAGCAGGAAGAAGGGCTGATGAGCAGCCTCCCGCTGGGCTTGAACCAGATTGAGATTCAGCGGGGCTTGACTACATCCAGCGTGGCAATCTTCGTCCCTTTTACCACGCAGGAGCTGTTTCAGAACGGTTCAGAGGCGCTGTACTACGGCATCAACGCCCTGTCCAACAACCTTATCATGGTGGACCGGAAGCTGTTGAAAAATCCCAACGGCCTGATTTTGGGCACTCCCGGCAGCGGCAAGTCGTTTTCGGCAAAACGTGAGATCACCAATGCGTTTCTCATCTGCCCCAAAGACGACATCATCATCTGTGACCCGGAGGGCGAATATACACCGCTGGTGGAGCGTTTGCACGGTCAGGTCATTAAGCTGTCGCCCACCGGCAAGGGCTACGACGGTTCGCCCTGCTACATCAATCCGATGGACTTGAATCTGGATTACAGCGACGATGATAACCCGCTGAGCCTGAAATCCGACTTCATTTTGTCTCTGTGTGAGCTGATCGTCGGCGGCAAGGACGGGCTTGCCCCTGTGGAAAAGACCATCATCGACCGCTGCGTTCGCATCGTCTACCGGGACTACCTCAATGACCCGAAGCCGGAGAATATGCCGCTGTTGGAGGACTTGTATAACGCCCTCCGTGCGCAGGATGAAAAGGAAGCGCAGTACATCGCCACTGCTTTGGAAATCTACGTCACCGGCTCTCTGAATGTGTTCAACCATCACACGAACGTGGATGTGAATAGCCGCATCGTCTGCTACGACATCAAAGAGCTGGGCAAGCAGCTCAAGAAAATCGGGATGCTGGTGGTGCAGGATCAGGTCTGGAACCGTGTGACCATCAACCGCGCCGCCCATAAAACGACCCGCTACTATCTTGACGAGTTCCATCTTCTTTTGAAGGAGGAACAGACGGCTTCGTACAGTGTCGAAATCTGGAAACGCTATCGCAAATGGGGCGGCATCCCCACCGGGATCACGCAAAATGTCAAAGACCTGTTATCCAGCCGCGAGGTGGAGAACATTTTTGAGAACAGCGATTTCATCTATATGCTCAATCAGGCCGCTGGCGACCGGCAGATTCTCGCAAAGCAGCTCAACATTTCGCCGCATCAGCTTTCTTATGTGACCCACTCCGGTGAGGGCGAGGGACTGCTGTTCTACGGCAACACGATCCTGCCCTTCATTGACCACTTCCCGAAGGACACCGAGCTGTACCGCGTTATGACCACCAAGCCGCAAGAGGTGGCGTCGGCATGAAAAGAGAACCGCGTTTACAGTTTTCCGACGCCGATCTTGCCGAGCCGAAGCTGGAAAAGCCCATCAAGCGGGTGAAAAAAGCGGAGGCCAAGGCGGATAAGGCACAGGCGAAAATCCCCAAGAAAACCGTGGTCAAAAAGGAACGCGGCTTTGATCCTGCCACCGGCAAGGTCAAAACGCAGCTCCGTTTTGAGGAAGTGGATAAGAAAAAGCCGCCCTCAAAGCTGACCCATGCCGTGCGGGATGCCCCCGCCAACTTTGTTCTCTCTCAGGTTCATCGGGAGGTGCGGCAGAGCGAGGATGACAATGTAGGCGTAGAGGCCGCGCACAAGGTAGAGCAAGCCGTGGAGAGCGGCGGGCGGCTGGTGCAGTCTGCCCACCGCACCCATCAGCTCAAGCCTTATCGTGCTGCCATCCGTGCAGAGAAAAAGCTGGAACGAGCCAATCTTGACGCGCTCCAGAAGAAAGCAGAGATCGACGGCCCCACCAGCAATCCCGTTTCCAAATGGCAGCAAAAGCAGGCAATTAAGAAGCAGTATGCCGCTGCCAAGCACAATCAGGCGGCGCAGACTACAGCAAAGGCGGCAGAGAATACCGCCAAGGCCGCGAAAAAAGCCGCTGAAAAGGCTGAGAAAGCGGGCAAATATGTGTGGGAATACCGGCGCGGCTTTGCCATTGCCGCCGCAATTCTGCTGATGCTGGCATTTCTGCTCAACGGCCTGTCCTCCTGCTCGGTGATGATGGATGGCGTTGGCTCCGGGATCGCGGCCAGCACTTATCCGTCGCAGGACGCCGATATGCTGGGCGCGGAAGCGCAGTATTGCGAAATGGAAGCAGAGCTTCAGCGCTACCTCGACACCTATGAAAGTACCCATGACTACGATGAGTACCACTTTGATCTGGACACCATCGAGCATGACCCCTATGTACTCATTTCCATGATTACGGCGCTGCATCAAGGGGAATGGACGCTGGATGAGGTGCAGGGTACGCTCCAGATGCTCTTTGACCGCCAGTACATTTTGGCCGAGGATGTGGTGGTGGAAACCCGCTACCGCACAGAAACCGACACATGGACGGACGCGGACGGCAACACCCATACGGACACCTATCAGGTGCCGTATGACTACTACATCTGCACGGTCACGCTGGAGAACTTCAATCTCTCCCATGTTCCCGTTTACATTATGAGCGAAGAACAGCTCGGAATGTACGCCACCTATATGGCCACCCTCGGCAACCGTCCCGACCTGTTCCCCGGTTCAGGCTACATCGGCAAATATGTGGAGGGCAGCTATACCGACTACGACATTCCCCCGGAGGCGCTGGACGATGAGGTATTCGCCGCCATCATCAAGGAAGCGGAAAAGTATCTCGGCTACCCCTACGTTTGGGGCGGCAGCAGCCCCTCTACCTCATTTGACTGTTCGGGCTTCGTCAGTTGGGTCATCAATCATTCCGGTTGGGATGTGGGCAGGCTGGGAGCGCAGGGGCTTTGCAACATCTGCACGCCTGTATCCTCTGCCAACGTCAAACCGGGCGATCTGGTGTTTTTCACCGGAACGTATGATACCCCCGGTGTCAGCCATGTGGGTATCTACGTCGGCAACAATATGATGATCCACTGCGGAGATCCGATCTCTTATGCAAACTTAAATTCAAACTATTGGCAGTCCCATTTCTACCGCTATGGGCGCTTGCCGTAAAGGAGAGTGAACGATATGAACCCGAAAATTATGAAGCTCCGTGGAGAGCTGGAGAAGAACAAAGGCAAAATCTCTGATCTGCAAGGCCGCAACCGCGAGCTGGAAAAGCAGATTCGTGAGCTGGAGGACACCGACATCATCGGCATGGTGCGTGAGAACGGCATGACGATGGAGCAGTTTGCCGAGCTGTTCCGCCGTATGCAGGCCGCGCCTGCACCGGCCACTTCGGAAAAGGAGGCGTTGAACCATGACTAAAAACACACCGCGCATTTTTATCAGCCTGCTGCTGATGCTCCTGTGCATCGGGATTCTCCCCGTTTCCGCCTTTGCCAGCGGCGGTGATTATCCTGATAATGCGCTGCCTGCCGCCGAAAGCAGCGCCGCAGACGCACAGGAAACAAAACAGATCGGCACGGTCACGACCAACGGCGGCAACCTGAACGTCCGCACCGGCGCGGGGCTGGACAACACCGCGTTTACGCAGCTCCCCAACGGCACGGTGGTCGATGTGATTGGCAGGGACGGCGATTGGGTAAAAATCCTGCTGCCCGCCCGTGCGGGCTATGTGTACGGCAGCTATCTAACCGTCACCGACGCCGCCGACAGCACCGTGAGCATCGGCGGCATTACGCTTCCGTTTGATGAAAAGGAGCTGGCCGACCTCTGGCAGTTCCTTGTCGGCGGCATGGCAGACGGCAGCGATGCGCTGACACCGGACGGCAATCTGACGCTGATCGACGATATTGGCTCCAGCACCAAGGCAGGAAAACAGTTCATTACGCTGGAAAGTAAGAACGGCAATACATTTTACCTGATTATTGACCGTGACGATGAGGGCGAAGAAACCGTCCACTTCTTGAATCAGGTGGATGAGGCCGACCTGATGGCGCTGACTGGCGAGGAAGAAACGCCCGCCGTCTGCTCCTGCACCACCAAATGCGTGGCCGGTGCGGTCAATACATCCTGCCCCGTCTGCGCGGTCAACATGACCGAGTGCGTGGGCAAGGAGGCAAAGCCCGAAGTCCCCGCTGACCCGACAGAACCCGCCGCCGAGGAACCGGAGAAAAAGAGCGGCGTGGGCGGCATCCTCGTCGTCCTGCTGATCGTCGCGTTGGGCGGCGGTGCCGCGTTCTACATTTTCAAGCAGAAAAAGGCCAAGCCGCAGACCAAGGGCAGCGCCGATCTGGACGATTATGACTACGGTGAGGATGAGGACGAATACGAGTTTGAGCCGTATGAGGACGAACCGGAACAGGATACTACGGAGGATACGGACGCATGAGATATTTCACCAATAATCCGCTGGAACGCCTGATGATGCAGAAGCCGAAAGCAGCGCGGGAGGACAGCCCTCCCGACGCTGCCAAGGAACACTTCTGCTACGGCTGCAAGCGCTTCGGACAGAGTTGCGTTCGCCCCTGCTACCGTGACGTAAAGAGAATGGAGGCTGCACCATGCGCCTTGTGATCGCCGAAAAACCCTCCGTGGCGCAGAGTATCGCCGCCGTGCTGGGCGCAAAGTCACGGCATGACGGGTATCTGGAGGGCGGCGGGTACATCGTGTCGTGGTGCTTCGGGCATCTGGCAGAGCTGGCCGACGCCGCCGTTTACAATGCCGATGATGCCAAATGGACGCTGGCGGCGCTGCCCATCATTCCTACCTCGTTCCGCTTCATCGTCCATGCGGACAAGCAGAAGCAGTTTGACATTCTGCGGGAGCTGATGCGCCGGGAGGATGTGACCGAAGTGGTCAACGCCTGCGACGCTGGGCGCGAGGGTGAGCTGATCTTCCGCACGGTTTACTGCCTTGCGGGATGCTCCAAGCCGATTCTGCGGCTTTGGATTTCTTCAATGGAGGATGATGCCATCCGCAGCGGCTTCCAGCAGCTTAAGTCTGGGTGCGACTATGACGGCCTGCATCAATCCGCCCTGTGCCGTGCCAAGGCTGATTGGCTGGTTGGCATCAACGCCACGCGGTATTTCTCCCTGACGTATGGCCGCACATTGAACATCGGGCGCGTCATGTCGCCCACGCTGGCGCTGCTGGTACAGCGTGAGGCGGAGATCTCCGCATTTGTGGCAGAGCCGTTCTACACCGTCCAGCTTGATTGCGGCTTTCCCGCCGCGACAGACCGAATGAAAGACAGAAAGGATGCCGATGCCATCGCCAACGCCTGCAAGGGCAAGACAGTAACCGTCAAAAGCGTGGAGCGCAAGGAAAAGTCTGAGAAAGCGCCCGCGCTCTACGATTTGACCTCCCTCCAGCGCGACGCCAACCGCGTTCTCGGCTACACCTCTCAGCAGACCCTCGACTATCTCCAAGCGCTCTATGAAAAGAAGCTCTGTACCTACCCGCGCACCGACAGCCGCTATCTGACCGACGATATGGAGGGCAGCGTCCCCGGCCTTGTCGCCGCCGCTGCCGCTGTCTGCGGCATGGAGAAGTCGCCGACCATCTGCGCCAAGCAGGTATGCAGCAGTAAAAAAGTCACCGATCACCACGCCATTGTTCCCACCATCAGCGCGGAAAAGGTAGATATAGCCTCTCTGCCGCTGGGCGAACGCGAGGTGCTGAAGCTGGCGGCAAGGGGCTTGCTTCGTGCGGTGGATGAACCACATCGCTACGCAGAAACGGTCATTACGGTGGACTGTGCCGGTCAGAGCTTCACCGCCAAGGGCAAAACCGTCCTTGCTCCCGGCTGGAAGCGCTATGAGCAGGAGCAGGCAGAGGCAGCGCCCGCGCTGCCAGTGGTGACGGAGCAACAGACGCTTTCCGTATCTGCCGCATCGGTCAAGACCGGAAAAACCACGCCGCCCAAGCATTTCACCGAGGATACGCTGCTGGCTGCGATGGAGAACGCGGGCAAGGAGGATATGCCAGATGATGCCGAGCGCAAGGGCATTGGCACCCCGGCGACCCGTTCCGGTATCATTGAAAAGCTGGTGTCCTCCGGTTTTGTGGAGCGCAGGAAGTCCAAGAAGATCACAAATCTGCTGCCCACCTCTACCGGCACGGCACTTATTACGGTTCTTCCCGAACAGCTCCAGTCACCGCAGCTCACCGCCGAATGGGAACACCGCCTGAAAGAGATCGAGCGCGGCGAAATCGCCCCGGACAGCTTCATGGATGGGATCGCCGCCATGCTGAATGAGCTGGTGCAGACCTACAAACCCATCCCCGGTACGGAAGTCCTGTTCCCCTCCGGGCGTGAGGTAGTCGGCAGGTGTCCCCGCTGCGGAGCCGAGGTGACGGAATCACCGAAAGGCTTTTTCTGTGAGAACCGTGCCTGTTCCTTTGTTCTCTGGAAAAACAGCCGCTTTTTCACAGCCAAGAAAAAGGCGCTGACAAAATCCCTTGCCGCTGCGCTTTTGAAAAATGGCCGCGTCCCGCTGAAAGGCTGCTACTCGGAAAAGACCGGAAAAACCTACGATGCCGTCGTTCTTTTGGAGGACGATGGGCAGCACACGGGCTATAAGCTGGTGTTCGACAATGGCTGATGCGCCGCGTATGGATCACAAGCAGCTCCGCCGCGTCAAGAAGCTCATTCGGAAGCTCTGCTGTAATTACGATCACGGCAACTGCCTCGCGCTGGATGATGGAGAGCCTTGCGTCTGCGTACAGGGTATTTCCTACTCGCTGCTGTGCAACTGGTTCCGAAACGCGGTGCTTCCCGCCGACCATGAGCTGCTGGCCGACGTGATGCGGGAAAGGCCGGGAAAGCGCTGCGCCGTCTGCGGCAAGCCGGTCTATTCTTCCTCCAACCGTGCCAAGTATTGTCCTGCCTGCGCCAAGCAGGAGCGCCGAAAGCAGGACGCCAAACGGAAGCGTGAACAATACTGGAACCTCCGCAGATAGAGGGCGTAAAAGCCCCGTGCCGCAAGGCTTTTTCCATGCGGAATCACAAGGGGCTGCGTCATTCTATCCGCAAGCTCAAAAACAACGTCTATCTGCGGAGAATCGCCCCTGTGCAGGATGTGTTTTCTTCTGCGCAGGGGCGCTATTTTTTCTGAAAGGAGATCATCATGGCTGAAAAACAAACCAGCAAAGACCGGATGCGGGAGATCGTTGACAGCATCGAAAACGGCATCAAGGAGCTGTTCGAGAGCGATAAGTACCAGCAGTATCTCTCCACCATGAGCCGCTTTCACCGCTACTCGGTCAATAATACCATGCTCATCTATATGCAGCGCCCCGACGCCACCCATGTGGCGGGCTTCAACAAGTGGCGCGATCAGTTCGGCAGGAACGTCCTGAAGGGCGAAAAAGGCATTCGCATCATCGCTCCCACTCCCTATAAGAAAAAGGTCGAGGAAATCAAGACCGACCCCGAAACCAACGCGCCGATACTGGATGCAGACGGCAAGGCCATCATTGAGGAAAAGGAAATCCGTATTCCTATGTTCAAGGTGGTGTCCGTCTTTGATGTGTCACAGACTGCGGGAAAGCCCTTGCCCCAGCTTGCCGCCGATCTGAGCGGCAATGTGCAGCAGTATGAGGTTTTCATGGAGGCGCTGCGCCACGCCTCTCCCGTCCCCATAGAGATAAAGCCCGTTGCGCGGGATACGGACGGCTTTTTCAGCATTAAGGCGCAGAGCATCACCATCCGCGCCGGTATGAGTGAGGTGCAGACGGTATGCGCCGCCGTCCATGAGATTGCCCACGCCAAGCTCCACGACTACGAACACATGACGGAGCTTGCGGACGATGGTGAGACGATCCTTGTCCCCGGTGAAAAGAGCCGCAACACCGAGGAGGTCGAGGCCGAAAGCATCTCCTATGCGGTCTGCCAATATTACGGCATTGAAACGGGCGAAAACAGCTTCGGCTATATCGCCACATGGTCACAGGGCAAGGAGCTGAAAGAGCTTCGCGCCAGTCTGGAAACCATCAACAAGACTGCCTCTGAGCTGATTACGGACATTGACCGGCACTTTGCGGAGATTTGCAAGGAGCGCGGCATCAATCGTGAAGAAGTGAGTGCCACACAAACAGACGAAGCGCTTTATCTTGTGGATGGCTCGGTATATCTCCATGTGCAGCATACAGACGGCGGTTGGGACTATTCGCTCTACGACAAGGAAAGCAAAAAGCTGCTGGATGGCGGTGTTATTGACAGCAGCGCCATTGAAGATTCGCCGGTTGCATCTGTTGCCGGGGCTGTCCGAACGGAGGTATTTGCCATTCAAGGCATGACACCAACCAAGGTGACATTTGCAGATATGAAAATTCTGGAGGACTTGCAGGAGGCGCAGATTACGCCTCCCTTGGACAGCGAACAGATCACCGGCGTAGTCGTTGTTCCCACCGATGATACAGATACCATGCTCCCGGAGCTGGAACAGGCCACCCCGATGCCTGACCCCACGCTGACGGTGGACGATATGCGCAGCTATGGGTATCTGGATAGCGATATGCTCCCGCTTTCCAAGGATCGGGCGGTGGAGCTGCTGGAGCATGACATCACGGTTTATATGCTCTATCCCGACAACGCCGAGGAAATGGTCTTTGAAGCCGAGGACATCATCAAGCACGACGGAATGTTCGGCGTCACAAGACCGGATTGGGATGCGGTCAAGGGCCATATCCCACCCCGCGATGTGGAGCAGCGTTTTTTGAACAGTCCCACCGATTCTATGGCGATCTACCAACTGCGCCGGGATGCGCCGGTGGAGCTGCGTTTTGCCAGCCTCGGCAGTCTGGCCGCGCCGCCTGACCCGGCCAACTATGAAGCCGTCTATACCCGTGAGGTGTACCCGGACGATGATACCGGCAGAATCCTTGAAAACTTCTACTACATTTTCAACGACGAGCGCCCCGGCGATTTTGTGGGACACAGCCTCTCCGTCAGCGACATCGTTGCGCTGAAACAGGACGGCAAGGTATCCTATCACTACTGTGACAGCACGGGATTTCAGGAGCTGCCCGCCTTTCAGAAACCGGAGAATTATCTGAAAGCCGCCGAGATGTCGATGGAGGACGATTACGGCATGATCGACGGCATTATCAACAACGGCCCCAAACAGCCCACCGTCGCCGACCTTGAAGCACAGGTCAAGGCCGGTATGTCCATCTCCTTGATGGATTTGGCAGAGGCGGCACACCGGGAAAAGAAGAAATCTGTGCTGGAGCAGCTCAAAAGCCAACCTGCCCAAGAACGTCCACACAAAACAGCGCCCAAAAAGAGCGCGGAAAAGGAGCTTTGATATGAACATCACCTTTGAAGAACGCCAGCTTATGAGCCTCTACAACACCGGCACCCGCACGGGCTTGATCGCCGCGCTGGAGGAAATGCGCGGCTACCTCGCTGTGGATGAAACGGAGCTGCGAGAGCTGACGGACAGCGCCATCGCAAAGCTGCGCAGGATGAGCAACGAGGAATATGACGCGCTCGACCTGTTCCCTGATTTTGAAAAGGAGGATATGAATGCCGAGTAAAGTACAGCTCTATGCGCAGCTGGCAGACCGCACGGCGGAGCAAATCACAGGAAGCTACCAGAAGTGGACGGCATTTCTGACCACCGCCGCAAGGCTGTATAAGTACCCCTACAATGAACAGCTCATGATTTTCGCCCAGCGCCCGGAAGCCACGGCCTGCGCGGAATACGACCTTTGGAATAAGCAGATGCGCCGCTATGTGCGGCGAGGCAGCAAGGGCATCGCCCTTGTGGATACCAGCAGCGACCAACCCAAACTCCGATATGTATTTGATGTTTCCGACACCAGCGGCGGCGAGAACTCTCGCCGCCCTTATCTTTGGGAATACCGGCAGGAGCATCGTGAGGTGGTATCTGCGGCGCTGGAGCAGCGCTTTGACGTTTCCGGTGAAAACGGACTTGCCGATCAGATGGAGCGTGTGGCGGCGCAGCTTGTAGATGAATACTGGCACGACAACTGGCGCGATATTGTCGGCATCGTTGACGGTTCCTTTCTGGAAGGTTATGATGATTTCAACATCGGAGCCGCTTTTCGGAACGCCGCCGTTGTCAGCACCACCTATGCGTTGCTGTCCCGCTGCGGGATGCAGCCGGGAGATTACTTCGAGCATGAGGATTTTCTGAATGTCTTTGATTTCAATACCCCGCAGACCGTCGCCGCTCTTGGAACGGCCATCAGCCAGTCCAGCGAGCTGGTGCTGCGGCAGATCGAAGTCACCATCAAGAATTACGAGCGCGAGAAAATCGCGGAAAGGAGCGAAAGCCATGAGCGAACTGACCTACACCCGCAGCGGGGATTATCTGATTCCCGATCTGAGCCTGACCGAGCAGCCGCAAGCCCCGCTGGGCAAGTATGGCAGGATGCGGAAGGATTACCTGAAGGAGCATCGTCCGGTGCTGTGGAACAGCCTGCTGCTGTCCGAGAAGCTGTACCCCCATCTGCGGGAGATCGACGAGGCAGCGAACAACCGGCTGGAACAGATGATGCCGGAGCTGATGAAGTCGGCGGGCGTGACGGAATCGCTGAAAGCCAGCGACCCGATGAAGTGGGTAGGGCTGATGAACTCGCTGAAAGCTCAGGCCGAGGAAACGATCCTCACGGAACTGGTGTTCAGCTAAATATGCTCGATGCCCCTGCTGGGGCGCAGATGTCCTTCTTCCCCTCAGAGGCAGAACAAATTCAATTCATCGCAGAAGCGGAGAGTGTAACACCCTCCGCTTTTTCTATGTTCATTTCTCAGGATGATATTGACCACATCCTGCGCACGGGCGGTAATGCGGATGCAGCGCGGATGAAAATTGCTGCGGAATTCTCCAAGCAAAAACCTTTAGAGGATCGCGCGGCATTTCTGAAAGCTCTTTACTACGGTGGCAACGGCCTGATTACGGATAACGGCAGGCTTTCCGCATGGTACGGGGACGATGGTATCCATATTGCAACCGGAGATACCTCTCGCTATCTTCGTTCTGCCCAAGTGATAGGCTGGGCAGATGCGGCGGAGCGTATTGAGGAGCTTCTGGACGGCGGCGCATTTGCCACCAATCTTGAGGTCACGGAAGCCCCGCGCTATGAGCGGCTGGGTATTGCTGTGGATGTCTGGAACCTTTATCACGATTTCTCGGATGAAGCAAAGCCACTGGGGTATCTGTCCTGCTTGGGTAATATCCATAGCACCAGCTTTCCAGAGGAAACGGAGCGTCTGACGGACGATCTGCTGAATCCGGCGTTCCGGGATAGGCTCCTGTCAGAATACAAGGTATTCATGGACGCCTACCGCGAAAACCGTGCGCTGCTGCGCTTCCATTACCACCGGCCACAGGCACTTCTCACACGTTTGGAAGATCTGTCCCTTCCACGAAAGGAATTCCGTTCCGATATGGAGGCTATTCCAGCAACCGGCAGGTTTATCACCGAAGATGAAATTGCTGCTTCTCTTGCAAACGGAAGCAGCTTTGAGGGTGGAAAGGCCCGCATCTATGCGTTTTTCCAGACACAGCATACTCCCAAGGAAAGCGCCGATTTTCTGAAAAAGGAGTACGGCATCGGCGGGCATACCCATGCCGTATCCAGAGAGAGCGGCAGCTATGAAGATCACGGCAGCAAGGGCATCACGCTGAAAAAAGCGGGCTGTGCAGATGTTCGGATGAATTGGAACAAGGTCGCTTCGCGTATCTCTGAGCTGATTCGGATGAACCGCTATTTTACACCAGACGAACAGGCGCTTTATGATAAGGCGCAGGCACAGGATGTAGTGCGAAACACCGCCTACGACAGCTATAACGCCATCAAGGAATCCCACCCGGACAACATCGTGCTGTTTCAGGTGGGGGATTTCTTTGAAATGTACGGTGAGGACGCAAAACAGGCGGCGGAGCTGCTTGACCTCAACCTTACCACAAGAGAGATACCCGGCGCTGGCCGTGTGGAGATGTGCGGCGTACCGTCGCACAATTTAGAGATGTATGTAGAGAAATTGCGCGATAAGTATGATGTGACGATTGCCGAAGCGCCAGACTTTAGAGGTGAGCGCCACATTTACACGCTGCGCTCTATCGACCATGAGGCCGAAGCCGCTATC
>ERZ772883.1649-NODE-1649-length-16317-cov-7.517587_pt1 | contig 16317 bp, 19 predicted proteins | sample MGYA00580575_ERZ772883 | MGnify/ENA primary metagenome ERZ772883 (study PRJEB29015, sample SAMEA2737666) | human gut metagenome | biome: human gut; feature: human-associated habitat; material: faeces | place: China | collected 2012 ...
AAACGAAAAAGCCTGCCTTGGCGTGACTGCTAAGACAGACTTTTTCTACAGGCTGTAAGGAGCAGCGTTCGCTGCTCCTTTTTGTATCACATTGTTGAAAAATCCGCAGAGTATGGTATAATCGAAGCATATCGCATAAAGGAGAAATAACATGCGTGAATGTGAAAAATGCGGAAATTATATACCGGACGGAATGAAAATATGCCCCCACTGCGGCAAGCTGCCGCCTACGCTGTGGCCGCAGTTCGGCGTTTATGCCGTTCTGACGATAGTTGCGATAGTATGCGCCGTGTATTTCAGGCCGTTTTTAAACGGACCGGCGATCGGGGAGGTATCGCAGGGCGTGCTGTGGGTCGCGGTGATCATTTTCATCGTTTTCGCCGTGATATTCCTCGGTGTCAGCGTGATCATTATGCGTGACTATAAAAACCGCACATATCGCGGTAAGCTCACTAAGCAGGAGAGAGAACGCTTTGTGAAGATGAAGCAGCATATTGAAGCAAAGCGCCATTTCTACGAAAAGGATATCGACTACTGCACTGTCTGCGGCAACAAAAAACCCGGATATATGAACAAAAGCAAGTAAAACAAGTGTATATGCAAAAAATCTCCCGATCAAACGATCGGGAGTTTTTTCGTGTATTTGTCAGTCGTAATATTGAGTATCTTCTTCGATGTCAATGCCGAGATTATCTTTGATCCAGGAGATGCACTCGGTGCAGTCTGTTGTTATTTCAACAACGATCTCCTGACTGTCATAATAACGGCTATTGTCGATTTCCTGCTCAAAGGTTATGTACATCGTTGCGATGATGTCGTCGTTGGTACGGCTGATGACCTTGTGCCCGGCTTTTATATCCGGCAAAAGAGCGTTACGATAAAAATCGATTGCCTGCGCCGGGGTAAGGTCTATTCTCTGATTGTCTCCGATGTACAGTATAGCTTGAGAACAGTGCTCTTCATCGGCGGGGATCGAAGGCGAAAAGCGCTCGAGCAGAATGGAGACTGAGTTTGAAAGCCCATAGTACCTTGCGGCGTTTTCGTCGTCGAACGGCAGCCTATATGCACGAGAAATTATTCGGTCGTCCTTGAGCGTGTAGTTAAATGTAACATACTCATAGCTATCTGCGTAGCTGATATTCTCGTACCTGTCTTTCTTACTGACTATATCCTTGTGAAGCTGGATGTAGTCTTCGATGACGCTTGGGTCAACTATCCTGCCGGCGTAGTTCACGTTTAGACTCTTGACACTGCTCACCTTGGGGACATAGCTTCCTATGCCTAAAACATCGAGATCGCAGCAGAGCGTGAACACTGCGCACAGGCAGCATACGACTATAAATCCAACCCAGCTGCCGCGGAAAACGTGGAAGCTTTTTTCAAGCAGCATTTTTGCGCCGAAATAGCCGATGAAGGCGAATATTATCATGCTCAGTATCATGATAAACACGCTCGCCGAGCGGCTTTCGAACAGGGCAAACAGAACCGTGTACAGCAGCAGACCACCGCACAGCGCGGAGCATACGGTCACTCCGTATTTGAAAACAGGGCGCATGCAGCGCACCGCGACAACGTCGCCTGCCGATTCCATTCTGCGCCTCCTGAATATCATGAGCGCCGCAGCGGAGAAGACGAGCCCGACAACGCAGTAGATAGCGGACGGCAGCCAGTGATCGAAGGTGAACGAAATGCACTCGCTTGTCTGGAGAGCAAGACCATAGGTATCGTAGGCATAAGGCGTATTATACTTTAACACCGGTGTGAAATTCTCGAGCATATACACCAGCGGCGACAGGAAGTCGAGCACACAGTCAAACGAAACGTTCGACATACCCCAGATGAGGCAGGAAAAGTCGAGGCGGATTATAGTCTCCATGCCGACTGCAAGGAAATTGAATATGATGTAAAGTATCGGGAGCACGGCTATGCTTCCGGTCATGACGGCCGTAAGCGAAGCGATGCCGTAGAAGAGGATAAACTGCATTGAATAAACGCCCAACCATGTGAATGCCGCCTTGAACGCAAGGGCTGTGTTTATGGTCGCGCCGAGAGAGAACAGAAATGTCAGCAGCGCAATGACGAGGTTTGACGCCAGCACAGCAAACACGCCGCCGAGCCACGCAGAGCCGAATATCGCCTCGCGGCGAACCGGCAGAGAGGCGATAAGCCCTGTGCTGCGGCTGCTATACATGAAGCTGAACACCGCCATAGCGGCGAGTATCGCCATTATGAACGCAACGACCGACGAGGCGAAAACCGCGCTTTCGCATATGGTGAAGATAAATTTCGTGGATTTGTTCGGGCCTAAGTTGTTCATAAGCGTGAGAACCGGCAGGAACAGCAGCCAGCCTGCAAAATGAATTGTCCACAGCGGCCAGAAGCGACGGAGCGTGCTCCTGAAAAGACCTGCGTTAAAGAACGATATCTTTGACTTCATAGTCTGCACCTCCCAGCTCATAAATAAATATCTCCTCAAGGGTCAGCGGAACAAAATCCATAAACAGAGGATTGCGCTGAGCAAACCTCTCTACAAGCTCTGCCGATGTGCCGTGCAGGATAAGTGTTTGCAGTCTGCCGGTCGATGAAGCGTGCAGAATGTCAAGTCCGTCGGGCAGAGTCTCACCGTCGGGCAGAGCAAGCTGCATCTTGACGATACCCTCCTGCAGATCGCTGAGCGTGCGCTCTATCATGATCTTGCCCCTGTTCATTATACCGACGTGATCGCACACGTCCTCAAGCTCGCGCAGATTGTGCGACGAGATGAGCACGCTTGTTCCGTTTTCCGCAACGTCGGACATAACAATGCTCCATATCTGGCGGCGCATCACGGGGTCAAGTCCGTCAACAGGCTCATCGAGTACGAGTATATCGGGCCGCAGCGACATCATCATCCAAAACGCGGCCTGCTTCTGCATGCCCTTGGACAGCTTGCGCATCTGCCGCTTCGGATCAAGGTCAAATACCTCGCCGAGCTTTTTAAAGCGCTCGGAGTCAAACTGCGGATAGATGCTGCGGTAAAAGCTGGCCATTTCGCCGATTCTTGCGTTGGAAAAATAAAATATGTCGTCGGGGATATACGCTATGCGGTTTTTCACAGCCGGGTTTTCAAACACCTGTTCACCGTCGACGAGCACATCGCCGGAATCCTGCCTGTATATTCCGGTCAGATGACGGATGATCGTGCTTTTGCCGGCTCCGTTCGGGCCGACAAGGCCGTAAACCGCTCCGTCGGGCACGGTCATGTTCAGCCCGTCGAGCGCGCGGAAGCCGTCAAACTCCTTGACGACGTTTCTTATCTCAATCATTTTTCAGCTCTCCTTTCAGGCGCTGCGAAAGCATCTGCTTTGTAACTCCGATGTAGTCAAGCTCCGTAACAAGCTCGTCGAATTTTCCGAGAAGCTCGGAACGGCGCAGAGCCTCGGCCTCGTCATTCGAGCAGACAAAGCTTCCTTTTCCGGGGACGGAACAGATGTATCCCTCGGCTTCAAGCTCGCGATACGCGCGCTGGATCGTGCTCGGGTTTATGGCAAGTCCTGTCGCCATCTCGCGCACAGAGCTTATTTTACTGCCTGCCGGCAAAGCTCCGGAAACGATCAGGCGACGCATCCCGTCCTTGATCTGTTCGTATATAGGGCGCGGATCACGGAAGTTTATGCTGATCACTTTTGATCCCTCCATGCAACTGTGTGGTTTGTTCTCATACACTTAGGATACACACTAAATAAACACTTGTCAAGAAAATTTTAATTATCCACTTAAAAATGCCTAAAAAATGGACTGAATGCAGACTTTAAATTGTGAACGTATTATTCTTGCGTATGCAGCGGAAAAATGCTAAAATATTATGCTACATTATTATTATGCTATATTATATATAATAGGTAAGGTATGCATATGTGGATATCTGATAAATGGCAGGACTTTGAGCTTATTGACTGCTCGAAAGGCGAAAAGCTTGAGCGTTGGGGCAGGTTTTATCTTGTTCGTCCCGATCCGCAGGCAATATGGGATACGCCGCGCAGCGACGCGCGCTGGAACATGCGCGACGCGCGCTACCGCAGAAGCCAGACCGGCGGCGGAGCGTGGGATAAGGGCGGCCTTCCGGCAAGCTGGAAGATAAATTACGGCGAGCTTACCTTCAATGTAAAGCCCATGAATTTTAAACACACCGGGCTTTTTCCGGAGCAGGCGTGCAACTGGGATTACGCAATGCGCAAGATCCGCTCTGCAGGACGCCCGATAAGTGTTCTTAATCTTTTTGCGTACACGGGTGCAGCCACCGTCGCCTGCGCGAAGGCCGGCGCGAGCGTGTGCCATGTTGACGCGGCAAAGGGCATGGTCGCGTGGGGCAGGGAAAACGCAGCCGCCTCCGGCCTCGGAGATGCGCCGATACGATGGATAGTCGATGACTGCGCAAAGTTCGTCGAGCGCGAGATACGCCGCGGCCGCCGATATGATGCAATCATCATGGATCCGCCGTCATACGGCAGAGGTCCCGGCGGCGAGGTCTGGAAGCTCGAACAAAATTTGTGGCCGTTCGTATCGCTGTGCGCGGGCGTCCTGTCGGATGATCCGCTGTTTGTGATAATAAATTCCTACACCACGGGTCTGTCGCCCTCGGTGCTGTCGTATGTGACCGAGAGCATATTCACCAAAAAATTCGGAGGCCGCTCGGAAAGCCGAGAGCTTGGCCTGCCTGTTACCGATTCCGGCCTTGTGCTGCCCTGCGGCGCAACCTGCCGGTGGGAAAGGGACTGACGATGAGCAGCATAATCAGCATTAAAAACTTGCACTATACCTACCCAGGAGATGAAGCGGAAAGCCTTTGCGGAGTTAGTCTTGAAATTGAAAAGGGCAGCTTTGTTGCGGTGCTCGGCCATAACGGCTCGGGCAAAAGCACGCTTGCAAAGCATTTAAACGCCATCCTTACCCCGACGGAGGGCGAGGTGCTTGTTGACGGAATAAGAACCTCCGATGAGGACAGGCTCCTTGATATCCGCCGTACCGTCGGCATGGTTTTTCAAAATCCCGATAACCAGATCGTCGCAAACGTCGTTGAGGATGATGTTGCTTTCGCACCGGAAAATCTCGGCGTCGAGCCTAAGGAGATACGCCGCCGCGTGGACAATGCGCTCAAGCAGGTGGATATGTACGAGTTCCGGCAGCATGCGCCGCACCTGCTCTCCGGCGGTCAGAAGCAGCGCGTTGCAATAGCCGGTGTTATCGCAATGGAGCCGGAGGTCATCGTGCTCGATGAGCCCACTGCGATGCTCGACCCGAAGGGCAGGGCGGAGGTCATAAGCACAGTAACAAAGCTTTGCCGCGAAAAGGGCATAACGGTCGTCCTCATAACGCATCATATGTCCGAGTGTATCGGAGCCGACAGAGTTATAGTCATGTCAAACGGCAATGTGATCGCCGACGACAGCCCTGAGAACGTTTTTTCGCAGGTCGAGCTTATGAAGAGCGAGGGGCTGACCGTTCCGGCAACAACGGAGCTTATGTTTGAGCTTAACAAAAACGGCTGGGATCTGCCGCTGACCGCGCTCGGAGTTTCCGACTGCGCAAAGGAAATCGCAAAGGAATTAAAGTAATATGTCAGAGATAAAAGTAAGCGGCCTGAGCCATGTTTACAGCGCGGACACGCCCTTTGAAAAAATAGCGATAGACAATGTCAATGTCGAAATACCGCACGGGCAGCTCGTCGGACTTATCGGCCACACAGGCTCGGGCAAGAGTACGTTTATTCAGCATTTAAACGGCCTGCTCGTTCCAAGCTCGGGCACGGTGCTCGTTGACAGCGTGAATATAAACGGCGATAAAGCAGCCGCGCGCGATGTGCGCTTCAAGGTCGGCCTTGTTTTCCAATACCCGGAGTATCAGCTTTTTGAGGAGACAGTGTATGCCGATATCGCATTCGGCCCGAAGAATATGAAGCTCACGGAGAGCGAGATCGACGAGCGCGTGCGCGAAGCCGCGGCGCTTGTCGGCGTAGGCGAGGAGCTTTTCGAGCGCTCACCGCTGGAGCTGTCGGGCGGTCAGAAGCGCAGAGTTGCCATAGCCGGCGTTATCGCCATGCGCCCGGGCGTGCTCATCCTCGATGAGCCGACGGCCGGACTCGACCCTGCCGGCTGCCGGAGAATACTCGAAACGATCTGCGACTACAGAGAAAAGACCGGCTCGACCGTTGTCATCGTCAGCCACAGCATGGATGACGTTGCACGCATAGCCGACAGGCTCATTGTCTTTAACCACGGCAGCATCCGCTTTGACGGAACGCCGGAAGAGGTGTTTTCAAACCCGAAGGAGCTTTCGGATATCGGTCTTTCCGTCCCGGCGCCGACGCAGATAGCATCCGCGCTGCGCGAGCAGGGCGTTGAGATAGAAGGCTCTGTCTACACCACCGAGCAGCTGCTTGCCGCACTCCTGAAGCTGAAAAAGGAGGTCGGACGCAATGCTTAAAGACATAACCCTCGGCCAGTATTTCCCCGGCGACACCGTTGCTCACAGACTCGACCCGCGCACGAAGCTCCTGCTCGTTATAATATATATAGTAGGGCTTTTCAATGCCGTCGGCTGGGCAAGCTATGCGTTTGTCATTCTGATAACGGCGCTTAGCATGGCGATATCGAAGATAAAGCCAAAGTCCGCGCTCAAGGGCTTAAAGCCGCTTGTCATAATAATCATCCTCACCGCGGTGCTGAATATTTTCTACACCGGCGGAACGCCTATAATCGAGGGATGGATCATAACCTGGGAGGGCATCGAGCGCGCCGTTATGATGTCGCTGCGCATTATCCTCCTGATCGTCGGAACGTTTATGCTGACGTATACGACAAGCCCCATCGCGCTCACGGACGGACTTGAGATAATGCTCAATCCGCTCAAAAAGATCAAGATCCCGGTTCACGAGATGAGCATGATGATGAGCATGGCGCTCAGATTCATCCCGACGCTCATTGAGGAAACGGACAAGATAATGTCCGCGCAGAAAGCGCGCGGCGCGGATTTTGACAGCGGCAATCTGTTTCAGCGCGCAAAGGCGCTGCTGCCGATACTCGTACCGCTGTTCGTTTCGGCATTCCGCCGCGCAGACGAGCTTGCCGTCGCCATGGAAAGCCGCTGCTATCACGGCGGCGAGGGCAGAACACGCATGAAGCAGCTGAGAATGCAGGGAATAGACGCATGGGCGCTGCTGCTTGGCGCTGCGTTCCTCGCGGTGATCTTCGTCATGAAGCGCTTCGGACTTTGAGGAAAGGATATGAGAAACATAGCCTTGCGCCTGCGCTATGACGGCAGCCGCTATCACGGCTGGCAGGTGCAGAAAAACGACGTTTCCGTGTGCAGCACGGTTCAGGATGCGCTCGCCAAGATCTGCGAGCACCCCGTGAAGCTAACAGGCTGCGGCCGCACCGACGCCGGAGTTCATGCGCTGCGATACTGTGCAAACTTCCGCACCGACTGCCGCATCCCGATCGACAGATTTGCGCTGGCCGCAAACTCGCGCCTGCCGGACGATATCGCAGTCGTTGACGCGGTCGAGGTCGATGAGAGGTTCAACTCGATATCCTCCTGCATAAAAAAAGAGTATATTTATAAAATACACAACTCGAATATCCGCGACCCGTTTCTTGAAAAGCGCGCCTGCTTTTATCCGCAGGAGCTTGACATGGAAAGAATGCAGGCGGCATCCGCCGCATTTGAGGGAACGCATGATTTTGCCGCCGTGCGCTCGCTCGGGACGCAGACAAAGACGACCGTCAGAACGGTGTACAGCTGCACGGCGGAAAAAACGGATGACCTTATAACCGTGTCCGTCTGCGCAAACGGCTTTTTGTACAACATGTGCCGCGCAATAGTCGGAACACTGGTGTACGCGTCCTACGGGAAGATAGAACCCGAGGACATCCCCAAGCTCCTGGAACTTGGCGACCGAAGGCTCACAGGGCCGACGATGCCGCCGCAGGGCTTGTATCTTAACAGAGTGTGGTATGAAGGTCCGGCCGGTATCATGATGCTGAAGGACTGATTACTAAATGAAAAGAACCCTGAGCTTAGTGCTTATCCTGTGTGCATTCCTTTGCGCCTGCACAGGGAAAACGGAGTTTTCCGACTCGTTTATCTGCGGCGAGGCCGAGGCCTATGCCGTGTGCGAAGAAGGCCTGCTGACGGCAAGTGCCGGCAGCGTGAAATGCTTTGACGGCGCAGGAGAGCAGACACTTGATCGCGAGCTTGAAGTAAAGCCGGCGCGCATTGCAAAAAACGGCCTGAGCGCCGCAGCTTATGCCTATGGCGGCACGAGCATAGTTTTTCCTGACAGCGGTGTTATCGAAACGGATAACGGTATAAGGGATGTGCAGCTCTCAGACGGCGGATACCTTGCCGTGTGCACACAGCAGCCCGGATACATGGGCAGCGTGACGGTTTATTCGCCCGAGCGTGAGCGCGTGTACAAATGGTATTGCGCAAGCCAAAGACTCATTTCCGCCGCCGTCTCGCCGGACGGAAAGTATCTTGCGGTGCTCACCGACGAGGGGATACGCCTGTTTTCGCTCGACAGCGAAAAAGAGCGAGCATCGTTTTCGGCGCAGGGGCTGCGCGCGATCACATGGCTTGGCGACAGGGTGTGCGGCATAGGCGAAAACGCGGTGTATGTATGCAGCGATAAGGGCAAAAGTGCCGGCAAGCTTGAATTTGACGGCAAAACGCTCGGCAAATTCGGGGTACTTGACAAAAAGCTCATAATAGAGGTTAGGGAGCACGCTTCCGGAGGATCGGGAGAGGTGTATATCCTCGATGACGACCTGAAGGTCAAGGACAGAATATCCGTCGATGGTGAGGTATGGAGCCTCGACTGCCGAAACGGAAAAACAGCCGTGCTCACGCAAAACGGTGTGAGCGTATATGACGGGGCAAAGCTTTTGGCCTGCAGAAAAGCTCAGGGAGCCGAAGAAGCCCTGTTGACCGACAGCGGCGAGATCATCGCCGTGGGAGGCGGCAGTGCATGGGTAACAGAGAAATGAAGAACGGATGAGATTTGTAATTGAACTGAGTCTGCTGCTAATAATATTTTATTGTACATGGCGCGGCTACAGGCGCGGAGCGGTCAATGCCGCGATAAGCCTGCTTGCCGTGATAATTGCCGTGACCGGCGGACTTGCGATATCCTCGTCGGCGGCGCCGTCAGCGGCGTATCCGCTGAGGCCGCTTCTTGCCGGGTATTTGGATTCGCAGCTCGAGGCCGAGGCCGCGCGCAGCGCCGGGATCGACGAAACGCGCATCGAGGATACGATAAAGGAACGGCCTGAGCTGCTTACGCCGTATGCCGAAAGCTGCCTTGAAAGCCTCGGCTTTAATGAAAAGCGCGCGGAAAGCTATTGCGCAAACGCACAGAAGGTGTATTCGGCATACGAGATAGATGCGACTACCGCCGCGGCTCACGCGGGGAGCGAGGCCGTCGCCTACGCGATATGCTCGGTGATATTCTTTTTGCTGATAATGCTTTTCATATCGCTTATAAAACAGATATTCGGTCTGCGCTTCCGGATAACGGACAACGTGGACGCCGACCTCTACGGAGGCGCCGCATTCGGCTTTGCGCGCGGCTGCATATATTGCATATGCCTGTGCTGGCTGCTGAGCTTCTGCGGAAATATGATAGGTAAAACAACATTGGACGATGGCCTGTTCAGTAGATTTTTCCTCCTGCTGAGCAATGCGGCCGACAAACTATTTTAATGATTGGGGGATAAAAAATGCAGGCAAAAATGTGCTCACGCTGCGGCAAAAACGTCGCAGTGGTGTTTATTACGAAGCTTGAGGGCGGAGTTCAGAAAAATGAGGGACTGTGCCTTAAATGCGCAAGGGAGCTTCACATAAAGCCCGTTGACGATATGATCGAAAAAATGGGCATATCCGATGAGGATCTCGATAACCTCAGCGGCGAGATGATGAACGCTCTCAACGGAGTCGAAAGCCTTATGGATATGAGCATCGACCCCGACAATGATGCAAATGACGATTCCGATGATGACGGTAAGACCGCAACATTCCCGTTTCTCAACAGACTGTTCGGAAACGGCAATAACACTCCTGCCGAGAGCAATAATGCAGCTGCGCAGCAGCCGCCCAAGGAGGGTGGAAAGCCGCCGAAGCGCAAGTTCTTGGACAATTACTGCATAAATCTTACCGACAGAGCCAGAGCCGGAAAGCTCGATAATATGGTAGGCCGCGAGGAGGAGCTTGAGCGAGTTATCCAGATCCTCAACCGCCGCCAGAAGAATAACCCCTGCCTTATCGGCGAGCCTGGCGTCGGCAAGACTGCCGTTGCGGAGGGGCTTGCTCAGCGCATATCGCTCGATCAGGTGCCATATAAGCTCCGCGGCAAGGAGGTCTATCTTCTTGACCTGACGGCGCTGGTCGCCGGAACGCAGTTCAGAGGCCAGTTTGAAAGCCGCATGAAGGGACTTATCGAGGAGATCCGCAAGCAAGGCAATATAATCCTCGTTATCGACGAGGTGCATAACATCGTCGGCGCAGGCGACGCCGAGGGCAGCATGAACGCTGCGAACATCCTCAAGCCGGCGCTCTCGAGAGGCGAGATACAGGTCATCGGTGCAACTACCTTCACCGAGTACCGCAAGCATATCGAAAAGGACTCCGCGCTCGAGCGCAGGTTCCAGCCTGTCACCATAAACGAGCCGTCCGTTGCCGACAGCATCGAGATACTCAAGGGTATCCGCCGCTATTATGAGGACTATCACGGCGTTAAGATATCCGACGAGATGTGCGCCGAGGCCGTCAAAATGTCCGAGCGCTATATAACCGACCGCTTCCTGCCGGATAAGGCAATTGACCTTATAGACGAGGCGTGCTCGGATGTAAACCTCAAGGATAAGAATATCATTCGCCGTGCCGAGCTTCGGAAGGATCTGGACGATCTTAAGTTCGAGCGCGAAACGCTCATGAGCGCCGACGCGCCCAATGGTGAGGAGCTTACTGACGAAGCGCTCGATAAGCGCTACGAGCGCATAGCCGAGCTTCGCAGCAAGGAGATGCAGCGCGAGCAGGAGCTTGCATCGCTTGAGCTTGAGGGAGTTCCGGAGCTTACGATAGATAATCTTGCGCGTATAATCGAGCTGTGGACGAAGATCCCGGCATCGTCTATCCGCGAGGATGAGTTTGAGCGCCTTGCGGAGCTTGATAAGCGCCTGAAAGCGCATATCGTCGGTCAGGACGAGGCGGTAAACGCCGTGTGCGCGGCAATAAAGCGCTCGCGCGTAGGACTTAAGGCAAAGCGCAAGCCGACAAGCTTTATCTTTGTCGGCGGAACAGGCGTTGGCAAAACCGAGCTTGTAAAGCGCCTTGCAGCCGATCTTTTCGACTCGCCCGAGTCGCTTATAAGACTCGATATGTCCGAGTTTATGGAAAAGTTCAGCGTATCGCGCATTATCGGCTCGCCTCCGGGCTATGTCGGCTATGACGAAGCAGGCCAGCTCACCGAGAAAATCCGCCGCAAGCCATATTCGGTCGTTCTGTTTGACGAGATAGAAAAGGCTCATCCCGACGTTCTGAATATTCTTCTCCAGATCCTTGATGACGGCAGAATAACCGATGCTCAGGGCAGAACCGTAAACTTTGAAAACACCGTCATCGTTATGACCACGAACGCAGGCTCCAACAGAAAGGGCGGCGCGATGGGCTTTGGCGGTACGGTAAACGATATGGGGCGCGAGCGTGCGCTCAAGGCACTGGGCGAGTTCCTGCGGCCTGAGTTTATAAACCGTGTTGACGAGATCGTGTATTTCAACAGTCTTACGGAGGAAAACTTCCGCAGCATAGCCAAGCTAATGCTCGAGGAAACGCGCGATGCCATTGCAGAGCGCGGCATAAGCATGACATGGAACACTGCGCTTATCGATTATCTTGTTCGCAAGAGCTATTCCGTCACCTATGGTGCGCGTAATCTGCGCCGCACGATCCAGAAGGACGTCGAGGATGCGATAGCGCAGAAGATAATCGACTGCCGCGGCGAGAATGCGGGGCATATCTCCGTTTCGGCCGATGATAACGGCGTTATTGTGGAGGTCGGCGAATGATAAGGTTTGAAAGCGACTATCTCGAGGGCGCGGTGCCGGAGATAATGAGCCGGCTTATCGAAACAAATTATGAGCAGACCGCAGGCTACGGCACTGACCCGTATTGCCGCGCGGCGCGCGAAAAGATAAAGCTCGAGTGCAATGCCTTTGACGCGGATATACATTTCCTCGTCGGCGGAACTCAGGCAAATCTTACGGTCATTGCAGCTGCGCTGCGTCCTCATCAGGGCGTTATGGCGGCCGAAACCGCGCATATCGAGGCACACGAGACCGGTGCAATAGAGGCGACCGGTCACAAGGTCATAACCCTGCCGACAACAGACGGTAAGATAAACGCTGCCGACGTGAAGAATTATGTCCTGCGCCACAGAGCAGATGAATCGTTTGAGCATATCGTCCAGCCGGCGATGGTGTATATCTCTCAGCCGACCGAGACCGGCACGGTGTATTCGCTGCCGGAGCTTGAGGAGCTTAGCTCCGTGTGCCGCGAGCTGGGGCTTATCCTGTTTGCAGACGGTGCGCGCCTATCCTGCGCGCTTGCCTGCGAGGGAACGCCCACGCTGAGTGATCTTGCGCGGCTGTGCGACGTGTTCTACATCGGCGGAACAAAGCACGGTGCTCTCTTCGGCGAGGCAGTCGTCATAAAAAACGATGCGATAAAAAAGGACTTTCGCTATATCATAAAGCAGCACGGCGGCATGTTCGCCAAGGGCAGGCTATTGGGTCTGCAATTTGACACGCTGTTTACGGACGGGCTGTATTATAAGATCGGCAGGCGCGAGGTCGCGCAGACTGCGAAGCTGCGCGCCGCATTCGAGGCAAAGGGCATTGATTTTGCCTACCCCTCGCCGACAAATCAGCTGTTTCCGATACTGAGCAAGCCGCAGCTTGACGCTCTGCGCGAAAAATACAGCTTTTCCGTGCAGTCTCTGCTGCCCGACGGCGGCGCGGTAGTTCGCTTCTGCACGAGCTGGGCAAGCAAGGAGAGCGATGTTGACGCGCTTATTGCCGATATTAAAAATTTCTGAGGTGTGCTATGGGTAAAATAGAGATAATCCAAGGCGATATCACAAAGCAGACGGTCGATGCCATCGTCAACGCGGCAAACTGCTCGCTGCTCGGCGGCGGCGGAGTGGACGGCGCGATACACAGAGCGGCAGGCCCGGAGCTTCTTTCCGAGTGCAGGACCCTCGGCGGCTGCAAAACGGGTGAGGCGAAAATCACAAAGGGCTATAAGCTGCCGGCAAGGTTCGTTATCCATACGCCCGGTCCGGTGTGGCACGGCGGAAATAACGGCGAGGCGGACAAGCTGCGCTCGTGCTATCGCAGCTGCCTTGTGCTGGCATCGGAAAACGGCTGCAAAACGGTCGATTTTCCGTCCATATCCACGGGCGTTTATCATTTCCCGCTTGAAAAGGCATCCGAGATAGCGATAAAAACGATCTCCGAATATCTTTTTGAGCACCCGGAGATCGAGCGCGTACGCATGGTGTGCTTTGATGAGCGCACTAAGGGCTTTTACGAAAAGGCGCTGGAGAAGCTTAAATGAAGAGACTGTTCAGACTTCAATATAACGCTCCCGTCACTCTGACCTTTGCGCTCGTGTCTCTCGCGGCGCTGCTGCTCGGAAAGCTCACAAACGGCTGGACCGATACATATCTTTTCAGCGTCTGGCACTCGTCGCTGTCGGATATACTCACATATCCGCGCTTTTTCCTGCATGTTCTCGGCCATGTTGACTACGACCATTACATAGGCAATATGATGATGATCCTTGTCGTCGGCCCGGGGCTTGAGGAAAAGTACGGCAGCCGCAATCTTTTGAGCGCTATCGTAATTACGGCACTCGTCTCGGGGCTTGTGTATTGGTTCCTGTTTCCCGGCTCGATGCTAATGGGCGCGTCGGGCATAGTTTTTATGATGATAGTCATGGCCTCGCTTGCCGGTATGCGCGACGGATGCATCCCGATAACGCTTATCCTCGTGCTCATCCTCTACCTCGGCAGCGAGATAGTGGACGGCGTGATGCTTAAAGACAATGTTTCGCAGCTTACGCATATAATCGGCGGCGTCTGCGGAGCGGTGCTGGGGCTTAGAAGACGATGAAAGAGAAAATTCTTATATCCGCATGCCTGCTTGGCTTTGACTGCAAGTATGACGGCGGCAATAACCGCATGGCGGATACCGATATAGAGGCGCTGTGCGAAAGGTTCGAGCTTATTCCCGTGTGTCCCGAGTGCTGCGGCGGACTTCCAACGCCGCGCACACCGTCTGAGCGCCTTGGAGACAGGGTCGTTTCAAAAACCGGAGCGGATGTGTCCGAGCAGTTTAAAAAAGGCGCTCGGGCAGTGCTCGGTCTTGCGCGGCACTTCGGCATAAAAACTGCCATACTCAAGGCGAACAGCCCATCCTGCGGCAGCGGAACGATATACGACGGCTCGTTTACCGGCACACTCGTTCCCGGCGACGGAGTCACGGCCGAGCTTTTGAAAAAGCACGGGATCAAAGTGACAGACGAAAATGCACTTCTTTGAAAGAGGTGCATTTTTCATATTTTCGGCTCATATGCTTGTACAAAAAAAGGAGGCAGGCATATGTCATACGAGGAAAAACAGCAGCCGTCGGCAAAGACGCACAGCATAAGCATGGAAAACCGAACGAAGCTCAACGTCACCGGCGTCGAGGATGTAGAGAGCTTTGACGAAAACGCGATCATCATGAACACAAGTCAGGGCGACCTCATCGTGCGCGGCACCGGGCTGCATATAGGCAGGATAAGCCTCGACGTCGGACAGCTTAGCGTCGAGGGCAGCATAAGCGAGTTGAGCTACGAGGACAAAGCGCCCTCGGGCGGCTTCTGGCAGAAGCTTTTTGGATGAATGCACGTTGACGTTTCGCTCCAGCTCGCGCAGCTGGCAGTGTCGGCGCTGACGGGCTTTGCGCTCGGCGTTTTGTATGACGTTCTGCGCGCCATGCGAAGGGTGTTTAAAATCAATGCCGCGCTCGATGCGCTGTATTGTGCGGTGCTGCTGCTTGCGCTGTTTACGCTCGGCATGGATATCGGGCAGGGAGGGGTGCATGTGTTCATGTTCTGCGCCGCAGCTGCCGGATGCGCAGCCTATATGGCGCTTCTGAGCCGCGCTCTGCTGCCGCTTTTTGAGAAAATCACCGCCTTTGCCGCCAAAGCCGCGTCTCCGATAAGCAAGTTAATAAATAAATTTGCAAACTGCGCCAAAAAATGCTTTTCAAAAGCCTTAAACTGGTATACAATAAAAAAACAAAGCAGGAAAAGGAGAACCGGAGAGCAGAATGAAAAAATCGACGACGATCGTCGGTCTGGCATTGACGATGCTTGCCGTATATGCTATTCTGAACCTGGTAAGTCTCAAGCGCGATCTTGCCGACGCAATGGAGCAGACAAGCGCGCTTCAGGCGGAAATTCAGCAGGCTCAGGCAGAAGGCGCGGAGCTTGAGGAGAAAATGCAGGCCCTCGATACCGACGAGGGAATAGAAAGTCTGGCAAAATACCGGCTGAGACTGATCGGCTCGGACGAAAAGATATTTAGAGATATAAGGGGATAAAATATGCAGCCTGAAGTGGGAGCGGTGCTCGAAGGCAAGGTAAGCGGCGTAACAAAATTCGGCGCTTTTGTAAATCTGCCCGGAGACAAGAGCGGTCTCGTGCATATTTCAGAGATCGCAAACACTTTTGTAAGCGACGTTGCGCAGTATGTCAGCGTCGGTCAGACTGTCAAGGTCAAGGTCATCGGCATAAACGGAGATAAGATAAATCTCTCAATAAAGCGCGCCGAGGAATCGAAGGAGGCTCCGCGCCGCCGCGCACCGCAGCAGCGCACCGAGCAGCAGAGCAGACCGCCCAAGCAGCCGCAGCAGCCGTCCGGGCAGGTCGCAGCGCCCACGGAGGATCAGGCGTTTGAGGATAAGCTCAAACAGTTTATGAAGGATTCCGACAGCCGTATTGCGGACAATCGCATGTATGCCGACCGCGGCCGTTCCCGAAGAAGAAAGTAACTAATCAGCCGCATTAGGCCGGCTGACATAATAAAACATAAGCTGACAAGAGCCGAACCTCTATCGCCTGTCGGTGCGCCCTTTCGGCTATTTTCGCCTTTTTTGTCTTGATGGGCGCCAGCCCACCTGCACCAAAGAAAGCCGAAAATATCTCGAAAAGCACAGCCGACAGGTGCTCGCAGTTTTG
>ERZ772883.1654-NODE-1654-length-16255-cov-7.984012_pt1 | contig 16255 bp, 15 predicted proteins | sample MGYA00580575_ERZ772883 | MGnify/ENA primary metagenome ERZ772883 (study PRJEB29015, sample SAMEA2737666) | human gut metagenome | biome: human gut; feature: human-associated habitat; material: faeces | place: China | collected 2012 ...
GGCCAAGCTTCATGTCCCCCTACTCCCCTGCGCGCCCATGGCGCGCAGTCCGGGGTGCAGGGGCTCAGTCCCTGCTAGTCGTCGTTCATTTTGAGGACGGCGAGGAAAGCTTCGCTGGGGACTTCGACGGTGCCGAACTGGCGCATCCGCTTCTTGCCTTCCTTTTGCTTCTCCAATAGCTTCTTCTTGCGGGTGATGTCGCCGCCGTAGCACTTGGCCAGAACGTCCTTGCGCATGGCGCGGACCGTCTCGCGGGCGATGACCTTGCCGCCGATAGCCGCCTGAATGGGGATTTCGAAGAGTTGACGCGGAATCACGTCCTTCAGCTTTTCGGCAATGTTCCGTCCCCGGGCGTAGGCCTTGTCCCGATGAACGATGATCGAAAAAGCGTCGCAAATTTCGCCGTTGAGGAGAATGTCCAGCTTGACCAGATCGCTCTCCCGGTAGCCGTGCAGCTCGTAGTCGAAGCTGGCGTAGCCCCGGCTGCGGCTCTTCACCTGATCGAAGAACTCGTAGATGATCTCGTTCAGGGGAATCTCGTAGATCAGCTTGACGCGGCCGCCCTCGTACTGCATGTCGATGAAGACGCCCCGCTTGTCCACGGCAATGTCCATCATCGCGCCCACGAACTCCTGAGGCGTATAGATGGTGGCGGTGACGTAAGGCTCCTCCATATGCTCGATTTCGCCGACAGGCGGCAGGTTGGAGGGATTGTCAATCTCCACCATGGAGCCGTCCGTCTTGTATACATGATAGATAACGCTGGGCGCGGTGGTAACCAAGTCCAGATCAAATTCCCGTTCCAGCCGCTGCTGGATGACCTCCATATGCAGAAGGCCCAAGAATCCGCAGCGGAAGCCGTAGCCCAAAGCCACGGAAGTCTCCGGGTCGAAGGACAGGGACGCGTCGTTCATGCGCAGCTTTTCCAGCGCATCCTTCAGGTTGTCGTAGTCCGCGCCGTCGGCGGGATAAATGCCGCAGAACACCATGGGCGTTACCTTGCGGTAGCCAGGCAGGGGCGCGTCCGCCGGGCGGTTCGCGTCGGTGATGGTGTCGCCCACTCGGGTGTCGGCCACATCCTTGATGGAGGCGGCGATGTAGCCCACGTCGCCGGGATACAGCTCGTCACAGGGCTCGTAACCCGGGTTGAAGGTGCCCACCTCCACGATGTCGAACTCGCTGCCGGTCTGCATCAGCCGCATCCGCATTCCGGGCTTCACCGTGCCCTGCTTCACCCGAACAAAGCAGATGGCCCCGCGGTAGTTGTCATAATAAGCGTCGAAAATCAGCGCCTGCAGGGGCGCGTCCGCGTCGCCCTGGGGTGCGGGGATGTGCCTGACGATGGCTTCCAGAACGTCGCCGCAGTTTTCGCCGGTCTTGGCGGAGATCAGCGGCGCGTCGGAGGTATCCAGCCCGATCACTTCCTCGATCTCGTGCTTGACCTCCTCCGGCTGGGCGCTGGGCAGGTCGATCTTGTTGATGACCGGCACGGTTTCCAGATCGTGCTCCAGCGCCATATACACATTGGCCAGCGTCTGCGCCTCGATGCCCTGCGTCGCGTCCACCACCAGCAGCGCGCCTTCGCAGGCCGCCAGTGCCCGGCTGACCTCATAGCTGAAGTCCACATGGCCGGGGGTGTCGATCAGGTTGAGGACGTAGGTTTCCCCGTCCCTTGCCCGATACTCCATGCGCACGGCCTTGGACTTGATGGTGATGCCGCGCTCCCGTTCCAGCTCCATGGAGTCCAGGATCTGCTCCGTCATCTGCCGCTTTTCAAACACGCCCGTCATTTCCAGCAGGCGGTCCGCCAGCGTGCTCTTGCCGTGGTCGATATGGGCAATAATACAGAAATTGCGAATATGGGACAGCCGTTCCTCGTGGTGCAACTGTTGTTCCCTCCAAGCAAGTAAATTTCATCATCTTATATCATAGCGTGTTTTGGGTAAAAAAGCAATCGCAAGAGAAAAGGCCTGCTATACTGGCAAGCCTTTTTCATTCGCTTTTCTTTTATCTTCCAGAAGCAAAGAAGCCAAGCATCCCAAGGCAAACACGCTTATCGCCAAATTCCGATAGGTAAAGAAATAGTGGACATGGCTGTGATTGTTCATCACCGCATACCATGCCAGCGGCATGGCCGCCGTTATCAGCAGAGCCATTGCCAGATTCCACGAAACCTTCCTGCGATTTTTCCCCAGCCGAATCAGCCGGACTATCATCCAAATTGTCACGCAAAGCAGCGCCAGCTTATAGGGTTTCCGCCAAAATACGCTCCCATTCCACAGAATTGCGCTCCACGGGCTGACAGCGGCACTTAGTCCTCTTTCTTCCATGGCCGCAAGAATCATGCTGCCTTCCCCGGCACGGCCAAAAAGAAGAACGAGCAGCCATTTGCCAGCCCACATTCCTGCATAGCCGATTCCCCAAGCCAGTGCCAACTGTACCAGCAGCAAAAGTGCATTCTTCTGACGATCCTTTTCCAGCATCAGCCAGAGGACGCAGGGCAGGCCAAAGGTAATCAATGGATAGGTCAGAAAATCCACATAAGATGTCACCATGCCCGTGCCGAGGAAAAACAGAACAACCCCGTCTTTTTCAAAGCGGCTCTGAAACCGCACCAACAGACACATAGCGGCCAATGCTGTCAGCCATGCCGTCGAATACTGCAGACACAGCGGAAGCAACCACGCCTGTAACACCGCCAGTGCCGCTCCCAGAGCCGGTATACAGCGCGCACCTGACTTTTTCAGCTGCAGAAGTAGATACAGCAGCAGCGTTCCCTGCGCCAGAACATTCAGAATCCGAATGTCCATGTAGCTGCAAAACAGCAGCAGCGGCTTGAGCAGCACCAAATATCCGTGCCAGTAACGGCCGTAGGAATAGGCCGGTTCCGCATCTTTGCCAACACCGTGCGCCACGGCGGCCAGCCGTTCGCTCAGCCGGTAATAGCGTTCCGTATCATTGTACATACGGTTTTCCAAGGCTTGTTCCCACGGGGAATTCTCTGAATCATAGGCTGCAATCAGCATCATAACCAAGTCAGTGCGGATGTCCAGCCATGTACTGGAATAGGTCTTAACCAGCGTTTCATCGTCGGTCTCCGGCATACCGTCGCTGCCGTCAAAACACAGGAGAGATTCCCCCAAATGTTTTCTAATTGGTTCCGTCGGCAGGGCATACGCCGCCATAAGCAGCAGCATTCCCAGAAGGATCCCGCCCAGCAGAAGCGCCGAGCCGCGAAGCAGCGTCTGTCGCATTGCGTCCTTCCCCCACGCCGTCAGCTCAGCAGCGCCCGGTCGCTGGCGAACTGCTCGCCGCTGACCTTTTCGAACATGCCCAGCAGGTCTTCCACCGTCAGGCGCTTCTTTTCCTCGCCGGAAACGTCCACCACGATGCGGCCTTCATAGAGCATGATGAGCCGGTTGCCGTGGACGATAGCGTCCCGCATATTGTGGGTGATCATCAGCGTGGTCAGCTGCTCCTGACGAATGATGCGCTCCGTCACTTCCAGCACCTTGGCCGCCGTTTTGGGGTCCAGAGCGGCGGTGTGCTCGTCCAGCAGCAGCAGCTTCGGCTTCTGCAGCGTTGCCATCAACAGGGTCAACGCCTGACGCTGACCGCCGGAAAGCAGCCCCACCTTGGTGGTCATGCGGTCTTCCAGCCCCAGATTCAGGCCCTTGAGCAGTTGCTTGTATTCTTCCCGCTCGGCGGCGGTAATGCCGGGCCGCAGACAGCGAGCCTTGCCGCGCCGCTTGGCCAGCGCCAGATTTTCCTCGATCTGCATGGTCGCGGCCGTGCCCATCATGGGATCCTGAAAGACCCGGCCAATGTAGCGGGCCCGCTTGTATTCCGGCAGATAGGTCACATCCACCCCGTCGATAGAGATGCTGCCCTGATCTACCGGCCAGACGCCCGCCACGGCGTTGAGCAGCGTGGATTTGCCCGCGCCGTTGCCGCCGATGACCGTCACGAAATCGCCGTCGTTCAGGGTCAGAGAAACGCCGTTCAGTGCGGTCTTTTCGTTGACCGTGCCCGCATTAAAGGTTTTGCTGATCTCTTTGATCTCAAGCATGGCTCTTTCCCCCTGTCACGCGCTTTTTGGTGAAGTACTTGGCCTTCCAGTGGGGCACGGTCAGGAAAACGGCCACGATCAGAGCGGAGAGCAGCTTCAGGTAGTTGGAGTTGATGCCGCTCAGGCTGACGACCGCCTGAATGACCGCGTAATAGATGACGGAACCGATAGCCACAGCCAGCAGCTTCAGGGCGAAATTGCGGAACAGCTTGCCGAACAGGGCTTCGCCGATGATGACCGCCGCCAGACCGATCACGATGGCGCCGCGGCCCATGTTGATATCCGCAAAGCTCTGGTACTGGCTCAGCAGCGCACCGGAAAGCGCCACCAGACCGTTGGAGATCATCAGCCCCAGCACGATGTTCTTGTTGGTGTTGATGCCCTGCGCCCGGGACATATGCAGGTTCGCGCCGGTCGCCCGGATGGAGGAGCCCAGCTCCGTACCGAAGAACCAGTACAGAATGGCCACGATCGCCACCACGAACAGCCCCACAATGAAAATGGGGTGCATATAGAAAGGTTTCGTGCCCTTGCCCACTTCCTGCAGATAGCGCAGAGAGACCAGCAGGGGCTGCTTATTCACATTGAGGGCCTGATTGGCTTTCATGCCCATGATGGCCAGATTGACCGACCACAGACCCAGCTGGGTCAGAATGCCCGCCAGAATAGCCGGAATGCCGCAGGCCGTGTGCAGAAGGCCGGTAGCCAGTCCCGTCAGCATTCCCGCCAGAATGGCGCACAAAAGCGCCAGCCAGACGTTGCAGCCGCCCGCGATCATCATGACGCACACCGCGCCGCCCGTGCAGAAGGAGCCGTCCACCGTCAGATCAGCGATGTCCAGAATTTTATAGGTAATGTATACGCCGATGGCCATGACGCCCCAGATCAGTCCCTGAGAGATCGCCCCCGGGAGCGCGTTGAGAAAACTGGTCAAACCTCATTCCCCCATTGTCGTGGTCGCTTGAAAAGAGAAAACAAAAACGAATGATTTTTTAGAGAACACACTCGAAGGGGCGGCTGGATGCAGCTGCCCCTTCGGAAAAGTCAGAAAAGCCTTTTGGAAAATACGAATCTTATTCCACGTCCAGCGCCTGATAAGTGTCGGGGACCGTCACGCCCAGTTCTTCGCAGACCACGGGGTTGTATTCGGGCGTAAAGTTTTCAGCGTACTCGATGGGCATTTCGGAGATATTCGCTTCGCCCTTGAGGATCTTCGCGGCCATCTTGCCGGTGGTCACGCCCAGATCGTAGTAGCTGATGGACAGGGTGGCCACGCCGCAGCCCTTGGCCATGCCTTCCTCCCCGGCGACGACCGGCTTGCCCGCAGGCAGGCAGATATTCGCCACGATGGCGGTGTTGGCGGCCACGGTGTTATCCGTGGGCACATAGATCACATCGGACGCGTCGCAGGCCGTCTGGGTCACCGCAGCTACGTCGTTGGAATCGGCAAAGGGATACAGAGTGCAGGCAACACCCTTTTCTTCCAAATACTTCTTCACGGTGTCCACCTGATACTGGCTGTTGGCCTCGGCAGAGCAGTACAGCAGACCCACAGTCTTCACGTCCGGGAACAGTTCCAGAATCATGGCCGCCTGCTGATCCAGCGGAGCCAGATCGGAGGTGCCGCTGACGTTGCCGCCCACCGTGCCGGTGAAATCGTCAATACCCAGCGCCACGCCGTATTCGGTGACGGAAGTGCCCAAAATCGGAATATCGGCCGTGGCCGCGGAAGCCGCCTGCAGGGCGGGCGTGGCGTTGGCCATGATCAGATCCACGCTGTCAGCCACAAAGCTGTTCGCAATGGTAGAGCAGGTGTTGGAATCGCCCGCTGCATTCTGTACATCAAAAGTTACGTTATCCGCGCCAAGTTCCTCGGTCAGCGCGTCCATAAAGCCCTGCGTAGCCGCGTCCAGCGCGTCGTGGGTGACCAGCTGGCAAATGCCTACGCGGAAAGGCTCCGCCATTGCGCCGGTCATCCCGCATACCAGTACGGCCAAAGCTGCCAGAATCCCCAATGCCTTTTTCATGTTTCATTCCTCCTACAATCCTACCGTTCTAATGACACCGCCGGAAGCATCCGGTCGGCTGCCGCGCCCGGCGGAAAAGGCTCTCGCCGGGGACGTTGCTGGCATTGTACCCCCTTCGATGCCGTCCGTCAAGGGAATGAATTGTTCTGAATATGTTTTTACCTATATAAAAGGCCGGGGCATCAAAAAACAGAAAAATGTTTCTTCCTTTTGGGACTCAAAAGCCCGGGTTCATCTTCCTGCATCTTGCTGCAATTTTGCAGGAAAATGCAATTTCAAAACTTTTAATTGCATTTTTGAACATACGCTTTGTTCCTTTAACTCGCCAAAATCGCCTTGATTTGTGCTGAATTTTTGCTTTTAAATTCATATTTTTGTATTTTTCCTGTTTTTCGTCCGCATTTTTATTTTGCAGGATTGCAATTTTGAAATGAAGGAATTATAATTTCACCCGTAAACCAAAAAACATTCAGGAACTCAGGAGGCGACCCCCAATGAAAAGGTATCTGGCAATTTTTCTGGCAGTTTTGATGATGATCCCCACCTTTGCCATGGCTGAGGGCGTCGTAAAGATCGGCGTGTTCGAACCCGCTTCCGGCGACAGCGGCGCAGGCGGCAAGCAGGAAATGCTTGGCATGCAGTACGCCAATACCGTGCAGCCCACCGTCAAGATCGGCGGAGAGACCTACAAGGTCGAGCTGGTCTACGCGGATAACGGCTCCTCTACCGATAAAGCCCCCTCCGCCGCCCAGCAGCTGGTCAGTGAGGGCGTGAGCGTGGTGCTGGGCTCCTATGGCTCCGGCGTTTCCATTGCCGGTTCCCAGTACTTCGCCGACGCGGGCATTCCCGCTATCGGCGTGACCTGCACCAACCCGCAGGTGACGGCGGGCAACAGCCACTACTTCCGCATCTGCTTCCTGGATCCCTTCCAGGGAACGGTATTGGCCAACTACGCTTTCAAAGAGCTGGGCGCGCGTACCGCGTACTGTCTGGCCGAGCTGGGCAACGACTATGACGTGGGCCTGTGCCACTACTTCCAGCAGGCCTTTGAGGCCATGGGCGGCATGGTGATCTCCGACACCTTCCCCACCGGCAACTCCGACTTTACCTCCTACCTGTCCAACGCTACGGCCATCGGCGCGGAGGTGTTCTTCTGCCCCGTGTCCATCGCCTATTCTTCGCAGATCATCAGTCAGGCGGCGGGCCAGAACGTGAGCTATCCCATTCTTGGCAGCGACACGCTGGACAACAATAAGGTAGCCGAGGCCGCCAAGGGCACCAACGTGAAGGTCATCATCACCACCTTCTATCAGGAAGGCGGCTCCCCCGAGTTTGACGAAGGCTTCAAGGCCTGGCTGAACTCCGACAGCGAGTATTTGACCAACAACGGCGGCAACGACATGATCTCCGCTGTGAGCGTTATGGGCTACGACGCTTACTTCACCGCGCTGGAGGCGCTGAAGGCCGCTGGCAGCACCGATTCGAAGGCCGTGCTGGCCGCGCTGCCCAGCGTCAAGCTGACCGGCGTGACCGGCGAGATCGCCTTTGACGAGACCGGCGACGCGATCCGCGATTCCGCCTACATCAAGTCCGTCAACACCGAGACCGGCGCATGGGACTTCGTCGCCGTGCAGACCGTCGAGTAAATTTCCAATTTCATCCTTTCTATCCGTCAGGGCGGCTGCGCTCCGCCCGCCCCAGCGGTTCTGTATCGCTGCGGGTGGGCGAGCGTCAGCCGCCTTTTGGGGCCCTGACCCAAACCCCGGAAGGGGACTAAGTCCTCTTTACCCCATACTTTCGTTCACTTCTATTTCAAGCCCTTCTCTTGCAGCTTGTCTTTTCCCGAAAGTCATCTGCTTTCTTTTCCATTCGCATTCTTTTGCCACTCCATCCGTCACGAAGGAGGCTCCCACGATGAGCACCGTACTTCCCTACCTGTTGTCCGGCATTTCCGTAGGCGGCCAATACGCGCTGATCGCCATCGGCTATACCATGGTCTACGGCATTCTGCGCCTGATCAACTTCGCCCACGGCGATGTGTTCATGGTGGCCGGCATTCTGATGGTCTATATCTCCGCCAGCGGCCTGCCGCTGTATCTCTCCATTCCGCTGGTGCTGATCCTGACGGCGCTGATCGGCTTCGTGATCGAACGGGTGGCCTACAAGCCCCTGCGCACGGCTCCCCGCATGAGCATCATGATCTCGGCCATCGGCGTCAGCTATACGCTGCAGAATCTGGTGCTGTACATCACCGGCGGCCTGAACCAGTACTACCCCAGCATTCCCTTTATTTCGGAGTCCGTCACCATCGGCACGGCCACCACCAAAATGGTGACCATCGTCACCCCCATTCTGACGCTGATTCTGGTGGTGGCGCTGGTGCTGCTCATCAATCACACCAAGATCGGCATGGCCATGCGGGCCGTCAGCAAGGACTTTGAGACCAGCCAGCTCATGGGCATCAAGATCAACAACGTCATTTCCATCACGTTCGTGATCGGCTCCTTTCTGGCGGGCGTGGGTTCCATTCTGTACTTTACCAACTATACCACCGTCATTCAGACCTCCGGCTCCATGCCCGGCCTGAAGGCATTCGTGGCCGCGGTGTTCGGCGGCATCGGCTCCATTCCCGGCGCGGTGGTGGGCGCGTTCATCATCGGCATCTGTGAAAACCTCATCAAGGGGCTGGACGTGATCCTCATCAAATCCGGCGTGACCAAGCAGATGCTGGGGCTGACCACCTTCTCGGATGCGTTTACCTTCGCGCTGCTGATTATCATTCTCATCGTCAAACCCACGGGTCTGTTCGGTGAAAAAACGACGGATAAGGTGTGAGGTGAGAAAGATGACCATTCCCGAAAAAGCTCCCCGGATGCAAAATACCAAGCCCAGTCTGGGCGCGGTGATGACCGGCGTGATCGTACTTCTGATCTATGCGGCGGTCTTCCTGCTGGAACAGATCATCCCGCCCACCTCCATGCTTTTCACCGTGCTGAAAAAAGGCGCCACCTATGCGCTGGTGGCCGTTTCCATGAACCTGCTCAACGGCTTCACGGGTCTGTTCTCGCTGGGACAGGCAGGCTTTATGCTCATCGGGGCGTACACCTACGCCATTCTGACCATTCCGGTAGAAAGCCGGGCCGTGGTGTACCAGTACTATGACGGCGGCCTGATCCAGTTCGCCATGCCCGTCATTCCCGCGCTGATTCTGGCCGGGCTGATGGCGGCGGCCTTCGCGTTCCTGATCGGCCTGCCGGTGCTGCGGCTCAAGAGCGACTATCTGGCCATTGCCACGCTGGGCTTTGCGGAGATCATCCGCTCCATCTTCCAGTGGGACAAACTGGGGGCCGTCACCAACGGTTCCAATATGCTCCGCCTTTTCCCCACCTTTAACGATTTCAACATCCGAAACGCGGAAGGAGAAGTCACGCTCTACTTTTCCACCACCATTCCCTTCCTGATCGCGGGCGTATGCATCGGCCTGATCGTACTGCTGCTCCATTCCAGCTACGGCCGCGCCTTCATGTCCATCCGGGACGATGAGATCGCCGCCGAGGCCATGGGCGTGAATCTGGCCCGGCACAAGCAGCAGGCCTTCTGCATCAGTTCCTTCTTTGCGGGCGTAGGCGGCGCGATGCTGGCCATGTATCAGAACTCCGTGCAGGCCAAGAGCTTCACCTCGGCCATGACCTACGAAATTCTGCTGATCGTGGTCATCGGCGGCATCGGTTCCGTCACCGGCAGCTGCCTGAGTTCGTTCTTGTTCGTTGCCTGCTCCGAATGGTGGCTGCGCTTTCTGGATCAGAAGCAGATGATCGGCACATGGGAGGTGCCTCTGCTGCGCAACGGCTTCCGTCTGGTGGTTTTTTCCATTATTATCATGATCGTGGTGCTGTTCTTCCGGCAGGGCATTATGGGCACCCGGGAACTCCCGGATCTCTTCCGTAAAAAAACGCAGAAAGGGGGCGCGGTGAAATGAGCAATGGCGTCAAGACCATCCTGGAGCTGGAAAACGTGACCATGCAGTTCGGCGGCGTAGTCGCCGTGGACAGCCTGAGCATGCACGTGGACAAGGGCGAGATCGTGGCCCTCATCGGCCCCAACGGCGCGGGCAAGACCACGGCCTTCAACGTGGTCACCGGCGTATACGCGCCCACTAACGGCAATGTGAAAATGCGGGGCAAGATCATCGCGCAGGGTCATCCCACCGGCAAAATGAAGAAGCTCTACGCCGGAAGCCACATCGGCGAATACGGCAGACTCATCTCCAACACGCCGGACAAGATCACCGAAATGGGCGTGGCCCGCACCTTTCAGAATATCCGTCTGTTCAAGGGCATGACGGTTCTGGAAAACGTACTGGTAGCCCGTCACATGCGCATGAAGGCGGGGCTTTTCTCGGCGGCCTTCCACCTGAACATGCAGGAAGAAAAGCGCATCCGTCAGGAATCGCTGGATCTGCTCTACCTGCTGGGCCTTGGGGACGTAGCGGACGAAAAGGCCTCGTCCCTGCCCTACGGCAAGCAGCGCTATCTGGAGATCGCCCGGGCACTGGCCACAGAACCCCGCCTGTTGCTGCTGGACGAACCCGCCGCCGGCATGAACCCGCAGGAGACGGACGAATTAAGCGAATTTATCCTCAAGATCAAGGAAGATTTCAAGCTGACGATCTTCCTCATCGAGCACCACATGAATCTGGTCATGGGGATCAGCGACCGAATCTACGTGCTGGACTTCGGCCGACTGATCGCCGAGGGCACGCCCGAGGATATTCAGGCGAATCCCGACGTGATTGCGGCCTATTTGGGGGTGGAGGAAGAATGAGTATGCTGGAAGTGAAAGACCTGGTGGTCAGCTACGGCGGCATTGAAGCGCTGAAGGGCATTTCTTTCTCCGTGGACGAAGGGCAGATCGTTACCCTGATCGGTGCCAACGGCGCGGGCAAGTCCACCACACTGCGGGCCATCACCGGGCTGGTGCCGGTAAAGAGCGGCTCCATTTTTTACAACGGCGATGACATCACCCGTCTGGCAACTCAGAAGACTGTGGAGCGCGGTATTGCGCTGGTGCCGGAGGGGCGGCGGGTCTTCGCCAATCTGACGGTTTTGGAAAATTTGAAGATCGGCGCGTATCTTCGCAAAGATACCCGCAAAATTCAGGAGGACATCGAGTACATTTACACGCTGTTTCCCCGGCTGAAAGAGCGGAGCTGGCAGCTGGCGGGCACTCTTTCCGGCGGCGAGCAGCAGATGCTGGCGGTAGGCCGCGCCATGATGACCCGGCCCAAGCTCATCATGATGGACGAGCCCAGTCTGGGCCTTGCGCCGCTGGTGGTGAAGGACATTTTCGCCATCATCGAGCGTTTACGGGACAGCGGCATCACGATCCTGCTCATCGAGCAGAACGCCAACGCGGCGCTTCGTGCGGCGGATTACGGCTTTGTCATGGAAACGGGCCGAATCATTCTCAGCGGCAGCGGCGAGTCTCTTCTTGCCAGCGAAAGCGTCCGCTCCGCCTACCTCGGAAGCAGGGGCAGTGCCCCTGCACCCCGGGCTGCGCGCCCTTAGGGCGCGCAGGGGCATAGAGAAAAGCATGGCGCTATGGAAACACTCGGCGGAAGGCCTCGTTTTTCCGTCGCTTTCGTCCCCAAGGCCGCCGCTCGGCAACGGGCCTCGCGGCAGGGCTAAAGCCCTGCACCCCTCTCTGTGCGGCTCCGCCGCGCAGGGGCATACAGATAAGTATGGCGCTCTGGAAACGCTCGGCGAAGGGCCTCGTGTTTCCGTCGCTTTCGTCCCCAAGGTCGCCGCTCGGCAACGGACCTCGCGGCTCGCGGGTCTAGTGTGGATTCCTTGTTAGTTAAATAAAAAAGACCGCCGTCGGGCGCCAGGCCCTCCGGCTCGCAACAAATGCCAGCGTGGATTTGAAACCACGCTGGCATTTGTTGCGTTACAGAAATATCCAAAATATCCACAGCAACGCTGCTTGAGTATGCTCGCCGCCAACCCAGAAGAAAAATCAACCCTGTCTTTCCGCACTGCGAAATCATCCTCGCCGCACCGAAGCCTCTCAAGCATCGCCATTTGAGTCTGTCAATCGCCAACCGCGGGGGAGCAGAGCGGCGATAGGCAGCGGAGGGAAAAAGCCTTGCCCTTTTTGAAAGAGGATTAGAGTGAGCACGAGCGCGCACGAACGTCCATGTTAGCAGTCCAAGTGTGCTGCGCGCGACATTGCGAACTCCCTCTTTCAAAAATGGGCAATAAAGGGCTTTTTCCCGGAAGGGTGAGCGAAGCGAACCAAGGTCGAGGACAGCCCCGAAGGGGCTACCGCAGACCGAAGCCCGCGACGCATAGCGGGGCGGGCCGCAAGAGTCGCCGTGCCGCTTGCTTTCTTTGGTACTTTCTTTCGCTTCGAAAGAAAGTACTGCCCCCCTCGGGGCGGCAGCCCCACCGCCCGCACCGGAGTCGGCGCGTCATTCCCCCAGCTGGGGTTTCCTTACGGCAGGGTTGTCTTACGCAGCAGCTTTCGCCCCCTGCCCCCTTCGGGCCATCCCGGCTCAAGGCTCTCCCATCGGGACAGAGATGATGCGTCTACGGATGCATTAGACACTTGCCTCAGGGTAATCATCGGCACAGCCCATACTGCCGTGCGCTCCGCCTGTTGTTTGCCATCCTTTTTCTAACTATCAAAACAAAGAAGCACCATGGAACACCTCTTTCCACTCCGCGCTGCTTTCAGCGCACTGACCCCTACTCTTTCCGGGAGGTTCCCTCATGAAACACCCCCGCCGTTTCTTCCCCCTGTGGCTCGCCGCCACCCTGATTTTGCTTTTTACCATGCTCCTTTGCACCTGCATCGGCAGCGTGTCCATTCCCATAGATTCTACCCTCGCCGCCCTGTGGAACGCCCTCTGGGGGCTGCCTTTGCCGGAGGGATTCCCGAAAGCCGTTGTTTTTTCCGTGCGGCTCCCACGAGTGCTGTGCGTAGCGCTGACCGGCGCTGCTCTCTCCCTGTGCGGCGCAGCCATGCAGGGACTTTTGCGGAACCCGCTGGCCGACGGCTCTACGCTGGGCGTGTCCTCCGGCGCGTCGCTGGGCGCAGTGGCGGCGTTGGCGCTGGGGATCACCTTCCCCGGCCTGCCCTATGGCGGCACCGCCGTGACAGCGATCGTCTTCGCGTTTCTGTCACTTCTGATAATCCTGGGGCTTGCCTATGCCCTTGACCGCAGCCTGAGCACCAACAGCATCATTCTGATCGGCGTCATTTTCTCCATGTTCGCGTCCAGCCTCATCAGCCTGCTGATTGCCTTTTCGGGAGAAAAACTGCGCACCATCACCTTCTGGACCATGGGTTCGCTGGCCGGGAGCAACTACCGCCACGCCGCCCTGCTGGGCGTCGCGCTGCTGACCTGCGGCGGCTGGATCCTGTCCCGGGGCCGGGAACTGAACGCCTTTGCCGTGGGCGAAGAAAATGCCCGGCATGTGGGCGTTTCCGTCCGCCGGGTCAAGCTGGAGATCATGATCGCCGTTTCCGTGCTGATCGGCACGTGCGTGTCCATCGGCGGGACCATCGGCTTTGTAGGGCTGGTCACACCCCATATGACCCGGATGCTGACCGGCCCGAATCATAAACGTCTTCTGCCCGCCTCCCTGTTTTTGGGCGCGGTATTCCTGCTGCTGGCCGACCTGACCGCCCGCACGCTTCTTTCCCCCATCGAGCTGCCCATCGGCGTGGTCACGTCGCTGATCGGCTCGGTGGTGTTCGTGGTCATCTTCTATCGCAGCAGAAAGGACGGATAGACCATGCTGAACGCTGAAAACGTCACGGTGCGCTACGGCACGCATACGGTGGTGGATCGTCTGTCCTTTTCGCTGGAGGAGGGCCAGTGGCTCATGCTGGCCGGGCCGAACGGCGCGGGGAAAAGTTCGCTGATCTCCGCCATCGCACAAGGCGTGCCCTATGAAGGTGAAATTCGTCTAAACGGGCGGAATTTGCGCGAGTTTCGTCCGGCAGAGCTGGCGCGGAAAATCGCCGTGCTGGCCCAACAGCACACGATCAGCTATGGCTACACCGTGGAGGAGATCGTCCAGCTGGGCCGTTATGCCCATCAGCGAGGGCTGCTGGGCCGCCGGGACGAAGACGGCCCCGACGCAGTCGAACGGGCGTTGGAGCTGACCGGCATGAAGCTGCTGCGAAAAAAAAGTCTGCTGGAACTGTCCGGCGGCGAGGTGCAGCGGGCCTTTCTGGCTCAGGTGCTTGCTCAGGAGCCGGAAATTCTGCTGTTGGACGAGCCCGCCAATCATCTGGACCTGGTGTACCAGCAAAGCCTGTTTAGCCTGATCGGCCAATGGCTGCAAACGCCGGGCCGGGCCGCGCTGTCAGTGGTGCATGACCTGAGCATCGCCCGTCGGTACGGCACCCATGCCGTGCTGATGAACGAGGGCCGCGCCGTGGCGCAGGGGCCAATTGAAGCGGTCTTCACCCCGGAAAACCTGCAAAAGGTCTATAGCATGGACGTGTACGGCTGGATGAACGATCTTTACGCGCTCTGGCAGGAGCCTGTGGAAACGCTTCGCCGTCCCGGGTGACCGTGCGTATGAGCTTTGCCTCGCCGGGGCATCCTTTCCCTGAAAGTCCCATTCATGGGCTTCAGGAAAGGAGCAATGTTTTATGAAATACCGTGTCAACAATGCCTGTATCGGCTGTGGATTCTGTGCCTCCACCTGCCCGGAAATTTTCGAGATGAACGCCGATCACCGGGCGGTGGCTGCCGACCGGGAAGTCCCCCCGGAGCTGGAAGACGCTGCCGAGGAAGCTTACACCGGCTGCCCGGTGGCCGCTATCGAAACGGTGAACTGAGGGCGCGGCGATGCTGAAAAACATTCCATTGAATAAAGCGCTCGTTTTGACGGAGCTGATTCCCTATCAGGCCGGGCAGGTGGTCAGCCGGACGCTGAGCCAGAATCCCCACGTGAGCGTAACGCTGTTTGCCTTTGACAAGGGCGAGGAGATCAGCACTCATGACTCCGACGGCGATGCGCTGGCGCTGGTCTTAAGCGGCCGGGGCCGCTTCACGGTGGACGGCAAAGTTCACTCGCTGGAGCCGGGCGAATGTGTGGTCATGCCCGCCCAAAAGCCCCACGCCCTCTACGCCGAGGATGCCTTTCAAATGCTGCTGGTCGTAGTTTTCCCCGAATGACGAAACGCCTCTTTTTCACAAATTTCTGAAAAAGAGGCGTTTTTTCAAAATTCAGGGAACCTTTTTTCGGGATGACCGTCTGTTTCAGTGAATGCGGTGAAACGTCGCATTCATCCCAAAAGATTTTGAAGAAAAGAGGTCATTTTCAATGAAGAAACTGCTTTGCATCCTGATGGCCTGTCTGCTGGCCCTATCCCTGTGCGTTCCCGCGCTGGCGGAAGAAGCTGAACCTCTGGTAGGCGGATGGACTCCCACAGAAGGCGACCCCACCCAGATTCCCGAAGAAGTGCTGACGGCTTTCGCCAAGGCCACGGAGGACTTGGAGGGCTACGTCTACACACCCGTGGCGTTGTTGGCCGCGCAGGTGGTGGCTGGAACCAACTACTGCCTGCTGTGCCAGACCCAGATTGTCACCCCGGACGCGCCTATCGGCTATGCGCTGGTGTACTTCTACGAAGCGCTGGACGGCAGCGCCCATCTGCAGAAAGTACAGGAGATCGATTTCTGCGCCTTTGAAACGCTGGACTGACCTTAGGAGCATTCCTTCCTCTATTCAAAAAGCGTCCTCCGAGCCTGCGGGCGTCGGAGGACGCTTTGCGATTTGTTCTTTTCAGGAAGCTTTTATTTTCCGTTTCAGAAGGAACAGGACGAGCAGGATCGCCAGAGCGGCAACCGCCGTCAGCACCCCGTTTACCAGAAGCTGCCCATACCACGGGGTGGAATTGACAGCATAGAAATCGGGCCGTTGGGCATAGTCCCAGCACCGGTAAAGGGAGCTTCCCGCAAACACGCCGATCAGGCAGCCCAAAAGGACTTTCAGGATATAATAGAGACGCTTCATGCTTTTTTCCTTCCGGATGAAAAAGGCCGCAACTTTGCCCTCTGCGGCCTCAGACTGTCGAAAAAAACCTGATCGACCGCCCGCGCCCGCGAACAGCGCTTCGCTGGTTCGCGGGAAGAATG